>Ga0187893_10001504_pt1 | contig 55689 bp, 52 predicted proteins | sample MA1701074metaG_FD_139574 | JGI IMG/M metagenome (GOLD analysis project Ga0187893, IMG submission 139574) | White microbial mat communities from a basaltic lava cave in the Kipuka Kanohina Cave System on the Island of Hawaii, USA - MA170107-4 metaG ...
AGCGACCAGTATAACGCCCGGGCCCTGCGCCGCTTCGGCGGAGCGCGGCTAGAAGCTGATGCCGCCCAGGCCTGCTTCCTGCACGCGGTCGAACTCGATCAGGCTCTTGCGGTAGTCGAGGATGGCGCGAATCTCGGCCACGTTGGAGTCGGCCAGGTCGCGCTGGGCCTGGGTCACCAGGAAGTTCGTGGACATGCCGGCCGCGAACTTCTTCTCCTCGGCGTCGAGACGGCGTTCCTGGAGCACCCGCGCGGCGCGGGTGGACTCGACGCGTTTGTAGTTGGCCTCGACGCTGCGCGCCGCGAAACGCACCTCGGCCGCGACCTGCAGCTCCAGCCGCGCGAGGCTGGCCAGCGCCTGCTCCTTGCTGAGTTGGGCACGGGCCTGGTTCGCTTTCGCGCCGCGGTTGAAGAGCGGGTACGACAAGTTGACCCCGAGCGTCCAGGTGGGGAAGTCACGTCCGAACACGTCGCCGAGCGCGTCGCCGTAACCACCCGGGATGGTGTCGACGACGGGTCCGCCGAACCCGTCGCGGACCAGCCGCGTGCCGCCCACGCCACTGGTCCCGTAGGCGGCCACGAGGTCGACCGATGGCAAGGTCTGGCTCCTCGCCAGGCGCAGGCCGATCTCGTTGTTGTCGATGGCCTTGCGGGCGGCCTGGACGTCCGTGCGCTTGACGAGGGCGCTCTGGATGGCGGCTTCGGTCTCCACGACGCGCGCCTCGGCCGAGGGCCGATCCGTGGGAACGATCCGCAGCGCCCAGGTCTCCGGATCGTTGGTCGGGAAGATGGCCTGCTTCAGCGCGTCCTCGGAGTTTCCGAGCAGCGTCTCCGCGTTGATCACGCCCTCCTCGCGGCTCGCCACCTCCGACTCCGCGGCGACCACGTCGAGCGGCGCCATCGTACCGACCCTGACCTTGATCTGGTTTTCCTCGAGCAGCTTCTGGGCCAGGGCCAGGCTCTTCTTCTGCGCCTCCAGGTTGTCGAGGGCCGCGATCACGTCGTAATACGCGTTCTTGACGCCGGCCACGGTGTTGATCACGGTCTGACGGAACTGGGTGTCGGAGATCTCGCGGTTGTTCTTCGAGACCTTGAGTTGTTGCCGAGCCGAGTCGATCCCGCGATCCCGGAGCAGGGGTTGGGTCAGGGCCAGGTTCAGGTTCGACTGGTAGGACGGGTTGAAGGTCGAAAAGACGTTGTTGGTGTCGGACCTGTCGTTGCCGAAGTCGAGCTGGAGCAGGCCGCCTGTCCGGAAGAGCTGCCGGGCGCCGAAATTCCAGCGCCAGGTATCGGTCGTGACCTTCTCGCCCCCGGTAAAAGCGTTGCTGGCCGGATCGGTGCGCGAGGTCTTGTCGAGGCGGCCCGTCAGCAACGGATCGTAGGCGCCCCGGGCGGAGCGTTCGTCCTCGGCCGAGATCTCGGGTCGGTACTTCTCCACCCGCAGGTCGGCGTTGTTCTTCAAGGCGCGCTCGACCGCCTCGTCGCGGCTGAGCTCGAGGACAGGCCGCTCGGACTGGGCGAGGGCCGCCGGAGCCAGCAGCAGCGCGGCCAAAACGGGCGCAGCCAGGGGACGGGGTTCACCTTGCATTTGGGAAGTGGCCTCCAACCGTTCGTTTTCGGGACGCCGTTCCGCGCGCGGAACGATGCTGCGGGGCAGAACGGGCCATTATAGCGAGCCCTTCCGCTCCCACGTGATGAAACGTCCCTGAGGGGGCAAAAGATCCCCTGTTTCTGAGGCGTGGAGCGGGACTCGAGGCATCAATCAGTCGGCACGGAAACGCCCCGGGAGCTCGCAGACCCCCGGGGCGGCGGACACCGCCAGCGTCGGCTAGAAGCGGAAGCGAGCGCTGAGCTGGGCGGTGCGAGGGTCTCCCGACTGGGCGTTCGGCACGTCCAGGTTGGGGTTGATGGAGCCCGCCGTGGGGCCCAGGAAGTTGCTGTTGGTCGTGTTGACGAAGAGGTTGTCGCTGTTGAGCAGGTTGAAGAACTCCACGGCCAGGTCCAGGCTCCTCGCGCCGCCCAGCCTGACGCTCTTCTGGAGCCGCACGTCGAGGCGCTTGAAGCCCGGCTGGCGGAACGAGTTGCGCCCGGTGTCGACGCCGTTGATGAACTGGCGGTCGTTCCCGAAGTCCCCGTCCCCGTTCTGATCCTGGTTGGCCAGGTGGCTGTAGGGCAGACCGCTGCGGGCCACGAAGATCGCGCCGAGCTGGACGTCGAAGGCGAAGTTCCAGGTGAGGTTGGTCACGAAGTTGTGGCGGACATCGTTGGTGGACCAGGTGTACTCCGCGCCCAGGTTCTGGAAGTCCTGGTAGAAGAGCCCGGAGAAGTTGCGCTCGTTGGCGTCGTCGTCCTTGGCCCGGGAGTAGGTGTAGAAGGCCTGGAACTGCAGGCCCCGGTTGTACCACTGCTCGCCTCCGGTGAAGCGCCGCTTCGCCGACAGCGTCAGGCCGTGGTACTCGGACTTGGCGGTGGACTGCGCCTCCAGCACCCGGTTGAAGGCCGGGTTGGGCCGCGGGTTCCGGTACACCAAGCGCCCGTCACTCGCGGTGCCGGACGCCGGCGAGATGTTGATGTCGAACAGGCGTTCCAGGTTGCGGCCCTGGTTGTAGACGTAGTCGATGCCCAGGCTCAGGTTCGCCAGCACCTCGCGCTCGACACCGCCGCTCACCTGCAGCGTGCGCGGGTTCTGGAAGTCGGAGTCGAAGACGTTGGCGTCGGTGCGCGGCGTGGCGATGCCCGTGGGTGGGCCGGCGAGCACGTTGGGGAAGACGGGCGCGCCCGGGCTGGTCGGCAGGAAGGTCAGCTGGAGCTGCGCCTGGCCGTTGTTGGTGAAGGGCGACACCAGGAGCAAGGCGGGCGTGCGGGAGAAGAAGTAACCGGCGTTCACCCGCACCACACCCTTGCCGTCGTTCCACGGATCCCAAGCGATGCCCAGGCGCGGGCCGTAGTTGTTGGTGTCGTCGGGGATCTGGTCGCTTTGGGGCAGGTTCGGGTTCGGGTCGTCGGGGGTGGGCTGGAACTGCGCTTCGTAGCGCAGGCCGTAGTTCAACGTCAGGTTGCGCTTCACCTTCCAGGTGTCCTGGACGTAGAAAGCGATGTCCCGCTGCCAGAAGTCCACGTCGGCGCGGCCAAAACCCTGCCGGTAGTCGCGCCAGCGCTGCGCGCCCGTGTTCAGCGTGGTGAGGTAGTCGGCCACGTTGTTGAAGCGGTACTCCCCTCCCGAGCGGGACAGGAAGAAGGGCTGCTTGATGTGGAGGAAGTTGAGGTCGAAGCCGGCGCGGAACGAGTGGCTGCCGCGGATCACCGTGAAGTTGTCCACCACCTGGAAGCGGTCGTCCTGCTCGATGGAGGGCAGGAAGGTCACGCGGCCCGCGGTGCCCAGACCGCTGATGGTGAGCGTGGGGTCGGTCGAGTTGGGCTCGCGCGGCCGGTCCTCGCGGCTGAACTGGAAGCGGATCTCGTTCAGCAGCGTCGGCGACAACACCGAGGAGAGCTGAGCCACCACCGTGTGCTGGCTGTCCTTCTCCAGGGAGTTGTTCGAGACCGCGTTCGTGGTGGGGCTGCTGCCCAGGCCGTTTTTCCCCTCGTTCTTGCTCCAGTTGTATCGGATCCAGAAGTTGTTGCCCTCGTTCAAGCGGTAGTCGAGGCGGGCCAGCGCGGTCCAGACGTTGTTGGTTTGTTCAAACGTGCCCTCCTCGCCGTCGAAGCCGAGGGCCCCCGCCGGGCTGGCGGGGCCGAAGTCCACCACCAGCGGGTTGTCGCGGATCTGCTGGTCGTAGGCGAGGAAGAAGTGGGCCTTGTCCCTCTTCACCGGGCCGCTGAGGCTGCCGCCGAACTGGTGTTGCCGGTAGTCGGTCGGTGGGCGGCCGAACGGATCGTCGGACTGGAGGCCCTCGTTGCGGAAGTACCAGAACGCGCTGCCGTGGATCTCGTTGGTGCCGCTCTTGGTGACGGCGTTGACGACACCGCCTCCGGAGCGCCCGAACTCGGCGCTGTAGCCCGCGTTCGAGACCTGGAACTCCTGGATCGCCTCCTGGCTGATGGTATAGGCCAGGTTGCTGCGCTCGCCGCCCTTGATGCCGCCGAAGAAGGGGTTGTCGTAGGAGGCGCCGTCGATGGCGTAGGAGGCGTTGATGCCGCGCTGGCCGCCGATGGCGGTACCGCCGCGCTGGTTCTCGACCACCGCGCCAGGCGTCAGCAGTACGAAGTCCTGGAAGCGGCGGCCGTTGATCGGCAGGCTGGAGATGGAGTTCTCGTTGATGGTGTTGGCCGACAGGCTGCGCGTCACCTCGACGGCGGGGGTCTCGGCGGTGACGGTCACCGTTTCCTCGACCGACGCCACCTTGAGGGCGATCGGGACCGTCAGGGTCTCGCCCACCTGCAGGCGCAGCCCGCTGCGCTTGACGCCGGCGAAGCCCTGCAGCTGGGCGCTCAGCTCGTACGCGCCCAGGGGCAGCAGGTTCAAGCGGTAGAGGCCCGTGGCGTCCGAGGCCGAGGAACGCTCGAAGCCCGTGTCGGCGTTACGCGCCGTGACGGTGACGCCGGGCAGAGCGGCGCCCGACTCGTCGGTGACCGTGCCTTCGATCTGGCCGGTGGTGGCCGTGGCCTGGGCCCAGGCGAGGCTCGGGGCCGAAGCCAGCAGGACGAATGCGAATAGTCCACGCAAGCGCGTCTTCACAGAACTACCTCTCTCTTCATTGTTTCTTGACAGTCCTTGTCCGTCCGCGAACTCGCGAGGATCCTAAGCCCTCGTCCCTGCTTGAGTCAACGTTTGTTCGTCCCCTGGCACAGCCCGCGGGGCCTGTGGCATCATCGCCGGCCTCCGAAGGAGGCGGCTTGATGAAGGTGTTGCTTTCCCATGACGCGATCCGGGAACGGGTCCAGGAGCTCGGACGCCAGGTCTCGGGGGACTATGCCGGACGGGAGCCGCACCTGGTGGGTGTCCTGAAGGGCGCCTGCACCTTCATGACGGACCTGGCTCGCGCCATCGAGATCCCCATCACCATGGATTTCATCGCGGTCTCGTCCTACGGCGCCGCCACCAAAACCTCGGGCGAGGTCAAGCTCGTGAAGGACCTGGACCAGGGCCTGGAGGGACGCGATCTGATCGTGATCGAGGACATCGTGGACACCGGCCTCACCCTGAACTACCTGCTCAACGTGCTGCGGGCCCGCGGGCCCCGCTCGCTGAAGGTGGCCGCGCTGCTGTCCAAACCCTCGCGCCGGCTGGTGGAGGTGCAGGTCGACTACGTCGGCTTCACGATCGACGACCACTTCGTGGTGGGTTACGGCCTGGACTACAACGAGAAGTACCGCAACCTGCCGGAGATCGTCATCTACGGGACCTAGGGCGCCGCCGAGCCCGTCACTGAACCGCGCTCCAGTTCACGAGCTGGATGCCGCAGGCCTGCACGGTGGCTCGTGCGTCCAGATGGGTGAGCACGCTGAGCTCGGCGGTGCGGGCATCGACGTAGCCGCTGGATGCGCGAAGCTCTTCGTCGACGTGGGCCGGGTGGCACATCAGCTCGGTGGTCCCGGTCCCGATGCGGCCGATCAGGTGCACCAGGTTCTCCAGGGTCGCGCCTTCGGCGAAAAACGCGTCGACGAACTCGTCGTTCGTGAGCAGGCCTTCGTGGCGCAGGCGCTCGCGCACCTCGGGAGAGGGGCTGCGCACGGGCAGGCCGGTCTCCCAGGACAACACCACCAGCGCCTCCAGCACCGCGGGCAGCTTGTGGGAGTGGTGATGGCTGTCGAAGTGGGTGGGCAGCCGTCCCATCAGCTCCCGGAAACGACGGAGCTGGGCACGTGCCTCCGCCAGGACCTCGCGCGGATCGGCGCCGGTGAGGCCTTCGGGCTTGGCGGGGAGCCGCCCGCTTTCGTCCAGCAGGGAGTGAATGCGTGTCGCGGGCAGGGCCGACGGGCCCCCGGTGAGGGCCAGGTGGAGGCCGATGCCGAGGTTGGGGCGCGCTTTCCCCAGCGCGGCGGCCTCCTGGGCGGCGGGTTGGGTCACCATCAGCGTGGCGCTGGTCACGATGCCCTGGTCGTGGGCCTCCGTGATCCCCTTGTTGATCCCCGCGGTGCGCCCGAAGTCGTCGGCGTTGACGATCAGCCTCTTCACGGCAGACCCACGCTGTGTGCCACCTGCTTGCGGTAGCGGTCGCTCTCGGCGAGCACCCCGGCCTCGTCGAGGCTGAGCACCCTGCGGTCGCGCATCACGACGCGACCCTGGATCACGCTGTGCCGGACGTCGGCGCCCTTGGTGGCGTAGACGAGGTGGGAGACCGGATCGAACATCGGGTGCAGGCGGGGTGAGCTCGTGTCCACCACGATCAGGTCGGCGGCCTTGCCCGGCTCGAGAGAGCCCAGCCGGTCCTCCATGCCCAGCGCCCTGGCGCCGCCGAGGGTCGCCATCTCGAGCACCTTGGCCGCTGGCGCCGCGGTGGGGTCCTCGCTCGCGTGTTTGGAAAGCAAGGCAGCAGTCAGCATCTCCTCGAACATGTCGAGATCGTTGTTGCTGGCTGCGCCGTCGGTGCCGAGGCCGAGCCGCACGCCCTCGGCCAGCATCTCGTGCACCGGGGCGGCGCCCGAGGCGAGCTTCATGTTGCTCTGCGGGCAGTGGGCGACACCGACCTCGTGCTGGAGCAGGATCTTCCGGTCCTCGGCCGACAACCACACCCCGTGGGCACCCAACACGCCCTTCCTCAGCAGCCCGAGGTCGCGCAGGTGCTCGGTCGAGGTCTTGCCGTACCTCTCGCGGATCTGCTTCTGCTCGTCGGGGGACTCCTGGAGGTGGATCAGCAGTGGCACGCCCTCCCGGCGGGCCAGGGCATCCGCCGCACGCAGCGTCTCGGGCGAGCCGATGTAGGTCGAGTGCGGCGCCACCGCCGGCACGATCAGCGGATCGTTCCTCCAGCGCCGGATGAAGCGCTCGGCATACGCCAGCGCCTCGTCGCGCGTCTTGTTGTCGGGAGCCGGGAAGTCGATGATCGTCGAGCCCGCGATCGCCCGCAGCCCGGCCTGCTTCGCCGCCTCGGCGACCTGGTCCTCGAAGTAGTACATGTCCACGAAGCTGGTGGTCCCGGAGCGGATCATCTCCAGGGCGGCCAGCCGCGTGCCCGCCGCCACGAACTCGGCGCTGACGTTTTTCGCCTCGGCCGGGAAGATGTACTTCTGGAGCCAGTCCATCAGCTTCAGGTCGTCGGCCACGCCCCGGAACAGGACCATGGGGGCGTGGGTGTGGGCGTTGATGAGTCCCGGCAACACGATGCCGCCGGCGCAGTCCAGGGTCTCGCGGCCCTGGAAGCCGGCCACGATCTCGCGGGCCGGCCCGACGGCGACGATGCGCCCGGCATCCACGGCCACGGCGCCCGCCGCGATCACCCGGCGCTGCGCGTCCATGCTGACGACCGTGGCGTTCGTCACGACCAGGTCGATCCGCACCGGGGCCGCGGCTCCGAGCAAGACGGCCAGGACGAGGCTCACAGGTTCCTCTGGTCGAAGGGCATGGGCAGCAGCTCCGAGAGCCGCAGCGTGCGCTGGACTCCCTTCAGGTTCTCCATGTGGACCCAGATGTCGCCGCAGAACTCCCAGAGGATCTGGCGGCAGGGTCCGCAGGGCGCGGCGACACGCGGCGAATCGGCCACCACCGCCACCGCCTCGAAACGCTTGAGGCCCTCCGACACTGCCTTGAACACCGCCGTGCGCTCGGCGCACAGCGTCAGGCCGTAGGTCGCGTTTTCGATGTTGCAGCCGGTCACGATCTCGCCGCGACTGGTGCGCAGCGCCGCGCCCACCTTGAAGCGCGAGAAGGGCGCATGGGCGCTCCGGCGAGCCCGCTTCGCGTAACGCACCAGCTCCCGCAGGCCCACGGCCTTCATGCGCTTTTGGCCGCCTCGACGATGACCTGGGACAACACCTCCATCAGCCCCGACTTTACCTTCTCGCCGACCGCGAGCACCTCGTCGTGGTGCAGCGGCTTCTTCAGCACCCCCGCAGCCATGTTGGTGATGCAGGAGATCCCGAGGACGCGGAGGCCCATGTGCCGCGCGGCGATGGTCTCGGGCACCGTGGACATGCCGACGGCGTCGGCGCCCAACGTGCGGCAGGCGCGGATCTCGGCCGAGGTCTCGTAGGAGGGGCCGGTGAAGGCGACGTAGACCCCGCGCCGCGATTGGACGCCGGCCTTGGAGCACGCCTGTTCGGCGATCACGCGCAGCTGCGCGTCATAGGGCTCGGTCATGTCGAAAAAACGCAGGCCCAGGCCCTCGTCATTGGGGCCGATGCAGGGGTTGCTGCCCATGAAGTTGATGTGGTCCTCGATCAGCATCAGCTCCCCGGGCCGGTAGTTGACGTTGACGCTGCCGGCCGCGTTGGTGAGGACCAGCACCTTCACCCCCGCGCGCCCCAGCACCCGCACCGGGAACACGACGTCCTGGAGCGAATACCCCTCGTAGAAATGCACCCGGCCGTTCATCAGGGCCACGGGGACTCCCTGGCAGGTCCCGACCACCAGCTCGCCCTTGTGGCCGATCGCCGTTGAGTGCGGGAAATGGGGGATCTGGGAGTACGGGATGCGGACCGCATCGCCGAGGGTCTCGGCAAACGCTCCCAGCCCCGACCCGAGAACCAGGCCGATCCGAGGACGGAGCCGGGTCTTGCCCAGGATGAAGCCCGAGGTTTCATCCAGGCGTTGAATCAGGGTCGACACGTTCACAGCAACATTCCCGCGATACAGGCCGTCATGAAGTTCGCGAAGGTGCCGGCGAGCAGGGCCCGGAAGGCGAGCCGCGCCAGGTCGTCCCTGCGCTCCGGCACCAGGGCGCCGATGCCGCCGATCTGGATGCCGATCGAGCCGAAGTTGGCGAAACCACACAGCGCATAGGTCGCGATGGTGAAGGATTTCGGGTCGAGGCTGGCCTTGAGCTCACCCAGGCGCTGATACGCGATGAACTCGTTGAGGACGGTGCGGGTGCCCAGCAGGCTGCCGATGGTCTGGGAGTCGGCGACCGGGACGCCCATCAGGATCGCCAGCGGCTGCAGCACCCGGCCCAGGATCAGCTCCAGGCTCAGGCCGGGCACCCCCACCATGCTGCCGAGGCCTCCCAGCAGCGCGTTCAGCAGGGCCACCAGGGCCAGGAAGGAGATCAACATGGCCGCGACGTTCAACGCCAGATGCAACCCCTCGGTGGTGCCGCGGGCGGCCGCGCCCACCAGGTTGGCGTCGGTCTTCGGGATGTCCAGCTTGACCGTGCCGGCGGTCTGGGGCGTCCCGGTCTCGGGGACGATGATCTTCGCCAGCAGCAGGGTGCCTGGCGCGGTCATGATCACGGCGGCCAGCAGGTGTTTCGCCTCCATCCCGAAGCTGATGTACGCGGCCATGATGCCGCCGCTGATGTGGGCCATGCCCGAGGTCATCACGCACATCAGCTCCGACTGGGTCATCTTCGACAGGAAGGGCCTGACGGTCAGGGGGGCCTCGGTCTGGCCCATGAAGATCGAGGCCGCCACGTTCAGGCTCTCGGCGCCGCTCGCGCCCATCAGCGTGGTCATCACGCGGGCGAACGCCTTCACCACCAGCTGCATCACGCCCAGGTAGTAGAGGACCGCGAACAGCGCCGCCACGAACACGATGGTGGGCAACACCTGGAACGCGAAGATCACGCCGAAGGAGCTGCCCTTGGCCCCCAGGGGGCCGAAGACGATTTTGGAGCCCTCGTAGGACAGGTCCAGCATGGCCTTGATCTTGTCGCCCACGTAGGCGAACAAGCGCTGGCCGACGTCGGTCTTGAGCACGAACAGCGCGAGGGCGAACTGGAGCCCCAGGCCCCAGGCCACCGTCTTGACCTGGATCGCCTTGCGGTTGGACGACAAGGCGAAGGCGATCGCCAGGATGGTCCCGAGTCCGAGCAGGGGCAGCAGGCGTTGCATGGGCCTCCTCAGTCGATCACGGCGTGGATCAGTGGGCGTGGGGCGGGCGCCTCGGGCGCGATCTCGAAGGCCGTCGCGAGTTGCGCCAGTGCATCGTCGCGGCGGCGGGGATCGTTGGCGTGCACGGTCGCCAGGCTGTCTCCCTGCGTGACCGGGTCGCCGACCTTCCTGCGCAACACGACGCCCACGGCGTGGTCGATGCCTCCGTCCATGGTTTCGCGGCCGCCACCCAGCACCATGATGGCGTGGCCGACACGCCGGCAGGCGATGCGCGAGACGACGCCGTTGCCTTTCGCCCGCAACTCGACACTCTCCCGAGCCCGGGGCAACCTGGCGTGGTCGTCGCACACGCGCGGGTCGCCACCCTGCAGCTCGATGGTGCGCCGGAAGGTCTCCAGGCCCGCGCCGGAGGCGAGGGCCGCCTCGATCCGCTTGCGCGCCGCCGCGGAGTCCTGCTCCATCCCGGCCAGGCGCAACATCCAGGCGGCCAGCTGGAGGGACAACTCGCGACAGTCCACGGGCCCGCCGCCCTTCAGGATCTCGAGGCACTCGATGGTCTCGAGGGCGTTGCCGCAGGCCAGGCCCAGCGGCTGGTCCATGTCGGTGATCAGGGCCACGGTCTTTTTGCCCATGCCGCGGCCGATCGCGACCATGGTGCGGGCCAGGGCCTCGGAGTCGGGGTAGGCCGACAGGAATGCGCCGTCGCCGGTCTTCACGTCGAGCACCAGGCCGTCGATGCCCTCGGCCATCTTCTTGCTCATGATCGAGGCCGAGATCAGCGGCAGGCTCTCCACGGTGGCCGTGACGTCTCGCAGCGCGTAGAGCTTCTTGTCGGCCGGGGCGATCTCCGGCGTCTGGCCGATCAGGCCGAGGCGCGTCGCTCGCAGCACCCCACGGAACTCCGCCAGGCCCAGCCCGACCCGGAACCCTGGGATGCTCTCGAGCTTGTCCAGGGTGCCGCCGGTGTGGCCGAGCCCGCGGCCGGAGATCATCGGCACGTTCACCCCGCACGCGGCCACCAGGGGCGCCAGCACCAGGCTCGTCTTGTCGCCCACGCCCCCGGTCGAGTGCTTGTCCACCTTGGGCCCGGGCAGGTCGGAGAGGTCGAGCACCTCGCCGGTGCGCATCATGGCCTCGGTCAGGGCCACGGTCTCCGCCGGCGTCATGCCCCGGAAGTAGACCGCCATGCTCAGGGCCGAGGCCTGGTAGTCCGGGATCTGCCCGCTCGTGTACCCAGCCACGACGAAGGAGATCTCCTCCGCGGTCAACTCCTGTCCGTCGCGTTTCTTCTGGATGACGTCGACCGCGCGGAGCAAGTTATCTCTTCTTGATGCGTTCCAGCTCGGCCCAGAGGTTCCGCTTCTTCTTCGGCGTTTGGGGCGCGGGCGTTTCAGCGACGGGCGGCGTCGCGGGCGGCGCGGGCATACCCGCCAGCACCTGATCGAAGAGTTTCTTCGTCTCGCCGCCCTTACGCGGGCGTTTGGCCGGAACCTCGGCGTGGCGGTAGTCGTGGGTGTTGTGGCAGGTGCGGCACGTCACCTTGGCCACCTCGCTGCCCGACAGGCTCGCCACGTCGTGGTTCAGCAGCAGCCGACACCGCGGGCAGTAGTCGTCGATGACGTCTCCCAGCCTGACGGGACGGCCGTCCACGGCGTTAGAACCTCCGATGGGAAGGACGGCAGTATACTCCGCCCAGCGCGGGCAAAGGGCAGCCACGGTGAACAATCCCGAGGCGGACTATTACCGGCTCCGGACCGAGTGGCTGCGGTACAAGAGCCAGCTCCACGACAGCCTGACCGGGTTGCCCGCGCTGGCCGCGGTGGTCGACGAGGTGCGCAAGTTGCTGGAATCCCACCGCAGCGTCGAGGTGCTCTACCTGGATCTGGGTCGGTCGGGCTGGCACGAGACCGAGTTGGGCTGGGCCGACTACGACGGCCTGGTTCGGGAGTTCGCCCGGGCCCTTCGGGGTTCCCGGGAGACCGGCCTGCTGGGTCCCGAGGACCTGGTCTGCCTCTATACGGTGCGCTCGGACCGCTTCGTGGTGTTCCTGGCCGGCGGAGAACGGGGCTTCTCGGCCCATGCCCGCCGCGAGAGGCTGCTGCTCGGCCTGCGGGACGCCATGAAGACCGCGCCCGAGTTGCTCGCGCTGCGATCGGTGCGAGTGTCGGCGGGACACGCCCGCATCGTCGAGCACCCGATGACCCGGGCCGAGCGCGTGGTCCAGAGCGGCGTGGCCGAGGCTAGCCTGAAGAGCCTGATGGAGCGCGAGGGCAGCGACGCCGCTCGCCACGAGGCCCTGCACGACCTGATCAACCGCGCCACGGTCCGCCCGGTGTTTCACCCCATCCTGCGCCTGGCCGACGGCGGGCTGGTGGGACACGAGGCGCTGACCCGGGCGGATTTCCAGGGAGCCTTCGAGTCCGTGGAGGACCTGTTCGCTTTTGCCGAGTCGACGGACCGGGTGGTGGACTTCGAGCGAGTCTGCCGGCGCAGCGCCATCCGCAGTGCCGCGCGGCTGCCCCACGGCCGGTTGTTCCTCAACACGTCGGCCCCCGCGATCCTGGACCCCGACTGGCTGGAGGGCGAGACGCCGGGGCTCCTGAGGAGCATCGGGCTTCGACCCGACGAGGTCGTCGTCGAGGTGACCGAACGCCTGGCGGTGACGCACCAGGAGGGTTTCGAGACCGGGCTGCGGGCCCTCAAGGAACGCGGCTACCGCGTCGCAGTCGACGACATGGGCGCCGGCTACGCCTCGCTCCAGACCCTCGCCGCGGTCGAGCCCGACTTCCTGAAGTTCGACACCCGCCTGGTTCGCGACATCGACCGGAGCAGCATCAAGCGCAGCCTGCTCGACACCTTGCGCGTGTTGGCCGACAAGATCCACGCGCGGGTGATCGCCGAAGGCATCGAACGCGAGGAGGAGCGCGACACCCTGATCGGCCTGGGCATCGAGCTCCCCCAGGGTTTCCTGTTCAGCCGCGAGGAGTCCGCCTAGTGCGCAACGCCGAAGTCATCCGCCAGTGGAAGATCCTGAAACGCATCGAGGCCGGACGCCACACCAGCACCGCCTCCCTGGCCGAGGAGCACGGGGTGACCGAGCGCACGATCCGGCGCGATCTGGAAGCGCTCCAGGAGGCCGGGTTCCCGCTTTACGACGAGCGCGCCGACGGCAAGAAGATCTGGCGCCTGGTGGAGGGCTACAAGCAGCGCCTGACCCAGAGTTTCTCCCTGGCGGAGCTGTCGGCCCTGTATTTTGGGCGCAACCTGATCTCGTTCCTCGGCGGTGCACCTTTCGCCCAGGACCTGGAGTCGGCCTTCCAGAAGATCCGGGAGGCCCTGCCGCCCAAGAGCCTGCCCTACCTGGCCCGGATCCAGGACCTGTTCGCGGCGCGGCCAGACCCGAGCAAGGACTACTCCAAGAAGGCCGACGTGATCTCGGGGCTGATCGACGCCACCCTGCACCAGCGCCAGGTGCGCATCGCGTATTTCTCCTTCGCCAGCCGCCGCACCAAGAGCTACCTCCTGGACCCCTACCGCCTGGTCTACTACCACGGCGGCCTGTATCTCTACGCCCGCAGCCAGGAGCACGCCGAGGTGCGCACCTTCGCCGTCGAGCGCATCCAGCGCCTGGAGCTGCTGGAGACGGCTTTCGAGATGCCCGCCGACTTCAGCGCCTCCGAGTATGCCCGCGGCGCCTTCGGCATCGCCGGCGGCAAACCCGAGGAGGTCGAGGTCGCCTTCGGCGCCGAGATCGCGGGTTACATCCGCGAGCGGGTCTGGCACGAGAGCCAGAGCCTCGAAGAGAGGCCCGACGGATCTGTGGTGGTGCGCCTCTTCGTCCATCCGAGCTTCGAGCTGATGAGCTGGATCAAGGGCTTCTTGCCCCACGCTCACGTGCTCAAGCCGGCGTCCCTGCGTGACCGCATCCGCGCCGACCTCGAGCGGGCGCTCGGGTAGAATCCGCGTTCCCATGCTCCGTCTCGAGAGCCTCAGGAACAGCCCTCCCGGACCTCGGAGCCGCCTTTGAGGCTGCCGGCGGCGCTGGCCCGGCGTTTCGTGGCCGGCGAGACGGCGGCGGACGCCGTGGGCGTGGGTCGCGCTCTGCACGCCAAGGGCATCAAGGTCACCTTCGACCTGCTGGGCGAGGACATCGTGGATCGCGACGCCGCGCGGCGCTGCGCGGAGCTGAACCGGGAGCTGCTGCGGGCGATCCCCGAAGAGGTGGAGCGCAACCTCTCGATCAAGCTCAGCATGATGGGCCTCGAGATCTCCCAGGACTTCTGCCTCGAGCTGGTCTCGGGGATCCTGTCCGAGGCCAAGCCGCTGCGCGGCTTCGTGCGCATCGACATGGAGGGCTCGAGACATACCCAGATCACCCTGGACCTGTTCCGGAGGCTGCGCCGGGACCACGACAACGTCGGCATCGTGCTCCAGGCGTATCTGCACCGGACCTACGAGGACGCCCAGGAGTGCGTGGCGCGCGGCGACCGCGTGCGGCTGTGCAAGGGGGCCTACAAGGAGCCCGCCGCGATCGCCCACCAGGCCATGGACGAGATCCGGGCCAATTTCCGCAAGTGCGCGGAGCTGCTGCTGGCCAAGGGAAACCATCCCGCCATCGCCACCCACGACGAGTCGCTGGTCGGACACGCACTGGATTTCTGTGCCCGAACCGGCATCGCGAAGGCGCGTTTCGAGCTGCAGATGCTCTACGGCCTGCGGCCGCGGCGCTGGGGTGAGCTGGTGGCGGAGGGCTTCGGCGTGCGCATCTATGTACCCTACGGCACACACTGGTTCCCGTATTTCTACCGCCGCCTGCGCGAGCGCAAGGAGAACGTGTTCTTCGTCGTGCGCAGCCTGTTGGGCGGCTAGCGCGTTGAAGCAGCCGGGTCGGGGCCGGGTCCGAGCCGACGCTCACAGCTGCGCGCCCGAGCCAGGCGGCCCTTCGTGAGGGCCGCCGTCTACAGAGGCCCCGGCATGCTCCGGGTCGAGGACATCCCCGTTCCCCGGATCGGCCCGGGCGAGATGCTGGTGCGCGTCGAGGCTTGTGGTGTGTGCGGGACCGACATCAAGAAGGTCGAGCGGGGCCTCTTGGCGCCGCCACGCGTGTTCGGCCACGAGACCGCCGGGGTCGTGGCCCGGACGGGTGCCGGAGTGACGCGCTTCAGCGAGGGCCAACGCGTGGCCCTGCACCACCACATCCCCTGCGGCTCGTGTTTCTACTGCTCCCTCAAGGCCCACGCCCAGTGCGAGACCTACAAGAAGAACGGCACCACCGCGGGCTTCGAGCCGGCGGGGGGCGGGATGGCCGAGTACGTCCGCGTCATGGACTGGATCGTGGATCGAGGCACGATCGCGGTCCCCGACGGCGTGTTGGCCGAGGAGGCGGCTTTCGTGGAGCCCGTCAACACCTGCCTCAAGGCCGTGAAGGGAGCGGGGCTGGGCAAGGGCCAGACGGTCCTGGTCGTGGGGCAGGGGCCGATCGGCCTGCTGCTGATGCAACTCGCTCGCTGGTCCGGCGCCGGCGTGATCACGAGCGACACGCTCTCGTCGCGGCTCGAGGCCAGCCGCCGGCTGGGCGCCGACGTGGTCCTGGACGCCCGGGGCGACGTGGCGCAGGAGGTGCGTGGCCTGACCGACGGCCGCGGCGCGGACGTGGCGCTGTTGGCCGCCGTCGGCCAGGCGGCTTTCGACCAGGCCGTGGCCGCAACGCGACCGGCGGCGCGCATCGTCGTGTTCGCCGCCACCTCGCCCGGCGAGAGCGTGAGCGCCGATCTGGGCGCGTTGTGCAGGGCCGAGAAGCAGCTCCTGACCTCCTACAGCGCCTCGGTCGAGGTCCAGGACCTGGCGGCGCAACTCGTGTTCTCGCGAGAGATCCGAGTGCGCGAACTGATCAGCCATCGCTTCCCGCTGGAGGCCGCCGCCCAGGCCTTCGAGGTGGCCGCGAAGCCCGCCCCCGCGGTGCTGAAGGTGGTCGTGGAGATGGCGCGGCCGTGACGCCGCGGTGCATGCGCGCGGCGGTCCTTCACGGCCAGGAGGACGTCCGGATCGAGGAGGTCGATGTTCCGCGGCTCGCTCCGGGCGACGTGCTGCTGCGCACCTCGGTCGCCCTCACCTGCGGCACCGACGTCAAGGTGTACCGGCGTGGCTACCACGCCCGCATGATCGTGCCCCCCGCCCTGTTCGGCCACGAGATCGCGGGCGTGATCGAGGCGGTGGGAGCGGGAGTCGAGGGTTTCCGCCCCGGAGAGCGCGTGGTCGCCGCCAACTCGGCACCCTGTGGGAGCTGCGAATACTGCAGGGCGGGGAGGCCGAGCCTCTGCGACGACCTGCTGTTCTGGAACGGCGCCTACGCCCAGTTCGCGCGCATCCCGGCGCGCGTGGTGCGGACCAACCTGCTCCACATCCCCGCGGGCGTCTCCGACCAGCGGGCCGCCCTGGTCGAGCCGCTGGCCTGCGTGTTGCGTGGCTCCGCCTCGGTGCGCAGCGGCGACTCGGTCGCCGTGCTCGGCACGGGAGCCATCGGCCTGATGTTCCTGCTGCTGGCTCGGGCCCGGGGGGCCCGCGTGGTGGCGGTGGGGCGCCGGCGCGACAAGCTGGAGCGGGCACGCCGGCTGGGAGCCGACGCGGTCGTGCAGGCAGGGAGCGACGTGGCCCTCGAAGAGGTGCTCATCGAGCACAGCCCGGACGGGCGCGGCTTCCACCTGGTGGTGGAGGCCGCCGGCCAGCAGGAGACCTCTCAGGCGGCGCTGGGCGCCGTGCGCAAGGGTGGTCTCGTCAACCTCTTCGCCGGCTGCGCTGCGGGCATCGAGATCGGGCTGGACGCGCCACGCATCCACTACGAGGAGATCACGGTCACCGCCACCTTCCACCACACGCCCGACACGGTTCGCGAGGCGCTGCGGCTCGTGGGGGACCCTGGCTTCGACGCCGACGCGCTGGTGACTGGCCGGGAGCCCCTCGACAGGCTCCCGGCGGTGCTCGAGGCCATGGCGCGCGGCGGCGAGAGCCTGAAGACCGCGGTCGTGCCCTGGCCCGACGCCGCTAGCGCTTCTTGGCGCTCCTCTTCTTCTTCGACTTCTTGACCGCCCTCTTCGCCTTCTTGGCGGCCTTCTTGGCCCGCTTCTTCGCCTTCTTGGCGGCTTTCTTCGAGGCCTTGCCGGCCCGCGCCTTCTTGGGCTTGCGGGCTGCCTTCTTGCGGGCCGCCTTCTTCTTCGGCCGGGCCTTCCTGGCCGCCTTCTTCGCCTTCTTTGCAGCCTTCTTCTTGGCCTTCTTCTTGGCCTTCTTCTTCGGCCTGCCAGCCGCCCGTGTCGGCGGAGCGGCGGGTGCCCTGGCCTCGGAGAAGGCGGGCGGCGGGGGCGGCGTCGGCGCGGCGGGCTCCGCGGGAGCGGGCGGCGTGCCAAAGGGCGTGTTGTTGTCTTCCATTTCGTGTGACCTCCAAGCGACGCGGGGCGCTTCTCAGTGGTCGTGAGTTTGCTCCCGCGTGCTTCGCCAAGTCAAGCCGTGTAGGCTTGGGGGGCGGTGCTCGGGATCACGCTTGGCCTCGTCCTGCTGGCTGCTGGCGGCGAGTTGCGCGTGGGCATGGACACGCGCAGCCGGCCTTGGGCTTTTTTGCCCGGGCTGGACTACTCCGCCGAGGATTTCGCGAAGCCGCCTCGCATCTCCGCCGCCCAGATCGAGAAACTCGCCGGCGTGGAGGTCGAGATCCTGGCCGCGCTCGCGCAGCGCCTGGGCATGGCCACGAGCATCGTGCCGGTGGCCTGGGAGGATATCGAGCAGGGCCTGATCGACAACCGGTATGACGTCATCATGAACGCCTGGGTGCCCAGCTCCAAGACCCCGAAGCCGATCGTGGCCAGCTCGCCCTACTACGAGTGGGGCCTGGTGGTCGTGGTGCGCGCCGACGACGCGGGTCTGCGGTCCTTCGCGGACCTCGCCGGCAAGACCGTCGGCCACTTCCGGGACCCCTCGGTGGACCGCAGCGTGATCTCGTTGCGTGCCGGACGCCTCGTGCCCTTCGACGACTCGGACCAGTTGTTCGAGGCGCTGGCACAGGGAAAACTCGATGCCGCGGTCGAGGACTCGACCTACGCGCGCTGGCGCGTGGCCCAGGACGACAGCTTCCGCGTCGTCGGTGAGCCGCTGAACCGCCTCGGCTACCACCTGGGTTTGAGGCGCTCGGACACCGAGATGCTGGTGCGCGTGGAGGCGGCGATCAAGGACTTGCGCGCCTCGCCGCAACTCGCGGCGATACGGAAGCGCTGGGAGGCGCCGAGAGCCGGCGTCCGCTGAGGTCAGTTCAGCGTGACGTCCGCGGGCAGGTGGGCGAGGAAAGCGCAGCTGTCGCAGACGAGATAACCCTCGCCGGAGAAGCCGTGCTTGAACAACGGGATCGGACGCGTCTCGATCACCTCCACGCGGCCCTCGGGCGTCACGTCGAGCACGGCTTCCCCGCACAAGGGGCAACGGGCGCTCATACCGTTCGCACTCGCCGCGGGCATCATGACGGTCCCTCCTTCTCCCACCTACCGGATTGGACGCAAGAAGGGTGCCCGAGGTTCACCGCGTCTCGACCCGCGGCCAAGCCTAGACAACGCAAGGAGTTGCCCGGGTGCCCCGTGGCCGAGTCCTGGCGACGGACGTCGCCACGCCGTGACGGACGACGTCCGTTTTCGTTGACACACGCGCCCGGCCTTGATACCTTTGGGGAGCGTCATATCGGCCGCGGGGTAGAGCAGTCCGGTAGCTCGTTGGGCTCATAACCCAAAGGTCGCAGGTTCAAATCCTGCCCCCGCTACCAAACCTCATCTTCAAGTAAATCAAGCACCTATCGGGGCCCCGAAAGGGGCCCCGAGTTGTTTCGGCGAGCCAAACTGAGTTGGAGGACCATCCTTCGGCACCGCCCGGCGCAGAAAGGACATTCGATGCAGTTGAGCGTCACGCCGCATGGACCGCACCGCCCGCGTTCGCCGGATCGCACCTTACCTGAGCGGCTCTACCCCCCGGGGGTGCGCACTTGGCGGTGCCGGAGGCTGTAGAGCGGCAGGTACGATGCGCCCGCTGCGATTAGATGCTTGAGGGTGTGGCCGCTCCAAAACCCACCAGTCAGCTCGTAGATGGGCGCGTCGTAGGCTTCGCAGCCCTTCGCCACGCCGTAGAGTGCCCACGTCAGCAGCCAGGTTCCGGCGAATGTGTAGCGTGACCGAAATAGCAAGACGATGAACGGGACCGCAATCACCGGGTAGAACTGGACCAAGGCATAGAGGCGCAGGTCCCCACGACCTGCCGCCTCGGTCCATCCCCAGTGCAGAACGCTGTAGATCCCGAGCAAGACCCAGGGAGCGAGGATCAGCCTGCCGACACGCAGGCTGACGAACTCCGTCCATACGATGGCAAAGAAGGACGTCAACATGAGGCTGAAGACGAGCCGGTCCCAAACCAGGGTCTCGTTGGTCGGGGCCGCATGATAGTAGCCAGAACCGAAGCAGGTCAGTAGCTCACCGAGGAAAAACACGAAGTACGCGATGCGCTCCGTCGGGGTCGCGAATGCCCTCGAGGTGCGTCGCGCCTGCATCAGCCACCAGCAGCCGAGCAGGCCAATCACGGCAAAGGGCAGGTTCGACATCACGTTCCAGAAGTGAGGCACGCCGACCAGGCGGCGCTGGTCGGCAAAGTCGTGATACTGCGGATTCTGGGCCAGCGGGGACATCCAGGCCACCCATGCGAAGAGCGGAAGGCTCGGCGCCAGGACAGCGGCCACACGCCAGCGCCAGTGTCCCATCCGCGGTTCGTAGCCCGCCGCCGCCATGTCGTCCTCCTGCGCTAGTAGGTACGCCCCGGTTTCGGGTCAGGAAACAGGTGGCGTGACGGTTTACCAAGCGCCACAGCCCTCGGACAGTTCCGCGGCCCTGGTTGGCCTGGGCGTGGTCGGGGGCGTGTGTGGGGTTGGCCTACTGGCGCACCGCTGGACGATCATCGGTCATGCGTGCGGCAACCTCTTGGGGCTATCGGTCGCCGTTCTCCTGAACCTTCACCTGCCAACTGGCCGCGGGTGATGTAGAGAGATTGTCCGGTTCCCCGGCTAAGACTCTCCAACGCCCGAACGGACCAGGGACTCGCCCAGAACGCCATTTCTGGGCGAGAGATCCGCGCCTCGCGCGAGGCCGCCTGACGCGCTCGCGGAATAGGCAGAACATGCTTTCTCCCTCACGAAAGGTAATCGGATGCGCGCCCACCGCACGCTGGCGGCTGTCACCGTTTTCCTGCTGTTGCTGTCGGGGGCGGCAAGCGCCCAGGGACCCGAGATCGATCACACCGATCCCAGCAGCCTCCGGGCCACCTTGACGTGCGCCTCTCGGCCCGGCCCGACGGGTGCGATGAACGCCAGCGGCACGAACTACAACCTCACCGGGACCTATTCCTTCGGGAGCCAGCAGGGGACGCTCTCGGTCCGAAGGCAGCAGTAGCGTCAAAGCCGACCCGCGGACCCGCTCCGTCCCTGAGATGGGGCGCGTGTGTGGTGCTCAACCCGCGTACGTCGCCGCGGCCATGACCCCGCGCGCCGTGGCGGTGAGCGGCTCGCTCGCCAGGCGAATGCTGGACACCTGGAGAGGCAGCGGACGGTCCTCGAGTGCGCGCTCGAACAGGTCGCGGAAGCCCCGTGCGGTGGCCGTACCGCCCGCGAGGACGATGGGGACACCGCGGTCGACGCGGGACGACGTGCCGGTCGCGGCGAGAGCGCGCCGCAGGCCATCGACGAGGGTGTTCACCAGCTCCTCGTAGTAGATGCGAAGCGCCCGCTCGAACGTGTCCCCGGGTGGGCGGGTCAGGTCGACGCCGCCTTCCTCTTTCATCAGCTTGACGCGACTGGCGTGCTCGTTGATCACCGCGCCGACCGCCGCGTCGATGTGGTCCCCGCCCCCGAGGATGCCCACCATGACCACCGGGATCGACAGGAGCGCAAGCGTCGCGTTGCACATCCCGGCGCCGCACGAGATCCCGATACCCGTGAGGTTGTCGTCCTCGAGCTCGGAGAGCACGACCGCGAGGCCCTCGTTGACCGCCACGGACCCGTAGCCCATGCCCTGGAACAACTCTTTGAGCGTGGCTTCGTGGTGTTTGAGCGCCGTCTCGCGCCCGGGCGCTGCCGCCGGGACCGAGAAGGCCAGGATCTCGCCCCGCGGCTTGGACCTGGGAATGAGGCTGGTGAAGAGGGCTTGCAGCACGGGCAGGGCGCGTCTCTCTCGTGGGTTCAACAGGCCCTCGGCCATCGGCCGGCGCAGGTCTGCGTGGAGCATGTCGGCGAACCGCTCGGCGCCCGACCCGTAGATGATGAGCTCGTCGCCGTCACGGAAATGCGCGATCTGGTTCTGGCCGAGCAGAGCCTCGGTGAGCTTGGCGTATGGCGCCGCCATGAAGGCGTTCAGCTCGAACGCGGCTTCGACGGCCGTCCCTTGGCGGCGTGCCGCCACGATCCTGGAGGTGCCGGCGTGCAGGCCGACTGCGTCCCGCAGCGGCAGGAGACGCCGTGTCGGATACGACTCGGCCTCGTTGGTCACGGTCCGCTGTCGCCGGGCCGAGTCGGCATCCACCAACCCTGGCGCGGCGGAGTCTCCCTCCCCTTGTATGGTAACAACTCCGGCTCAGGGGCGAACCGGCTGCCGCCGTCCCTTGCCGGGCTCGCGGCGGGTCCCCCGGATCTGGGTACGACCCCACTCGAACAGCGCACCGACGATAGGCCCGAGCCGCCGCCCGGTCTCGGTCAGGCGATACGCGAAGCGGGCCCGGGGGCCCCGAGCGGGTCCCTTCTCGACCAGCCCCGCGTCCTCGAGGCGCCTCAACCGGCGGGCCAGGATGTTGGTGGGGATGCCCTCTCCCGCGTTCAGGAACTCGCTGTAACTCGACCGGCCGAGCAACAGGTCCCGCACGATCAGCAGTGTCCACTTGTCGCCGACCACGTCGAGGGTGCAGGCGAGCGGACAGTCCGATCGCTTGAAGCTCATCGCTCGCAGGCGTTCCCGTTCAGCGCGTGTCGGCATGCGCCTATCCTAAACGGTCGACGGATACTTGCTTTTTGAAAGTTGAGTGGTAGCATGGCCGCCGTCCGGCTCGCAGGCCGCGAGCCCAGGCCCGCCCGAGGAGGATCCCATGACCCTGTTGCTCCTGATCGGCGGCGTGTTGGTGCTGCCCGTCGTGATCTCTCTCCTGGTCGAGGCCATGCGTCCGCGCCCCGAGGCGCCGCGGTCGCTGTATTGGGACCCGGCCCTGTCGATCCAATACGCGCTCATCGACGGCCAGCGGATCCGGTACATCAAGACCGGCCGCGGGCCGAACCTGGTGCTGCTCCACACCTTGAGGACCCAGCTCGACATCTTCGAGAAACTCGTCCCGAGGCTGGCCGGGGACTTCAGCATTCACGCCCTCGACTACCCCGGCCACGGCTTCTCGGACATCCCGCGAGCCGACTACCGACCCGAGCTGTTCGTCAAGACCGTCGAGGCGTTCCTCGACCACTTCGAGATCGCCGACGCGACGCTGGCCGGCGTTTCCATCGGCGGCACGATCCCGCTCCTGATCGCCGCCAAGCGGAACCCGCGGGTCAAGCGGGTGGTGGCCGTCAACCCCTACGACTACGACCGGGGCGGGGGCATCACGCGTGGCAACTTCGTGGCCAAGCTGGTGATGACCCTGGCGAGGGTGCCCGTGCTCGGGGAGACCGTGATGCGGCTCCGCAATCCGATGGTGGAGCGTCGGATCATGGAGGGCGGCGTCGCCGATCCTGCGGCACTCACGCCCGGGTTCCTGGCGCAGCTCTGGGCCTCCGGGACTCGCGCGGGACACTACCGCGCCTTTCTCAGCCTGATCCGGCACGCCCGGCTCTGGGAGGACGCGCGCCAGGCCTACGGGCAGATCGGCATCCCGGTTCTGGTCGTGTACGGGGACCGGGACTGGTCCCACCCCGAGGAGCGACGGCGCACGGTGGAGGCGATTCCCGGAGCCCGGGTCGAGACCGTGCCCCGCGGCGGGCACTTCCTTTCCCTCGACCAGCCCGAGCGGCTGGCGGAACTCATCAAGGGGTTCGTATGAAGAGAACGCGTCTCAGCCTCTTTTATCTCGCCGGCTACCTGCTGCCGACCGGGCTGGCGCTCACGGTCCAGCCCCAGGCGACCATGAGCCTGCTCCAGGCGCGGGGCGACTACGGGGACGTGTTGCCGCGGTTCGTCGGGATCCTGCTCCTCGCGTTGGGCATCATCGTGGCCCACATCATCTGGACCCGCGCGGAAGCCGTGTATCCAGGGACACTCGCGGCCCGGGTGGTGATCCTGGCGGGCCTCGTCTGGTTGTACGGCAAGTCACAGGATCCGTTTTTCATGGTGGTCACCGGCGTGGTGGCCCTGGGGTTCGTGTTGACCCTCAGCTCCTATCTCGCCGATCGGAGGTCGACGCCCCGGTGAGCTCCGCGCCGTTCAGCGTCCCGCGGGAGCTGTTCGACGTCGAGCACCGTTTCCTCGACCTCGACGACGCCCGGGTGCACTACGTGGACGAGGGCGCAGGCGAGACCCTCCTGCTGCTGCACGGCAACCCGAGCTGGTGTTTCGTCTACCGGAAGCTGATCGCCGGCCTCCGCGACGCCTGTCGTTGCGTGGCCCTGGACTACCCCGGCTATGGGATGTCTCGCGCGGCTCCAGGTTACGGCTTCACGCCTCGGGAGCACAGCCAGGTCGTGGAGCGTTTCGTCGAGCGGCTGGGCCTGCGGGATCTGACCGTGATGGGACAGGATTGGGGCGGCCCGATCGGCCTCGGGTTCGCGGGCCGGCGGCCCGAGCTGGTGAAACGATTGGTGCTCGGCAACACCTTCGCCTGGCCGCTCGACGACCAGCTCCGGATCCGGGTGTTCAGCGCCCTGATGGGCGGCCCCTTGGGGCGTTGGGGGACCTGGGCCTTCAACCTGGTGCCTCGCTTCTTCCTCGGCCGCGGCATGGCGTCCACGCTCTCCGCGCCCGTGAGGGCGGCCTACCTCGCCCCCTGGCGCGACCGGCGCGCGCGCGAGCCCAGCGTGATCGCTCCGCGCCAGCTGGTCCGAGCGAAGGACTTCCTGCGGGAGGTGGAGGCTGGGCTGCCGCGCCTGGCGGCCCGGCCCGTGCTCCTCGTGTGGGGTAGCCGGGACTTCGCGTTCCGGGAGCAGGAGCGCAAGAGGTTCGAGCGCCTGTTCCCGAACCACCACAGCGTGGTTTTCGAGCGCGCGTCGCACTTCCTGCAGGAGGACGCCGGAGCGGAGATCGCCGCCGAGCTGCGCCGCTGGCTCGCGGCGGCGCCGGACGCCTGATCCGTCTCAGGTCGAATCGGGGCGTCCCGACGGCTGCCGGCGGACCAGCGCGCGTTGCCAGAGCGAGCCGCCCGCGACCAGGGCGATGGCCGCCACCAGCGCCGCCTGCTTGCGCCAGCCGAGGCCCGGCGAGTGTCCGACGCGGAGGATATCGGCGCCGAGGGACAACACGAGCAGGAACAGGCCGCCCACACCGAGCCAGGCCCTGCGCAGCAACACGCCCAGCACGACGCCCAGGAATCCCAGCTCTGCGCCCACCACCTGGCGCCAGCCGAATCCCGGTTTGCCGCTGATCGCCAGGTAGTTCGCGGAGAGGGTGAGAGCGCCGAGGAGGATGCCGCCCGCAATCAGCAGCCGCGCCGAAGCAAGCGCAAGTTGTCGCGCCGCGACCCGGAGCGGGGCAGCCTGCCGACGCTCGCACTCACGACAGACCTGGCGCAGGCCCCGGGTTCCAGGCGGACCCGAGGAGAGCACCGTGTCCAAGGAGTCCGTGCCACAAACCGGGCAGCGCGAGGCGTTCATGCCTGCAGTCCCTCGTCGCCCCCGTCCCGATCCGCGGTTCGCGGGATCGACGCGGCAAGAGCCTAGCGTGAACGGCCACCACTTTTCCAGCCGCCCAGCAGCCGCGGGCGAGGCTGCGCCGCGCGGGGAGGCTTACCGCTCCGCCGGACGCCGGACGCTGGTGAAGAGCGCGACCAGGGAGCGCAGGGCCGCCCGGGCCACGGGCTTGACCAGATAGCTGTCGCCGCCGGCTGCGCGCCCCGCGGCGTAGTCCTTCATCTCCCGGCTGGCGGTGACGAAGAGGATCGGGACCTTGCGGTCCCGCTCGCGCAGCGCCCGACACGCCGCATACCCGTCCATGACGGGCATGTCGACGTCGAGCACGACGAGATCGAAGGGGCCCTCGCCGTCGAAGCGGGTCAGGCACTCCTGTCCATCCCCGGCCTCGACGACCTCGAACTTGTCGCTCTTTTCGCTCTCGATGATCGCCCGGATCATCGCGCGAGTGGGCTTGTGGTCGTCCACCACCAACACGCGTTTCGACATGGGCGCCGGAGCGTATCACGGGGTAGACTGTTTCCCCCGTGAACCGCCTCGCCAGCGAGTCGAGCCCCTACCTGCTGCTGCACGCCGAGAACCCCGTCGACTGGTACCCCTGGGGGAACGAGGCCTTCGAGAAGGCCCGCGCCGAGGACAAGCCGGTGTTCCTGTCGATCGGCTACTCCACCTGCTACTGGTGCCACGTGATGGAGCGCGAGAGCTTCGCCGACCCGCAGCTCGCGCGCCAGCTCAACGAGCACTTCGTCTCGATCAAACTCGACCGCGAGGAGCGCCCGGACCTCGACGAGATCTACATGCTCGCGACCCAGCTCCTGACCCAGTCCGGGGGCTGGCCCAACTCCTTGTTCCTCACCCACGACGCCAAGCCGTTTTTCGCCGGCACCTACTTCCCGCCCGACGATCGCCACGGACGCCCGGGTTTCTCCCGGATCCTGCAGGCGATCCGCGAGGCCTGGGCGTTGCGCCGCGCCGAGGTGATCGAGCAGGCCGAGGCCCTCTTCGAGGCGATCCGGGCCCAGAGCGCGGCCGACCAGAGCGCCGGTCTCCCCGACGCGAGCGCCGCACAGGAGGTGTTGTCCCTCCTGCAGCGCCGCTTCGACCGCATCCACGGCGGGTTCGGGCGCGCGCCAAAGTTCCCCTCGCCCTCGAACCTGTTTTTCCTCCTCGAACGTGCCGAGGCCGACGCGAGCGCGCGGGAGATGTTGCTGGTCAGCCTCGACCACATGGCCCGGGGCGGCCTCCAGGACCAGCTCGGCGGCGGCTTCCACCGTTACTCCGTGGACGCGGAGTGGCTGGTGCCGCACTTCGAGAAGATGCTCTACGACAACGCGGCGTTGGCGCGGCTCTACGCCGAGGCCGCGCGTTTCGAGCCCGGTTTCGGGCGCGTCGCGCGCGCCAGCGTGGACTTCGTCCTGGCCGAGCTGACCGGCGAGCACGGCGGCTTCCTGTCGGCCCTGGACGCCGAGACCGACGGCGACGAGGGCGCCTACTACGCCTGGACCCGGGAGGAGCTGCGCGCCGCACTCGACGCGGACTCCGACGCGCTTCTCGCCAGGGTGTACGGATTCGACGGCCCTCCGAACTTCGAGCACGGCCGCTACGTGCTCCACCTGCCGCGGCCGCTCACCGAGGCGGCCGAAGAGCTGACGGGCGGCGACCTGCAGGCGTTGCTCGACCGGCTACAGCCGGGCCGGCGCCAGTTGCTCGAGGCGCGCCGCCGGCGTCCGCGGCCCCTGACCGACGACAAGGTGCTCGCCGATTGGAACGGCCTCGCGATCGGCGCCATGGCGCGGGCGGGGTGGTTGCTCCGCGTGCCGGCCTACGTCCAGGCCGCGGAGCGTGCGGCGCACTTCGTGCTGGACGCCCTGCGCGATCCGGAGACGCACGAGCGGCGCCACGCCTGGCGCGCCGGCGTCGCGAAGGTGCCGGCCCTGCTCGACGACTACGCGTTCCTGGTGGAAGGCCTGCTGGCGCTCGACGCGGCCGGCGCCAAGGGGCCCTGGCTCGAGGCGGCGCTGGGCCTGCAGGAGGAGCAGGAGCGCCGGCTCGGGGACGAGGCGGGAGGTTACTTCAACGCGGGAGACGACCCGCAGCTCCTGGTGCGCTCCAAGGCCGCCCACGACGGGGCGGTGGCGTCGGCCAACGGCGTTGCGGCGCTGAACCTGCTCGCGCTCCACGCCCGAACCGGCGAGGCTCGGTACCGCGATCGCGCCGAGGCGCTGCTGCGGGCCTTCGGCCGCGCCGTCCGGGACTCTCCCCTCGGCCACGTCACGCTGGTGCGAGCCGTGCAGCGGCTGGCGGAGGCGCCCGCGGCGACTCCGGCCCCGCGTCTCCCCGCGGCACCCGCGATCCCGAAACCCGCCCCCGCCACCCCCACACCCGCCAACGAGGCGCGGGAGGTGGTGGAGGTGCGCGGCCGCCTGGACCAGCAGGCCCAGGGGCCCTGGAAGCCGTTCCTGCTCGACTTGAAGATCCGGCCCGGCTTCCACCTCAACGCCAACCCGCCCCTGCTGCGCTTCATGACGCCCACCGAGGTTCTGGCCAGCGACAGCCCTGTGCGCAACGTGCGTTATCCCGCCGCCGATCGTCTCGAAGGAGCGTTCTCGATCGAGGGAGAGGTCGAGACGTCTCCGGGTCGCCCCGCGAGGGTGATGCTCAGCTACCAGGCTTGCGACGAGGAGCGTTGCCTGCTGCCGCTGGCCCGCGAGGTCGCCCTGGAGTGAGCGCCCCGGCCTTGCTGCGGGTCGGGCCCTGCGACGCCGTGTTCGTCTCGGCCCACGAGGGTGAAGCTTCCCTCTCCTGCGCGGCACGCCTCGACGCGGAGCGGCGCCGGGGCCGGTGCACGATGGTGGTGGCGCTGTTCCGGGGCCCGGGCGAGGAAGCGGAGCCCGGCGCGGTCTCGATGGGCCTCGCCGACGCGGCCAGCCGACTGCCGGGGCATGCTGCGCTGCCGGTCGCCGTATTCGGGGGTGAGGCCGCGCAGGACGAGTGCCTCCTGGAGTCGCGAGCGATCCTCGGCGAGGTCTTCCGGCGCACCCAGGCGCGGCAGATCTACCTCCCCCTGGGCGTGGGCGGGCATGTGGACCATCGGATCGCCCATGAGGCGGGCGTCGAAGCCCTGCCAACCCAGTCGGGCCTGGACGTGTTTTTCTACGAGGAGCGCCCCGACGCCCTGGTTCCGGGCGCCGTACGGATGAGGCTCGGGCAGATGGGCGTGCGGCTGCCGCCCGGCGCGTTGAAGGTGACCCGCGAGGGCGGACTCGCCCGGCTCCTCCTGTGTTCCCAGAGGGTTCCACACCGGCGTGAGCCCTGCCGGGGCCTGTCCGAACGCCTCACGCTCACGCGGCTCCTGGCCCGGGAGTGGTGGAGCACCCGGGTTTGGCAGCCGCAGCGCGCGTTCGGGCTGCGTCTGCAGCCGATGGTCCAGGAGGCCCCGAGCCTGGAGGCCGTGCGCGAGTCGGCGCGCGTTTTCCACGCGCGTCGCGGCGCCGCGCCGCGGACGCTGAGGCGGCTGCTGGCGTGGTCCGGCGACTACGCTCGCTTGCTGGGCGGCCGCGACTGGGTCGAGCGTTACTGGCTGATGTTGCCGCTGCGGGAGGACGCGGGCCGCGCGGCGTGACCGCCCCGCGGCCCTAGGGCCAGCTCTCCACCACCCGCAGGGGCGCCCAGCGCTCGGGATCCTGGAGCAGCAGGACGCTGAAATAGGTCCTGACTTGCTCGCTGGGGAAGCGGGACACCAGCTCACGGGCGGCCTCCTCGACGCGTGTCGCTTCGAGGGGCCCGCCCGTCTCGTCCGCCATCACGCCGTCGTCGTGGGGAAGTCCCAACCGATCCAGGAAAGCCCCCAGCAGCGGCCGCCGTTCGGCGAGGTGCAGCGCCACCAGCAGCGAGCCCGCCAGGGGCTCGCCGGGGTCCCGTACGGCGGCCAGGGCGGCCGCTCGCTCTTCCGGCGCCATCGCCCGAACCGCCTGAGGACGCATGTGCCGCGCGCGGACGATGGCGGCGAGTGCCGAGGCCAGAAGCTCGGGTGGCGGCTCCCTGAGGAACGCGTCCGCGGCCAGGCGGCGCTCCTCGGGGACCAGGGACCTCCAGGCGCGGATTGCGGAGGGATCGAGTCTCATCGCGGGCGGAGTATATTTCGGACCGTGAGCGCCCTGGTCGACGGGAGAGGGTGCCTGACCGACGCCGGCCATGCCGCGGTGCGGTCGGCTCCGGCCGGGCAGGCGCCGCCGGAGCTGGCGGCCCACCTGGCGGCGTGTGCGCGTTGCCAGGAACGCCTGCTGGCCGGCGGCCGAGCCGCCCTCGCGATGCGGACGAAGAAGGAGCCGCCGCCGCGCTGGCGTCTGCTGGCCGTCATGGCGGCCGCGGCCCTGCTGGTGCTGGCGACCCTCGTGACCCTGCGACGCTTCGCGGGCTAGACCGGGATCACGGCCCCGGTCACCGACGCGGAGGCGGGCGAGAGCAGGAACGCCACCACTTTGGCGATGTCCTCCGGCGCCGTCCATTGCGAGCGGTCGGCCCGGGGCATGGCGTGCCGGTTGGCCTCGGTATCGATCACGGCCGGGGAGATGGCGTTGAAGCGGACGCCGCGGTCGGCGTTCTCCAGGGCCAGGGCGCGGGTGAGCGCGACCACCGCCGCCTTCGACGCCGCGTAGGCGGCCGCGCCGGCGCCGCCCGACTCGGCCGCCCGGGACGAAACGTTGACCACGCTGCCGCCCTCCTTCAGCAGGTGGGGCAGGGCGGCGCGACAGGTGGCGTGGACCGAGGCCAGGTTGATGCGCAGCATCGAGTCCCATTCGGAGGGGGCGGTCGTCTCCAGCGGGCCGCCCCCCTGCCAGCCGCCCGCCAGGCACGCGACTCCGTCCAGGCGGCCGAGCCAGCCGGCCGCGGCATCCACGAAACGCCGCGCGCTGCTGACGTCTGCGATGTCGGCCTCCGCTCCCCACAGGCCCGGGGCGCCGCCGGAGGCCGCGCGCAGCGCCTCGAAGCCCGCCGGCGTGCGGTACGGCACCGCGACTCGATCGCCACGAGCCAGCAGGGCCGCGACCAGGGCACGTCCCAGGGCGCCCGTGCCGCCGGTCACGATGGCGCCCTGCGGCGTCACTTGAGCCCGCTCCAGGTATGGTCGTCGGGGGCCTCCGTGGTGGCCGGCAGTCCGAGCGGCCTCCAGCCCGCCTGCCCGGGAGCGCCGTCGAAGCCCGCGCGCTGGTCCACCACCGTCCTGAAGCCGGCCCCCAGCAGGATCGCGGCGGCTTGCAGCGAGCGGCCACCCGACTTGCAGCCCACGACCAGCTTCGCGTCCTTACCGAAGCGCCGCTCCATCACACTCAGGAAGTCGACGTTCGGCGATGGCCCCCTCGGGCCCAGGTGGGTGATGGGCACGTTGTAGGCGCCGGCCGGGTGCCCCGCCTCGAACTCCGGAACCGAGCGCACGTCCACGTAGAGGTAGCCCTCCTCGTCCATCAGCCGCTTGGCCTCCTCGGGAGGCACCCGTTTTACGGACATTGATCAACCCCTCAGCCCGGCCTTATAACACGAGGCGCAGCGCCGGGCGCCAGCGAGCCCCGTGGCCTCAGCCAGCGGCATCCGCGAGCAGCAGCGCAACGCCGCGATCGAACGCGTCGGGGCGCGGCAGCAGGCTGAGGACGAGATACGCCTCGCGCGGGAAGTCGAAGAAAAAACCCGGATGCACGAGCACGCCGTCGCGCTCCAGCAGTCGACAGGTCCGCTCCTCTTCGGGCAACGTGGCCGGCACTTGAAGCAGCGCGTGCCAGCCGCCCGTGGCGGCCAGCAGGCTGGCGGGCGATCCGGGGGGGATCGCCGCCCGCAGCGCCGCGAGGTTGCGCCTCACCCGGTTGGTGATGGGTGCTTGCAGCTCGGGCAGGCGCCTCAGGATCTCGGGGGCCGCCAGCTGAACGGGCGTGCCCACCGAGAGGTAGCTGTCCGCCACGATCTCGAGCCGGGCCAGCGCCTCCGCGCGCAGGGAGGGGGGCCCGGAGACCGCGATCCAGCCCAGCTTGAGCTGCGGCAGGCCGCAGGACTTGGAGAGCCCTCCGAGCGCGAAGGCGAGCGTGGGTCCGTCCGCGGCGAGGCTCGTGACGTGGCCCGGGTCGGGGTCGAAGGCGAAGTCCGCGAAGACCTCGTCGCAGAGGAGCGCCAGCTGGCGACGCGCCGCGAAGCTCTGGATGCGATCCGCCTCGGTCCGAGACAGGAAGGACCCGGTGGGGTTGTTCGGGTTCACGATCACGACCGCGCGGCTGCGTGGCGTAACGGCTTCCTCGAGGGCCGCGAGGTCCACGTGCCAGGCGCCGTCGTAGGCGAGGCCATAGGGGCGCAACGCGACCGACTCGAGGCCGGCCAGGAAATCGAAAAGCGGGTAGCTGGGTCGCGGAACCAGCACCTCGTCGCCGGGGTCGCACAGCAGCTTGAAGAGCCACGAGTAGGCTTCGCTGCTGCCGGTGCACAACACGACGCGGCCCGGCTCCACCAGGTGCCCGCGCCGCGCGAAGTCCCGCGCCACGGCCTCGCGGGCGGCCGGCAGGCCCCGCGCCTCCGGAGTGTGCACGGTTCCCCGCGCATCCGCCAACAGCTCCAGCAGCTCGGGGGGCGCGCCGAGCCCGACCTCGGTCGGGTTCGACTGCGTCAGGTCGATCACGCCCGCACCACGCTCCTGTCGTTCGGTCCGCACTCGCGCGAGCCGGTTCTCGGCGCGGTCCCAGCGCGTCCGGGACGAGAACATGCCTCGATCCTATAATGTCGCGGTGACGAGACGCCTGCTGGCCCTGGTCCTCGCCGCGTTCGCCGCCTGTGGCCGTGGCGCGGCGCCGGCGCCCAGCACGGGGCCGCTTCCGCCCGCCATCGACGCCCAGACGCCGCTGCCCGATCCGCTGCCGAAGATCGCGGCGAAGGTGAACGGCCAGACCCTGCCGACCGCCTACGTGGAGATCGTTGCGCGGCGCCTGCTCGAGGAGTCCGGAGACCAGGCGCAGGACCGGCCCTTCGCCTACCGGCGCGCCCTGCAGCAGCTCATCGTCCGCGAGCTGCTGCTGCAGGAGGCGCTGGCCCGGAACATCAAGGCCGACGACGCCAAGGTCGAGACCGCGTACAACGAAGCCCGGGTGCCGTATCCCGACGACCGGGCCTGGTTGTCGTTCCTGGCGAACCAGGGCCTCGACGCCGACGCCTTCCGTCGCGAGATACGGGCGCAGCAGACGATCGCCGCGCTGACCCAGGCGGAGGGTGCGCTGGCAGGCCGCGATGTCGACGACAAGGAGGCCCGCGCCTACTACGACGAACACCCCGAGCGCTTCGAAACGGGGGAGCGGCTGCGGGCCAGCCACATCCTGATCCGCGTCCCCGGGGAGGCGCCGCCCCCGGAACGGGAGGCGCTGCGCAAGAGGACCCAGGGGCTACAGGATCGGATCGCTGGCGGCGAGGACTTCGCGACCCTGGCCCGGCAGTTCTCGGGCGACGTCGGCAGCGCGCCCAAGGGCGGCGAACTCGACGTGTTCCATCGGGGACAGATGGTCCCGGCCTTCGAGGCGGCCGTCTACGCCCTGAAACCGGGCGAGGTCTCCGGCGTGGTGGAGACGCCCTTCGGGTTCCACCTGATCAAGCTCCACGAGCGTATCCCAGGCCTCAAGGTGCCCTTCGAGGCGGCGCGCGAGCGGCTGGTCCAGGCCATCGTCGAGGAACGACGCAACAAGCGCATCGAGCAGCTGGTCGGCCAGCTCTGGGCACACGCGCGGATCGAAACCCACCTTTGACGCGCGTGGCCGGCAAGGAGCTGGGCCGACTCCAGGGGCGCGACGGCGACGTCACGGCCTGGCGCCGCTTCGGCCCCTACCTCTCCGAGCGCTCCTGGGGAACGGTCCGCGAGGACTACAGCGCCGACGGCGACGCCTGGGGACACCTGCCCCACGACCTGGCCCGCAGCAAGGCCTTTCGCTGGGGCGAGGACGGCCTGGCCGGGATCTGCGACCGCTACCAGATCCTCTGCTTCGCCCTGGCCCTGTGGAACGAGAAGGACCCGATCCTCAAGGAACGCCTGTTCGGGCTGGTCCCGTCCGAGGGCAACCACGGCGAGGACGTGAAGGAGTACTACTTCTACCTCGACTCGACGCCGAGCCACTCCTACATGAAATGGCTCTACAAGTACCCGCAGGCCGAGTATCCCTACGCACGGCTCGTCGAGGAGAACCGCCGTCGGGCAGGGCAGGGCGCCGAGTTCGAGCTCCTGGATACCGGGATCTTCGACGACGACCGTTACTTCGACGTTTTCGTCGAATACGCGAAGGCGAGTCCCGAGGACATCGCGATCCGGGTGACGGTCGAGAACCGCGGGCCCGAAGACGCGCCGCTGCGCGTCCTGCCCCAGCTCTGGTTCCGCAACACCTGGGCCTGGGGGGCCGAAGCATCCCCTGAGCCCATCCTGCGCGTGGGCGACCCGGGGCCGGGTTTCCAAACCCTGCTGGCCGACGACCGCAGCGCCGAGCCCCCGCGCAACCTGCCCTTCGAGTACCGGCTCGGAGCGCGTCACCTCTACGTGGACGGCCAGGGCCGCCTGCTCTTCACCAACAACGAGACCAACGCGCCGCGAGTGTTCGGCCCCTGGGCGAAAAGCCGTCGGCCCTGGGTCAAGGACGCCTTCCACCGGCACCTGGTCCAGGGCGAGGACTGCGTCAACCCGGACGAGGTGGGCACCAAGGCCTGCGCCGAGCGGCGCTTCGTGGTCCCCGCCGGCGGCAACGTCGTGTTGCGGCTGCGCCTGACGCCGGAGCGCCTGGCGGATCCGATCCGCGACATCGATGAGCTGGTGGCCGAGCGGCGGCGCGAGGCCGACGAGTTCTACGCCGAGATCCAGCCAGCGGACGCGAGCGAGGACGAAAAACGCGTCCAGCGCCAGGCCTTCGCCGGCATGTTGTGGTCGAAGCAGGTCTACCTCTTCGACGTCAACCTGTGGCTGGAGGGGGACAACCCGAGCTGGCCGCCTCCCGCGCCACGCAAGCAGATTCGCAACGGGCATTGGCGGCACCTCAACTCGATGCGCGTGATGTCGATGCCCGACAAGTGGGAGTATCCCTGGTTCGCGGCCTGGGACCTGGCCTTCCACTGCGCGCCGCTGTGCCTGGTGGACCCCGAGTTCGCCAAGGAGCAGCTGTGGCTGCTGCTCTTCGAGCAGTTCCAGCACCCCTCGGGCCAGATCCCGGCCTACGAGTGGGAGTTCTCGGATCTGAACCCTCCGGTGCAGGCCTGGGCGGTCTGGCGCATCTACAACATGGACCGTGCCCGCCAGGGCAAGGCCGACCGGCCGTTCCTCGAGAAGTGCTTCCACAAGCTGCTGATCAACTTCGCCTGGTGGATCAACAAGGTGGACCGCGAGGGCAACAACGTGTTCGAGGGTGGTTTCCTCGGCCTCGACAACATCACCGTGATCGACCGCAGCGAGGCGCTGCCCGACGGTACGGTGCTCGAGCAGTCGGACGCCACCGGCTGGATGGGCATGTTCTGCCTGAACCTGATGCGCATCGCCCTGGAGCTGGCCAAGGAGAACAAGGTCTACCAGGCGCTGGCCACCAAGTTCTTCCAGCACTACATCTACGTCGGCGCGGCGATGAAGAAGATGGGCGGGCGGCGTTACCAGCTCTTCGACGAGGAGGACGGCTTCTTCTACGACGTGTTGCGGTACCCGGACGGCAGCTTCGAGAAGTTCCGGGTCCGCTCCCTGGTGGGGCTCGTGCCCCTCTACGCCGTTGAGCGCCTCGAGGAGCACTGGGTCGAGCCCTTCGAGGACTTCAAGTCGAGCCTGCTCTGGTTCCTGCGCAACAAGCGCCACGTGGTGCAGGACGTCTGCCACTACGTCAGGCGCCCCGACCAGAGGGTGCTGATCTGCGCGATCGTGGACGAGAACCAGATGCGCCAGATGATCGGGCGCATCCTGGACCCAGCCGAGTTCCTCTCGCCCTACGGCCTGCGCAGCCTCTCGAGGTACCACGAGCAGCTGCCGTTCCGCTTCGGCGGCCGCGAGGTGCGTTACGAGCCGGGCGAGGCGGTCTCGAAGATCAAGGGCGGCAACTCCAACTGGCGCGGCCCGGTCTGGTTCCCGACCTCGTTCCTGATGATCGAGGCGCTCCGCAAGCTCGGGACGGCCTATGGCCCTCACCTCACGTTGGCCGCCCCCGGCGACGGCAGCCGGCCCGAGATGACCTTGTGGCAGGTGGCCGAGGACCTCGCCAACCGCATGATCCGCATCTTCACCCGCGGCCCCGACGGCCGGCGTCCCGTGTACGGCCGCCTGCGGAAGTTCCAGGAGGACCCCCACTGGCGGGACTACATCCTGTTCCACGAATACTTCCACGCGGACACCGGCGAGGGCCTCGGCGCCTCCCACCAGACCGGCTGGACGGGCCTGGTCGCTTCGCTGATCGACGAGTGGAGACGGCCCCCGCAGGCGTCCTCCCGTTGAGGCTCGGCTAGAATCGCTCCAGTGTCCCGCGGCCGCGCCGGGCAAACCGACCCCACTCGTCGCGTCCGCTTCGACATGCGGAGCGAGAGGTCCGCGATCCCGGCGACGGTCGAGCGGATCCTGCGCTCGGTGCAGTCGGTGGGGCTGCCCTCGGACCGGATCCACGACCTGGCGGTGGCCCTCTCCGAAGCCCTCTCCAACGCTGCCATCCACGGCAACGGCCTGGATCCGGCCAAACGTGTCACGGTGAACGTCAGCGTCACGCCCCACACCCGGGCCGAAATCGAGGTGAAGGATGAGGGACACGGCTTCGACCACGGCCGGCTCTCCGACCCGACGGGCCCGTCCCGGATCCTCGCCACCAGCGGCCGTGGCGTGTTCCTGATGCGCCGGCTGGCGGACCGCGTGGACTACGAGGAGGGCGGCAGCCTGGTGCGCCTGACCGTCGGGAAGGTCCGCTCCGGGCGTTAGACGCCCAGGGCCTGGCGCGTCCAGACCTCGAGCCGACGCAGGTCGCGCATCACTTGGATGCCGGGGCGCGGCTCCGGCGCTCCCTCCCCGCCGACCAGGAGCTGGATGCGACGCGGCAGCTTTTCGCGCAGCGCGCGGACCTGCGCGGCGCTCTTCGGGCCGCGGCTCGCGCTGGAGACGCTGAGGGCCGCGGCGCGCGCGCTGAGATCACGCGCCAGGCCGACGATCTCCGCCGGCGGTGTCTCGAAGCCCAGGAACAGGATCCGGCAACCCGCCCAGGCCGCGACCAGCGCCGCCATCTGGAGGCCGAGGCCGTGGACCTCGCCGGGCAACGACGCGAAAACGACCAGGGGGCCGCGGGCCCGCTCCTCGAAGGGCAGTCGCAACGAACGCAGCAGGTCCGAAACACGCTCCGAGAAGAAGTGCTCGTGGCGAATCTCCAGCGCCCCTCTCTCCCAGGCGCCGCCGACTTCGCGGATCAGCGGCGCCAGGCGCAACTCCAGGAAGTCGAGCGGCGACAGCCGCGCCCATTCCCCGAGCAACATGCGGGTGAGCCTCGAGCTGTCGAAGTCTCGGACCACCGCCATCACCTCCACCTGGTCGAATCCAGCGGCCAGGGTGGAGGGAGCGCCGCCGGCGGCTTCCGCGACGGCCGTGCTGTGGAGCAGCGCCACGAGCTCGTCGTCTGAGGCGGCCACCACCTCGCGGGCGCGGTGGCCGCGGGACAGGGCCTCGGCGATGCGGCGCAGCCGCGCCACGCTCGAGATCGCGTACACGCGGTGTCCCGAGGGCTTGCGGTCGGGCACCGGAAAGCCGTAGCGGTTCTCCCAGGTGCGCAGGGTCTCGACGGGGATGCCGGTGGCTCGGGACAACGCGCCGATCGAGAGTCGGGCTCCGTCGCGCGCCTCACCCGTCCCTGTCAACATCGGTTCAATTATTGCTCAACGTCCCAACCGGAGGGTCGTGACCGGCCCGGCAACGGCCCGGGGCCGGCCTCGCGGCCGGCCCCGGGAGCGGGCAACTCACTGATTGGGCATCACAACGGTGTCGATCACGTGGATCACGCCGTTGCTGGTGGCGATGTCGGCCTTGACGACCTTCGCGCCATCGACCGCGACGCCGGAGCTGGCGTCGATGCTCAGGCTCTGGCCCTGGACGGTCTTCGCCGAGTTGAGCTTCGCGGCGTCGCCGGCCATGACCTTGCCGGGCACGACGTGGTAGGTGAGCACGGCGGTCAGCTTCGCCTTGTCCTTGAGCAGCGCATCCAGGGCGCCGGCAGGCAACTTGGCGAACGCCTCATCCGTGGGAGCGAACAGGGTGAACGGCCCGGGGCCCTTCAGTGTCTCGACCAGGCCCGCGGCCTTCACCGCGGTCACCAGGGTGTTGAAGTTCCCGGCGGCCACCGCAGTGTCCACGATGTCCATGGACGCCTCGGCGGCGGAGGAGGAAACGGCGGGGACCAGGCAAAAGGCGAGTGCGGCTGCGGCAAAACGCTTCATCGATTCATGGCTCCTTGGCTGGATGGGTGAATTCAGTCGTGTTGCGTCTCGAACAACCGGACTATACATCCCCGGTGTAGAGTCTGTCAAGTATTTGAGTAGGTTTAGAGACAGGTCCGACGAGATCCACTAGACGTGGTTGCGGAGCATCAGCTCCTTCGGGTGGGGGTCGAGGTAGGCCTGGCCGCGCAGGTAGGCGACGTCGAAGCGGCGGACGTAGTGCCGGATCAGCGTCAGGGGCACGACCAGGGGCACCAGGCCATGGCGGTGGTCGCCGATCAGGCCCAGGAGCTCCTGGCGCTCGGCGGGGGCGAGTGTCTCGCTGAAGTGCCCGAGCATGTGCTGCATGACGTTGGCGTGCTTGCGCGGCGTGGCGAGGACCTTCAGCGCCTCCATCAGCTCGTCAGAGTAACCCTCGCGGAGCGCCGTCCGCGGCGTGCCCTTGGCCGCGGCCACCCGGCGGCCCAGGCGGCGGTAGGCCTCCGGGGAGTGGGCCATGACGAGCAGCTTCTCGGCGGTGTGGAACGCCACGAGGTCGCCGACGCTCCAGCGGCCGGCGAACAGCTCGCTGAGGCGCTTGTACGCGAAGACACGCTCGACGAAGTTCTCGCGCAGGCGGGCGTCGCTCAGCCGGCCCTCCTCCTCGATCGGCAGGTTCGGCAGCCGCTGGAGCAGCACCTCGGCGAACAGGCCTCGGCCGGTTCGGGCCGGGACGCCCTTGTCGTCGTAGACGCGGACGCGCTCCATGCCGCAGCTCGGCGAGTCCTTCTTGAGGACATAACCGCATAACTTCGCGTTCTCCAGGGCCCGGACGCGGCGCTCGGCGTAGGCGCGCATCACCTGGGTCAAGTCGCGGCCGGACTTGGGACCCACGAGCCGGATCTCGCCCTCGCGCCGCTCGAGGCGAATCGATTCCCGGGGCGTGCCGAGCCCGATCTCGACCTCCGGGCACACCGGGACCCAAGTCACGAAGCGCCCGAAGCTGCCGACCAGGAACGGGTCGCGCTTGTGGCCGCCGTCGAAGCGGACGTTCTCGCCCAGCAGGCACGACGAGACGCCGATGCGGATCTCGCTCTCCACGCGGTCATCATAGCTCCCCGCGTGTACCATTCCGCTGTTCAAGGAGAGAGCCTGTGAGCGACCTGCGACCGCCCTTCAACGGAAACCGCCGTGTGCCGCCGCCGCTGAACGAGCCCGTGAAATCCTACGCCCCCGGCAGCCCGGAACGGGCGGAGTTGAAGGCCCGGCTCGCCTCCATGGCTGGGGAGCGCATCGAGATCCCGCTGGTGGTCGGGGGCCGCGAGCTGCGCACCGGACGCCTGGGCCAGGTCGTCATGCCCCATGACCATCGCCACGTGTTGGCCGACTACCACATGGCGGATCGCGAGCACGTGCTCGCAGCCGTGGCGGCCGCTCGCGAGACCCAGCGCGAGTGGGCGAACTGGTCCTGGGAGGACCGGGTCGCGCCTTTCCTGAAGGCCGCGGAGCTCCTGTCCACGACCTGGCGGGCCACGCTGAACGCGGCGACCATGCTCGGCCAGTCGAAAACCGCGTACCAGGCCGAGATCGACTCGGCCTGCGAGCTGATCGACTTCTGGCGCTTCAACCCGCACTACGCGGAGCAGCTCTACGACGAGCAGCCGCTCTCCACGGCCGGGGTCTGGAACCAGCTCGACTACCGGCCCCTGGAGGGTTTCGTCTATGCCGTCACGCCCTTCAACTTCACCGCCATCGGCGGCAACCTGCCGACGGCGCCGGCCATGCTGGGGAACGTGGTGGTCTGGAAGCCGGCGGCCACGGCGATCCTGTCGGCCCACTACGTGCTGCGGATTCTCCAGGAGGCAGGCCTGCCCCCCGGCGTGATCAACCTCGTCACGGGCGAGTCCGCGATGATCTCGGAGACCCTGCTGACGCATCCCGATCTGGCGGGTGTGCACTTCACCGGCTCCAGCGCCGTCTTCAACGGGATCTGGCGGACGATCGCCAACAACCTCGATCGTTATCGCTGCTACCCGCGCGTGGTCGGGGAGACGGGTGGCAAGGACTTCATCCTGGCGCACCCGTCGGCCGACCCGCAGGCCCTGGCCGTGGCCATCACCCGCGGTGGTTACGAGTACCAGGGACAGAAGTGCTCGGCCGCGAGCCGCGTCTACCTGCCGCGCTCGTTGTGGAACGACCTGAGCGAGCGTACGGCGGCCATGATCCGGGAGCTGCGCATCGGCGACGTACGCGACTTCCGGAACTTCATGTCGGCGGTGATCGACCGCAAGGCCTTCGAGAAGATCGGCGGCTACCTCGACCAGGCGCGGCAGAGCGCCCGGATCGTGGCGGGGGGAGAGGCCGCAGCGGAGCAGGGGTATTACATCAAGGCCACGCTGGTCGAGGCGCCGGACCCGGGGCACACGCTGATGCAGGAGGAGATCTTCGGGCCCGTGGTCACGGCCTACGTCTACGACGATTCGAAATGGGAGGAGACGCTGTCGCTCGTGGATCGGACCTCGCCCTACGCCCTGACGGGTGCGATCTTCGCGCAGGACCGGCGCGCCGCGGGGCAGGCGTCGGCGAGGCTACGCAACGCCGCGGGGAACTTCTACCTGAACGACAAGCCAACCGGAGCCGTGGTGGGGCAGCAGCCCTTCGGCGGCGCGCGCGGCTCGGGCACGAACGACAAGGCCGGCTCGAAGCTCAACCTGGTGCGGTGGGTCAGCGCGCGGGCGATCAAGGAGACCTTCGCGCCGCCCACGGACTACCGGTATCCGTTCATGGCGGAGCAGTAGGGGACCTGACGGGCCGTCAGCGCTTCGCAGCCACCGCCCGGCGTGCTGCGAGGAGCTCCGGCCTCTGGGCTCCCGGCACGGTCGTCTCGATCAGCTTCGCGTACAGCTCCGCGGCCCGCGGCGCCTGGCCCGCGCCCTCGGCCGCCCGCGCGGCGCCGGCGAGGCTGTTGAAGCGGTTCGGGGCCTCCCGTAGCGCGGCCTCGTACTCCTTCAAGGCCTCGGTCGCCCGGTCCATCTCCAGCAGCACCTCCGCCAGCAGCTCGCGCGCGGGCAGGATGCTGCCGGGCGTCACCGGATGTTTGCCGGTCTCCTCGTCGAGCTCGGCTGCCGAACGCAGCAGGCGGAGCGCCTCGGCGTCCCGGCCCTCCGCTCGAGCCACCACGCCGGCAGCCGCCAGCCGCAGGGACTCCACGTGTGCGGCCCAGTCGTAGGGACCGGCCGGCGGCGCTTTCGCCAGGCCCGCCTGCACCTCTTGCAGCCTCCCGACCGCCGCAGCTGCCGATTCGAGCTGTCCGCTGCGGGCAGCGCCGATGGCCTGGGCAAAGTAGGTGATCGCGGGAACGTAGGGAAACCGCTGCCAGGGCATCGCGGCCGAGGGCAGTGCCAGGCCCGCAGCCGCCGCCCAGTCGCGCCGCTCGAGCGCCCAGCGGGCCGGCACGGCCGCGAGCGCATAAGCCGCCGCGAAGTTGGGCTCGTCGAAGGTCTGGGCCCGGGCCGCCTCCTCGAGCACCAGGCGAGCCTGCGTCTCGTCGTCCATTTGCAGGTAGGCGTACTCCAGGTAGTCGAGGGCGTGCAGCGTGTCGAAGGACGCGGCACCGGGGTGGGCCTGCGCCACGAGGTGGCGGCCGGCCGCCGCGGAATCGATGTTCGAGGCAATCGACTCCGGCCAGAGGCCCAGGCGCGTGAAGATGTGGGACGGCATGTGGAGGGCGTGGGGGGAGGACGGGGCGATCTTCGCGTAGGCACGTGCGGCGGGCAGGGCCTCGTTGGCGAGGGCCGGGTAGTCGAAGGAGTGGATCACGTAGTGTGCGATGCCGGGGTGATCCGGATGCGTCGCGAGCAGGCGGTTCAGCGACTCGGCCGCCTTCTTCTGGTTGGCGAACGTCGTGTCGCTCGGAGGCGCCGTGGCCAGGAGGGTCAGGGCCCGGAAGATCGCGGCCTCGTCGTCCTGGGGGAAGCGCCGCGCCAGGTCTTCCATGGCTTCCCGGAACAGCTGGGGCCGTCTGTGGGGCTCGGACTCGCGGTAGAAAGCGCCAATCGCTGCGATGTAGGCGCGCTCGCGGTCGGTCTTGGCTCCGACCGCCGCCGCCGTCTCGGCCGCCGACCGGCCGGCGGCGAGTTCGCCGGGGTCGGGGGGCGCCCAGATCGGGTGGTAGTAGGTCATGGCGATGCCCCAGTGGGCCATGCCGCACTGCGGGTCGCGCCGGGCGACGTCCTGGTAGCCCTTGCGCGCCTCCTCGTAGCCGAACGAATGCAGGAGGGCGGTGGCCCGAGTGAAGGCGTCGGCCACGTCCGCGCGGCACGAGGTCGGGAAATCCACGGTGCCGAGCGCCTCCGTGGCCCCGTGGGCGTGCGAGGCGTCGTGTTGGGCGCTCGCGGGAGCCGCTCGCAGTGCGACCACAGCCGCGAAGACGAGCACGTGTCCTCTCTTCATGTGACCCTCCAGGAGAGAGACGTCGCCACTGGGCAGTATTGGCCGAAGGCGGGCATGCGGGGAATGTCTCACCGCCGGCGCCGTTTCGCCAGTCCAAAATTTGTACCACCTGGCGTCGCGCCCCGCCTGGCCCTGTTGGGGGCGAGGTGTGTCAGCGCCGATTCGAAGCCGGCCCGGCTGCTTCCGCTGCCAGGAGAGTGCGGGTAATCTCTCCAGTCCAGATGCCCCGGAACACCTTCGAGAACATCCTGGGGACGATCGGCCACACGCCGCTGGTCCGGCTCAATCGGATCACGAGGGAGGTCAGCGCCACGGTCTACGCGAAGCTCGAGACCATGAACCCGGGCCACAGCATCAAGGACCGCATGGCGGTCCGGATGATCGAGGACGCCGAGCGGGCGGGCCTGCTCAAGCCGGGCGGGACGATCATCGAGGGCACCAGCGGAAACACGGGCATGGGGCTGGCGATCGCGGCGATCGTCAAGGGATACCGCTGCATCTTCACGACCACCGACAAGCAGTCGAAGGAGAAGATCGACGCGCTGCGGGCCTTCGGCGCCGAGGTGATCGTGTGTCCCACCGACGTGGATCCCGAGGACCCGCGTTCGTACTATTCGGTGTCGTCGCGGCTGGTGGCCGAGACGCCGAACGCCTGGAAGGCGAACCAGTACGACAACCTCAGCAACACCCGGGCGCATTACGAGACCACGGGCCCGGAGATCTGGGAGCAGACCGAGGGACGCGTCGACCACCTGGTGGTGGGTGTGGGGACCGGCGGGACCGTCTGCGGGACGGGGCGCTTCCTGAAGGAAAAGAAGCCGGCGCTCAAGGTCTGGGGCATCGACACCTACGGGTCGGTGTTCAAGAAGTACAAGGAGACCGGCATCTTCGACAAGCAGGAGATCTACCCCTACGTCACCGAGGGCATCGGCGAGGACTTCCTGCCGAAAAACGTGGACTTCTCGGTGATCGACCACTTCGAGAAGGTCACGGACCGTGATGCCGCGCTCTGGACGCGTGAGATCGCGCGTCAGGAGGGGATCTGGGTCGGGAACTCCGCGGGCTCGGCGATCGCGGGGTTGTTGCAGCTCAAGGACCGCTTCAAGGCCGGCGAGACCGTGGTCGTGATCTTCCACGATCACGGCTCGCGGTACCTGGGGAAGATCTTCAACGTCGACTGGATGCGGGCCATGGGCTACGAGAACGTCGAGGGCCCCACGGCCCGCGACCTGTTGAAGAACAAGAGGGTCTCGGAGATCGTGGGGGTCGAGGGATCGGCCAGCGTCGCGGAGGCCGTCCGGCGCATGACCGAGAACGACTTCTCGCAGATCCCGGTGATCCAGGACCAGCGCATCGTGGGCTCGCTCAGCGAGTCCCACGCCTACGCCTGCATCGTCAAGGATCCGAAGCTGCTCGAGCAGCCGGTGAAGGGCATCATGCAGAAGGCCTTCCGCTTCATCGACATCGAGACCCCGGTGAGGCTGCTGGCGCCGATGATCACGGCGGAGAACCCGGCCCTGCTGGTGCGGGACTTCAAGGCGGGGAAAACCTACATCCTGACCGGCTCAGACGTCCTGAACGCGCTCTAGAGGGCGGCCAGGAACGCCAGCATCAGGACGAAGGCGCCCAAGAGCAGAGCCGCCTCGCGGCGCGGCCAGGCGCGTCGGCTGAGGGCGAGGGGCGCGCGGGTGCTGGCCAGCGCCACCGCGGCCGCCGCCAGGAACCCCACGACGTTCCACCACAACCAGGAGACCTGGGGCGCGCCGCCGGCGAGCGCGAAGTTGGCGGCCAGGCCCGCAGCCAGTCCCAAAAGCGCGCCGCGGCCCTCCACCGCGGGCACCAGGGCGCCCAGCACGAAGACGGCCAACACGGGGCCGTAGAAGGCGGAGCCCACCTGGTTGACGAGCTCCAGCACGCCGGTCCCGCTGCGGGCGAAAAAGAGCCCCGACACGACCGCGAACACGCCCCAGAGCAGCGAAACCCCGCGCGACAGCCAGACCCCCTGGGCGGCGGAGGGCCGGTCGAACACGTCTTCCAGGGTGACCGCCGCCAGCGAGTTGAGGGCGGAGTCGATGGATGACATGGCCGCGGCCAGCAGTGCCGCCAGCAGCAGGCCGCGCAGCCCGGTGGGCAGGTAGTTCATCATGAAGATGGGCACGAGCCGGTCGGGCGCCTGGTCCTGCATGGCCGCCGCGAAAGCGGGATCCACGCGCAACAGGCCCGCGAGCAGCAGGCCGAAGCTGCAATACGTCAACACCAGCGGGAAACGCAGCAGCCCGTTGAGGACCAGCGCGCGGCGGGCGGAGTGGTCGTCGCGGCTGGTCAGCAGGCGCTGGGCCTGGCTCTGGTCGCAGCCGTAGTAGGACGCGTACAGGAACACGCCGCCGAACAACATCGGCCACAACGCGAAGTCCCCGCCCGGGCCGAGGCCCGCGGAGTTGGTCACCAGGCCCTGCATCCGCTCCGGGGGGATCGCCCACAACACGGCCGAGCCATGCTCCTCGATCACGAACAGCGCCGAAACCAAGGTGCCCCCCCAGAGCAGCACCAGCTGCAGCGCGTCGCTCCAGATGTCGGCCACGATGCCGCCCAGGCTGGTGTAGAAGACGGAGAGGACGCCGATCACGAGCAGGGCCGTCTCGAGGGACACGCCGAGCGCCTGCGAGACCACCAGGGAGGAGGCGTAGAGGATCACGCCCAGGGAGAGGCCGCGGGAGAGCAGGAACGCCCCGGCCAGGGCCCGGCGCGTGGGAGGGCCGAAGCGCCGCTCCGCGTACGCGTAGATCGACGATCCGGGGACCGAACGCAGCTCGGGCAGCAGGACCACGATCACGACCAGCATCGCGAGGGGCAAGGCGAGCTCGTACTGCAGCCAGCGCAGGCCGCCGCCCTCCCTGAGCGCCACGAAGGACGGAGCCCCGATCAGGCTCACCGCGCTCACTTGGTTGGCCAGGATCGACATCGCGAGCAGCGGGCCGGCCACCCGCCGGCCGGCCAGGAAGTAGTCGTCCCCGGTCCGCTGCCGCCTGGCGATGACGAAGGACATCGCGATCACGGCGAGGAGGTACGTCGACACCACGACGGCGTCGAGGCCGCTCAGCCTCTCGAGCACGCGCCATGATAGCCCCGGTTGCGGGCTCGACCCGCCGCCGCCGATCTAATTGGTGTTCAAAGCATCCGCCGGCGTCGCCGCACGGCCCGAGTCCGCGAAGGAGAGCGGCGGCCCTGCGTCGGCTCCGGCCAGATCGAGCGCAGGGGCCAGAGCCGCAGCCCGTCCAGCCGGGCCTCTCCGCCCGCGGCAAACACCTCCAGGCCCAGGCTGCGGGGATCGGGGTAGATCTGGGCGGTGAGGACGCGCCGCCCCCGCGCCGCGAAGACCTCCACCGACGAGCGATCGACGAAAAGATGCAGCGCGACGCGGGCCGTGGCTGGCGGCAGAGGCGCCCGCAGAACGGTGGGGAAGTGGTCCGCGAACCGGACCCGGCCCGAGCGGCGGCGGTCCAGGTAGAGGTACTCGCCGGCGGCGTCGATCCCGACCTCGGTGAACTCGTGTGGCCCGACACGCAGCCGCACGCCGAAACGCCGCGCGTCACCCCGCCACGACAGCAGCAACTCGAAGCTCTGCGCCGCGGCGGAAGGCAGGGGGACCGGCCTGCGCTCGTCGCGCAGCCGGAGCGGCCCGAACCGGAGCGGCCGCCGGCGCAGCTTGCGCAGCGCGGGGTGCGGAATCTGGACCAGCTCCAGGCCGCGGGGCGTCCGCTCGAGGGCCAGTTGTCGCACCAGGGTCAGCGGGCCGCCCGTGTAGCTGCGTGGTGGGATGCGACGCGCGTAGCTCCACGAGCTCATCCACGCGATCAGGGTGGGCGGGCCCGGCGCGTGGCTCCACACCAGTGGCGCGTAGACGTCGGCGCCGTAGTCCAGGGTCCGGCCGGTGTCCCCGGCGCGGAGCGCGCGAAACCCGTGCCCGTCGAAACCGCCCACCAGGTAGCGGGTGCTGGTCCAGCCTCCGCGCGTCCGATCGACGATGCTCCAGAGCAGCACCCAGTGGCGCTCTCGGGCCCGCCCGCGGACGGGCACCTTGACCAGGACCGGGACCTCCCAGATCTCCGTGCGCGATCCGAAGGGGCCGATCTGGCCCACACGCTCCCAGCGCAGCAGGTCGGCGGACCGATACACCGAGAACCGACCGGGTGGTCCGCTGGGTGGCGTCAGGCGTTCGCCGACGAGCATGCGGAAGCTGCGGTCGGGGGGGAACTCGAACACGAAGGGCGCGTCGAAGACGCGGCGGCCAGGATCGGCCACGGGGTTGCCGTGATACCGGCGCCAGCGCCAGCCGCCGTCCCGGCTGTAGGCGAGGTCCACGGTCTGGTGCTGGGCCGGAGTGCGGCTGCCACGGCTGTTCGTGAAGAAGGCGAGGCAGGCCGGTCGGCGTCCCTTGGCCAGGCCGCTACGGTTGTCGTGGTCGACGATGGCGTTGCCCGAGTAGGCCCAGTCGCGGGCGCTGCGACGAATGGCGACGGGGAGATGCCGCCAGCGCAGGAGGTCGCGGCTCACCGCGTGTCCCCACGAGATCGGCCGGTACGCGGGACCGACGGTGCTGTACTGATAGAAGAGGTGGTACCAGCCGTCCAGGAAAAACAGGCCGTTGGGATCGTTCATCCAGTAGCGGCGCGGTGTGAAGTGGTACGCGGGGCGCCACGGGTCCGGCGAGGTTGTCCTGCTCACGGCCTGGAAGTGGTCGTCACGATGCGCTCCTTGCGGCCGAGCTGGCCGATGCCTTCCCGAAGAAGTGGTAGTGGTCGAGGCCCTCCAGGATGCCCCACGCGAAGCGTTGCTTCGAGAAGTAGACCTGATGGCTCCCGCGCAGCTTCTCCAGCTCGGGGCTGTGGTTCCCGACCACGATCGCAAGAGTATCTCCCCGCAACATCTCCTCGTCGTTGCCGGAGTCGCCCGCGACCACGATCCGGTTGAGCGGCAGGCCCCATTTGTAGGACAGGTAACGCACGGCCCGGCCCTTGGAGGCGCGCATGGGAAGCACGTCGAGGAACCGGCCCTGGGTGTGGATCAGGGTCGCCGTCAGTCCCGCCGCCCGGACCAGGCGCCGGATCTCGGCCGGCGCGGGCATGCTGGCTGGATCCACGACATAGCTGAGTTTGAACTCGCGCTGGCTGGTCCGGGCCTGCAGCTTCAAGCCGGGCAGGGGCCGGAACAGCTCCTCGAGGGCCTCCCGGCGCCAAAGGGCACGGATGTGTCTCGCCCAGCCGGCGTCGCTGGCCAGGTTCGGACCGTAGTGGATCTCGCTTCCGACCGAGCTGACGATGAAGTCCGGGGCCGTCACGTTCCACTCCTGGAGCACCTTCATGGCGGAGTCGATGGTGCGGCCCGTCGCGATCCCAAAGGCCCCCTTCTCCCGCTTCTCCTCGAGGCGGGCCAGGAGAGCCTGCAGGCCGTCGCGGTCGCCGATCAGCGTGTCGTCGATGTCCGTCACCAGCACCCGTTCCACCGTCGGCAGCCGCGACGGACCGCTGATCGAGAGCCCCGGCCTGGATCGGCGCGTCGTCTTGCGCTGGCGTCGCAACACCCTGGCCACCAGGCGCAGGTACCTGTCGACGTGGGCCTGCCAGGTGTAGTGCTGCGCCACCCCGCGGACGCCGTTCGTCGACCACTCTCTCCACTCGTGCCTGGAGGCGCGCAGCACCGTCAGCAGCGCGCGGGCGATCTCGCGGGGCTTGAGAGGGTTGACCAGCAGCCCGTTCCGGCAGTTCTTGATGATATCGGGAGGGCCGCCGTGGCGTGTGGCGACGATCGGCACGCCGGAAGCCGCGGCCTCGATCAAGGTGAGACCGAACATCTCCGTCAGGCCCGGGTTCACGAACACGCCCCGCCGCCGGAAGGCGAGCCGGTACAACTCGGGCACGTCCTCGGCGCGATGGCGCTTGGGCAGGGCGACGCGGCCGTAGAGGTCGTGGCGGTCCAGGGCCAACAACAGCTCTGTGAGCACGCCGCGGGGGTTGTCCTCCATGCGCTGGATGTCGTCCCGGTTGCCCAGGATCAACACCAGGTTGGCCAGCTCCTGCAGTTCGGCGTCGTTTCCAAACGCCTCGACGAGGGCGGACAGGTTCTTGACCCGGGCGGCCCGTGAGATCGCCAGGATCATCGGCTTCTCGGGGTCGTCCAGGAAGCGGTCGACCTGGCGCTGGATCGGGGGCGGCGTCCAGCCCTTTCCGGGCGGGAAGAAGCGTCGCGTGTCGGTGCCGGGTGGGACGACCGCAAAGCGGCCCAGGCGCTTGTTGTCGTAGAGGCCGTACTGTTCGTCGACCTCCTGGCGCGTGCTCGCGACGATCAGGGAGGCGCTGGCCAGCACCTTCTCCTCCACCGCGATGCGCCGGTTCATGTTGAATTGGCGCTCGATGGACTCGAGCTTCATTCCATCCTCGAGCAGGCGCGCCCGCTTGGCGCGGCCCAGGGCGTGGCCGGTGTGGATCTGGGGCACGGCCAGCAGCCGGGACAACTCGCCGGCGACGTAGCCGCCATCGGCGTAGTGGCCGTGGATCACGTCCGGAGCGCGCCCTTGCTGCCGGAAGTAGGCGAGTGCTCGATCGACCAGCAGGTCCAGGTGTCCCCACAGGAGTTCCTTGCGCAGGTACCTCGAAGGGCCGAAGGGGAGCCGCGTAATCCGGGCCTTCGGCCCGAGCGGCTCGATCTCGGCGGCATAATCCGGCCCCGCCGAAGCGTCGTCTATCTTGCGCGTGATCAGGTCCACCTGTTTCACGTCGCGCCGCTCGCCCAGCGCGCGGGCCAGCTCGATGACGTACAGGACCTGGCCCCCGGTGTCCGCGTCCTGACCCAACTCGGGATCGCGGCCCCGGATCAGCCCATGTGGACTGACCAGGCAGATGTAGAGGCCAGGCGCGGGGGTCACCGTGGTCGCTCCGACTCGTGCTCCGCTTCAAGCGCCGCCTGCGGCAGACGGGACTCCCTCAGAAAAGCCCGTTGGAGCCGGCGGCCGGCCTCCAACCCTGGCACATCGGGCGCGTGTGCGCTCCGCGGGAGACGGGCGCCGTGCCAGGGCCGCCCGCGTCCACGTTCACGCGGCATCTTAACCGCCGCTGTCTGAGGCGGCAACGCCGCCGGCGCGGCGTGACGGAACTGCGGCAGGTTATAATCACGCGGGAGGGTCGACGAGTGCTGCATCGGGTCGCGCCAGACGGACCGACCTTGACGGGGTCCTATCGTGCGCCCGCCCTGACCCAGCCCTCGCCCGCATCGATTCCCGGCTCGCAGCACGACCCGCCCCGCTCCGCCCCGCGCTGAAGCGCCGCCTGCCCCGGTCGTTGAGCCGGGATGCGGCACGTGTTGGCGTTTTCGTCGCATGCTGGATCCCGGGGGATTCTCTTGAGACTGCATGACGTTGCGAGCGCACCTCGCGCGTCGTTCGAGGACGGCGGAGCGTGACGGCCAAGGTCCCGCTGGCGCCCAGCGTCGAAGCGCGCCTCGAGGAGATCGGCAGCGTCGAGGTCCTGGTGGGGATCCCCAGCTTCAACAACGCGCGGACGATCGGACACGTGGTGCGCGCGGCGGTTGCGGGCCTGGCGAAACACTTCCCGAACGCCCGCAGCATCATCGTCAACTCCGACGGTGGCTCGAAGGACGGGACTCCGGAGGTGGTGGCGGGGTCCGAGTTCCCCTCACCCGCGACGATCCTGGTGTCGTATCCCTTGAGCCCCGTCCACAAGATCGTGACGCCCTACAACGGCATCCCGGGCAAGGGCAGCGCGTTCCGGACCATCTTCGCCATCGCCGAGCGCCTGCAGGCCAAGGCCTGCGTCGTCGTGGACTCGGACCTCCGCAGCATCACGCCGGAGTGGATCGAGCTCCTGGCCGGGCCCGTGCTGAAGGAGGACTTCGACTTCGTGGCGCCTCTGTACCTGCGCCACAAGTACGACGGCACCATCACGAACTCGATCGTCTACCCGCTCACCCGGGCCCTGTACGGCAAGGACGTGCGCCAGCCCATCGGGGGCGACTTCGGCTTCTCCGGGCGGCTGGCCTCGCACTACCTGACCAAGCCGGTGTGGGACACGAACGTGGCCCGGTTCGGCATCGACATCTGGATGACCAGCACCGCCCTGGCCGACGGCTTCCGCGTCTGCGAGTCCTTCCTGGGCGCCAAGATCCACGACGCCAAGGATCCGGGAGCGGACCTGGCGGCGATGTTCGTGCAGGTGGTGTCGTCGGTCTTCGACCTGATGAGCTCCTACCAGGAGCGCTGGGCGAGCATCAACGCCGCCGAGGACGTGCCGCTGTTCGGTTTCCCCCACGGTGTCGGGCTCGAGCCGGTGAGCGTCAACGTCGAACGCATGCGGCGGATCTTCAGGCAGGGCTCCCGCGACCTGCGAGAGATCTGGGAGAAGGCGCTGGCCGCCGAGACCCTGGCCGAGGTGATGGCGGTCGCGGACTCGGATGAGCAGCCGTTCCGCTTTCCGGATCCGCTCTGGGTGCGCGTCGTCTACGACTTCGCGGCGGCCTACCACCGGCGCTCGTTGCCCGGGGACCAGCTCTTGGCCTCGATGGTCCCGCTGTACCTGGGTCGCACGGCGTCCTTCGTGCTCCAGACCGCCGAGAGCGGACCCGAAGACGTCGAAACGAGCGTCAAGGGGCTCGGGGACGAGTTCCTCAGACAGAAGGCCTACCTGCTCCAGCGTTGGGGCTAGCGGGGGCTCAGGAGGCGCGACATGTGGGAATTCCTCAGCGACGTGATCCGGAAGACCCTGACCGGCTTCGGGGAACGGCTGGCCTCGTTCGGCCCGAACGTCCTCGCCATGCTCGTGATCCTGGGGGCCGGGATCGTGATTGCGGGAGCCCTCCGCATCCTATTGCGGCTGCTCCTGCCACGGCTGGGCTTCGACCGATTCGCCCAGCGCCTCGGGCTCACCCTGCTCCTCGAGCAGGGCGGCGTCACGCGTCCGGCCTCGGCCGCGCTGTCCTCGGCGCTGGCGTGGGCGGTGCTGGCGGTCTTCGTGCTGCTGGCCGTCGGCGCACTGAACCTCCAGTTCGCCATGGACCTCGTGTCCAGGACCCTCAGCTACCTGCCCCAGGTGATCATCGCCGCGGCGCTGCTGGCCCTGGGAGCGTTGATCAGCGCCTTCCTGCGGCGCAGCGTCCTGATCGCCGCGGTGAACGCCGGGCTTCCCTCGGCGCGGCTGCTGGCGGGCGGGGTCCACACCGCCCTGATGGTCCTTTTCGTGGCCATGGCGATGGAGCACCTCGGCGTGGGGCGACAGATCATCGTGGTCTCCTTCACCATCCTGTTCGGCGGCGTGGTGTTCGCCCTCTCGCTCTCCTTCGGCCTCGCCGGGCGCGACCTGGCGCACGGTTTCCTGGAGCGTCTGGTGCGGGGTCCCGAGCAGGAGAAACCGGACGACTTGCGCCATCTGTGACGACTGCCGCGCCCAACCACCAAGACCGGAGGTGCAGAAGTGGCCGAGATGATCGAGATCGACTGCAGCGCCACCAGCGACCCTGGGCAGGTCCGGCAGACGAACGAAGACCAGTTCCTGATCGGCGACCTTCGCAAGTCCCTGATGATCTACCAGACCAGCCTCGCCCGTCAGGACCACTCGCGGCTGTTCGGGGATCCGCAGGGGCGGCTGCTGCTGGTGGCCGACGGCATGGGCGGCATGGGTGGCGGCCGCACGGCGAGCACCGTGGTCGTCGACACCGTGGTCGAGTACGTGGTGAACGTCATGCCCTGGTTCTTCCGCCTCGACGAGGCCCGGGAGGACGATCTGCGTAGCCAGCTCGAGACGGTCGTGAAGCAGTGCGAGGCGAGCGTCCGCCGTGCCGCCGAGCAAGGCGAGGGGGCCGCCAAGATGGGCACCACCTTGACCCTGGCCTACGTGTTGTGGCCCCGGGCCTATGTCGTGCACGCCGGGGACTCGCGCTGCTACCTGTTTCGGGACGGGAGCCTGCGCCAGGTCACCAGGGACCAGACGCTGGCCCAGCGCCTCGCCGAGGAGCGGGTGCTGACGGCCGAGCAGGCCGAGGAGTCCTCCTGGAGGAACGTGTTGTGGAGCGCGATCGGCGGCGGCGCCGAGGAGCTGCGCCCCGAGGTGTACAAGGTCGAACTCCAGGTCGGGGACGCGTTGCTGCTCTGCACCGACGGCCTCACGAAACACGTTCCGGACCAGGAGATCGGCGCCGTCCTCGCCAGCCGCGCCTCGGCCGACGACGCCTGCCGCAGGCTCGTCGGCCTGGCCAACCGCGGCGGCGGCACCGACAACGTGACGGTCGTCGTCGCTGGCTTTGCGCCCCGTGTTGACCCGGACGAGGCGGCGGCGTAGTTTCACGGCGTCTTCGGGCCCGCCGGTCCTAACGCGCTCCGTCTCTCGGGAGGGTACACATGAGGAAGCTGGGCGTCCTGCTGGCAGTCCTGCTGATCGCGGCCGCCTACGTGGCCGGCGTCTGGCCCGAGCGACAGCGCCGGCTCGCCCTGGAGGGCGAGCTGCAGATCCTGGAGGGTCGGGTGCGCGAGGCCGAGGCGCGGGTCCGGATGGGCGCGCTGCTCGGCGAGTTCCAGAACCTGATGGAGACCGTGAGCCAGAAGAACTACGGCCAGGCGCAGTCGCTGTCGTCAGGGTTCTTCGACCACGCCCGGGCCGAGTCCAACCGCACCCCACAGCCGGCCTTCAAGGACGCCCTCGAGGGCGTCCTGGCCATGCGCGATCCGGTCACGGCCGCACTCGCGCAGGCGGACCCGGCTGTCATGGATCACCTGAGGAAAGCGGAGCGCCGTCTGAAGGACGCCCTCGGCTTTGCGCCCTCGGCGCCCCCGCCAGTGGTGGCGCCCAGCCCCACTCCCGCTCCCAGCCTCAGCATCGCGCCCAGCGGGACTCCCCAGCCCAGCCCGACGCCAGAGCCGAGCGCCACCTCCTGAGGGGCCGGGTGCCCGGGGTGCAGGGCACGGGAGTCGTGGTCCTCGCCGCCGCCGTCGCCGGCTGCAGCGCCGGCCTGGAGTCACGGATCGAACGGGTCCGTCGGCTGGAGGCTCGGTACCTCGCCCGGCAGGGGCACGAGCGCGCGGAGCAGGGCGACATGCGAGGCGCCGCCCGCGCCTATGCGGCGGCCCTCGCGGCGGATCCCGGCCTGGTCGCGCTCCACCTTCACCTGGGCTACGCCTACGAGCGGCTCGGGAACGCGCTCGCGCTCACCGACCCCGCCCGCGAGGAAGCCCTGCGCCGCGCGGCCGTCTGTCATCGGCTCGCCGCCGACTCCGAACCGGCGCTGCGCCGGCATGCGCTGCTGCGCTTGGCCGGGATCCACGGTCCGGCCTCCCTCGGGGAGCTGGGGTTGTTGGAGGGGGACCTCGCGGAACTGGTGAAGCTCGATGCCCCCGAGGCCGACTGGTTCCTCGCACTCGCCCGGCTGCGCGAGGACCGCCAGCGCCTCGACGAGTCCGAAGCGGCGCTGCTCGCCGCCCGCGAGGTCTTGCCGCACGCCGCGGTCGTGCACAGGGAGCTCGCGCGCTTCTATCGGCGGCACGAGCGGTTCGACGCCTTCTTCGCCGTCCTGGAGCGCCGCCTCGAAAGCGAGCCCGACGACCGCGATGCGCTCCACGCCCTGGTCGAGGGCTGCTTCTACCGCGGCTTCCGCGACTACCGGGTCGGCGGGGACGCCCGTCGCGCCTCCGTGCGTCGAGGCATCGTGGCGGCCGAGCGGCTGTTACACCTCGAGCCCGAACATGCCGAGGCGCGGCGTTACCTCGACCTGCTGTCCCGTGTGCGGGAGGGTCTCGAAGCGGGGCGGGATCCGCGGCCGTGATCCGGCAGCTGGCGCTGATCCTCGTCTGGGCGCTCGTCTCCGCCGCCGCGCTGGTCACCGGAATCGCGCTGCTGCTGCCACGCGTCGAGGCCGCCTTCGACCGACCGCCGCCGCCGATCCCCGAGCCGAGGACGGCGTTCTTCGACCTGCTCCGGGACGCCCGCCCGGTCTCCCTCGTCGTGACCGAGGCCTGGCAGAAGGTGCCGATCGTCGTCGAGACCGACGACCTGCTCCGCGACCCCACGCTGTGGAACCGCCTTCACTTCGACGACTGGGACCGGGTCCCGGAGCCGCTGCGGAGAGCGGCCCTCGAGCGGATGATCGCGCGTTACCAGCCGCAGCTGGCGGGGCCGGACGTCTGGGAGGCGATGACCGCGGAAGACTGGGACTTCGTGCCCCAGCCGCTCCGGGCCATGGCCTTCATCCGGATCTCGGAGTACTGGGCCGAGTACTACGGGATCGGCGTGGGCTCCGGCCTCGGCCCGCGGGACACTGCCGCCACGTTCGCGACCATCCTGATGGTCGAGTCGTGGTTCGAGCACCGCGCCGTCCACGTCGACGAGAACGGCAACCGCGACCTCGGCCTGCCCCAGGCCTCCGACTACATGCGTGTCCGGCTCGAACACCTCCACCGCGCGCGTTGGCTGGACTTCCGACTCGAGGAGCGGGACTACTTCAACCCGTGGCTGGCGATCCTGGCGGGCGCCGTGTGGTTCGACCTGATGATCAAGGAGGCCCGGGGAGACCTCGACCTGGCCGCGCGCGCCTACCGCAAGGGCATCTTCGCGGCCAACCACGGTGCGGCCGAGGAGTACCTGCACAACGTGAAGCAGAAACGAGACCTTTACATCCTCAATCGAGCGGCGCCTCCCACCTGGAGCTTCCTCTCGCGGCGCCTGCGTGGGCGGGCTCGCGTGCGCCGCGCGGCCGGCCGTCCGCTGTATGCTTCGAGAGTGCCACCACGTGGCCTGAGGAAGCGAATCGGGTCTGGTGACTCGCGCGGCCTTCAAAGCCGTCCGGGTCCCGGGTAACACCGGGACCGGTGGGTTCGATTCCCACCCGCTTCCGCCACCTGTAGCGATCTAAACCTCTGAGTGGTCTAGATCAGCCCGCACGGCGCGAACCACGATTGTGAGTCTTCTGTGAGTCTTCGATGCCCTCGACGTTCCGCTTCGTGGGCTGCGCCTCGACGTAGGCCGCCACCTTCTGCACCGCCTGGCGCAGGTCCTCGACGGACCCGATGTTGTACCTGTCGAACGTCGAGCGCGTGCGGTGCCCGCTGATCTTCATGGCCACGGTCTCGTGGACGCCGGCCCGGATCAGGTTGCGCACGGCCGAGCGGCGCAGGTCGTAGGGCACCAGGCCGGCCGGCAGCTTCGCCGCCTTCAACGCCGCCTTCCAAGCCTTCGCGTAGTCCTTCACTGGCTGGCCGGGCTTGCCCTTGGCCACGCGGTGGAAGATCAGGTGAGTGTCGAGCCGCCGCAGCAGGCGCCGTCGCTCGATGATGGTCCGCAGCGGGCCCTCGAGGGCGAGGACGCGGCCGTGGCTGGTCTTGGCGGCACGAGCATCCAACGTGAGCGTCCAAGCGTTGGCGTCGAACATCTCCCAGGTGAGTTGCCGGATTTCGTTGGGGCGCATCCCGGTCCACCAGAACCACTCGAGGAAGTCGCGGACGTCGTCGTCCGGGATGCTCGCCGCGAGCGCCTCGAAGTCGGCCCGAGACAGGAAGCCCTGCCGCGCGTTCTGGACGGGGAGCAGCGGGATCAGGGGAATGTCTGTCACCTTCCGCGGGCGCACTGCGAACGCACGGCGGTACGCCTGGCGTAGCAGCTCGCACTCGCGGTTGACAGTCGCCGGCTTCCGCCCGCTGGTGATGCGCGCCTGCTGGTACCGCTCGACGTCGGCCGTGCCGAGGGCGTCGGCCCTCACGTGGCCCAGGGCGCCCTGCAGGGCCTTCGTGTGGGAGACGGCCTTCGCCGCCGACTTGCGGCCGATGTTCTTCAGGTGGAGCAGCAGCTCGTCCAGGAGGTCACCGACCGTGACTTGGCGCTCGGCCGGCGTGATGTACGTGCCGCCCAGGATCTGACGGTGCACTTCCTTGAGGCGCTCCTTCGCGCCGTTCTTGGTTGTGACGGTCGGCCCACAGGGCTCGCGGTGGAACGTACCGTTGCGGTTGTAGCCGATCCACCAGCG
>Ga0187893_10001505_pt1 | contig 55687 bp, 40 predicted proteins | sample MA1701074metaG_FD_139574 | JGI IMG/M metagenome (GOLD analysis project Ga0187893, IMG submission 139574) | White microbial mat communities from a basaltic lava cave in the Kipuka Kanohina Cave System on the Island of Hawaii, USA - MA170107-4 metaG ...
CCGCATTCCTATGTCGCGCACCCGCGCACCCGGGGCTAATTGCAACTGCCGTCCCTCTTCGATAAACTGATGCATTGGGCTCTCTGGAGATTGGAGCCGCCTACCGTGATCCGGTATTCCCCCTAACACTGAGGTAGAAGTCAGCGAAGGCAGGGGCATTCGTGCGGTCCGTTAGGTTGGATTGAGTTCATTCAAGGAGGAAAAAATCGTGGCAGACGGCGCAAGACACATATTCACTTCCGAATCCGTCACCGAAGGTCATCCGGACAAAATGGCGGATCAGATTTCCGATGCGGTGCTGGACGCGGTGTTGGCGGAAGATCCAAAGGGGCGAGTGGCCTGCGAGGTGCTGGTAACCACAGGCATCTGCGTTGTGGCGGGCGAGATTACCACCAGGACCTACGTTGATGTTCCCAAGCTGGTGCGGAGCGTGATTCACGATATCGGCTACACCGATGCAAGCTACGGATTTGACGCGGCTACCTGCGGTGTTCTCAACGCGATTCAGAGCCAGTCGCCCGATATCGCCATGGGCGTCGACACGGGCGGAGCCGGCGATCAGGGCTTGATGTTCGGATACGCTTCAGATGAAACCAAAGAGCTGATGCCGATGCCGATTCAACTGGCCCACAGTCTTGTGCGCCGGCTAAGTGATGCACGGCGCAACCGGGAAGTCGATTTCCTGCGTCCCGATGGTAAATCGCAAGTGAGCGTTGAGTACGCCAACGGCAAGCCTGTGCGAATTGACGCCGTCGTTATCAGCACCCAGCACCATGACTCGGTTTCAACCGAAGATCTGCGGGAGCAGGTGCGAAAGCGCATCATAGATCCGGTTCTGCCGGAAGACATGGTGGATGCCAGAACCAGCTATCACATCAATCCGACGGGCCGTTTCGTGATCGGCGGGCCGCACGGGGACACCGGGCTGACCGGACGCAAAATCATCGTCGACAGCTACGGCGGAATGGGCCGCCACGGCGGCGGGGCATTCTCGGGAAAGGATCCGACAAAGGTGGACCGCTCAGCCTGCTACATGGCACGCTACATCGCCAAGAATCTTGTGGCGGCGGGGCTGGCGCAACGCTGCGAGGTCCAACTGGCCTACGCGATCGGAGTCGCCGATCCCGTATCGGCGATGGTCAACACGTTCGGAACCGGACTGGTGGAGGAAGAGCGGCTCACCGAGTTGGTTCGCTCACACTTCCCGCTCACACCGCGCGGCATCATCGACCACCTCAATCTGCGCCGTCCCATCTACCGCGCCACCGCGGCCTTTGGCCATTTCGGCAGGCCGGAAGCGACTTTTAGCTGGGAAGCCATCGATAAGGCCGAAGCGTTGCGAGAGGATGCTCGCGTTACAGTGGCCGCGCGCGGCTAAACGAAAAAAACGAATCGGAGGAAAGTACAAAGGAATCATGTCTACGAACGCTGAAGTGGCAAACGATATCAAGGATATTGGTCTGGCCGAGCTCGGCAAGAGGCGCACCGAATGGGCGTTTCAGTCGATGCCGGTGTTGCAGAACATCCGGAAACAATTCATCAAGACCCAGCCGCTGGCTGGTGTGCGCATCGCCGCCTGCCTGCACGTAACCACGGAGACGGCAAACCTGATGGTGACGCTGCGGGACGGCGGCGCATCGGTGGTGCTGTGCGCCTCGAACCCGCTCTCCACTCAGGATGACGTGGCCTCGACGCTGGTCCGCGACTACGGCATCCCTGTATTCGCGATCAAAGGCGAGTCCAACGAGGTGTATTACCAGCACATCGTCAGCGCCCTCGACCACAAGCCGCAAATCACAATGGATGACGGCGCCGATCTGGTGAGCCTGCTGCATACCAAGCGGTCGGACCTGCTCGGCGAAGTCATTGGAGGCACCGAGGAAACCACCACAGGTGTGATTCGCCTCAAGGCGATGGCCAAAGACGGCGTCCTGAAGTACCCTGTGATCGCCATTAACGACGCCATGACCAAACATCTGTTCGACAACCGCTACGGAACCGGGCAAAGCACCATCGACGGTATCTTGCGCGCAACAAACGTGCTGCTGGCGGGCCTGTCCTTCGTGGTGTGCGGCTATGGCTGGTGCGGCCGAGGTGTGGCCATGCGCGCACGAGGCATGGGAGCCAATGTGATCGTTTGCGAGATAGATCCCATCAAGGCGCTCGAAGCTTTAATGGACGGCCACCGTGTCATGTCGATGGGGGAGGCAGCCGAAATCGGCGACATCTTCGTCACCGTCACAGGCAACAAAAGCGTCATTAACCGCGATCATTTTGACAAGCTCAAAAATGGGGCGATTCTCTGCAACTCCGGCCACTTCAACGTCGAGATCGATCTTGAAGCGCTGGGGCGCGCGGCCGGCTCGCGGCGCCAGACGCGTGAGTTCGTCGAAGAGTACGCCATGCGCGACGGCCGGCGTCTTTTCGTGCTCGGCGACGGCAGGCTGATTAACCTCGCCTCCGCCGAAGGTCATCCAGCTTCGGTAATGGACATGAGCTTTGCCAACCAGGCGCTGTCCGTCGATTATTTGGTGAGAAATCACGGCTCGTTGGAACCTTCTGTATTCTCCGTGCCGGAGGAGTTGGACCGCCAAGTGGCCCGGCTGAAGCTCGAGGCCATGGGCGTTAAGATCGACCGGCTAAGCGTGGATCAGGAACGTTATCTGTCAAGCTGGTCGGAAGGAACCTGAGCGAAGAGATTTCGAGGCGATAACGAAGGACGGAGGCGCTGATTCATTCAGCGCCTGCATTTGCTTTGAGGAGGTTTCTTGGCTTTTAACGAAGCTTGCAAGCGGGAACTGGAGATCGAGATACCCATTACCGAGGTGGCGAAGGAGAAAGAACGAGCCGCCGAGAAAATCCGGGCTAAAGTAAACCTCAAGGGGTTCCGGCCGGGAAAAGCCCCCATCTCCATGATTCTGAAACTGTACGAAACGTCGATCCGCGACGAAGTCGTCGAATCGCTGCTGCCGCGCTTCTTCAACCAGCGTGCCGAAGCCGAGCAACTGAACGTGGTGGGAACTCCCAATGTTACCCATATTGATTTTGAAGAAGGCATGCCCATCAAGTTCAAGGCCGAATTTGAAGTTGCGCCCGAAATCGAATTGAAAGAGTATCGCGGTTTGACTGTCACTTATGAAGAGCCGGTGGTTACCGACCGTGACGTCGAGCAACAATTGGAGGACCTCCGCGAAGGTAAAGCGGAATATGTGAACCTCGATCCGCGTCCGGCCGAGTTGGGGGATGTGGCCGTGGTTGCCATGGAGAGCATTGGTTTGGAAGAGCCGATGACCCTCAATGAGATGAAAGTGGAACTCGGCTCTCCCGACACCATGGCGGCGTTCACGGATAACATCACGGGCATGTCGCCCGGCCAGCAGAAGGTGTTTGCCGTGACTTATCCTGACGATTACGGCGAGGAGCGGCTGGCAGGCCAGACCGTCGAGTTTCAGGTCCACCTGAAGCTACTTCAAGAGAAGGAACTGCCGGAGTTGAATGACGAGTTCGCCAAGGACCTCGGCGATTTCCAGAGCATCGAAGAATTGAAAGACACAATCCGGAAGTCGATTTTCCGGGAGAAGGAAGCCGCCGCGCAGCGCGCGGCCAAAGACGAGGCCGTGGCGCGGCTGGTTGAAATGCACGATTTTCCGGTTCCCGAAGCCTACGTGGACCGGCAAACGGAGATCTACATTGAGCAGTTCCTGGCCGGGCTAGCCGGGCGCGGCGCGGCTAAGAAGGTCCGGCCCGACCGGGACAAAGTGAAGGAAGCGATGCGGGGCCGGGCCGAGTCCGAGATCAAGGCAAGCCTCCTGCTGGAACGGATCGCCGACCGCGAGGCGATTTCCGTGCTGAAGGACGAAGTGGATCAGGAGATGATCCGCTTTGCCAAGCAAAACCGCGAGCCGGTGGCCGCGGTTCGCAAGCGGTTCGACGAAAACGGAACCACCGCGCGGATCGCCAATGCCATCCGCACCGGGAAAACGCTTGCCTTCCTGTTTGAAAACGCCCGAAAAGAATCTCCCAAGCAGGAATAGCGTCTCTCAATTGGCCGAACTGTTAACGCGTCCTTGAGCCGGCGCGCCTCTGTCCGGTCTCAATCGGAATCGCAATCTTCGCCAGGACCGTAAAAACGAAAGCGCCGAGCGCCCAGATCCCCATCGTCACCGCCAGCTCGATCCACGTCGGCGTGTATTCATGAATCTTGCCCCACGGCTCGGGGATGAAGCCGGGGATGATCGTTCCAAGTCCTTTTTCGATCAGAATCCCGGTGAACAGCAGGGCGCAGGCGGTATAGAGCGTGCCGGCGCGGCGCCGGAGCGGGTTGATGCTGAGGATCGCCGTGGCTGCCACAACCAGGGCGATTGCGGTCCAGATCCACGGCGTAAGCAGGTTGTGCCCCTCGATGCCGAAAAAGAGATACTGCGCGCTCATGCTGTGGTGTGTGGCCCGGTAAAACTCCTTGAACAGCTCCGACACCAGCATGATGAGACTGATCTGCGCCGCCACCGTAGTCACCAGCGCCAGTTTCTGTATCGTCCCGGAGCCGATGCGGAAGGCGGTATAACGATGAATTACCGCCAGGATCAGTATCATCAAAGCCGGGCCGGCGCTGAACGCGGTGGCGAGAAAGCGTGGACCGAGCAGAGCGCTGTGCCAGTATGGCCGGGCCGGAAGTCCGGCATAGAGAAACGCCGTCACCAGGTGAATCGAGACCGCCCAAAAGATCGACAGCAGTACTCCGGGAAGGTAGATGTGCGGGGAAGGCTCCTTGCCTTGATAGCGCGAGTAGATGATGTAAAACGGGATCGAAAGATTGAGCCATAGATAGCCGTTCAAAACGATGATGTCCCAGGCAAGCATGGAGCGGGGCCAGTTCAAGACGCCGATGCCCGGAATCAGATGCCACAAACGCGCCGGGCCTCCGACGTCGACAACAACAAAGGCGATGCACATCACAACAGCAGATACGGCGACCGCTTCGCCAATGAGAACGGCGCGTTTGAAATCGATGTCGTGGAGGATGTAAGTAGGCAGCACAAGCACTACCGCCGCTGCCGCCACTCCCACCAGGAATGTGAAGTTGGAGATGTACAGGCCCCAGCTTACGTGGTCGTGCATGCCCGTTACCGCAAGACCTTCGCGCAATTGAATGGAATAGGCAAACGCGCCGCAACACATCAGGAAGGTGAGTACGGCCATCCAGATGTGATAGGGGAGTCCTCCATGAGTGATCTCGGAAACGGCGTCTGCAACGAACTGACGCAGCATCCCTGAAGCAGAGAGGCCTTTGAGTCCGGCATCGTGTCCTTCCAGCGCCTGATGCATAGCCTGAGTCAATCCATGAAATACCAGAATTTCGGTTCCGTTCCGAGGTCCTCCTTCAGACGGAAGACATTCTTGTTTCCGAGCACCCAGCGGATCTCGCTGTCCGGGTCGAGCAGATTGCCGAAAATGCGCGCTCCGGTGGGGCATGCCTCGACACACGCCGGGTTCGCCCCTGCGCGCGTGCGCTGAATGCAAAAAGTGCATTTTTCGACGACGCCTTTCTTGCGAAGGCGATTGCCCAGGTAGTGCTGGTTGAGGTTTACATCCGCTTCCGGGATGACGGGATCAGCCCAGTTGAACCGCCGTGCGTCGTATGGGCAGGCGGCCATGCAGTAGCGGCAGCCGATGCACCAGTTGTAATCGACCACGACGATTCCATCCGGCTCCATCCAGGTGGCCTGGGTGGGGCAGACATCGACGCACGGCGGATTCTGGCAATGGAAGCATTGAGTGCCCATATAGAAATGGCCGGCGGCAGGCACTTCGTGAAAGAACTCATCGTTGGCGCTCTCGAAACTGAGCTGCCCCTTTTTAAGCTCGTGGATACGGATATAGCGCATATCGGAACGCCGGTCCTGATTATTTTCAGCAACGCACGCGCGCACGCAGTCCATATAGCCGCGACATGTGGAGACGTTGAATGCATAGCCGTAGAGCACGTTTTGGGGCGCGGCGGCGGACGAGACACGCACGGTTTTTCCGGTCTGCGCCTGGTGCAGGCGTTCGAGCCGCTCGACGGTTTCTGTTTTCTCGGCGTTGCTCATGAGCCAGTAATTTTTCTGGAAGAAGGCTTCCCAATCCAGCCGCGCCTTCTCCCGATCGGCGGCGCTGGCCAGGGGATTGCACGCGGTTTGCATCAACCCGAGCCCTGCCGAGAGAGCCGCGCCGAGAATGGAAAGGGCGGCGCGCCTGTCCACGGTGCTATCGACTGGCCTGCCGGCCTGTGCCTCGCTGATCTGGATGAGCTTCTGGACTGGATCCATGGACATGCCTTTCAATGCGGACTCTGGCGGCCGGCGCGAGCGGGCCAACGCTTTGCGATTGCGGGCCGGTGCGGATCATGGCAGCCGGCGCAGTTTTCCACCACGCGCGGCGGCGCCCAGCCATCCAGACGTTTGCCATGCGCTCCGCCGGCCCAATCGGCAAGCTGCCTGCTGTGGCATTGGCCGCACACCTGGTAGCTGTGGTCAAACGGCACAGGCTGGTGATTGATGGTCTCCAACTGCGCCATCGTCCGCTCCGCGTGGCAGGTGGCGCAGCGCATGACGCTGTCTGATACATGATCAAACTCGATATTCCAGTGCGCCTTCTTTTTTTCTCCTTTCGATCGGGTGATAAGTTGCGCCAGCGGTTCGTTGTGGCACTTCTCGCACGGGAATTTTTCCATGACGGCCGTGCGAGCCAGGACGAGGAATGGGGCAACGCCCGGGAATTCCGCTGCGGGAACCGTTGGCATGCTCTCGGCCGCGCGCGAAGTAAGCCCGCCGTTGGCGTTTTTCTCCGTAGCCCTCTCGACGCGGCCAAGCAGGCTCACTTCTTCCTGAGAACCCGGCGTGCAGCCGGTGAGCAGGAAGATCAGAGGCCAGATTCGTCTCAAGGTTCCCATGACGGCTCGCTTCCGCGATTTTGGAAAAACGGCGCCGCGGGTTCACCCGGAACGTTCTGAACGTGGCATTGGCGGCAGTTGACGCGCTCGGGGTGGGAGGTGCGGATCTGTTTCGGCGCGCCGGGTCCGGCGTGGCAAGCCAGGCAGTTGCTACGCATATCGAGCGAGTGCGGGATGGGCGGCGGCGCTCCGGGCAGCGCCGCGCCCTGGATCGCCGGCGGAGGAAGAGGATCAAAGCGGCTGGAGGCAAACGGCGACGGCGTTCTGCCCGGTTCCTGGTGGCCGGAGGCGTGGCATTGCTTGCAATTGCTCATCTCCGGATGCGGCGTGACCGGCGCGTAGGCTTTCAGGAACGGGACGAAGCCGCCTTCGGCGTGGCAGCCCATGCATGCCTTGCCGCCGATGCTTCGCTCATCGAAAGTTGGATGGGGGATGACGGGCGGAGCGCCGGGGAAGGCGCGGCGCCCATAGTAGCCGTTCAACTGGCGTCCGGCATCCGTTTCCGGTGCGTTCTTGTACGCCAGCGCCTTCTGTATCAGCCGGAAGACGCCGCCTTCGACCGGGATGGACGGCTGCTCCTGTGACGGCTCGCCGGAAAGTTTCGCCTCCTTCCAACTGGCGCGTACCGACTCGCCAATCACCGAGATCGTGGCCAGCATCAGCGCACTGGCGCATCCGATCAGGATCAGGCGCCGGCGAAGTGTCAGTTTCATCGCTCAGGCCTTCTCCACCTTCACGGCGCACTTCTTGTAATCCGGCTCCTTCGATATCGGGCAGAAAGAATCGAGCGTAAGCTCGTTGATCAAAATTCCCTCATCGAAGAAGGGGACGAAGACCATGCCCTTGGCGGGGCGCCCGCGCTTGTCGATCGACGCCGCCAGCACCAGCGACCCGCGGCGGGAGGTGAGCCGCACGCGATCGCCATCGCGAATTGCTAGCGCCTTGGCGTCGTCCGGGTGCAACTCAACGTACGCTTTGGGCATCGCCTTGTCCAGCACCGGAATGCGGCGCGTCATCGAACCGGTATGCCAGTGCTCGACGACGCGGCCTGTGTTCAGCCAGAACGGGTAGGCCTTGTCGGGGACTTCCGGGGCGGGTTCGTAGGGGCGGAACCAGACGCGCGCCTTATGGTCGGGGAATCCATAGAAGTCGAAGGAGTCGCCCTTGGCCGCCGGATCGTATTTGGCATGGTAGCGCCACTTGGTCTCCTTCCCGTTGACAAAAGGCCAGATGACACCGGAGTGCTTCTTGAGATCTTCGTAGGATCCCATCTCGTGTTTCGCGCCGGAGTGGAACTTCGAGTATTCTTTGTAGATCTCTTCGACGTGGTTTTCTTTCGTCCACGGAAACAGTTGCCCGTGCCCCATCCGGCGCGCGATCTCGATAAGCTGCCACGTGTCGCTCATTGCTTCCCCGGGCGGCGGCAGCATTGCTTCCCAGTGCTGCGTGCGCCGTTCGGAATTGCCGAACATGCCCTCCCTCTCGATCCACATCGCGGAGGGAAGCACAACGTCGGCAATATCGGTGGTCGGCGTCGGGTAGACATCGCTGACGACGATGAAACGGTCCTCCTTGTTGGCCGCATCCCGATAGCGGCGCAGCTTGGGCATGGAAACCATCGGGTTGGTCACCTGGATCCACAGGAACCGGATATCGCCGCGGTCCAGTGCGCGGAACATTTCCACGGTGTGATACGTGGGCATGGCGGGGATTCTGTCCACCGGCACCTTCCAAATGCCGGCAGCCATCTTGCGGTCGGCCTCATTGCTGACAACGCCGTGCGGCAAACGGTTAGTGAGCGTGCCGACTTCGCGCACTGTGCCGCACGCGCTCGGCTGACCGGTAAGCGAGAACGGGCTGTTTCCAGGTGTCGAGATTTTCCCGGTGAGCAGATGGATGTTGTAGATGAGGTTGTTCATCCACGTTCCGCGTGTATGCTGATTGACTCCCATGCACCAGAAGCTGGTGACTTTCCTTGCCGGATCGCCATAAAGCGAAGCTAGAAACCGGATGTCTTTGACCGGGACCCCGGAGATTTGTTCCACTTTCTCGGGCGTGTACTCCTCCAGCAATTGCTGGAACCGTTGAAAGCTGACCTGTTCTCCTTTGTCCTCGAAGGCAAATTTGTCCTCCAGACCGTACCCGATATTGGTTTTACCCGTCCAGAAGGAAACGTGTTTCTCAAGAAATGTTTTGTTGTGCCACCCGTTGCGGATGATCTCGTACGCGATGGCGTTGGCCAAGGCAAGGTCGGTCTGCGGATGGAACAGCATCAAGCGGTCTGAGGCGAGACTGGTGCGCGTGGTGCGCGTCGCCAGATCGATAATCTTGACGCCGGGCCGGTTCATGCGCTGGTCGAGCAGCCGGGAAAACAGGACCGGGTGCATCTCCGCCATGTTGTTGCCCCAGAGCACGAAGACATCGGCGTGATCGATGTCCTCGTAACAGCCCATAGGCTCATCCAAACCAAAGCTGCTCATGAATCCTGTAACGGCGCTAGCCATGCACAACCGCGCATTGGCTTCGACGTTGTTGGTGCCTATGCCCCCTTTGAAGAACTTCGCCGCTGCATAGCCATCGGGCACTGTCCATTGGCCCGATCCGTAAATCGCCACGGCATCCTTGCCGTATTTGGCGATGGTCTCCTTCATTCTGTTGGCAACCAGATCGAGCGCTTCCGCCATGGGCGCCGGACTAAGCTTGCCGTTCTTGCGCACCAAAGCCTTTGTGAGCCGGTCTGACCCGTACAGAGCGAGAATGGCGTGATAGCCCTTGACGCAGCACAGGCCCTTGTTCACCGGGCTCAGCGCGTCGCCTTTCACCGCTACGGCTTTGCTGCCCTTGATCCCCACAAGCAAACCACACCCCGTGCCGCAGAAACGGCAAGGCGCTTTCTTCCAGGCGACGCCCTCCAGTGAGGCGTTGGATTTGGGCGCCGCGAAAGTGATTCCGGGAAAGACCGCCTGTGCCGACGCAAAGGCGGAACTCGCCGCCATCTGTTTGAGTAATTGCCGTCGCTCCATGGTTACTCTTTGTGTTCCTCAAGGCCACACACGAGGTTCAGGGATTCCAAAGCCGGTAAGCTAAGGATTCGCTGCTCGAGTCGATTCTCCTCCAACTGATCCGAAGTTTCGGTCACCAGGATCACGACATCACGGTTTTCCGCTGGAGTGACTTCACAGCCCGCCAAATCGGCAAGCTGAGTAATCAGCTCGATCTTCAAGCCGGTGCGCGGGTAGACCAGATAACTCTTGACAGCCATCCAAGCTCCTCTGTAATAGGACAGTGCAACTCCGTTGCCACCAGATGTGAGCGTGAAGTGATTGAAAAATAAAGGATGCGAGGTGTAGGGTCTGTCTTGGTGGGTGAAATGCCCCAGTCGAGGTCCGCTATCCGGACCGGGCGTTGCGCCATGGGTAGGTTGAGGAGATAAACTACGAGAGTAAGGAATCGGTCGCCGATCGAGGTTGCGAAAAATTGATACTAGCCGGAATCATGAGCGGCACTTCGCTTGACGGGATTGATGTGGCGATTGTCGAGATCGAAGGTGAGGGGTGGGAAAAAAAAGTGCGCACCCTCGCTTTCGCATTCACCCCATACCCGCCGGCCGTTCGGCGGGCCCTTCTCGCGGTGTCCAACACTCAGACCCACACCGCCCAGATCGGGATGCTGCATTTTCTTCTCCCGGAACTCTACGCCAAGGCTGTGCGCGCGGTGTGCGCCAAAAAGCGTGTTTCGATCAGGAAAATCGCCCTGGCCGGTTGTCACGGGCAGACGATATTGCATATTGGCACGCCGGTGCGATTTCTTGGATCGCGCATCCGGTGCACGTTGCAGATCGGTGACGGCAGCGTTCTGGCGGAACGCCTGGGCATTCCGGTAGTTTCTGATTTCCGGCCTCGCGATATGGCCGCGGGCGGGCAGGGCGCTCCTCTGGTTCCCTACATGGATTATCTGCTGCTTCGCGACAAGCAAAGGGGCCGCGTCGCGCTAAATATCGGCGGGATTGCAAATCTCACGGCGATCCCGGCAGATGAGCCACACTCGCAAGTGATCGCCTTCGACACGGGTCCGGGCAATATGGTGATCGACGCATTGGTGGAGCGCCATACGCGCGGCGGGAGAAAGTTTGACCGCAACGGCGAGATCGCCGCGCGCGGCAAGGTCAGCCGCTGGCTGCTGCGCCTGCTGCTACGCGATGCTTTCTATCGAAAGCATCCGCCTAAGAGCGCGGGCCGCGAGGAGTATGGGGAGAAATTCATCGAGCATCTGGTGAGCACGCGTCTCAGAATGGAGGATCTGATCGCGACGGCAACCGCGCTCACGGCCTCCACCATCGCTCAGGGGATCCAGCGCATGGTGCTGCCGAAGATGAACGTGCATGACGTCATCGTGGCCGGAGGGGGCGTCCATAACCCCGTGTTGATGAACATGCTCGCCGAACAACTGCCCGGTCTGCGAATCTGTTCGATCTCGGAATTCGGCGTCGATCCCGACGCCAAAGAGGCGGTTGCGTTCGCGGTTCTCGCGCACGAAACCTGGACCAAGCAGCCGTCGAATCTGCCGTCGGCGACCGGCGCGCGTCATCCTGTAATCCTCGGCAAGATCAGTCCGGGGAACGTGCCGGAGCCGGGAGCAAGGAAGCCCTCCCGCCGTCAGAACTCTTTGCCGTTGTAGAGAGCGGCGACGTATTTTTGGTAGCCGTTGTACAAAAGCGTCTGGCGGCGCTCCATGGTTGGGATCATCTTTTCGCTGGCCTGAGACCAGCGCGGATGCGGCTTGCCCGGATTCACATTCGAATAGAAGCCATATTCGGATGGCTGAAGCTGATACCAGAACGTGGGCGGCTGCTTGGAAACAAATTCGATCTTCACGATCGATTTGGGACTCTTGTAACCATATTTCCACGGTACGATCATACGAATCGGCGCGCCGTTTTGCTTGGGAAGCGGTTTGCCATAGAATCCGGTGACCATCATGGTGAGCGGGTTCATGGCCTCATCCATGCGCAACCCTTCAAAGAACGGCCATGGATACCAGTTAGCCCGCAGAATGCCCGGCATCTCCTTCGGCCTGTTTGCGCTGAAAAACCGGACAAACTTAGCGTCCGCTTTCGGCTCCACGGCCTTGATGAACTCCGCAAAGGGGAAGCCGGTCCAGGGCACGTCCATCGCCCAAGCCTCCACGCAGCGGAAACGGTAGAGCCGCTCTTCGAGCGGGAACATGTTGAGCAGATCGTCCAAGTCGAAAGTTTTTGGCTTGTTCACCAGTCCAGTGACTTCGATCTTCCAAGGGCTGGTTTGGAAAGCGCCCACTTTGTCTTTTACGGCTTGTTTATCGACGGGATCGAACTCATAAAAGTTGTTGTAGCTGGTGGCGGCCCATTCTTCGGTCAGCGGTTGAATATGGAAATCCGGATTGCGCTTGGCCGGATAGAGCTTTTTGGGATCATTTGCCAGGGCAGCGGCTTCGAGGCCAACGAACCCGGCCGCCAGCAGCAGTTGCCGGCGATTGAGATAGACGGACTCCGGCGTGGCGTTGCGCTCGGGTATTTCCCATCCTTTAGCGATCTTGATCAGCATGGTTCGCTCTTACCTCCCGGTAGGGTATCTTGACTCCATCGTATACGATGAAGCGCAACAACACCACTCCCAACTTCTGGCTCTATAGTACGATACGCAAGCCGATGATTCACGGATGAGCGATTATTCGACGCGAACGAGCACGCTATTGCTTTCGCGGCCGTTCACACGGGCACGAACGGAGATGCTGCCCTCGGTGGGCGCAAGCGCGGCCGGCAGGCGGAGACGCACCATGGCGGTGCCCACCTGACCCGCGACGCCACCAGCCCGCTCGATCTCGACAGTTTGTTCGCCGATGAGTACTTCGACCGCGTCGGTCAGAGTGAAGGGCGGATCGGAAGGCAACGGGAATCCATCGGGAGCTGGCCGGTCATAGGGACCGAAGCCGGTGCCGAACAGCGTGATGAGTTCTCCAGGCCGGGCGGGGGAAAGCGGCGTGATCTCGGCGCCATCCTCATGCAGCGCGACGGCAAGTGTCTGGTTGTCAAATCTCTTTTGGAAAAGGCCGGGCGCATTTCGAACCACGCGCATCACCGAAAAAACTTCGGGATGGTTATCCGTGCGGACCGCCAGCGGGTACACGCCCTCGGGCAAGTCGCTGGGCACTTGAAGATTGATCTGCTCGGGCGAAACAAATACCAGCGGCAGCAGGCGTCTATCCAGCCGGACAGTGACCCCGCCAATGGCTTGCGAGAGCGGATTGAGCGGCCCCTGCTCATGGGACCGGGCCAGGTTTACACCGAAGATCGCTGCAATGGAGCCGGGCGCGACCAGCGGTTCCGGTGTTTCAGCGGCCGCGTTGCGGACCCCAAATTCGTCGACGAATGGCACAGGGTCGAAGATGGCCCGGACAAAACGAGGCACAGACATGTTTACCAATCCGGCTCGATAGCTGCCGGACAGGTCCCCTTCCCAACGCCGGAACCGGAAACCTGGCCGGTCATTAGCCGTGACCATGACCTCCGTGTTGGCCAGGTAGAATCCGTCGGCTGAGCCAGGTTCCAGCTTGAAGCCGGAAACGTTGCCGGGTTCGGCGGACGCCGACAGGCGGAAGTAACTCCCGTAATTAGCCGTAATGCTGGTGCTGGCGGCGTCGCTGAAAGTGAAAGTGCGTGTTGCGGCGGCGCCATCGGACCAGGAATCAAATTGGAAGCGGCTGGTGTCGGAAATCGGGATTGAGCCGGCCGCGCTAAGCGATATCCGGCTTCCTTCGGCCCGGTCGAAAGTGCAGCCGCTGCGGCACTCCTGACCGTCAATCGTGATGGGCAGGCCGGCAGGAGTGGTCTGTATGGTCAGCCGGCTCAAAGCCTCATAGTTGGCGGCCAGCCGGAAACCGTTGGCCACGTGTTCATCGGTGATGGTGATTTCCTGATTGGCGGGTCCTCCATTGGACCAGCCTCGAAACATGTATCGCCGCCCGCGTGAGTCCGTCTGTTCAGCCGGTGCGGAAATCTGGTACTTCATGCCGGCGCCCCAGACGAAATTGTAGGCGGGCCAATTGTCACGGCCATCGATTCGCACCTTAAGCCCGGGCGGGTTTGTGACAAAGCTCACCTGGGCGCCGCGCACGAAGTGGCCGGTCAGCGAGTCGGGAATGTTGGTGTTGGCAACGGTGTAGACATCGTTTATTCTCATGCCGTTGCTCCAGTGCGAGAAGATCCAGATTCGAGAGCTGTTGAGCGCATCGGCTTGAGGCGTCACCGCACCCAGCACGTGGCGGCTGCCCTGGGCCCAGTCCACTTCCACCGGCGCTCGTGCGGGCGTCCTGTCAGGGGCCAGCATCAATTCGGGTGGCTCGCTGAGCAGGCGCACCCGTTTGCCTCCCGCGAACAGGTTGACGAACAGAGCCGGGCCCGTCATTTTGTGCTTATAGAGAAAACTGGTGGAGTTGTTTGACACCGGCCCCCACCCGTTGAACACGAAACCCGGGTTGGGGAATGCCGCGAGCGTGATTTCCGTATCCGCAGCCAACCACTGCTCGATATCTGATGTATAGGGCGACCCACCCAGCGATACGGAGCCCCCCGGCCGGCATGTCGCCTCTATGACCGGAGTGCACGCGGAGAACAGCACCCTAAGCAGGTATTCCGTGGCAAATGTTGCTTTGATCGATAGGATGGAAGGATGCGCCGTCACTACCACCGTGTCTGTGGAGGCATTAAGAATGTTCGCTGAATCAGTCCACACGCTGAACTTTTGCCGTTGGCCCTGAAACCAGCCTTGATCCCTCTCAACTTGCAGCGTGTGCTTGCTGCCTGCCGGCCACATGAAAGTCTGCGCGCTAAAGTATGGTGTCCCGTCCACGAAGAATCGCAAGCCATTAGGCTCCGTGAAAACGCGCGTGGCTGAGATCACATCCTGGCCGCATAGGTTCGTCGCGGAGGCGCAAAGCGACAATACGAACAGAAGTTGCCTGCTCATGCCTCCTAAATCGGCGGGCTTAGGGATAAGCTTTAGAGGCACTGGGACTGCTTTCCCAGTACCGTCTACAATAGGGATCTAGCCTTGCTATGTGGATACTGCTGCTGCCGCTTTTTGCTTCGCCACAGCTAGCGCAAATACCTCAAACCACAGGCGGTATTCTCAAGACCTCCGTTACGGTTACGGCGCAGCGCCACGGCAAGGTACAAACCGAATCGAGCCCCGTAGTCGCTTACTCGATTGAAAACGAGCGCCACAAGGGGCAGCCGCTGCCTACCCTAGGCAACGTTCTGGAGGCGTTACCCGGCATTCTGGTGCAGCAATCAACCTATGGTCAGGCCTCCCCGTTTCTGCGCGGGCTTACCGGATACCAGGTGCTGAACCTTGTTGATGAGGTTCGCTTAAACAACTCGACCTTCCGTTCCGGTCCCAACCAGTACCTGACGTTCGTCGACCCCAGCCAGATGTTTCGTCTCGAAGCGGTCCTCGGACCATCGGGTGCGCAATATGGAAGCGATGCCATGGGCGGCACGATCCAGGTCCTGACGCCGGAGGCACGCTTTGCAACAGGTCAGGGGCTGACGCGCAGCGGCGAGCTTGGATTCACCGCCGCCTCGGCCGACAACTCCACCGCCACAACGGCGCAAATGATGCTGGCCAGCGCGCGGCTGGCCTGGCTTGCCGGCGGCTCCTGGCGCGGCTTGGGAGATTTGCGCGCCGGGCGCGCCACCGATTCACGGCATGTCTTGCGCCGCCTGTTCGGCCTCGATCAGGACCAGATTCGCCGGATAACCGGACCACGGCTCCCCGGCAGCGGCTTTTCCCAATACGGATTCCACACCAAGTTCGCCGCGCGCCCCCGCGCCGATCATCTGCTGACTTTGTGGTATCAACGCAGCGAGCTCGATTCGATCCGCGGCTATAAAGATTTGTGGGGTGGGCTGGGACGCATCGAGTCCTTGTTCGATCCGCAGGCACTCGATTTCGCTTATGCGCGATACGAACGGATCAACTGGTTCCGGCTCGATCGTGTTTCCGCCACTTTTTCTCTCAACAGACAGCGTGACGGATCCCACAGGCAGGGCCTCCGGCTTACCGATCCTCTGATTCGTGACGAAAACGCCGTTCGGGTCCACGGCTACTCTGCCCAGGGAGCCACCCACATCGGCAGCCGCCAGACGTTGGCGTTCGGCAGCGACTGGTATGACGAGCGCATCGATTCGCGCCGCTCGGTTGTCTCCGCCGGCCGGACGAGTTTCGAGCGGGCCCTATACCCGAACGGCTCACTGTACCGGCTCGGCGGGCTGTACGTCGAGCACACCGCCGAGCTGCCCAAGCGTTTGCGCGCGTTGGTCGCGGCGCGACTGACCCGGGCCGCTTTCCGCTCCCACGGCGACCGCAACCGCGATCCCTCCGGCAGGCCGCTGGGCGTAGCAGATTCGGCGCAATCGTTTCATGACATCACCTATCAGGCCAGCCTTTCCTGGCAAGCCACCGGACTTCTCAGCCTCCACGCCCTCGCTGGCCGCGGGTTCCGCGCGCCCAATCTGAACGATCTCGGCGCCATCGGGCTCAACGACCTCGGATTCGAGATCCCCGCCGCCGAATCGGTGAGCGCCGCCGCCCTGTTGGGATCAAGCGCCGGTGAGAATGCGCTCTCGACAGGACGCCCCGTGCAGCCGTTGCGGCCAGAGCGCATTTATAACTTCGAAGCGGGCGTGACGCTAAAAAGCAGGAAAGCTTACGGCCGCATTCAGGTCTTTCACGCCGATCTGTTCGATCCCATCGTCCGCCGCACTCTGCTGTTTCCCGCCGCGGCGGTACCGGCGGCGCTTGCCGGAATTCCCGTTACGGCGATCGCCCCGACTCCGGCGCAACGCGCGCAAAATGTGGTCGCGGTCGCAACGCCGCTGGACCCCAGAGCGGTGAAAGCCTTTTTAAACGACGGGCAAACACGCTATTACGGGCTCGAAGCCGTGGCTCGCTGGACGCTCTGGAGTCACTGGCGCGCCGAAACCGGCTACAGCATGCTTGCCGGCCGCGACCTTCACCCCAACCGCCACGTTCGCCGCCTGCCGCCGCAGGCCGGCGGCGCCAGCCTGGGCTATCACGGGCGGTTCTGGGCCGAAGTGCGTGTCACGGCGGCAGGCGCGCAAAACAGGCTGAGCGGCGGCGATCTCGATGATGAGCGCATCGGCGCTTCCCGCCGCCGCCGTGACATCGCCGATTTCTTTACTTCCGCGCGCATTGCGCCGTGGATTTCCGGCGGCCGCTTCCTGCCAACGGGCGAGACACTGACTGCGATTCAAGACCGCGTGCTGCCACTGGGCGCCGCCGTTCATGGTGTGCGTATCGCGGACGATCTCACACGCGCCCCGCTCTATCAATCCACCGCGGGATGGGTCCGCGCCGACCTGATGGCGGGAATGCCCATCGGGGAACGCTGGCGAATCGGCGGCGGCATCACGAACCTTGCCGACCGCGGCTTTCGCGTGCACGGCTCCGGCCTCGATGCGCCCGGAATCAACGTGTTTTTCCATTTGCAGTTTCGGTTCTGAGCGCGCCTGCCGCGAAAATCAGCGCCCTGGCCCGCCGCCAGACTCCGTTTTGATCGCAGTGACAGGCGTCTGTTTCTTTTCTCCCTCTTTGAGCTCCACCTTGCGAACTGCTTTCTCGTACCGGCGAAACAGATCCGGATCGGTTGCCTCATTGGGATCAAGATCCTCAAACGCCGCGATACGATATTCGCCCGGCGGCAGCCCCTGGAAGCGATAGCTCCCTCCCGGAGCCGCTACGGCGGTTCTTGTGAGCCGCGACGGCGACGGTTTCTCCGATACGGAGTGGATGACCACGATAGCCCCCACCAGTGCATTCCCCTGCGTGTCCACGACCACTCCTTCCACCACTGGCGCGCCCTGCCGGACGATCAACTCGAGTCCTTTCACCGAACCCTTCACAGCCAGATCCAGACCGCTTTCCAGTACGTCAGCATCGTGCATTCGCGCCGATGCGAGATAGTAGCCCGCCGGCAGGTCTCCCACGCGTACGGCGTAGACATCCTGTCCGGCATTCGGAATAAAAAAGCCCCCGTCCGCCTTGGGCCGGCCGGGTGAAGGATTCGACACGGCCGATTCGGAATCCGCCTCCAGCCACACCTGCAATTCTTCCGGTTTGAGTGCGCCCTTTCCTTCCAGCCGGACTGAGCCTGCAACGGATAAGCCCGGACCAAGGTTCAAAAAGATCCCTTCCACGTCGCTGTTTGCCACTTCCACTTTGGCGCGGGCGGTGAGCCGCTCTTGGCCGTCACGCGATTCGGCATGGATTGTGTAGCCGCCCGGCTTGACGCCGCGAACCTCGAAGTTGCCGCCCGGGCCGACTATCGCAGCCACGCCGCGATCCAAATAACTGAGCCCTCTCCCGCCCTTTGGCGTGAGCCACACTGAAGGGCCTCGCGACCGGCCGCTTTCGAGTCCGCTGACTTGGCCTCGAACCCGATATGCGCGAATCCTCCGCAACGTGAGATCCATGCCTTGCAGGAGACTGCCCGCCGCAACATCGAAAGCAGCGGCTATGGCAGGATCGTCCACGCCAGGGTAGAAACTAGCCGCATAGGCTTCCTCGGGCCGCTCAGCCGCTGAACGATCCACTCCATACGGATACCGGCTCTGAGGGCTGACCGCGGTAAGCAGGTACTTGCCGGGTGAAATCCCGAAGATCCGGTAATCGCCCAGGTCATTCGAGGACGCTGAGTGGCTGGGTTCGTATCGCTTTCGACCCTGAAAAAATCGCTGACGCACCAGGGAAACCATCGCGTGCTGCATCGGTTCTCCGTCTTCATCGAGGATTCTTCCTGAGATCACAGCTTGCGGAGAAAGCTTTATCTCCAGGTCTTTGACGGACTGGCCCTTTTCAAGAGTGAGCGTGGTTCCCAAAGTTCCCGGTTTCCGGGCGCCGTACTCCTGGCGTACGTATCCGGTCCGGTCCGCGCTGATGCGGTAGCGGCCCGGTTCGATATCTTTTAGTCCGAAACGGCCGTCCGCGCTGGTCGCGGTGACCGGCGCCCGCGTCGCGCCCGGGCCCGGCCCTGCATCCAACCGCATCAGGATGATGTTGACCCTGCGCAGCGGCTGCCCTGTTCGCACATCTTGGACATTCCCTTCCACAGTGCACAGTTCTTCGGGTTTGAAGGTCTGCGCCGAAGGACCGGAACGTAGCTCTGGTTGTGGGGGCGGCTGCCCGGCGAGCGCAGCCACGAGAGCAACCACTGCTGTCGCCAGAATCACAACCGGACTGGCTCCTTTGCCGTCATATCGACGCGAAAAACGCGCGCCTGGTTTCCACCAAAATTCATCCGAGGAATTTGTAACCGGAACGGTGCACGGTGAGAATCCACCTCGGATGTCCGGGGTTGTCTTCAATTTTCTGCCGCAGCTTGGCAATGTGGTTGTCCACCGTGCGTGTCAACGGATAGGAAGTAATTCCCCAGACCTGCTCGAGCAACTGCTCGCGCGTGACTACCTCCCCCCGGCGCCGGAGGAAATGGCGCAGGATATCGAACTCCCGCGGCGTTAGGGTAAGGGATTTTCCCGATTTGGTTGCCTGGTGCCGCCGGAAATCGACCTCGATATCGCCAAACGAAGCTTGCGGCTCATCTTCCTGGCCTTGAGTGGAACGGCGTAAATGAGCACGCACGCGCGCGGTCAGTTCCCGGAGGCTGAAGGGTTTCGTCACGTAGTCGTCGGCCCCCAAATCGAAACCCGCGACCACGTCGGCTTCCTGGCCGCGCGCAGTCAGCACCACGATTGGTGTCAGCACGCCTCGTCTCCGAAGAGTGCGGCATACCTCCAGGCCGTTTAATTTTGGAAGCATCAAATCGAGCAGGATAATGTCAGGCTGATCGGAGAGGGCGCGTCTTAGCCCTTCCTCACCATCGCCGGCGGTGGTCACTTGAAAGCCTTCGAACTCGAAATTGTCCCGAAGGCCCAGAACCATGTCCGGCTCATCCTCGATGATCAGCAGTTTCGGCGGCCTCTGCTCCATGATCCTTCCTGGATTGAGCTTCCGCAATCGCGGCTGGCGCTCCGGGCAAACGAATTGTGAAGCGGCTCCCAGCGCCGGGCCTGCTTTCGAGATCGATAGTCCCGCCATGCGCCTGAACAATATGGCGGGCGATCGCCAGACCCAGCCCCGCTCCCTTGACGCCGTGCGCCTCCGACGACCCGGCGCGGTAGAATTTTTCGAAAACGCGGCCCTGATCCGCGGCAGCGATTCCGATGCCTTTGTCCGCCACGCTGATAGCGATCGAGCCGGACTCGTTCCGGGCGCAAACAGCAATCTCCCGGGAATGACCGCTGTACTGGACGGCGTTCATCAGCAGGTTCGTGAGCGCCTGGGTGAGCGCTTTGGGATCGATGGCCGCCGTAAGCGGCTTCTCGATGTCCATCGATACCTCAAATCCCTGACTGGAAAAAACCGGACCGAGTCCGGCAACCGCCTCCCGCGCCAGCTCACCGGCGTCAAGAGAAACAAAACCGTACTGGCGAGCCCCTTCTTCCATTCGCTGGAAATCGAGCAGGTCTTCAATCATCTGCGTCAGCCGCCGGCTTTCGGCGTGGATGACCCCGTAGTATTGTTTCAGCCGCGCCGGGTCGTCGACTCTTCCCATTTCGAGCGTCTCGGCGAACATTCGAATCAGCGACAGAGGCGTTTTCATTTCGTGCGAGACATGCGAGACGAAAGCGGATTTCAAGTGAGCCAGCCGCGTTTCGCGCGAAGCGGCGCGATAGGTTAGCGCCGCGCCCAGCACCAGCCCGCCCAGCAGACAGGCCGAAAGAGTCAGTCCGTTCAGAAACTGGCTGCGCGCGAGCGACGCCAGATAACCCGCGGTAGGCATCCTGGTGTCCGTGCTCCTGGCGACCAGAGGCGCGGGCTTGGGAGCGCAGACCGGCTGCGGAAACGAGAACACCGCCTCCATTGAGGGTTTGGCGGCGCTGTTCCTGGCTGCCTGCAGCGATTCCAGTTGCCGCAGGGACCGGAATTCAAGCGCCAGGACCCACAGCGCCGCGACGGCGAGCGCCAGGAAAACCCCGATCGTAATGTGCCGGTTCATGAACCAAAATGGAGGGAGGGCCCCCCAACTTGATTGTATTCCGGCGGCGCGCTCCGGCTGATCGGTCGGAACCGGAGCGCAGACAATTTTTTACAACACCTGGCGTAAAGCGTTAGCGAATGGCCATCGTTACTCCTGCCTGACTGAGCACGCCGGCGACGGAAACTTCCACGGAAACCGCCGGACCGGTTGGCGCATCTAGCGGAATGAAGAACGAGACCTGCGCTATCCCCAGTATCAAGGTGGGAACGGAGCCGGCGTAAATGACCTCGGCGACTCTTCCGCCAACACGTACCTGTACCGCGGCGGCGGGGTTGCGCAGCAGTGAAGCCGACGAAATCAGGCCGTCGATTCCCGCCGGCCTTGTCTGCCCTTCTCCGGTGATGTAAATGGTGGCCCAGGAGCCTCTAGCCACGGGAATGGCCGGTCCGTTCAGCGAGAAATCCGGATTGTGGATGGCTCCCTGCCCGGTGCCTTGCTGAGTCGATGTGTAGATCCCTGGGGCGGCCTCGGTGACGCGAACTTCCACCTCACGGCTTCGGACGCCTTGAACTTCCACCACAATCCTGGTCGCGGCCCGTCCCGCCAGAGAATAGGGCACGACGGTCGCAATGATGTCGTTGCGAACGAAAACCATCGGTCCTGGGATGCCCTCAAACAGCACGCGCACTCCGGAAAGCGAGGTATCGGCCACCGTGCCGACGGGCGCGGGCCGCATTTGCACCAGCGTCGCCGGACCCAGATTCTGGCCTCGGATGGCAAGGATCATGCCTGGCGTCAGCGCGGTGGGCAGCAGGCTGGCGGAGTTGATCACCTCGCTAATCACCGGCTGGTTGACCTGCTGAATGGTCATCACCACCGAAACCGCGATCGGCGCAGCCAGTCCCACGTTAAGCGAGACCGTACCGGTGTAAGTGCCTGGCTGCAGGTTCTGTGGGTTCACCGAGACGGTCAGCGTGGCCGGCGTCGTCCCGCTCAATGGGGTTACTGTAAGCCAGTTTTGGAATCCGCCCGTCACGCTGGTTGTGGCGGAGAAGGTCACATTGGCCGCGGCCGATCGCAGCTCGAAAGTTTGGCTGGCCGGTGCGGTTCCCGACGTTGTGGCGTTGAAAGTCAGCGCCGACGGATTCGCGGTCACGGTAGGCGGAGTCGTGACGGTCAGGGTGATTGGCACCACTTGCGGCGTATTTGAGGCTCCCGGCGCGCTGATGAGAATGGAACCGGTGTAGGTGCCGAAGCTAAGCGCGGAGCCGTTCACCGAAACCTGGATTTGTCCCGGCGTAATACCCGTGGTCGGAGCCACCGAGAGCCAGGTGCCACCGCCGAAGATTGAGGCTGCGGCGGTAAAAGACAGGATCGCCCCGCTGCTGGACACATTCAGTGTTTGAGCCGGAGGAGCCGCTCCGCCCTGGATCTGGGTGAAGCTCAGCGGCCCGGGCGTGATGACCAGCGATGTGGTTCCTCCCACGCTGAACACCACGGGTACGACCAGCGGGCTGTTCCCCGCCGTTCCCGCCGGATTCGACGACACCAGAATCGTGCCAAAATAAACACCTTCGGGAAGCCCCGCTGGATTCACGCTAACTTGCAGGTTGGACGGTGTCGCCCCCGTTGCGGGAGAAACAGACAGCCAGCTGGTTCCTTGAGAAACGCTGGCCGTGGCGTTTAGGTTTACAATGGCGCTGCTGGTGGAAGTGATGCTCAACTGCTGGGGAGGAGGCGCGGCGCCGCCCAATTGCGACGTGAACGTCAGCGAGGCCGGAACGAAGTTGAGCAATGGCGACGCGCTTACGGTCAGCGATACGGGAATCGCCACGGGCGCCTGCCCGGTTACCGAAAGCGTCACGGCTCCGGTGTAGGTGCCGGCGGTCAGACCGGCGGCGTTGATGTTGATCGTAAGAGTGGCCGCAGTGGTGGCGCTGGGCGTCGAGACGCTAAGCCACGTTCCGCCGGGCGGATTATTCATTGCCGTCGTCACAAGGAAAGTCAGCGGAGTCCCCGTGCTGGTGATATCCACAGTTTGCCCTTGGCCCGGAGGCGCGACCCCTCCGATTTGATAATTGAAATTCGCCGAGGTCACGCTCAGGCGCAGAACCGGCGTTGAGCTGACGATCAAAGTGACAGGAAGCGGGATTGGCGCAACCGAGCCGGCCAGCGTCACGTTGACCGTTCCGTTGTAAGTGCCGGGCGCCAGGCTGCCCGGATTCACCACACTGACCGCGATATAGCCCGGAGCGGATCCGGTTGCCGGGCTGGCCTGCAGCCACGTGGTCGTCGAAGTGGCCGAAAATGTCGTGGTTTGCGCTCCGAGACTGCCGATGTTCACAAACTGCGGCGCCGGTGGCGAGCCGCCCGTCTGGAACGTGAATGTAAGCTGGCCGGGAACCAGGTTTCCCGTCGGGACATTGCCAACGTTCAGAGTGACGGGAATCGTGATCGCGGGCAAACCTGCCACTGTAACCATAATCGAGGCATTATACAAACCGACTGGCAACCCAACCGGGTTAACGCCGGCGGTCAATGTCGCCGTCGCCGGGCTGCCGGACGTCGACCCGCCCAATGGACCCACCAGCAGCCAGTTAAAGCCGCCAGGCACGGTAGCTTGAGCGCTGAAACTGGCCGCGGATGGGGTGGTGATGGTGAAGTTCTGGTTCGAGGGGACTGTGCCGCCGGGTTGGTAATTGAAAACCAGCGAGGAGGGGTTTGCCGTAACCCCGCTTGGTGTGCCGCCCCCGGTGACATTCAGGATCACCTGGACCGTCTGCGATCCCTGGTTAGGCACCGCTATGGTTATCGTCCCTGTCTGTTGGCCTTGGCCGAGACCAGTGGCCCTGACTCTAGCGGCAAGGATGGCCGTGGGTCCGGTTGCTCCCGACGGAGGGATCACCTGGAGCCAGTTACCCAAGCTCAAAGCCGTCGCGGTGAAAGAGGATGGGATGTTTGTGTTGATCGTCAGGAACTGATCGGGCGGATCCGGCGTGCCTGTCTGCCAGTTGAAAGTCACCGTGGCCGGCACTACCGTGAATTGTCCTCCTCCGCCGCCGGTTCCGACCGTGAAGGAAACCGCGACCGATTGCGAGGGCTGGTTGGGAACCGAGATCAAAATGCTCCCACTATAGGTCCCGGCGGGAAGGCCGGCCGGATTGGCCGTCACGGTCAATATGGAAACCGTAGCCGGTCCGCCGAAGGGCGGATTTACGCTGAGCCAGCTAACGCCTTGCACGACCGCCGAAAAACTAATGGGTGTCGCCGAACTGATGGTCACGTTTTGCGAGCTGGCGGCGCCTCCCACGGCGGCATTGAATGACAAGGAGGCCGGCGTTACTGTGTAGGCAGTGGCTCCACCGGAGGTGATGTTCAGCGTGACGAATACGGTCTGTGTTGACTGACCGGGAACCACCACCTGGATGGAACCGGTATGGCTGCCTACCGGTAAATTTTGAGGATTCGCGCTCACGGTGATGTTGGCTGAGGTGGTGGGTCCGCCCGAAACAGGGTTGGCGCTGAGCCAGTTTCCCGTGGAACTAGTGATCAGGCTGTATGAAAACAGATTCGCCGAAAACAGTGACAGAATCTGATTGCCCGGCAATGCGCCTCCCTGGATGGAACTGAATGACAGGCTGGAGCTGCTGAGCGTCACTCCTCCCGTGCCTCCCGTTGTGGTCACGTTCAGGGTCACCTGCACGGTGGTCGTTTGCGTGGCCTGCCCGGTCACTTGCGTTTGAACCTGGAGAGTTCCCTGGTAGCTCCCCGCCGCGAGGGTTCCCGGCGATACAACGACTGAGACGTTTGCCGAAGTGACGGGGCCGCCAAACTGCGGCGTCACACCAAGCCAATTGTTCTGAGACGCGGCCGAGATGACATAGCTGAAAGACGCCGCCGAGGACAGCGTGAGGGGTTGTACAGGCGGCGCGGTGGGAGAGCCTAGTACATGGTTGAAAACCATTTGCGGCGGCGACACGGAGACGACTCCTCCACCGGTTCCCGCTCCGGTAATGTTCAATGTGACAAAGACTGTCTGCGTGGCATGTCCGGGTACGATTACCTGAATCGAGCCGCTATGCGTGCCGGCCGTTAAGGCGAGGGGATTGACGGAAACCGTGACAATGAAGGCAGTCGCTGGGCCGCCGGCGGAGGGCGTGGCGTTCAGCCACAAGCCGCTACTTTGAACGTTCAGCGAGTAGGTGATCGCGGCGGCCGAAGTCGAGCCGATGGAGAATGTCTGGTTCGCTGGAAGCGAGCCGGCTTGCGTGTAGTTGAAAACCAGAGAATTTGTCGAAAGCGTGAAGCCGGTTGTGGTGCTGGTTCCGACGGTTAGCGTGACAGGGATAACAAGCGGCGTGAATCCAGCGGCAGCGACAGTGACCCCGCCGCTATAAGTGCCGTTGGGAAGACCGGCCGTCGAGACACTCACCTGAATGACGCCGGGGATGGATGCCGGGGTCACCGTAGTAGCCGCTTGAAGCCATGACGCCGATGTCGCCAGCGACATCGTGGCCGTTGTCGGGCTCGTCGAGTTGATGAATATGAACTGAGGGGCGAAGGGATCGGCCCCAGTGGTAGGAAAGGAGAGAGAAGAGATGTTTGCCGTCAACTGCGCCGAGCCGGGAGTGGCAAGAGCGAAAAGAACCAACAGCAGGAGCACTGAGAGGCGAAGAGCAAGGTTCTGTTTCATAGGATTCTCCTTCATAGACTCAATTCTGCCAGAAAGTAGGCCCGGTAGGCGCGGGGGACCTATGCAGGCTCCAAGGACGCGGGGAGGGCGGGCGGAGCGGCAACTGCTGGGCGCAACTCCGATGAACACCTTAGTTCCGAGCAATTCGCTTGCCAATCAATGACCCGTATCGATATGAGAATTAAGAGGCCTGTTTGGCATGGCTCCACTACACTCCTGAGTTGTTTTGCCTCAGCCTGTGCCACCCCCATGCCCACCCTGTGCGTTCTTAAGGCTTTGGTGAGCAGGTAATTCTTGCCGATGCAGTGGCCCGCGGTGGTGGCGTTTTTACATCAAGCAACACTGGCGGCGCAGGGAGCATGTCAAAGCGCCGTAGCGGGCTGATATGGATCGTCATAGAGCACTACCAAATCCCCAGCAGTTTCCACCACATTGTCCCGATCCCCAGCCAAAAGACGATGTTCGCGAGCGACATCAGGAAACCTGCGCGCCACCACAGGGTTTGTGAAACGAAGCCCGCGCCAAAAAACACCGGCGCGGATCCGGTGCCATAGTGCGTCAGACTCGCGTTCAAATTCGAGAAAAACGCCAGCAGCAGAGCGATCAACACCGGTGGGCTTCCCGCCGCCAGCCCCGCCGCCAAAAAGCCGGGATAGAGCGCCGTGGCATGGGCGGTCATGCTGGCGAACCCGTAATGGATGTAAAGGTAGGAAAGCACCAGCGCTGCCGTGGCCACCTGCCAGGAAAGTCCGTGAAACCCGCCCAACAGCGCACTCGAGAGCCGGTCAATCACGCCTGTGCGGTTCAACTCCTCCGCCATCGTCAGCAGCGGAGCGAACCAGATCATGGCGTCCCAGGCATTTTTCTCTCCCAGGAAGTCATCCCACGTCAGCACCTGGCACACCAGCACGGCGGAAACGCCAGCCAGCGCCACAAACGCGTTATGAAACCCATGCCATCCGGATGTGATCCAGCCCGCCATCACCGTGACAAGGATCAGGATCAGCCAGCGCTCTTTACGGCTGAGCGGCCCCATTTGCCGCAATTGCTCATCGGCCAGCGAGCGAACCGCCATCATCCCTGCGACCCGCGGCTTCACCAGCCAATAAAACAAAACCGGACCGAAGGCCAGCGAGCAGAGCGCGGGCACGATGCTCGCCGAGGCCCACAGCGTCCAACTCAGCTCTACCTTAGCGATGCTTGAGGCAAAGCCGGCAATCATCGGATTGGCCACCATGCTGGTGAGAAACATCGCCGACGCCGTGTAGTTGGCATGAAAACCCGACAACACGATAAACGTGCCGATGCCGGCCGTGGCCGTTTGCGGCTGCGAGCCCAGCGCCTGCGCAAGGCTGCGGACGATGGGATAAATCACTCCCCCGCCGCGTGCCGTGTCGGACGGAACGAACGGCGCCAACACGACGTTAGCCGCCGCCACCGAATAAACCAGCGAGAGCGGCCCTCCGCCGAACCGCCGCACAAACAGATACGCGATGCGCAGTCCGAACCCGGTGCCAATCACGGCCCGGGCAAACAGAAAGGCGGAAAAAATCAGCCACACCGTTGGGTTGCCGAATCCGGCCAGAACCTTCGGTCCCGGCATCGCCCCGATCAGAAACAGCGTTGTCATCGCCAGCATCATGCAGGCGCCCATCGGCAGCGGCTGAACCACCAGCGACAGAATCGTCGAAACAAACACCGCCAACAGTTTTTGTTGCTCGGAGGTGAACCCGAGCGGCAGAAATCCCAGCGCCACTCCTGGAATTAGGGTGATTAACCAACGCAGAACTGCCCCGTGACCTTTGGAAGCCGCTGGCGGCGGCGCGGGATTGGGTTGTACCAACGCCAGATTTTACCAACTTCAATATGAACGGGCCGTGAATTTCAGCGGGGGGCCTGCTTCCATGCTTCCTCAACGAAATGCACGACGAAGAACCGCGAAAGATCCGGCTTCGTCTGGCGGCTGGCGCTGCCGAAGATTAACTGCGATTGGTAATTATTCGCCACGCCATCGGCCAGCACGAGCCCGGTCTTCGATATTCCCTGGCGCGAGCGCTCCAGCGCCTTCACGTACACATACCGGTCGCCTACAATCGCCGCCGGCAGCCGGGAAGCGATCTCGGCCGCGCTGTGAGAATGGATGAACCGGTTGGTGTTGACGATCGCCGCCACCACCGCTCCAACCAGTTGCGGTCGGTCGCGCGTCATCGCCTGAGTCGCCAGGATTCCCGTGAACTGGTAAGGTCCGCCGAAAACCTGACGCGTCTCCTCGATGCTTACCATGTCGAGCAGGATCGATGCCTCGCCGCTCATCAGCAACTCGGTGGTGTTAGGATCGGTGGACATGCCGGCATCGATGCGGCCCTGCCTCATCGCGGAAACGAACGAACGCCCGAACCCGACCGGGATAATCCGCACATCGGCCAGCGAGAGACCGGCTTTGTGCAATACCGAAGCCGCCAGCACGTGAGTTCCCGCGCCGATGGCGGTGACGCCGATGCGCCGCCCCTTCAAATCCTTGATAGAGCGCACGCGCGGCTTCAATTCACTGCGCACCAGCACCGTCGTCAGCGGTAAGTCGGTGAATGAGACGACCATCGCCAGCGGGCTGCTCCCATCCATCCGTAGCGCATGGTCGATCGAATTGGCGGAGAAATGCGCGGCGCCGGAAACGAGGGCGCGCACAGCGCCCACGCCGCCGTCGAAATATTCCACTTGCAGGTCCAGCCCTTGTTGCTTGAAGTAACCGAGCGCCAGGCCCAGGTCAACCTGTAAGTAGACCAGGTTGCCGGGATTTGAACCTACCGCCAGCTTCAATTTTCCTGGCTGCGTGGATTGCGCCCAAAGACCGAACGCACCGGGTAACGACAACAAAAACGCGGCCATCGGCGGCATTCGCATGATTCGTCCTGGTATTGTCTCACAGCGAGTTCGGCTATATTTGGTGTTGCATGCGGATACTGCTGGTCGAAGACGAGGCATCCGCGGCCGAGATGCTGCGCAAAGGCCTGCGCGAGGCCGGTTACGCGGTCGACGTGGCCGGCGACGGAGAAGAGGGCAGTTTCAAAGCCGGCATCAGTGATTATGATCTGATCATTCTGGACGTTCTGCTTCCCAAGAAAAGCGGAATCGAGCTTTGCGTCGAGCTGCGCCAAGCGGGCTCCGCGGTGCCCATCCTCATGTTGACGGCGCGCGATGGCGTCGAAGATCGAATCGAGGGTCTGGATCGAGGCGCGGACGACTATCTGACCAAGCCCTTCGAGTATCGTGAGTTCATGGCCCGCGTGCGCGCGTTGCTGCGCCGCGGAAAAACTTCTTTCTTCGATTCCATAGAAGTCGGCGATCTCCACATCGATGCCCGCGCCCGCACGGTCACGCGCGCCGGCAGGCGGATCAACCTGACGGCGAAGGAATTCGCCATGCTCGAATGCCTGGGGCGCCGGGCCGGCGAACTGGTGACTCGCCAGCATCTGGCCGAGCACGTCTGGGACGAATCGTTCGATCCTTTTTCCAATCTCATCGAAGTGTACGTGCTCCGCCTGCGGCGCAAGATCGACGCCGGACATGCGGTCAAATTGCTGCATACCCGCCGCGGGGAGGGTTACATTCTTGCCGTTTCTGAATTCAAACCTGCTTAGTTCGGTCCGCTTCCGTCTCACTTTGCAGTATGTGGGATTGTTTGCGGTAGTCATGTTCGTGCTGCTGCTGGGTGTACAGGCTCTGCTGCAGCGCAATTCGCTGGAGCGCGCCGACGCCGTGCTGCGGTCGGTGGCCGGAGCCGCGGTTTCCATGCTCGGCAAGGAGCTTAGTGAGAGCGGCCTGGACGAGCTGGCGGCGCGCGACGCGGTGAAGACCCTCAATTTTCCCAGCCAGACGATTGCCATTTTCGATGCGCGCCGCGACCTGTTGGCCGAACGTCCCATCGGAATCAGCGAACAGATCCGCGCGGCGGATTCCAACGCCGCCGCGAGCGAGTCCGGCTTTCACTTGTTCAGCACTCCCGCCGGCGAGTATGGCTTGCGCCGCGTGGCGGTTACGCAAGCCACGCTGCCTCCCGTCAATCGGACCTATACGGTAATCACCAGCTATCCGCTCAGCCCTTTGTTGATTCAACTGGACACGGACCGCCGTCTGCTGGTTTCCGCCTGTCTGCTCGGCCTGGTGTTGGCCGCCTGGAGCGGCTGGTTCCTGGCGCGCCGCAGCCTGGCGCCGGTCCAGGCCATGTCCGAGCAAGCCTACCGGATCAGCGTCGAGAATCTCGACCGGCGTCTTCCCGGCGCCCGCCGCAACGATGAATTGGGGCGTCTGGCCGCCACATTCAACGATCTGCTGGAGCGGTTGTCCGCGGCCATCGGCCAGCAGCGGCAATTCATGGCCGACGCCTCCCATGAGCTGCGGAACCCGGTGCACGTGATCCGCGCGGCCGCCGCCGTAACGCTCGAAAAGCCGGATCGGGATCAGGCCGAATACCGGCAGGCGCTTGAGATCGTCGACCGGCAAAGCCAGCGTCTGGCCCGCATCGTCGAGGACATGTTCCGCATGGCGCGCGCCGATTCCGGCCATCTGCCGATGCAACCGCAATGGTTCTACCTGGATGAGCTGGCCGCCGAAGCCGTGCGCACGGCTCGCATGCTCGCTTCCGGAAAAGAGCTTTCCGTCGAGCTTGACCCGTGTGGGGAATCGCCGTGTCTTGGCGATGAAGGCTTCCTCCGGCAGATGCTGATGAACCTGATCGAGAACGCCGTGCGGCATACAGCTGCGGGCGGTGAGGTCCGAGTGAGTCTTCAAACGGACGGCGAAGATTACCTCATCCTGGTGTCCGACACCGGCTCCGGCATCCCTGCCGAGGCCCAGCCCCGCATCTTCGAGCGGTTCTACCGCGTGGAGAAATCGGGTTCGGCCGCCGGCAGCGGCGCCGGTCTCGGCCTCTCCATCGCGCAGTGGATCGCGCTGGCGCACAAGGGCGGCTTGCGATTGATCAGATCCGGTCCCGAAGGGACCGTCTTTGAGGCGCGGATTCCGGCCGGCGGCGATCCGGCCGCCTGAGTTTTCATCCGCTGTTCATTTTAGTTGTGTTATCACTGTCTAATTCACTTCGATCGGGAGGTCTCTGTGATGAGAGCGCCTTACTCTACGCGGTTATCCGTGGCCGCATTCCTGTTCACTGTTTCGCTTCCGGCTCAGGTGGACAGAGCCACCTTGTCCGGCCTGGTTTCGGATGCCTCAGGCAGCGTCGTGCCCGCGGTTCGCATCGAGGTGGTGCTTGAGGCAACCGGTTTGAGGCGGGAAGCGATCAGCAGTGACAGCGGCCTCTACCTGCTTCCTGGCCTTCCCATCGGCTCTTACACCGTCACCGCCTCTCGCGACGGCTTCAAGACGGTCCGTTTCAAGGGCATCGATCTCGGCGTGGGCCAGCGCCGCTCGCTCGATATCACTTTGGAAGTGGGCGCAATCGCCACACAAGTGGATGTCCAGGACACGGCCGCGCCTTTGGAAAAGACTTCCGCCGAGCTCGGGTCGGTGGTTCATAGCCGCCAACTGCAACAGATCCCGCTTAATGGGAGGCACTGGGCCAGCCTCATGGCGCTCGCCCCGGGCGCCATCAACACAGGCGAAGGCAATCAATCCACCATTCGATTCGTTGGACGCGCCTACGACGATAACAATTGGACCTTTGACGGCGTCGACTCGACCGGAGTCAAGGATCCGCGCCAGGAAGGGCTCTCCCGGCTTGTCATCTCCACCGATTCCATCGCCGAGTTTCGCGTCAGCTCCACGCTCTACACGGCCGAAAGCGGCACCGCCGCCGGCGCGCAGATCAACGTCGTTTCCAAGTCGGGCACCAATCAGTTCCACGGCAGCCTGTTTCACTTCCTCCGCAACAGCGCCCTGGACGCGCGTGGTCCTTTTGATGGAGCTACCCTGCCTCCCTTCCGTCTCAACCAGTTTGGAGCCAACCTCGGCGGTCCGATCGTAAAGAACAAGACCTTCTTCTATCTCAATTTCGAGGGGCTCCGGCAGAGGCTGGCTCAGACCTTCGTGGGATTCGTTCCCAGCGCGGCGTTCAAAACGCGCGCCATTGCCGCTTCTCCCTCCCTGCGCCCGTTGCTTGAGGCTTTCCCCGCCGGTCAGTCCTCGCAAAGCGCCGACATCGACCGGCTCGCGCGCCCCGGCCGTCAGTCCTGGGGGGAATCGAGCGGCATGCTCCGGCTGGACCATCGCTTTAGCGATCTCACCTCCATGTTCTTCCGCTACACGACCGACGACGGTTTGGTCGACGAGCCCCGCAACGTCCTGCTCGACCGCCGCTCATCCGACTTCCGCCCGTCCAACGCCGCGCTGCAGTTGCAGCGCATTTTCTCCCCCTCCCTGATCTACGAAGTAAAAGCGGCCGTGAACAGGTCCGTGCTGCGCCGTTCCGATACCAGTATCTTTCCGGAAAGCTTCAGCGTGCCCGGATTCCAGACTCCGCTGGTCGCCCGCGACGTGCTCGAGGCCGGCACTTCTTACTCGGTAATAAACAACCTCTCGCTCGTTCGGGGGAGTCACACCTTCAAGATGGGCTATGAAGCCCGCCGCATCAACGTCAACGTGGGCAATTCACCTTCCGTTTCCGGCGTATTCGCCAGCCGCGAAGACCTTGTTCGCAACCGAGTGGATAACGTCAGCATCGCCGGAGAGCTGGCCACGCGCGGTACGCGGCGAACCTATCACCTGGCCTTCGTTCAGGACGAATGGAAGATCCGTCAGAACCTCACCCTCAATGTTGGATTGCGGTACGAGTACTACACGGTGATCAACGAAATCCTGGGGCGGGGAAAAGTATTCGACATCATCCGCTGTCAGGGATTCTGTGCTCCCGGAACGCCTTTCTACTTCCCGGACCGGAACAATCTTAACCCGCGTGTAAGCCTGGCCTGGTCTCCGGCCGCGCTGGGCGGCAAGACAGTGTTGCGCGCCGGATTCGGCCTCTATCATGGAACCGGCCAGAACGACGACGTTACCCCGGCCATCGACAGCGATGCGGAGCGATTCTCTCTTACGGTGCGCGAGGTAGCCGCGCTGTCCTATCCATTAGGGCCCTTCCTGAGGCTGGCACAGTCGATCGGCTTCAATCCGCGCAGCCTCCAGCGCGACCGGCGCGACCTTTATTCCACGCAATGGGGATTCTCCGTGCAGCAGCAGCTTCCCCTCAGCTTTGCCTTGCAGGCGTCTTACCTTGGCTCGAACGCGCATCAACTGTTTGGCCGCTCCTGGGTGAACGTGATCGATCCGGCCACCAACCGCCGGCCTCTCACCCAATTCGGCCGCGTCGAGGAGAAGCACAACCAGGGCAACAGCAACTTCCAGGCGCTTCAGTTGTCATTGCACCGCAGCTTCACGCGCGGCTGGCTGTGGGGCGCCGAATACATGTGGTCGCACTCGATCAACGACAACTCGATCGGCGCCGGAGAAGGCGTCCATCCGCAAAACGTCAACTGCCGCCGTTGCGAGCGCGCCGACAGCAACACGGATATCCGCCACACGATTACGATGAATTCGGTGTACGAGCTGCCCGTCGGTCCGGGCCGCCGCTACTGGCGCGCCAGCGGCGTTGGCGGCCGCCTGCTTGAAGGCTGGGAGTTGAGCGGAGTGGGAACCGCGCGCACCGGCCGCCCCGTCACCGTGATGGTGACGCGCAGCTCGGCCAGCGTTCCCGACGGCAACAACGCCAACCAGCGGCCCAACGTTGTGCCGGGAGTTTCGCTGATCCCGCCCGGCGGACGCACGATCGGCAACTGGATCAACCCGGCCGCGTTTTCCGTGCCCGCCAACGGCACGTGGGGCAACGCCGGCCGAAGCCTGCTGCGAGGACCCGGTATGTGGCAGTTCGACCTCGGCATCACCAAGCGAACGTACTTTTCCGAGCACCGCGCATTGGAATTCCGCTTCGAGTCATTCAATCTTTTTAACCGCCCGCAGTTCGGAGACCCGGCCGCGGATCTGGCCGCGCTGCCCACCTTCGGCCGCATCGTGACGCCGCTCAACACAGGCGTCACCGGCGTGGGCACGGCGCGCCAGCTGCAGTTCATGCTGCGCTTCCGGTTCTGACCCGCAGCCAGATTGGAGCGCTACTCCGAACCATAGTTGATCTCCAACCGCCGCGCCTTGAACGACGCCATCAGCAGCAGCGCCCCGGCCACAGCCACCAACCCCAGCACCGCCACAAAAGGCGCGACGGGCTCCACGTTCAGCGCCATCAAGGCCAGCGGCGGTGGCACGCTCCGATCCACCGGCACATCCACCGGACACAGCGACTTGAGATAGTAGATCACGCTGAACTTGCGCAGTAGCGATGGCAGCAGTCCGTTGATCGATTCCCAAATCTCAATCACTACCGCCGGAATTAGCGGATTGCGCAGCACGATACCCGAGGCCAGAAACACGCTGCCATAGCCGGCGCAGGCCAGCGCCGTAACGCCAACGTAGGAGAAGGCATGCCGCCAGCCGCCTCCGCTTGTCAGGTATTGCTCGAGCACCGCCGGGTCATAATGCAGATTCATCACCATCGATTGCAACGCCGAGCTGGTTCCAAACACAACAACCGTCGCCACCAACCCCGCCAGATACTTACCCAACACCACGATCTCCCGCCGCACCGGTGCAAGAAAATAATAGTGAAGGCTCTTGTCGAGCATCTCGCCCCGGAACAGGTTGATGAAGACAAAGACACAGCCGAAGAATACGGCCACGCGCAAGAAGAAAAACTGGAATACGCCGGCGAAGATGATGAGGTCCTGGCCGAAATCGCATCCCTCGCGCATGTTAGTAGACGTCACAACGCCGTCGCGCAGGTAGACGAAAAACTCCGAGCTTCCGTCGCTGTACCGCAGCGTTTCTCTGACCCGCCGCGAACTGCCCCGCCGGGCAGAGCTGGGCGGTGGACCCAGAAGCTCCACCACGAACTCCCGTGTCGCGCCTTCCTCAATACGCCTCCACTTTTCCACGCTCACGCCGGGAGTCTGCCGGGACATCTCCACGCGGCGTTCCCGGTTCAGTTTCACCTCCAGGGCATGCCCGCCGAAAATCCCCAATGGCGCCAGCGCCAGTAGATAAATCCAAAGACTGCGCTTGGAGAAAAACGATTTTCGGATTTCCAGCCGGATCACCGCGCCCAGTTGCTTCAGCCACATGGCGTTCATCGGGTCGCCTCCTCGTGGCCGATCAGGTACCCATATACCGAGTTCACATCGTCGTCCACCGGAGCAACCATTTCGATATCCAATTCACCCACCGCAATCCGGTTAAGCAGCAGGTAGAACCTGTCGGCGCTGGTTGTCTTCACCAGCAATCCGCCTCCGTCGGAGTGTATCCTGGCCTCGACGACGTGCTCCTCCTCAAACAGGCGCGCGGCCAGCGCCTGCGGGCGGGTGGTGCGGATCAGAATCTGCATGGGGTGCTCTTCGATCTCCTCGCGCACGCTCTTGATCTGTCCCTCCGCCACCACGTAGCCGCTGCTCATCAGAATCACCTGGTCGGAAATAATGTCCACTTCATGCAGCACGTGGCTCGAAATCATGACGTGTCGTCCCTCGGCGGCAAAGTCACGGAACAACGCAATCGTTTCGGCGCGCACCAGCGGATCAAGGCCGTTTAAGGGCTCATCGAGAACCAGCACCCTCGGATTGTGACTGATCGCTTGCGCCAGCTTGATCCGCTGCCGCATGCCCTTGCTGTATCCGGCGATCTTGCGCCGCGCGGCTTCCTCCATGCCCGTTCGCGCGATCGACGCCCATGCCAGCCGCGAGCTTTCCTTGTCATCGTGCCCGAACAGGCGCAGAAACGAATAAACAAAATCGAAACCCGTGAATCCCTTGGGAAACGAATCGAATTGCGTGCAGTAGCCCACCATACGGAAGAATCGCTCCGGATCGTGCGGTGAGATGCCGAGAACATGCAGCGTTCCTCGCGTCGGCTGCAGCAACCCCGTCATCAGGTTCATAAGCGTTGTCTTTCCGGAGCCGTTCGGACCCACCAGACTTGTGATCCCAGGCTCGATCGAAAGATGCACGCGGTTGACGCCCAGCACCTCGCCGTAAAACTTGGAGACGTTCTCCACGACGATCAGAGTATCCGCGCTCATCCGCGCACAACCTCATAGGCTCGTATCTTCCGCGCCAGCAGATAAACGCACAAGCCGGCGAATACCGCCAGCGCCGCCGCCGATTCCTCGGTCGAGAACGCATGCTCCGCCCTGATGTCGAACAGGTACATCCATACACGGGCAATGTTGCCCAAGGGGTCGAACCAGCCACCCGCGTCGGTCCGAACCACTGTCCGGATCGTTTCCGAAATCCCCGCGCCCAGAAACATCACTACCAGCATCAATCCGCCGGCTAGAATCTTCCAGCGTACCCACGCCGAAAGCGCCAGCGACAGAACGGCAATCAGCAGCATCCACAGCAAAGACGATCCGAGAATGCTCCCGGCAATCCAGTAGTTCTCCCGGAACCATGCTCCGCCGGCCAGGCTCGATTGCAAACCAAATAGCAGCAGCCCCGGTATCCATGTGATGTAGGAGAGGAGTCCCAGAATGACGAGCATCTTACCGGCGACATACTCCCAGCGCGCCAGCGGCCGGCAAAAGTACAGAGGCAGCGCGTTGTTCACCAGATCCGGCGACACCAGCCCAGGTCCGGCAAATGCGGTCAGCAGAAACCCAAGCGTGCACTGAACCGAAGTGAAAATGAAGAAAAACTGATTCCCGATGTTCAGAAAGCCGCCCTTCGGCACCGGCACATACTGGCTCAGAAACGCAGTGTTGCTGTTGATGTAAATCGTCAGAGCGCACCCGGCGGGATAAAAGAAACAGATCACAAACAGGATCATCATCAAGCGCTGCTTGAACAACCCGCGCCACGCAAAGCGCGGCAGCACCAGCATGCGCGTCCAGCGCGCCGTGAGCGCGCCTGTGTAAGCCTTATAGCTGCGCTTATATACCGCCATTGGATTCCGCCTCCATGGCTCTGAGGAAGATGTCCTCCAGCGAATCGCGCCGGTGGCTCAACCGCCGCAATTGCAGGTTACGCTCGGCCGCCAGCCGGTAAACGTGCCGCACTTCCACTCCTTCACCGAGGATCATTTTGACGCGTCCGTTGCCCAGATCCGCGCATTCGCATCCCAATCCAGAGGCAGCCTCAACAAACCCGTTCACCGTCCCATGGATCTCCAACTCGAGAAACCGCCGGTTCAACCGCCGCTCCTCCTCGAGGTTCGACACATGAACGATTCTGCCCTTCTTGAGAATGATTACTTCCTCGCAGGTTTCCTCGACATCGCGCAGCAGGTGTGAGCACAACAGAATGTGCATCGTGCCGCTTTGCCGCATCTCCTGAATCAGCCTGAGCATGCGCAGGCGCGCCGGCGGATCAAGCCCATTGGTCGGCTCATCGAGGATCAGTAATTTGGGGCCTTGTACAATCGCTTGCGCCAGCTTGGCAAGCTGCTTCATCCCCAGTGAGTAGGTGGAGAGCTTGCGGTAGCGGGCCTCGCCCAGCCCGACATAAAACAGCGATTCGTGCGCCCGCTCCAGCGCCGCTTCCGGAGGCAATCCCCCAATCTCGGCCATGTAGCGGACGAACGTCACCGCGCTCATGTGGCCGATAAATGCGTCATTTTCCGGCATGTATCCGACGCGCGCGCGAATCTCGTCGCGTTCGGTGCGGCTATCGAAACCCAGCACTCGCGCCGAGCCGGCCGAAGGTGAGAAAAACCCAAGCAGTGTATTGATCAGCGTGGACTTGCCCGCGCCGTTTGGTCCCAGCAGCCCGATCGTTCGCGTTGAGACGGACCCGGTAAGCCCCCGCAGTATTTCACGCCCCGCGAGCCTTACCGAAAGCCCGTCCAACTCGATCACGGGCGTCATTGTTTCTTCATTTCAAGCGGCATCTTAAACAAAGCTCCCGGTCCGGCCAGCATTCCAAGATTCAGCCCCAGCAGGTTCCCCGTGCTGGCCGCCGTGATGCGATCCTGTTCGGCATACGCGCCAATCACCGCTGGCCGCGCCTCGCGCACCGCGGCGATCGACTGCTTCTGTTCCGCCGAAACGTTCGCCGTCTTCTCGATCTGGTCCGCCAAAGTTCCAAACATTCCACCGAGATTATGATAAACCAGCGCCGAGAAGTTCGGGTTCGTGGCCGATGGCAATTGCGATCGGAATCGCTCGGACCGCGCCAGCGTGTAACCCGTCTGCCGGTTCTGGATGGCCTGTGTCAAAAGGGTCCGGTTGGCCGCGGCGACCAGGTATCCGTCGGCATAGGTGTAGTGGATCTCGCCCGGCGATTGGTCCGCGCGAATCCGGTAGAAGGTCTGCCGTCCGGACTCCTCCTTTGTCAGATCGATCTTCGTGCCCTTGCCCGCCATCTCCTGATTGGCGGCCGAAATCAGCTTCTCGATCGAGGCCTGAAGCCGCTGCGGAGAATTCACTTCCACCGCCAGCTTCCAGCTCGGGATGGGCAGCAGTGGCCCGTCCACGGCAAAGGTAGCCTCCGAACCGAGCGGCCCTGCCAGGTCGTCAAGAATGTTTACGCCCGTGCGCCGCTCGATCTCCGCAAGTCCAAAATCGAATCTCGGGTCGGACTGCCGCGCGATGGAAAACATCTCCTCCACCAGTACGCGCGGCTGCTTCACAACAAAGGAAACGGAAGCGCCGGCATCCGGCGAGACGAAATCCAAAGTGCTCATCGCCGCGGGCGCCGCCAGCCATGCCGCAACTCCCTGCCGCTCACCCGCGAAAGCGAGTGTCGCGCGGTTTTCCACTCGTCCGGCGATATCCTTTCGCTCGATGGTCAGGTATTGCATGGAATCCAATCCCAGGTCGGCCGCCGCCGGTCCCCTCTTCCCTTTTACGCTGTCGGGAATGATTTGTTCCATGTTTGCGCACAAAAGCCACTCCACGCCGCCGCGATAGGTCTGCTCGATGTGACGCTGAAAAGGGGTGGAGGCCGCCGAGGCGCGCACGTTAACCTTTTTCAGATCGGCCGCATCGGGTGCAACCCGTAGTACGCCGTCGACGATGGTGTAGGCAAACGGGTCCTTCCTGCCGGCTGCTTCGGCCATCTGCTTCTCCATAAACTCGCTTAAGCCGCTGCCGCGCGTCTGGGCAAGAAACAGCGGCGATGGGTTGTTCTCCGGGCCATGCAGCAGGAAGACGATCTCTTCGCCCACGTAGCCGCTCAGCTCCCGCAGCCGTTCGACGATTGTCTCCACTTCCTCGCGCATCTTCTTGTTTGCCGGCGCCAGCCACCACTCGCGCAGTACCTGGCTCACCTGCAGCCGCTCTTCAAAAATGCGCTTGGTTTCGGTGAGCGTTACCGACATGTTGGGAATGGCCACGAACAGTTGCGTGTCCTCGGGCACGAAGACCAGCAGCCGGGACTGGTAGCGCAAGCCATTGGAAGGAATCGCTTCGAGTTTTGTCTGAAGCGCCGCCAGTTCACCCAGGAGCGCGATGTAACGGGCCGAATCGCGGCTCCAGGCGACTTCGTCCTGCACCGGCTTGGCGCCGAGCGCCGGATGCGTGCTGGTCTGCTCGCCCGGCTTCAAGCTTTCCGTACGCCCGCCGTGCCGCACCTCCACCTGGCCTTCCACCACCGAAACACGCGAGCCGAGCGTGCCGCGGTTTACCGAGAATATTGTCCCTACCACCGCAACCTGGCTGTCGCCCGTCGATACAAACAACTTTCCCTGCTTCTGCTTGGCGGCCTGCACAATGACGTGTCCACGCTCCAGCCGCACGGTAGTGCCGCGCCAGCCCCGCGAAACGGACAGCTCGGCGCGTTCGTTCATCTCGATCCGCGATCCGTCCCAGAGCCGCAGCAGCGCCCGCGACCCCGCCGGAGTGCGAATTTCCTCGCCATCCTGAAGCTCGCCGCCTTCGCCGATGGGAAGGCTTCCCGCGGCCCCGATGCGGTAGAGCATGCCATCCGCTGTCTGCACGGTGGCGCGTGGTCCGCCGTCAAAAGACCCGGTCCACAACTGCGCCGCGAACACCGCCAGCACCAGGCCCGCGGCGACGCCCGCCGCAATGGCCCACTTTGGGAACCGGCCGCCGCCGCGCGGCGCCGTTACGGGCATCGGACGCACTTTGCCGCCGGACCGCGCCTGCTCGACGGCCTTACGGCACTTCACGCACTCGCGGAGGTGGTCATCGAGCAGCAGACGCCTCGTCTCGGAAAGCGTGCGCTGAAGGTAGGCCGCAATCAGCGATTGAAAGCCATCGCAGCCCGTTATCCGCTCCGCTCCTTCCGAACCCGGTCCGAACAAGTTGCTCTCCACGCGCCGGGCCGCCGCCGCGGCGCCCTCGGAATCAATCGATTCCTCGCGGATGTTCTGGATCAGATCGTCAAACCGGTTCATTGTTTTTCTCCTTCACGCATTTTCAAATCCCTACTGAATGGCCTTTTGCAAACGGCGCCGGGCGCGGTGCAGCGTCACCGCCACCACCAGCCGCGATACGCCCATCTGTGCGGCGATTTCTTCGTTGCTGTGACCTTCGAAATAGCGCAGAACGAACATTTCCGCGGGCCGCGGCTCCAACTCGGCAAGCGCCTGCTTGAGCGACTCGCGCAGTTCCGGGTCCACCGTCGACGGTGAATCGAGCGCCGCTCCGGCCGCCTTCACTGCCTCGCGCTGCCTCTGGCGAATCAGATCGAGCGCGCAGTGAATCGCCGCCCTTCGCAAGTAGCTTTCCGGCTGTGTAATCTCGCCGGCCCCGGCACCCCGCCGCAGCAGACGCAGGAATACGTTTTGCAGCACATCCTCGGCATCGGCGGCATTGCCCGTAATCCGGTATGCCGCGCGGAACACTACGCCGCTATAGTCTTGAAACGTCTGCTCCAGTTCGTTTCCGATGACCGTGCTGTCCTTTGGTTCAAGCGCCGCTCTAAGCAAGAAGGTCTCCTGTCGTCATTCACACCTAAAGACAGGTCCCACCACTGAGCTATTACAACGAACTTGTAAACTTTCTTTGCCGACCTCTATGCGCCCGTCGATCGCCGCCCGCCGCGCCCGCCGAAAATCTCCTCCATCCGGCGCGCGGCGGCCTTCTCATCGCCGGCGTCGTTCATGAACACGGTGAAAGTGATCCCCTTCTTGCTTCGCAGGATGGCGATCCGCGGACTCCCCTCGAGAAGCTGGCGTTCCGCTTCGGCAGCGGTGATGCCCAGCCCCTGCTCATCCCATTGCACCTCGACGCGCCGCACTTTCCGCGTGCGGTCAAACGCGGCGAACTGCGCCTTCAAGCCCGCAATCCGCCCAATCGCCGTCTTCAAATACTCCGCCTGCCGGAGGCACTCCTTATCTATCGCCTCAAAATCGAGCTTGGCGTACTTTTCGCAAGCCAGCCACACGCCGATCATCTCCTCCCGGCCGGCCTTCATCGGCCGCCCGAGACTGTCCGAGTGCGGATTGGAGTTCAGCCGGGCCGCATGAATCAAATCTTTGCGGCCCGCCAGAATGCCCGAGCACTGCGGCCCCTTCATGTGTTTGCCGCCGCTGATGCAGATCAAATCGACGCCCATTGCCGCCAGCTTCCGGATATTCTCCCAGGGCGGCAGCATGTTGGCCGCGTCCACCATGACAGGAACGGAAGCCTTGTGCAGCATGCGCAGGCATTCGCCCAGAGGCGGTGGCTCAGGCCCATCGGCGTCTCCGCTGGTCCCCCCCAGGTAATACATCATCGCTGTCCGTTCATTGACCGCGCCTTCCAGCTCCGCGAGTGTCTCCACTTCGATGATCCGGACACCAACGTTTCGGACCGCGTGGTCGTAACCGTTGCGGTGCATCTTGAAAATGATGGCTTCGTTCTTGAGGCCCGTAAGATCGGGCAGCCGCCGGATGTTCTTGACGTCGGATCCGGCCACCGCGGCGCAGGCGCCGACGCAGATCGCGCCGGCCGCTCCGGTTGTGACCATGGCCGCCTCCGACCCGATCAAGCGGCTCAGCCGCTCGCCCACACGATCCTGCAACTCCTCAAGGGACACGAAATGACGCGACGCTTCCTCCATCGCCGCGTGCAGCTCCGGCCATTGTTTGGAAGCGCCGATGGTGGTGTGCGTGCCTCGAAAATTGAGCACCGGTTGGATGCCCAATTCCTGATACACGTTGCGGCCCCTGGCCATCGCAACCGGAGCCGCCGCGAATGGCCACCAGCGCGCAAGCCACGGGAACCCGCTGCCTTTCAAGAACCAGCGTCTGTCGCCTGTCATGCCGTCATCATCGCAAACATTGCAGTGTCGCGCCACTCGCCTCCGTTGCGCCACCTTAAACTCCGGCGAGTGCACTCCGGATTGCCGCCCACCCTGCGGGCCGGGAATGGTACCCTCAAAGGGAAGTCATGGCACAGCCCGGCATTAAGGATACGCTTCGCCAGCGCGGTGTGCGCCTGACTCGCCAGCGGGAAATTCTTCTCGAGTTGATCGACACCTCCGGGCAACATCTCGACGCGGAACAGCTCTACCTGATGGCAAAGGAAAAGGATCCCAAGCTGAATCGGGTCACGGTCTACCGTACGCTCAAGCTGCTTAAAGAAGGCGGGCTGGTGGATGAGTTGGACCTGATGCACTATGGCGGTGATCAGCATTATTATGAGACCAGGCTGAAGGGCGAACACGCCCACGTCATCTGCCTGCGCTGCGGCAAAGTGGAGGAGTTCTTCGGGGACCCCTTGCAACGGCTGCGAAAGCAGGTGGAGTCGCATTTCGGATTTCAGATTCTGCTCACCAGAACCGAGATCGGCGGATATTGCTCGCACTGCCAGGCCTTGAGATCGCGGGAGATCGAGGACGCCCGCGGCAACGACGCCGGCGCGCGCGACCGCAAACGGAGATGACGCCGCAGCCAAGCGTTGCCGGCTTTGCTCAAGCCCACCTGCTCGTGATCAACCCAAGCGGAAATCGCTCGCGGGTTGCCGTTTCCCCGGTGCCTTTCACCATCGGAAGGCAGGCGGACAACCACCTGGCGTTGCGCGATAACCGCGCCTCCCGGTATCACGCCCGCATCGTGGAGGAAAAGGGAGAATTCCTCGTTGAGGACCTGAACAGCCGGCACGGAGTGATCGTTAACGGCGGCCGTATTTCCGGCCGCCGCGTACTTGTCAACGGAGACGCGATCGAATTCGGCGTCACGGACTCTTACCGGCTTGTCTTCACGCTCGACGAGGCGGAGATCCTGCGTTTGATGGATCAGCTCAGCTCGCCCGCGGGCCGCGCCGGGGCGCCCGCCAACCTCTCCAAGCTGCGAGCGCTTGTCGAAGTCGCCCGCACCGTCCAAAGCTCACTCTCGACACAGACCGTGCTCTCGGCGGTCGTGGATGCGGCGCTCACGGTAACGGGCGCGGAATTGGGTTTCTTATTGCTGAAACGGGAAAAGGGCCTGCAAGTCGTGGTCGCCAGAGATCAACGCGGGGCCTCGGTTCCCGCCTCCGAGTTGCTGGTTCCGCCGGAGATTCTTTCGAAAGCGCTCCAATCGCGCCACGATTTGCTGTCGATGAGTTTTGATCCCAAGGAATTGTTCGCGGACGATCCCGATATCTCCACCTCCAAACTGGCGACGCGTAACATCGTTTGCGTGCCGCTGGTCGAGGTTCGCACCGGCGTTTCCGAAGAAACGCTGATGATGACCCATGACACCGACACACTGGGCGTGCTGTACCTGGAGTCGCGGATCGGTTCCACGGATCTTTCCGTTGGAGATAGCGAGCTGCTGCAAACGCTCGCCATTGAAGCTTCAACGATTCTCGAAAATGCCCGGCTGCTCGAACAGGAACGTTTGCGCCAGAAGATGGACGCGGAGCTGAAGATCGCCCGCGAGGTCCAGCAGAGCCTGCTGCCTCGAAAGCTGCCGCAAGCCGGATGGTTCCGCGCGGCTGCCGCCAGCCTTCCGTCCCACCAGGTGGGCGGCGATTATTGCGACGTGCGCGAAATCGTGCCCGGAACCTGGGCTTTTGTCGTGGCTGACGTTTCAGGCAAAGGCGTCAGTTCGGCCCTGCTCGCAAGTCTGTTGCAAGGCGCCTTTCTGGCGGGGGGGCATGCCGCCATTCGCATGGAGGAAATCATGACGCACGTCAACGGCTTCCTCACCGAACGAACCGAAGGGGAAAAGTACGCCACTCTGTTTTGCGGCGTCCTTTCCGGCGATGGCTTGCTGCGCTGGTCTAACGCCGGGCATTGCCCGCCGATTCTCATTCGCTCTTCCGGAGCACTGGTGCGGCTGGAAGCCACCGGCATGCCGCTGGGTATGCTCGAAGAAGCCACCTTCGAGGTTCGATCGACGCAGTTGGAGCCCGGGGATAAGATCGTCGTTTATACCGACGGCGTCGTCGAAGCGGAGAACACGGCTGGAAAATTCTTCGAGAACAAACGCCTGGAGTCGCTGCTGCGGGCCGAAGCGGGCGGCTCTTCCCAGCAGATCATCGCGGCTTTGATTCAAGCCGTCGAAGCCTTTACCGAAGATCTCCCGCAAAGTGACGACATCACTGCCGTTGCCATGGAGTACGCCCCCGAAGTGAATTCGGAATAGACCCGGCGGAAGGTGACTTGCCTATCCCATTCTCAGGTGATTGCCTGAGGGATTCTGAGAGCGTCTCGTCTTAGCATCGGGACATGGGTTTAGGATCGCTGCTCTTGTTTGCCGTAACCACCGCCGTTTTGCAGAAAGAGGCCATTGTTCGGGGAGGCTGCGCCGGGGATGAGCCGCCGTTGGCGACCTTGGCGGCCGGCTCGCGGGTTCAGATTCGGTCGGCACTTTCTTTGGGCGGGGGCGCCTGCTACCGGATCGCCGGCGAGTTAAACGGAAAGCCGGTTGAAGGCTATCTCCCCGCATCGTCGCTCGCGGGACTGGACGCGTTTGACCAGGCGCGGCGACAGGCGCGCGACATCGGGTTTTCAAGCGCCGTGGAAAACGTGAAGCAACTCACCGCCAGCGTCACCAAGCTTCAGGGCAAGGAGCATCCCGCCGGTAAAGCGGCTCAGCTCATCGAGGCCAACCAGCCGGCCGAAGCACTGCGGCTGCTCGAAAACGATTTGAGGCGGTTCCCTCAGGATCCGTATCTGCTCGCCGTAGCGGGACTGGCCTACTACAGGATGGACGACATCGAGCGGGCAATTCTTCAGTGGAAGGAATCACTCGCCATCGAAGCCAATCCGTCTCTGGAGGCGATGCTGCGCCGGGCCGAACGAGAGAAGGCGGCTGATGGAGGATCCGAACGCATGGTGGGTAACCGCATCGTGCTGAGGCATGAGCGGGACCTTGTGCCGGAGCCGCTGGCACGGGCGATGCTGGAGGTTCTCGATGAAGAGTACAGCCGCATCTCGGTTGCGATCGGGTGCCGGGCATCGGAAAAAATGACCGCCGTGGTCACCAGCCGCGAGACTTATCTCAGAGCCACGAACGCCGCCGAATGGAGCGGCGGCCAATACGACGGCCGCATTCATGTGCCCGTCACGGCATCGCGCAATATCGACGCGCGGACAAGGCAGACTTTTGCCCACGAGTTGGTCCATGCCTGCTTGAGCGAGCTCGGCCGCTGGCCGGCATGGGTTCAGGAAGGGCTGGCGCAGAAATACAGCGGTGAACAACTGGGCTCCGGTCAGCGCGCCGGGCTGACCGCGATGATCAAGGCAGGCGAGGTTCCCAGGCCCAGCCTCTTAGGCCAGAATTGGTCCAGGATGAACGGGCAAAACGCCCAACTCGCCTACTCGCTGGCCCTGCTGGCCGCGGAAAAAATGCTGGAGATCACCGCCAGCACGGGCATCGGCAACGTGCTGCGCAATCCCGCCGATCTGCCGCGGATCACGGAAGAAGTGGAGAAACAGTTGGGCTACTAAACGTGCAACGCAACAGAGCCGTGACCAAAGGAAGCGGTGGCGCTGTGTTTAGTTGACGTAGGCGATCGAGCTGACTTCGATGGTATCGCCCTTGACGTTCCCTGTTATTTTCACCTTTTTGTCCAAAAGCTTGGCTGCCTTGGCGGAGTCGGATAACTGATACACCTTTTGTCCGTTGTCGGAAACGAACACTGCCTTGTTGCCGCCTTTGATGCATTGGAGGGCGCAGTCGCGCGAACTCTTCGAGGCGCTGGCGTTTGCCACGCCACACGCGCTGTCACTGATCCAGCCGGTCATCTCTTCGGCACAAAGAACGGCGCCCAGGAAAAGGGTAGCGAATAGAAGCTTGCTCATATTCAGAGCTTAGCGCGTTTTTCGCCCAAGCCGTAGTACTCGCTTCCGCGCGGCTCGCCTTCACATCTGCAAGCGTGCGGCCCTCGCCGGACCATCCACGCGCCAACAATGCGAGAATAGAGGTCGAGAGACTTTTGTGGCAGTACGAGCACGAGCACCACGGCGGGCCTATGCTGTCCGCTTTTTCGTCCATCCCATCGGCCGCGTTCTGCTGGCGCTCTGCGCGATCGCGCTGACGGTCGGACTGAGCGTTTTCCTTTTCTATTACCTCAAATACGCCAGACTGATCGAGGAGAAGCTGGCCGGGGGCCCGTTCATCAACACGTCGATGATCTTCGCCGCGCCGCGGCTCGTCAACATTGGGGACGACACAACCCCGGAAGACCTGATCGTGAGCTTGCGCCGCGCCAATTACGGCGATTCGCGCGCCACGCGCATGGGGCACTACACGCTGCGGGGAGAAACCCTCGAAGTGTACCCCGGCCCGGATTCCTACTTTAAGCAGGAAGCGGCAGTCATCCGGTTCAAGGATGGAAAGGTGACCCAGCTCATCTCTCTCCGTGATAATACCGAACGAACCCAGTACACATTGGAGCCCGAGCTGATCACGAACCTCTTCGATCGAAATCGTGAAAAGCGTCGTCTTGTGCTGTTCCAGGATATTCCTCAGGTCGTGATCCACGCGGTGATTTCGGCGGAAGACAAACGGTTTTTTCAGCACGCCGGCTTTGACCCTTTGCGCATCCTGAAGTCGGCCTACGTGGACATCAAGGCCGGCTATCGAGCTCAGGGAGCCTCTACGCTCAGCATGCAGGTGGCGCGCATGTTCTGGCTCGACCAGCGTAAAACCTGGAGCCGGAAAGCGGCCGAAGTGCTCATTACAATGGAACTCGAGCGTAAGCTCACCAAAGAGCAGATCTTCGAGTTCTATGCCAATCAGGTGGATCTGGGCCGGAGAGGCAGTTTTGCCATTCGCGGCTTTGGAGAGGCTGCTCTGGCTTACTTCGGCAAGGACCTGAACCAGCTTACCCTGCCGGAGGCCGCTACTCTTGCCGGCCAGGTTCAGAGGCCAAGTTATACCAATCCTTATCGTTGGCCCGATCGCGCCGTTGCAAGACGTAATATCATCCTCTCGCTGATGCGCGATAACGGCTACGTGAATGATCGCGAATATGGCGTGGCCGTGAACACGCCCCTGGTTCTTGCCCGCGGCGGCGTCGAGTCCACCGACGCCCCTTACTTCGTCGATCTGGTAAACGACGAATTGCAGGAGCGCTTCCAGGACCATGATTTTCAGACTCGCAGCTACCGCATCTACACGACGCTCGACATGAACCTGCAACGCGAGGCCGTGGATGCAGTCCGGACCGGAATGAAAGAAGTCGACGACCGGCTCAAGCGCCGCTTCAAGAAATACGGTGACGGCATGGCCGAGGCGCAGGTCGCTCTGGTTTGTCTGGATGCTCAAACCGGCGATGTAAAGGCCCTCGTGGGGGGGCGCAGCTACGGCATGAGTCAACTAAACCGTATCCTCGCCAAACGCCAGCCGGGCTCCTCTTTTAAGCCGTTCGTCTACGCGGCAGCCCTGAACACGGCTCTCAATGACAGCGGACAGGCGATCACGCCCGTCACGCACCTTGTTGACGAGCCGACAACCTTCTGGTTTGATGGACGTCCTTATGAGCCCCACAATCACTATAAGGAATACTACGGCTCCATTACTTTACGCCAAGCCCTGGCGAAATCCATGAACATTCCAACCGTCCGGCTGGCGGAAATGGTCGGCTATGACAACGTCGTCCAGTTGGCGCGCGGGGCAGGGTTGAACATGAACATTCAGCCGACGCCCGCCGTGGCCCTGGGCGCTTACGAGGTTACGCCGCTGGAGATTGCCGGCGCCTACACGATTTTCTCGAATCGCGGCATGCTGGCCAAACCTACATGGATCAAGAGCATTCGCGGCGATCGTGGCGAAGCGATCTTTGACGCCAAGCTTCAATCTCGCCCCGTCCTGGATCCGCGCGTGTCGTACCTCATGACAAGCCTGATGGAGGAAGTGCTGCGGACGGGAACGGGAGCCGGCGCCCGCGGAAAGGGTTTTCTTCTGCCCGCGGCCGGCAAGACCGGAACATCGCATGACGGCTGGTTCGCGGGCTTCACGACGAAACTGATTTGCGTCGTTTGGGTGGGTTTCGATGACAATCGGGAGCTTGTATTGGAAGGCGCGCAATCGGCGCTTCCGATTTGGACGGAGTTCATGAAAAAGGCCCACGAGCACCGCGAGTATGCCAGTGCCCGCGGCTTCGAGGCGCCCGATGGTATTGTTGCCGTTGAAGTGGATCCGGCCTCCGGGCATCTCGCCACTTCAGCGTGCCCCAGCACGCGCAACGAGATGTTCATTGCGGGCTCGCAGCCCACCCAATCCTGTCCTGTGCACCGGGGAGGCGGCGGAACGCGCGTGGCAAGCTGGGATGTCTCCGACAGCGAACCGGCGGCGAAACCGTCCCGTCCCAACACGCCCCGAATCGCTCAAAACACCCCCAAGCCCCCCGAAACCGACCCAGCCAAACCCAACGAGCCTGCACGCAAGCCTAAAGGGATCTTCGGAAAACTCCGAGATATGTTTAAATAGGTTTAGGAGGCTGGCCATGCTTTTGCCAAGCCTGTTTGTTGTATGCACCGCGGCGCTGCTGACCGCTCAAACGCCGCCACCGGAAATCCCTTCGCAGCCGGAAACTTCCTCGGGGTTTCGCGCCGCGAACAACCCGGAAACCGTCCCACCGGCCCGCCCGGCATCAGCCGCTCCGCTTACTTCGGAAATGCGCGGCGATATTTTCATGGCGCGCAAGATGTACGGCGAAGCCATTGAGATGTACCGGGAAGCGCCGCAGAACTCGGCGATCATTCAGAACAAGATTGGAATCGCCTACCATCAGATGCTGGATCTGGACCGCGCCAGGAAGCAGTACGAACGCGCCGTAAAGATCAATCCGAAATACTCGGAAGCCATCAATAATCTCGGCACGGTTTATTATGCTCAGAAAAGCTACCGCCGGGCGATCAACCAGTACAAAAAGGCGCTCAAAGAGAACCCTAATTCCGCGTCCATCTTTAGCAATCTCGGGACCGCTCATTTTGCCCGGAAAAAATACAAGGAAGCTTTTGAAGCTTACCAACAGGCCCTCGCCCTGGACCCGGAGGTTTTCGAGCACCGCAGCAGTCATGGCGTCCTGCTTCAGGAGCGTAGCGTCCAGGAGCGCGCCAAGTTCCATTTCTACCTTGCCAAGACTTACGCCAAAGCCGGTAATGTGGAAAGGGCTCTTCTCTACATGCGAAAGGCGATTGAGGAAGGATTTAAAGAGCGCCAGAAGTTCACCGAAGATCCGGAGTTCGCCGCAATGAAGGAACTTCCCGAATTCCTGCAATTGATGGCGATGGAGCAGCGTGTCTTGTAGACAAGCTCTCAGACTCTGCTGGCTGCTGGTAGTTTCGATCTTGACGCTAGCGGCTAATTCCTGCCGCGGCGGAAAGAAAACCTCCGTTCGAAAAACTGTTGTCGTCCCTTTCGAGAATCTCTCATCGAACCCGGCAATGGACTGGATCGGCCCGGTGATTCCTCTCGCCATAGCTGCGCAAAGCATCGGGGCCGGGGATATCCTGGTGCAACAGGCCGACAGTGCGCGGGAAGGCCGGGCCTTGCGCGCCGACGCGACGCTTGAAGGGTACTACGTGGTGGAACACGGGCGCCTGCGCCTTGCGGCTTCCTGGCGTGACCAACGGAGCCAGAAGGTGAATCGGCGCGTCGAAGCGGAGGGCTCACTCGATCAAGGGTTGCTCCCTCTGATTGCGACGCTCGGCGCCGCCGTAACTAATGGCCAGCGCCAGCTTGATTGGGGCCGCGGCGAGGCGCTCGAGATACTCGGACGCGCCCTGGTGGCGGGAGAGACGAAGCAGAGGCTGGCGCTAGCGCATCAGGCCGCTGAGGCCGAGCCCAGGCTCGCGCCCGCGGCTTTGCTGGCCGCCCAACTCAGCTTGAATGGCGGCGATCACCAATCCTCGAGGGCAGTGCTGCAAAGAGCGCTCGCCGGTCAGCCGGAAAACTGGGAGCGTTTTCAACTCGCCCGCGCCCTTGCCGCCGTGGAGCAGAATCCCGGCGCGCTGCTGAAGGCTTTGACGAAAGGCATACAGTATTCTCCGCGGGATTCAGGCCTCACAAGGCAGCTTGCGGAACTGCATCTCGGCAGACATGACTTCAAGTCGGCCGCGGAATGGTTTCGAAGGACTGCCGCGCTCGATCCGGACATTTCCGCGAACTGGAACTCGCTCGCCTACGCGCTTGCCTACGGCAGGGACTTTCAGCAAGCCAAAGCTGCCGTGGACCGTTATGTCCGGCTCGCCGCCTCCGATCCGAACGCGTACGATACGGCGGGAGAAATCCACTGGTTTGCCGGTGAATTTCGAGAGGCCGCGCAGCAGTTCCTGGAAGCCCAGCGCAGGGACCCGCAGTTTCTTGGAGGATTGGAGTTTTCCAAAGCCGCTTTCGCCAGATTCTTCGCCGGCGATACCGCGGCCGCCGACGAACTCTTTGGCAGGTACATCGAAAGCAGGCGAGCCTTACAGGATCCTTTCGCCGATGTGCGCCAGGCACACTGGCTTTATCTGACCGGACGAACCGAACGTGCGCTGCAGGCAATTCGCAATCTGATCTCCACAAAGGGCGAAGCCGGCTCCAGAGCGAATGCTTTTCTGGCCGCATGGCTTCTTGAAGAAGGAAAGCCACAGGAAGCTTCCGATGCGGCCCGCAAAGCCGTCAGCTTGGCCCGGTCGCCGGTATCGCTCAATATGGCAATGATCTGTGTGTTTCTGGCGCAGCCGCGCGCTTCGGCCGCGGAGTGGCAATCTCGCGCGGATCGCGTGTTCCAGGCCCCCGGTTCCGCCGCTCTCAAACGGCCCGTGCTTGCTTATGCCCTTCTGCTCAACGGCCACCTCATCGAAGCCGTCACTATCTGGGAACGGTTATTTCGCGAGACTCCGCCCAATCTGGCCGATGAAGTTCGCACCCTGCTCGGTGGCGCCAAAGCCACGCTGGGTGACAAAACCGCGGCGGCCTCGCTGCTCGCCAATTATCCACTGCCCCCGCAACCCGGAGAAGCACTCTTCGCCTCTCTGTACTTCCGTCCCTTGAAGAAGTGGCGCTCCCTGGCCGGCCTGCCGTAATCACGGCCAGGTGCTATACTGGCGTAGTTATTCCAATGAAACAGTAATCCATTTTCCCAATCGGTTAACTGCGAGAAGGCCCACAGGGCCGGAGGGAATATGCCATTACTGTCCGTTCACAAGCTCTCCTTTGCTTACATAACCGGGCTACATCTGTTTGAGGACGTCAGTTTTTCGTTGGGTTCCGGGGACCGCGCAGCACTCGTCGGTGCGAATGGCAGCGGGAAGACAACCCTGTTGCGGCTCCTGGCCGGCCGGCTTGAGCCGTCGTCCGGCGAAATTATACGTAGCCGCGGATTGCGTGTTGTCCTGATCGAGAGGGACGAAGACCCGCTCCAGTCTAGCGGCGAGCGAACCCGCGCCGCTTTGGCCCAGGCGATGCGAACACCCGCCGATCTCTATTTATTCGATGAACCGACAAATCACCTCGACGCCGAAGCGCGCGACTGGCTCGCGCGCTGGTTGCTGAAGCGCAGTTGCGCCTTTCTCCTGGTTTCGCACGACCGTGACTTCTTGAACCGTGTTGCCAACCGCACCCTTTCCATTGAACGTGGCGGTATCAGGACTTACTCGGGCAACTATGACTCCTTCCTCGCTCAGCAACATTCGCGCGTCGAGTCCCATCAAAAGAACTATGAGGCGCAGCAGCGACGGTTTTCTTCCTTCGCTCAGGCGGCACAACGCCGTAACCGTCTTGCCAGGCAGGTGTCACAAGCCCCGGAAGGATTTAAGCACGGCAACGATTTTTACGCCAGGAAAGCGGCCAAAGTTGCGCGTACGGCGCGGCTGCTGAAGGAGCGGGTTGAGCTTGAAAGGAAAATCGAGAAGCCGTGGGAGGAATCGGGCGTTCCACCGCTCGATTTCTCCCATGTGCCTTTTTGTCCGGCCGTGGTATTGCATGCCGGCCCTGTCACAACGGGATACTCCATGCCCGTGATCCGCGACCTTGAAGTCGTCCTCCACCGCGCAGAACGCTGGGCGATCACAGGCGGTAATGGCTGCGGCAAGACAACGCTGCTGCGTCTGCTGATCGGCCAGGTGGAGGCCTGGAGCGGCGCCGTGAGGTGGTCGGCGGGCGCCCGTGTTGGGTATTATGCGCAAGAGCACGAGCAGCTTGACTTGAAGCAGACCCCGGTTGAAACGTGCCGGCAATCGGATCCAACCAGTGCTCGCACCATGCTCGGATGTCTGAAGCTCAGGCGAGAGCTGATGGATCGGCCGCTAGGTCTTCTCAGCCCCGGAGAGCGGTCAAAGTCGGCCATCGCTCGCCTGTTACTGGGCGGCTACAATACCCTGCTGCTTGACGAACCAACCAATCATCTCGAAATCGAGGCTAGAGAAGCCCTGGCGGATGCGCTAAACCAGTTTCCCGGCGCCATGCTCGTGGTTTCGCATGATCGATGGTTTCTTTCACGGTTCGCCACGCACTGGCTGGAGCTGCGGCGTACGGATCAGGTTTAAGGCGCCGGTGCAAACGCCAGCAGTACGTTGCCCGCCATCCCACCGAGCACGCCGTAACCCGAGTTCATATACAACATTCCGCCCGCGGACACCGCTCCAGTGGCGTTCATCGATCCCCCCTTGGCCTTCACGCCGTTCACGGTTTCGAATTCGCGCAGCGTGTCGTACCGCCAGATAATTTTGCCGGTCTTTGAATCAAACGCGCGCATGACTCCGTCCATGGAGCCGGAAAAAACCACTCCGGCAATCACGCTCACGGGCGCAAGCTGCGCCGGCGAGCATCCGAATTTACCCAAACAAGCGGGCTTTTCCGGAGCCGCATACCATATCTTCTCGCCGTCTCGAAGCCGTATCGCAAAGAGTCCCCCGGATTCGGCCCGCTTGTGGATATCGGAAAGCGCGGCGTACACCATTTCTTCATCGGCAGCCATGCCCCACATAACACCCCCCAGCGCTCCGCCGGCGCCGATGCGCGTCTGCCAAAGAATCTTGCCGTCCTGATCCGGATCGAGTGCATGCACAATCCCGGACTTCTGCCCCACGATCAGCGCCCGTTTGCCGCCAGCCAGGCTCGTCAGAATCGGGGACGAACCGATGTCCACATCCGGACCGGCCGCCTCGGGACAATTCGCCCGGTTCGGACTGACGCAGGCAAAGTTCCAACCGTCACGTCCGGTAAGCTGATGCACCCAGCGGTGCTTTCCCGTATCCATATCCATCGCGATCACCGCATCGGAGTACTTGGTTTCAGGATCGGAGTACGCATTCCCCGTTCCCACATATAACAATCGCTTCTTCAAATCGAGCGTCGGCGAAAGCCATACGGCCGCGCCGGAAGGTCCGTGAAGTTGCGTCCCTTCCGCATTCTTCCTGATCGGCTTGGGCTCCTCGGGAATGGTATGCGTTTTCCACAACAGCTTTCCGGATTCAATATCGATGGCAGCCACGCTGCCACGGAACTTGCAGCATTCATATTTCGGACCGCCGCCGGTTACCTCCTCGATACTCGACACGGGAACGTAAAGCCGTGATCCATGCAACTTCGGCGCGCCCGTGATTCGCGCCACAGGGTGATCGTCCAGTTTGATATCCCAGATTCTCTTGCCGTCCTTGGCGTCCACGGCGTAGACAACCGCTTGCGAGTCGCCGAACAGGATCGCCTGCCGCGCGTGTCCCACCGTCGCCAAGGTAACGGCGGTGCGGATCGTGGCTAAAGCCCGAAACGTCCAAAAAATGCACCCGGTTCGGGCATCGGCGGCGTACAGTGTCCCGTCCTGGCTGCCAAAATACATCTTGCCCCCGGCGATCACGGGCTGGGCGTAGGCCGCCGAAGCGTTCGGAAACCCAAATGCCCATTTCAGTTCAAGCTTGGGCACCTGATCGGCGGTCAACCCCGCCATTTTGGCCGGTTGAAAACGTGTGTTGCGTTCATCCACGCCCCAGCCCATCCAGAAGCTGGAATCCGTGCGCGTCTGATGGTCCGGGGCGCAAGCCCCCGCCGTCATATCCACTTTCACCGCGCGCGAGATGAATTCCGCCACGGCTATCTTCTGATCGGCATTAAGGGCCGCGCCTTGCTCGCGCATGCTGCCCCGTTCGAGCGACAGCACAATGTAATCCTTTGGAAGCTTGGAGAGCGATTCGAGCAACGGCGCCCGATTGACCGGCGGATTTTTGTGGCATGTTTCGCAGTGCTGTTTATACAGGGCGGCGCCGTCTTCGGCTGCTTGGAGATTGAGCGCAACAATCAGGATAGCCAGAGAATTCATTGTTCGATTATGACGCAGTTCCTTTTGCCGTTTCGAGTCAGAGTAGATAAAACGGACGCAAATGCGGTAGACTAAGACTTTGCGGCTGGCGGCAGCACACGCTCAAGCTGTGTCCTTGCCTCAAAAAGCCGAATCAACGCACTGGATTGAGGAATTGATATGTACGCAGTGATCGAAACGGGCGGTAAGCAATATCGCGTTTCCCCCGGCGATGTAATCCGCGTGGAAAAAATTGAGGGAGATGTCGGCTCCATGGTCGAGTTCGACCGGGTGCTGGCTGTGTCCACCGACGGGAATCAACTGCTGTCGGGCGCCGAGGCGGCTTCGGCTCGAGTGCGCGGTGCTATTCAGTCGCAAGTTCGCGGCGACAAGGTGATCGTTTTCAAGTTCAAGCGCAAGAAGCAGTACAAGCGCACAATCGGCCACAGGCAAAACCTCACTGCGGTGGCGGTTTCCGAAATCCTGGTCTAAAGGAGCACTCAATGGCGCATAAGAAAGGTTTAGGCAGTTCAAAGAATGGCCGGGATTCCAATGCACAGCGTCTCGGCGTGAAGGCTTTTGGCGGCCAGCTCGTCACGGGCGGCTCCATACTGGTGCGACAGCGTGGTACCCCCTTTAAGCCAGGCGAGAACGTTGGACGGGGCAAGGACGACACTTTATTCGCCAAGATCACCGGGTACGTTGAATTCCGTCAGCGCGGGCGTCTCGGCAAGTTCATCAGCATCAAGCCCGCTGTTCTCAACTAGTCCCGGCTCTCTCCCGGCCATGGCCACCCTGGAACCCGCTAGTTCCGGATGTTCCCTCTATCCGAATGTTCATTGACGAGGTACGGATCTACGTAAAAGCCGGCGACGGCGGCAATGGCTGTGTCGCCTTTCGTAGAGAGAAGTACGTCCCCAAAGGCGGTCCAAGCGGGGGCGATGGCGGGCACGGAGGCGACATCGTCCTTGTCGCCAGCCCGCACCACAACACGCTTCTTCATTTCCGCTTCAACCCCGAGCATCGCGCCGAAAGAGGCCGCCACGGGGAAGGCAGCAACCGCACGGGCCGTGATGGTCAGAGTACGGAACTTCCCGTGCCCGTCGGCACTGTCGTTTATGACGAGGAATCGGGTGAGACGCTCCACGACTTCACCCTCAAAGGAGACCGTTTCGTGGCCGCCCGCGGCGGACGCGGCGGCCGCGGGAACCAGCATTTCGCCACACCCGCCCACCAGGCCCCGACGGAATTCGAGCCTGGCCGTCCCGGCCAGGAAAAGCGTCTGCGCCTGGAATTGAAGTTGCTTGCCGATGCCGGTCTGGTC
>Ga0187893_10001507_pt1 | contig 55680 bp, 59 predicted proteins | sample MA1701074metaG_FD_139574 | JGI IMG/M metagenome (GOLD analysis project Ga0187893, IMG submission 139574) | White microbial mat communities from a basaltic lava cave in the Kipuka Kanohina Cave System on the Island of Hawaii, USA - MA170107-4 metaG ...
CGAGGGGCTCCTTGAGCTCGATCTCCTTGGCCACGGTGACGCCGTCCTTGGTGATGAGCGGGGAGCCGAACTTCTTGTCCAGAACGACGTTGCGGCCCTTGGGGCCTAGGGTCACCTTCACCGCGTCCGCGAGGCGGTTGACGCCGCGCAGGATCGCCTGGCGGGACTCGTCGCCGTACGTAATCTGCTTCGCCATGTGTGACTGGTCTCCTTTGCCGTTTAGCCGATCACCGCGAGGACTTCGTCCTCGCGCAGGATCAGGTACTCCTCGCCGTCGATCTTGATGTCGGTGCCGGAGTACTTGCCGAACAGAATCTTGTCGCCGACCTTGACGTCGAGGCTCAACTTCTGCCCGTTCTCGAGGATCTTGCCGTTGCCAGCCGCGATGACCTTGCCCTCCTGGGGCTTCTCCTTGGCCGTGTCGGGGATGATGATGCCCCCCTTGACGGTTTCCTTCTCCTCGATGCGCTGAATCAGCAGCCGATCGTGAAGCGGACGAACCTTCATTCTTTCCGTCTCCTTCGATTGTAAGTTTAGCTTCTTGTGGAACTTAGCAGCCTTTGCACGCTGCGCTGAAACACGGGGCGCGGACCGCCCCTTGGCACTCTTTTGCATCGAGTGCCAATTTAGCCTCGGCCTGGCACTCTGTCAAGCGGAGTGCCAGCCCGGGCGTGAAGCCGGAACTGCGTTGGCGGTCAGGCTTGAAGGCGGGTCAGGCCTGAAGTTTGTACTCCGAGATCTTCTTGCCCAGCGTGTTGCGGTGGATCTTGAGGTCCTTGGCCGCGCGGGAGAGGTTGCCGCGGTGGCGCTGCAGGACCCTGGCGATGAAGCGTTTCTCGAACTCCCGACGGGCCTCCGAAAACAGGATGCCCCTGTCGACCATCTCCGAGATCAGGCTGTCCATCTCTTGCTTCACGCCGTGCTCCCGTCAGAGTTCGCGCCCGGTGATCAGGGCGCAGGCCTCTCGATACTTTTCGCGGGTCCGCGCGACGACCTCGGCGGGAAGCTCGGGTCCCGGCGGCCGCTTGTCCCAGTTCAGGGTCTCGAGGTAGTCGCGGACGTATTGCTTGTCGAAGCTCGGCTGACCTCGCCCCGGAGCGTAGCCGTCCTTGGGCCAGAAGCGCGAGGAGTCGGGGGTCAACGCTTCGTCGATCCACCACAGGCGGCCGTCCCGCAGCCCGAACTCGAACTTGGTGTCGGCCAGCAGGATGCCTCGCGACTCGGCGTGGGCCCGCGCTCGCTCGTAGATCCGCAGCGTCACGTCACGCAGCTCGGCCGCCCGTTCTCTCCCGACCAGCTGCTCGACGGTTTCGAAGGAGATGTTCTCGTCGTGTCCGACCTCGGCCTTGGTTGATGGCGTGAAGATCGCCGGGTCGAGCCGGTCGGACTCCCGAAGGCCCGGCGGCAGAGGGTTGCCGCACACCGAACCCGTCCCCTGGTAGTCCTTCCAGCCGGACCCCGCGATGTAGCCGCGCACGACGCACTCCACGGGAAGCGGCTCCGTCTTGCGCACGATCATCGACCGCCCCTCGAGCTGATCCGCGCACCCGCGCAGCGAGGCGGGGTACTCCGCGAGGTCGGCGGTCAACACGTGGTTCGGCACCACGTCCTCGAGCAGCCCGAACCAGAACAGCGAGAGCTGCGTCAACACGCGGCCCTTGTCCGGGATCGGGGTGGGCAACACGACGTCGAAGGCGCTGAGCCGGTCGGTGGCGACGATCAGCAGCCGGTCGCCGAGGTCGTAGACGTCCCGCACCTTGCCGCGCCGCCACAACGTGTGCCCGGCGAGCGTCGTCTCGAAGAGAGCGGCGGACTCGGTTTTCCCGGCGGGAGTCGGCGACATCGCGTGGCGTTTGGAGGTCGGCGAGTCTACTGAAAACGTCCCGAGCCGCGCAAGAGCGAAAAAGGCGCGAAGGTGCCCGGCCTCGCGTTACTCGTCGGCCGCGCGGCTCGTGCCCTCGGGGAAGCTGTCCGCCACCGTGACGTCGCCTTGTTCGGCTCTCAGCACGATGCGCGGGCCGCCCGCGCCAAGCCGTCCACTGAGCTGGTTGGCGTTGCGCTCGGAGACCTGGAGTCCGGGGAGCGTCACACGAAGGTCACCACGGTCGACCTCGGCCAGGAGCTCGAAGGCACTGCCGTCGGGGACCCGCAAACGCACGTTTCCGTAGCTCGCGCTGGCGTTGACCGCGGACTGGAGCGGGCCGTCGGGGGTGAGATGGACGCCGCCGCGCCGCGCCTCGGCCTGCACCACGCCGCGGAACCCGTCGAGGACGATGTTGTCGCCTTCGGCCCGCGCGCGCAGACCGCTGTCGAGGCGCGCGGCGCGGATCCCGCCGTGGGTCACCGTGACCACGGCCTCGCCGGCGACGTCCTCGAGGCGCGTGTCGCCGAAACTCGACTCGGCCACCACGCGGCCCGAGACCCGCGCCAAGCGGATCCCGCCATGCGTTACCGTCACCCGCGCCTCGCCGGCCACGTCCTCCAAGGAGGTGTCCTCGTAGGAGGACTCGACCTCGGCGCCCCCCGAGACCTTGCGCGCGTCGACACCGGCGTGCTCGCCGCGCACCCGCAGCTGGCCGCCCACCACCTCGGCCTTGAGGTCGCCGTGTTTCAGCTCGACCGCCAGCGCGCCCGTGCGTTCGGTGCTGACGGCGCCGTGCTCGCTCACGACCTGCACGTTACCCACGGCGTCGCGGAGCGTGACGTTGCCGTGGCGCACGTCGGCGTGGGAGTCGCCCGCGACGCCGAGGAGCTCGACGTTGCCGTGGCGCGAGACAACGCGGGCGCCGGACACGCGGCGCGCTCTCACGTCGCCGTGGGAGTTGTCGATGCTGGTGGCGCCGGCGTCGTCGACTTCGGCTCGGCCGTGAGCGCCCGTGATCTCCACCGGCGTGCCTGGAGGCACGCGTAACTCGAAGTGGGTCTCGAAGCCCACGTCGAAAGCGTCGCCCTCCCGCTCGAGCTCCTCGCGGTTCGTGCCCACGCGCAGCCGGCCCCGCGTCCGCTCGGCCTGGAGCGTGATGCGCTCGGCGAAGGCACGGGCCTTGGCCTCGGACCCGATGTACACATCCTTGCGCAACACGATCTCGACGCGCCCCGGGTCGCCGCCCGTCACCGCGACGTCTCCGAAAGAGTTCTCGACCGCAACCGACGCTCCAGCCTCGAGCGCCTGTTCCCGCCGTTCCTCGAAGGCGTGGTGGGGGCCGAAGAACTTTCCACCGACCAGGCGCCAGCCGAAGGGCCCGACGCCGATGTGCCCGCGCACCTGGTAGGCCGTCTCGACGGCCGTGCCCGTGGCGAGGATGCCCACCAACAGCACGATGCGCGGGCCGGTCACGATGACCTCCGGGAGGAGAGGGTCAAGGCCAGCTCCAGGACGCCCCACAGGATCAGCAGCAGGGGCCAGCCCTGACGCACGGTCAAGAGCAGGTCGAGCCGCCCCTGATTGGCGAGGAGCGTGGCGACGCCGAGGGCCACGAGCGCCACCCCCAGGGTCAACCTCTCGGGCCTAAAGCGAAGGGCCATCACCCTTGTCCAGGCGCTTCTGAATCGAACCCTTGAGGAAGATCACGCCCGCCACGATGAGGGCGAGGGGCCACCAGCGGGCCAGCAGCGCGAGGCTGAGCCAGCCGAGGTTGTGGGCCAGGAAAACGAAGCCCAGCACGATCAGGGACACCCCCCAGGCCGGGGACTCGGCCACGGCCTCCTCGGCGTCGAGGTTGCGACCGGCCGCCCGCGCGTTCAGCAGCGCCGCGCTCCGGAACGCGTCCACGATGCCGAACAGGTAGGTGAAGGGGATGCCGAAGGCGAAGGGCATGGGGTCGATCTCGGCCGTGGCGACGATGGACCCCGCGAACGCGGCGAAAAACACGAGGGCCTTCTGGACCTGCCCGTTGTAGATCTGGCCCAGGCCCGGGAACAGGAAGGATAGAGCAGCGGATGCCCACGGGTTCTTGACCAGGCTGGGCAACGCCGGAGGTGCGCTGACTGCCGGCCCCGGGGGGGGCAGGGGTGGGGCGCTGGTTCCAGGGATCTCGCTGCTCATATCGTGCTCCTTCGCGTCGTCTCGGGACGCTCCACGCCGTCCCCGCTGGCGTAAACGGGACCTGGCGATTCCGGGTTCGGAAAGTTCCGCCCCTGGGGGGCCTTCTCGGGCGGCAGCGGGGGGTTGGACTGCTCGCTGGCCCGGCGTTTCTCGAGAAGCTGGCGGTAGTCCTCGACACGCTCGTTGACGCGGTCGAGCCGGCCTTCGAAGGCGGTCGCGACCAGGATCCGCAACAGCCGCAGCTCCTCGACCGCCCTGTCCCGACGCTCGGCCGCGTGCACGCCGAAGCGCTGGGTACGCAGCCAAAGGCGCGTCAGGCTGGCCTGGGTCTCCGGGCGCAGCAACGCCAGCACCCCGCCCGTCAGCGCCAGCGCGAGGACCGCGGCCGCCGCTTGCATCCACAGCGGCATACGCGGCGGGCGCAGGGCCGAGGCCCGCGGCAGGCGTCGTGTCGCCTCGATCACGCGCTCCACCAGGCCCAGGGGCACCGGCAGCTCCGGCGTGCTGCGGAGCGTGTCGACGACCTCCCCAAAAGCGGCGCGCAACGCGGCGCACGCGGCGCAGGTGACGAGGTGGTCGTGGAGCACCTGCCGGAGCGACGGGTCCAGCCGCCCCTCGAGGTGGTCCGTGAACAGCTCGCGGGCGCGCTCGCAGCTCATCACGACCGGCCCATGGCGGCCCGCTTCGCCAACAGGCGTTTCGCCAGCTCGAGCCGACCCCGGTTGAGCCGGCTCTTCACGGTGCCCAAGGGCACCGACAGCACCTTCGCCGCCTCCTCGTAGGGCAGGCCCTGCAGGTCGCACAACACGATCGGCTCCCGCAGGTCCTCCGGCAGGGCGTGCAGCCCACGCTGCACGAGTTGCACGCGCTCCTTGCGCTCGAGGGCCATCACCGGTCCCTCCTCCCCCGATGGCAGGAGCTCCAGCTCGCCCTCCAGACCCTCGTCACGCCGCTGCCGCTCCTCGCGCCGGCGACGGTAGTGGTCGATGGCATGGTTGCGGGCCACGGTCATGAGCCAGGTGGTGAAGGCGCCGGCACCGGAGCGGTAGCGGTCGAGATTCTGGTACACGCGGAGGAAGACCTCCTGGGTCAGATCCTCGGCCTCGTCCACCCGTCCCGCGAAGCGGTAACAGAGCCCGAATACCTTTCTCGAGTGGCGGGTCACCAACTCCCGCCACGCGGCTTCGTCACACTGGCGACACCGCTCGAGGAGCTCGCCGTCGCCCTCTGTCACTCGCGATCCTCGAGGGCGGACCTCCCCTCAAGCCGGGAAACGCCGCCGGCATGACTGGGGTTCAAATTCTTCGGCCCCGCGCGGAATTGACGCTGATTCGGGCATTGTAGTAGAGTCGATCTACAGCATCAAGTATATGAAGCCAAAGAGTTTGCGCGAAGCCGGGGCGGCTTGCTGAAACGCCGCCACGCGCCGCGCCTGGTGTTGGGCGGCTTGCTCGCGCTGATCCTGCTCTTCTTCTTCTTTCGGGGCGTGGACGCCGGGCTCCTGGCGGAGGCGCTCGGCTCCGCGCATCCCGGCTGGCTGCTCGGCATCCTGGTCTCCAGCGCCCTCACCTATGCCCTGCGTGGATGGCGCTGGGGCGCGTTCCTCGCTCCGCTGGCGTCGGTGCCCTTCGAACGCTTGTTGCGCGTGACGGTGGTGGCCTTCATGAGCGGCCTCTTCATCCCGCGGGCCAGCGAGATCGTGCGGCCGCTGCTCGTGACGCGATCCCATGGAGTGCGGACCAGCGCCGGTTTCGCCACCGTCGTGCTCGAGCGCGTCGTGGACCTGATCACGGTGTTGGCGCTGTTTTTTCTCTACCTGTACGTGTTGCCGCTGCCGGCCGTCCAACGCCCCGAGCCGCTGGCGATCCTGAAGGCGGCCGGGCTCGGGGCGGCAGCCGTCGCCAGCGCGGCGCTCGTGATGCTGGCGGCGTTCCACTACCAGGCGGATCGGGCGTTGCGGACCATCGACCGCGTTCTCGCCTGGCTGCCGACAAGGATGGGCGTGCCCCTGGGCCAGATGGCCCGCTCCTTCGGGCAGGGTCTGCTCGTCCTCCAGGCGCCGCTGGGGCACTGGGTCTGGATCGGCGTCCAGTCGGTCCTGTTGTGGCTTGCGATCGGCCTCGGAATCCACTCGGCCGGCCACGCCTTCGGGCTCAGCCTGCCCTTCCACTCGACGTTCCTGATCATGGCCTTCTTGACCGTGGGGGTCTCGATCCCGACGCCGGGCATGATTGGCGGCTTCCACGAGGCCTATTTGATCGCGCTCACCGCGGGATTCGGAGCCGACCGCAACCTGGCCGCGGCCGCCGGCATCACGCTCCACGCCGTCACCAACATTCCGATCCTGATCCTCGGCCTGGTGTGGTTGTCGCGGGAAGGCTTGACCCTGGGCAAGGTCCAGGAGCTGACGGAGGAGGAGAGACCATGAAGTGCCCCTTCTGCGCGCACCTCGAGGACAAGGTCGTGGACTCGCGCGAGAGCAAGGAGGGCGACGTGATCCGCCGGCGCCGCGAATGCCTCGGCTGCGGCAAGCGCTTCACCTCCTACGAGCGCATCGACCAGGTGCCGCACCTGGTGGTGAAGAAGGACGGGCGCCGGGAACGCTTCGACCGCGAGAAGGTCATGGCCGGGCTGCTGCGGGCCTGCGAGAAGCGACCGGTCCCGGTCAAGAGCCTCGAGATGATCGCCGATCGCGTCGAGCAGATGGTCCAGGAGAGCCCGGACCGCGAAGTGCCCAGCCAGCAGGTGGGGGAGTACCTGATGGAGCGCCTGCGGGAGCTGGACAAAGTGGCCTTCGTGCGCTTCGCCTCGGTGTACCGCGAGTTCAAGGACGTCGACCAGTTCATGGCGACGCTCAAGGGCCTGCTCGAGACCCGAGAATAGCCGCGCTGCGGCGGAGTCCAGCGGGCGCGGTGTGAGCGTGCTAGGACCCGCGTCCTCGAGGAGGCCGTGGCCGTCCTCGACGCGTTACGCCTTCTTGCGGTCGAGCTTGAACTGGACGTAGGTCTCGCCCAGCTTCATGACGTCGCCGGGCCTGAGGACGTGACGCGTCACGCGCTGCTCGTTCACGAACGACCCGTTCGTGCTCTTGAGGTCGTGGAGCACGAACTGGCCGTTTTCCCAGCGGACGCGGCAGTGTTGCCCGGAGACGGACACGTCGTCCAGGACGATGTCGTTGGCCTTGGCGCGGCCGAGGCAGGTCGTGCTGTTCTGCATCAGGACGTGGAACAGCCCGGATTGGGGACCGCCCTGCACCACGAGCACGGGCAGCTCGCTCAGCGTGATGGTCTTGTCGAGGTACTCCTCGGACGTCGGCATCGCCCCGACCATGGTCGGGGAGTACGAGGGGTCCTCGTCCTGCGAGGTCGGCTCGTCCTCCGGGCGCATGGCCGGCACGGTGGCTGGCACGAGCGTCCCGTCGGGCGCGGCGTCCAGGCCCGGAGCCGGGCCCGCCGCGCTGCGGCGCGACAGGCCCTTGAACACCAGCAGCCCGGCCAGCAGGATCGCGCCCACGAACAGCAGCCACAAGGGGCCGCGCCAGCGGGGCGCCGGGACCGGAGCGAGGCTCTCTTGCGGCCCCAGCTCGGCGGCCTCGGCCGGCGCGGGGACAGGCGCCGCGGGCGGGGGCGCCTCGAGCGCCACGATACGGGCCGCCAGGTCCGAGCCGCTGGCCTCGCCGATTGCGATGTAGTCGCCGCCCGTCAACTTCGCGATCCGCCGCAGCGACTTCTCCTCGACGCGCCCGAGACCGACCGCGAACACCGGGATCCCGCTCTCCGTCGCCACCGCCAGCCCGTCGTCGAGGTTGAGGGCGCTGTTCTCGTCGTGCCCGTCGGTGACGAGCACGATCGCCTTCCGGGCGGGCGGAGCGTCGCGGAGATACCGGCTGGCGTCGTAGAGGGCGTCGTGGAGGGCCGTGAAGCGACCCGATGCCTGGACGGACAGGATCGCCTGGCGAATGGGTTCGGGGTTCGATGTGCGCTCGGCCACGACGCGGGACTCGTCGTCGAAGGTGAGCACTGCCACCTCGCTGCGGGCCGGTAGCGCCTCGAGGAGCTGCTGGGCCAGGTTCCGCGTCCGCTCGAGGTCCGGCGGCCGGATGCTGCCCGAGGTGTCGAGGGTCAATGCCACGATGGCCGGCGACGGTTGCGAGGCCTCTGCGCCGAGCCGGGCGGCCGCCAGGAGAGCCAACGCCGCGACCAGCGCCCTCTGCATCTCGTTGCTGCCCAAGAACCTACTGTCGCACGCCCCGCCGCGAGGGGTCAAACGGCACCCTCGGGCCGGGTGTGGCTGGCAAGCTACAATGCTTCCGACCGTATGCCGAAGCGAACACCCTTCCGGAACAACGCCCGACTCGTGTTCCTGGCCGCTCTCGCCGTCCTCGGGTTGCTGTTGCTGGTCGAGGTCGTGTTGCGACGGAGCCGCGACTTCTCCCCGGACTTCCTGGCTTCGGTCCTGCTCTACGGCCTGACGGTCCTGAACCTGACGTTGCTCCTGGTGTTGCTGTTGATGCTGGGGCGCAACCTCGTGCGTGTGATCCTCGAGCGGCGCCGCGGCGTGTTGGGGGCGCGTTTCCGCCTGCGACTGGTGCTGGTGTTCGTGCTGATGGCGGTGGGCCCGTCCGTGCTCCTGATCATCGTCGGCTCCGACCTGATCCAGCAGGCGGTGGACCGCTGGTTCAACGTGGACGTGGAGCGCATCCTGTCCTCCTCCCAGTCCCTCGGCACCGCGCTGCGTGAGTCGCTCGCCGGCCGCAGCCGCGTCCACGCCCGGGTCCTCGCCCGCGAGATCGCCGCCCGTCGCCTGCTGGAACCGGCGGCGCAGGCACGCCTGCGCCGCACCGTCGAGTTGCGCGCCCGGGAGCTGCACATGGACATGGCCAACGTCTTCACTGCCGAGGGCGAGGTGGCGGCCGTGATGGATCCGCGGCTGCCATCGTTCCCCTACGACCGCGCCTCGGGCGAGGCCCTGGCCGAGTCGGCCCGCCTCGGCCGCGAGGTCGAGGTCACGGTGCCCTGGGGCACCGGCGAGTTGGTGCGGGCGGCGGTTCCCGTGACGGACGAGAAGGGAGCGGCTGGCGTCGTGGTGGTGTCGAGTTTCCTGCCGGGAGACGTGGCTGGCGAGGCGCGGGAGGTCCAGGAACGTTACCTGAAGTTCCGCCGGACCGAGCAGAACCGCGAGCCCATCCTGTTCTTCTACCTCTCGATCTACGTGTTCCTGGCCCTGCTGATCCTCTTCGGTGCGGTCTGGTTGTCGCTCTACCTGGCGCGCCGCATCACGGCGCCACTCCGGCTGGTGGCCGAGGGCGCGGAGCGCATCGCGGCCGGAGAACGCGGCGTGCGAGTCGACTTCGCCGCCGGCAGCGACGAGTTCGCCGCGCTGATCGCCTCCTTCAACAAGATGTCGGAGCGGGTGGCCCGCAGCGAGGAGGAGGTGGAGTTCTCGCGCGCGGGCCTGCACCGCAAGAACCAGGAGCTGGAGGAGCGGCGCCGGCTGATGGAGACGGTGCTGGAGACGGTGGGGACCGGCGTGCTGGTGGCCGACGCCGAGGGCACGATCACGGCGGTCAACGCCGCCGCCTGCCGCCTGCTCGACCTCGACGCCTCCGCCGTCGGCCGCCGGGCGGCGGAGGTGTTGCCGGGCCGGGGCCGCAGCGAGCTGCTGGCGTTGATCGACCGGCTGCTCTCGGGACGAACCACGCGCCAGGAGCGCGAGGTCAGCATCCCGTCCAGCGGCCGGGACCGGCTGCTGGCCGTGACCGTGGTGGCCCTGGCGGGCGTCGGCGGGTCCCCGCCCGGGGCGGTGGTGGTGATCGACGACCTGACGCCGTTGATGCGCGCCCAGAAGGTGGCGGCCTGGGGCGAAGTGGCGCGGAAGCTGGCCCACGAGATCAAGAACCCGCTGACGCCGATCCAGCTCTCGGCGCAGCGCATCCGCAAGGCCCATTTGAAGTCGGCGCCGGACCTGGAGCGGATCGTGACCGAGTCCACGCAGGCCATCGTCCAGGAGGTCGAAGCGCTCAAGAACCTGGTGGATGAGTTCGCTCAGTTCGCGCGCCTGCCGGCGGTGAACCTCCAGGGCGCCGACCTGCACGAGGTGGTTGAGCAGGCGTTGTCGCTGTACGACGGCCTGTTCTCGGGGGTGCGCATGCAGCGTCGCTTCGCGCCTGACCTGCCGGCGCTGCGGCTGGATGGCGACCAGATGAAACGCGTGCTCATCAACCTCGTGGACAACGCCATCGAGGCGATCGACAAGAGCGGCACCGTCACGATCTCGACCGAGTATGACCGAGGGGCCGGCCGGGTGCGCCTGGGCGTCGCCGACGACGGCCCCGGGATCCCGGCCGAGGACCGCGACAAGCTGTTCGTACCGCATTTCTCCACGAAGAAACGCGGCAGTGGCCTCGGGCTCGCCATCGTCAGCCGGATCGTCCAGGAGCACGGCGGCGTGATCCGGGTCGAGGAAAACGCGCCCCGGGGCGCGCGGTTCGTCGTGGAGCTACCGATCTAGGGAAGGCAGGAGATGCGCGAGAACGTATTGGTCGTCGACGACGAGACCGGGGTCCGGCAGTCCCTGGTGGGCATCCTGGAAGACGAGGGTTACGTGGCCGATGCAGTGGAGAGCGGCGAGGCCGCCCTCACCGCGCTCGAGTCGCGCCGCTACGACCTGGTGTTGCTCGACGTGTGGCTGCCCGGCCTGGACGGCCTCGAGACCCTGGCGCGCATCCGCACCCTGGACGCCCAGCTGCCCGTGATCGTGATCTCCGGCCACGGCAACATCGAAACCGCGGTCAGGGCGGTCCGCAGCGGGGCCCAGGACTTCGTCGAAAAGCCGCTGAGCCTCGAGAAGACGCTGCTGGTCGTCCGCAACACGCTGCGCCAGCGGCGCCTCGAGGACGAGAACCGGGCGCTCAAGGAACAGGTCGAGCACCACTTCACCATGGTGGGGCAAAGCGCCGCCCTGCGCGAGCTGCGGGCCCAGATCGCCCAGGCGGCGCCGTCCAACGGGCGTTGCCTGATCTTCGGCGAGAACGGCACGGGCAAGGAGCTGGTGGCGCGGAACATCCACCTGCAATCCCACCGTGCCGCGGGCCCCTTCGTGGAGGTGAATTGCGCCGCGATCCCGGAGGACCTGATCGAGAGCGAGTTGTTCGGCCACGTGAAGGGCGCCTTCACCGGCGCCCTGATGGCCCGCAAGGGCAAGTTCGAGCTGGCCGACGGCGGCACCCTGTTCCTCGATGAGGTCGCCGACATGAGCCTCAAGACCCAGGCCAAGGTGCTGCGGGCGCTGCAGGAGCAGAGGGTCGAGCCGGTGGGCGGCGCCCAGTCGGTGACGGTGGACGTGCGCGTGATCGCCGCCACCAACAAGAGGCTGGAGGAGGAGATCCAGGCCGGACGCTTCCGGGAGGACCTGTTCTTCCGCCTCAACGTGATCCCGTTCCAGGTGGCGCCGCTGCGCGAACGCCGCGAGGACATCCCGCTGCTGGTGCGCCACTTCGTGGCCGCGTTTTCCGCCGAGTACGGCCGTCGCTCCAAGGAGATCGCTCCCGAAGCCATGCGGGAGCTGGAGTCGTTGCCGTGGCCCGGCAACGTGCGCGAGTTGCGCAACATCATCGAGCGCCTCGTGATCATGACCCCCGGGGACCGCATCGAGGCGCAACACATCCCGGCGCCGCTCCTGGCTCTCCCGGCCGCGTCCGCCCCCGCCCGCTCGGTGGAGCGGCTGGTCGATTTCCCGTCCCTGGCGGCGGCCCGGGAGGACTTCGAGAAGCGCTACATCCTGAGGAAACACCAGGAGTGCGGAGGCAACATGAGCCGCACGGCCGAGGCGCTGCAGGTGGAGCGCTCGAACCTGTACCGCAAGATGAAGGCCTACGGCCTGATCCCGGCGCGCCGGGGCGAGGTCGCCGACGACGCGTAGCGGGCCCGACCCGCGCGAGCGCTTCACCGCGGCGGCGGACCGCTACGCGCGTTACCGGCCCTCGTACCCGGCCGCCCTCTTCGATTGGATCCTGGCCAGCACCGGGGTGGCGCCGGGGGCCGCTGCCCTCGACCTGGGCTGTGGCACGGGCATCTCGACCCGGCTGCTGGCGGAGCGTGGACTGGTCGTGGTTGGCGTGGACCCCAACCAGCTGATGCTCGAGCAGGCGCGACGCCGGGGCGGCGCGCGGTACGTCCGGGGAGAGGCCACGGCCACCGGCCTGCGAGGCGCCAGCGTGGACCTCGTCACCGTGGCCCAGGCCTTCCACTGGTTCGACATCGCTGCCACCTTGCCGGAGTTGTCGCGGGTGCTGCGGCCACGGGGGAGCGTGGTCGCGTACTGGAACCTACGCGACCTGTCTTCGGACTTCATGCGTGCCTACGACGCCGTGTTGCGCCGCCACAGCAGCGAGTACGGAGTCCTCGACAAGCCAGTCGAGACCACTACGGCGCTGCGCCGCGCCCCGGGTGTCCACGATCCTCGCGAGGCCGCGTTCCGCTACGCACAACGTTTCGACCTCGAGGGCCTTCGCGGACGTGCCTACTCGAGCTCCTACGTGATCCACGGCGTCCGGGATCACGACGCTTTTAATCGTGCCCTGATCCGGCTCTTCGAGCGTCACGCGAGGCAGGGGAACGTCGTGTTCGGCTACCGGACCCTGGCGCTGGCCTGGCGGATGGGTTCTTCTTGAATCGGCCCAAGGCTTTCCGGATAATGACGCGACACAATTGAGCGCCCCCACCACGAACCGCCCTGACCTCCGCCTCGAGGCGCTCCGCGCCCAGGGCTCTTCCCATCTCGATGCGGGGCGCTTTCGCGAGGCCGGGCTCGTGTTCGGCCGGCTGCTGCTCCAGGATCCAGCCGATGAGAGCGCCCGGCAAGGCCTGGCGCGTGCGCGCGCGCTTGCCTCCGAGGCGGCTCGCGACGACGAGGCGCAGCTCCACGAAGCGGATGCCGCCCTGGCACGAGGTGAGCGGGCGCTGGCCCGGCGGGCGCTCGAGGAGCTGCGGTCCCGCGGCGCAGACCCGGACGCCCTCGCCCCGCGCCTGGAGAAACTCGACGAGCGGCGGGGCGCCATCAGCCTCGGGACGCCGTGGCTGCAGGCGTCGGGCACGGTCGCCGGTCCGGGCCCTGAGGCCCGCCGTGGCCCATCGCGCCGCGCTTTTGCGGTCTTCTGGTGCGCGTTGTTCCTGACCCTTGGGGCGGGCGTCGCCTGGAGCTGGGACCGGCTGATGACGCGGCTGGTCGAGGCCCCGGCGCCGAGCGCACGCCCGGTGCCGCCGGGGACGCGGCTGCCACAGCCCACTCCGGGAGAACGCGCCCTCGCCGAGGCTCGTGAGAGCCTGGAGCGCGGCGAGCTGCACGCTGCGCTCCAATCACTCGAGCGCATCGCCGCGGAGGATCCGGCCTACCCCTTCGCGCGCCAGCTCCGCGAGCGGCTGGCCACGCAGGGGCCGGAGCACGCGGCGCGGTGAATTGCCCGGCCTGCCAGGCGGCGGTTGGCGCAGGCCAGGAGCGCTGCCCCGCCTGCGGCAGCATGGTGGCGCCGGCCGTTCTCGGCGCGCTCGCACCCGATCCCGCTCGTGAGACGCCGCCCCCTCGCGCGAAACTGGCCCCGATGCGCGAGGCGCCCGGAATGCGTCGCCGCGAGCCGAGCTGGAAGGACGAGGTTCGGGAGCGGGTTCAGAAGCGCCGCAAGGGGAAAACCGGCGACCTGCCGCTCTTCGATACGCAGGCGACGCCCCCGACTGCACCACTCGAGGTGGCGGAGCCTGCTCCAGGCCCTAGCTCCGAGGCGGAGCCCGAGCTTCGCCCCGAGGTCCTGACCTCTCCTGGCCCCAGCCTGCTCGGCGAGGCGCCGCCTCTCGCCGAGCCGGCGCAAACCCTCGCGCTCGACGCGAGCCAGGTCACCGACGCGCCGACCGCTCCCGAACCGGACCTTGCCCTGCGCCGGAACGCGGCGGAGATCCGAATCGTGGCCGCCGAGGCCGACGCTGCCCTGCGCCTGGCGCGTTCGGGGCCGGCTTTCGACGAAGCCGTGGCCGAGCCAGAGCAGTGGGCCCGGGAGGTGGACTCCGAGCCGCCTCCCGTGGAGCGCCCGGCGGGTTTCGCCGATCGCCTGGAGGCAGGCGTGGTGGACGTGGGGTTGCTGCTGGCGTTGTACGGCATCGTCCTGTACTTCGCCTCGCGAACCGCCCAGGCGCAGCTCGGCGCCCTCTTCGGAGCCTGGCCCTGGCTCGTGGGTTACCTGGCCTTCCTCGGCCTCGCTTACGCGGTGTGGTTCACCGGAACGACGGGCCAGACGCCGGGGAAGATGCTGCTGGGTCTGCGGGTCGTCGAGCGGACCGGCCAGCCGCCTGGATACGCGCGAGCCCTGGCGCGGGCGGCCTGCGGCGCCGTGTCGAGCGTGTTCCTGGGCCTGGGCGTATGGCCGCTCTTCTTCGATCCCGCGCGCCGCGCCCTCCACGACCGGCTGTTCCGCACCCGCGTCGTCAAGTTCTGAACCTCGACGCGCTGGTCGCCGAGCTCAGGCCCGCGCTCCTGGGTCGCTGGCTCGAAAGGCCCCGGGCTGGCGCGCCCCACGCCCTGGCCTTCGAGCTGCGCGGAGACCGCTCGCGGCGCCTGTGGATCGACGCCAGCCGCCGGGCCGCGGGGCTCTACCTTCTCGACCGCGCAGCGGCTGCTGCCATCGAGGAGCGGATCGCCGAAGCCTCCCCTGGACGGGACCGCCAGGCGTTGTTGCACTTCCGCAAACACGCGAGCGCTCGCCGGCTGACGGACCTGGTACGGCCGGCCGGCCAGGCCGCGCTGATCCTCGACCTGGGCGGGCCTCGGCTCGTGTTGCGCATCGCCGGGGTGCCGGCCTTGAGCCTGGTGGTGGAGGAGAAGGTGCTGGCCACGCTGGGTGAGGGCGCCCCGGCCTGGCCGCTGCCCGCTCCGCGCGCCGCCGCGGCGGCGGCGCCGGGCACGCCGCTGCTCGTGTCCCCCGGGCCTCTCGAGACCTGCCGCGACCGAGACCTCGCCCCACGCGACGCGGTGCGATTCGTGGCGTCGTCCGACGCCGGCGGGCACGTCGTGGCCGCGCGCAGCTGGTCCGAGGCCGGTGCGCTGTTCCTGGTGGCGGCGCGGCGTGGGGCGCGTTTCGAAGCCGCGCAACGCGCTGTATTACACGTGACCGCCCGCGACTTGCGCCGACTCCGGCGCCTCGAAGCCAACCTGGAGCAAGACCTGCAGGGCCTCGCGGACGCGGAGGCCCTGCGACGACAGGGCGAGGCCATCCTGGCGGCGCCAGGCCTCGTTACTCGCGGCGCCTCCGCGGCCGAGTTGCCCGATCCGCGGGTCGAGGGCGCGTGGCTGAGCGTATCCCTGGACCCGCGCCTCGAGGCCCCGGACAACGCAACCCGCTTCTACACAAAGGCTCGGCGTGTGGACCGCGCCCGGCAGCAGGTGGCGCTGCGCCTGGCCGGGACCCGCTCCCAGATCGCCGGCCTGTTGCGTGCGCAGGCGCAGGCCGAGGCCGCCCAGAACGTGAGCGACCTGGCCCCGGCCGCGGCGGCACCCGGCCGAGCCTCCCCGCAGAAGGCTGGGGCTCGCCACTACCTCACCTCCCGCGGCCTCAGCGTGCTGGTGGGCCGCGGGGCCCGCGAGAACCACCAGCTCACCTTCGTGGTGGCCCGGCCGGACGACCTGTGGCTGCACGCACGCGACACGCCGGGAGCCCACGTGATCCTGCGCGATCCGGAGGGCCGGGCCGGCGCCAACGACCTACGCGAGGCCGCGGAGCTCGCAGCGTTCTTCAGCGACGCCCGCACCCAGGGCCAGGTCGACGTCCACGTCGCGCGGCGCAAACACGTGCGCCCGGCGCGGGGCGGCCCGGGCCGCGTCCACGTCTTCCACTCCGACACCCTGCGCGTCGCGCCGCGCGACCCCGAGGGCCGCCTGCGGCGTCGCTGACGGCGGGCGCCTCCCGCGATCCGGGTATGATCGCCGCGATGGCGCGCTCCCTGCTGGACGGCCCGGCCTTCGCGATCGCGACGGGGCTGGGGTCGGGTTATGCGCCCGTCGCTCCCGGCAGCGTCGGCTCTCTTCTCGGCCTGCTGCTGTTCTGGCCGATGCGGACCTGGCCCGCCACCTGGCAGGCCGGCGCCTGTGTCGTGTTGTTCGTGCTCGGCTCGCTGGCCGCGAGCCGGGTCTCGAAACGCGTGGGCTGCGAGGACCCCGGGATCGTGGTGGTGGACGAGGTCGTCGGCATGTGGGTGACCTTGTTGCTGGTCCCCGTCTCGATCTGGAGCGCGGCTTTCGGGTTTTTCCTGTTCCGTGCCGCGGACGTCGTGAAGCCCTACCCGGCCCGCGATCTCGAGCAGCTCCACGGCGGCCTCGGCATCATGGCCGACGACGTCGCGGCGGGTCTCTACGCCAACCTGGTGTTGCAGGTCCTGGTCGTGGCCGGGAGGTTCCTGTGAGGGCCGAACTGATCGCCGTGGGCAGCGAGCTCCTGATCCCACCACGCAGCGAGACGAACGGCGCGTTCCTGACCACGCGGCTGCGGGACCTCGGCATCCCCGTGGTGGCGCGCCTGATCGTGGCCGACGACATCGAGGCGTTGACCCAGGGCCTACGCAACGCCCTCGCCCGCGCTGAAGTGGTGATCGCCACCGGCGGCCTGGGCCCGACCGCGGACGACCTGACACGCGAGGCGGCGGCGGCCGCGCTCGGGATCGGCCTGGTCCGCGACCCCGGTTACCTCGAGGCCCTCCAGGCGCGTTTCGCGAGGTACGGCCGCAAGATGGCGAAGGTCAACGAGAAGCAGGCAGACCTCTTGGAGGGCGCCGTGCTCCTCAGGAACCCTCGCGGCTCCGCCCCTGGCCAGTATCTCGAGGCTGCCGGCCGGCTGCTGGTGTTGCTGCCCGGCCCGCCGGCCGAGATGGAGCCGATGTTCGACGCCGAGCTCCTGCCGCTGTTGCGGGCGCGGGCGCCCGGCCGCAGCTTGCGCCGCCGCGTGCTCAAGATCGCCTCCATGTCCGAGAGCGACGTCGAGCAGGCGGTCGCCCCGATCTACACCAGCTTCACCAACCCGCAGACCACGATCCTGGGCTCGCCCGGTCAGGTGGAGCTGCACCTCGTCGCCGCCGGCAACACGGAGGCGGAGGCCGAGCAGCGCATCGAAGACCTGGCCTCCCGGCTGCGGGGGGCCCTCGAGACCCGGATCTTCAGCGAAGACGGGCGCGACCTTCCCGAGGTCGTGGCGGCGCTCCTGGTCGAGGGCGGCCACAGCCTGGCCCTGGCGGAGTCGTGCACCGCGGGCCTGTTGGCGTCGAGGCTGGCCTCGGTTCCCGGAGCCAGCCGCTTTCTCGACCGCGCCCTCGTGACCTACAGCGATCGCGCCAAGGTCGAGCTGCTGGGCGTGGACGACGCCCTGATCGCGACCCACGGCGCGGTCTCGGAGCCGGTCGCGCGCGCGATGGCGGAAGGCGTGCGCAGCCGGTCCGGCGCCGCCGTCGGCCTGGGCATCACGGGCATCGCGGGTCCCGACGGCGGCTCGCTCGAGAAGCCCGTCGGCCTGGTCCACATCGCCCTCTCGGGCCGCGCCGGCGACCGCGCACGCCGGGTGATTTTCCCCGGCGGGCGCGACCGGGTCCGGTTCCAGGCCAGCCAACTCGCCCTGGAGATGTTGCGGCGCGGCCTGCTCGGTCTCGAGAGCTGAGGCCCGCCGGCCCTTGGGCCTCCGGGCCTTCGTTGCGCTGGAGCTGGACCGGGAGGCGCGCCAGCGCCTGCAAACGGCGGTCGAGCAGCTCCGGCCGACGCTCCGCGGCGTCAAGTGGGTTCGGCCCGAGGGCATCCATCTCACCTTGCGTTTCCTCGGTGATTCGGAGCCCGATCGCCTCGAGCGCCTGCGGCCGCAACTCGCGGAGGCTGCCGCGCAATGTCCGGCCGGCGCCGCGGACCTGACGGGCCTCGGCCTGTTCCCCGAGCGGGGCGCGCCCCGCGTGCTCTGGGTCGGGCTGGGGCTCGCCGCGCCCGTGCAGGCCCTGCAGGCCGAGTGTGATGCGGCGGCGGTGCGCTGCGGCTTCGCCCCCGAGCCGCGGCGGTTCGCGCCCCACCTCACGCTCGGACGCTGGCGCGAGCGCGCGCCGCGGCCCGAGTTGCCAGCCACCACACTCGGCGTGGCTCGGCTCGGCGCGTTGGTGCTTCTCCGCAGCGAGCTGCGTCCTGGCGGCGCAGTCTATACTCGCCTCGCCTCGTTTCCCCTGAGCGGGTGACCACATGATCCTCGCCGCGACGCTGGCGCTCGCTTACCTGCTGGGCTCGATCCCGTTCAGCTTCGTGGTGGCGCGCGCCTTCGGCGTGAAGGACGTGCGCGAGGCCGGCAGCGGCAACGTGGGCGCCACCAACGTGATGCGCACGGCGGGGAGGACCGCGGGCCTGCTGGCCCTCCTGCTGGACGCGGCCAAGGGCGCCATGGCCGTGCTGCTCGCGGTGCGCTTCGCGGCCACTCCGGAGCTCGCGTCGCTGGCCGCGGCCGCGGCGGTGATCGGCCACATGTTCCCGGTGTGGCTTGGTTTCCGCGGCGGCAAGGGCGTCGCCACGGGTGCGGGCGCGTTCCTGCCGCTGGCGCCCCAGGCGACCGGCATCGGCCTCGCGACCTTCGTGGTGGTGGCGGCCAGCACGCGTTTCGTCTCTTTGGGGTCGGTCGCGGGCACGGTGGCGCTGGCGGCGTCGACCTTCGCCCTGGGCGCGCACCCCGCCCTGCGCTGGTCCGCGAGCCTGGTCGGCGCGCTGATCGTGTGGAGACATCGCTCCAACCTGGAGCGGATCCTCCGCGGCGACGAGAGCCGGGTCGGATCGCGGCCCTCTTGAAGCTCGCGGTGGTCGGCGGCGGATCCTGGGGCACGGCCCTGGCCGTGCATCTCGGCCGCACCGGCCACGCCGTGACGTTGTGGCTGCGGGATGCGGACGTCGCCGACGAGATCCGCCGTCGGCGCGAGAACGCGGCCTACCTGCCGGGAGTGGCGGTGCCCGAAGTGGTTGTCCCGACGCTCGATCTGGCCGAGGCCTGCCGCGACGTCGAGGTCGCCTTCGTGGTGATCCCGTCCCAGTTCTGCCGCCCCGTGTATCGCCAGCTTCGGGACGCCTTGCCCGCGGGGGCGGGCGTGGTCTCGGCGACCAAGGGGCTGGAGCTGGATTCGTGGCGGCGGATGACCGAAGTTGCGGCCGAAGAGACATCCGGTCGAGCCTGTGCCGTGCTTTCCGGGCCCTCCTTCGCCCTCGAGGTGGGGCGTGGGCAGCCCACGGCGGTCGTGATCGCCTCCCGCGACGCCGCCTTCGCCGAGTTGCTGCAGCAGGGCGTCTCGACGCCCAACTTCCGCGCCTACACCAGCGACGACGTGGTGGGCGTCGAGTTGGCCGGCGCCCTCAAGAACGTCATCGCGATCGCCGCGGGCATCCTGGACGGGCTGGGCCTCGGCCACAACACCGTGGCAGCACTCATCACCCGCGGGCTCGCGGAGATGGCGCGCCTCGGAGTCGCTTCGGGAGGTCGCGCCGACACCTTCTCCGGCCTCGCGGCCCTGGGCGACCTCGTGTTGACCTGCACCGGCCAGCTCTCGCGCAACCGCCGGCTCGGCCAGGCCCTGGGACGCGGCCACGACCTGAGCCAGGCCATCTCCTCGCTGGCCGGATCCAAGGGTCACGCCATGGTGGCTGAGGGCGTGCCCACCACCCTCGCGGCCTGCGCCCTGGCCGATGCGGCCGGTGTCGAGATGCCGATCGCCAGCGCCATGCGCGACGTGCTTCACGCGGGCCGTCCGCCCCGCGACGCGGTGCTCGCGCTGATGTCTCGAAGCCTCAAAAGGGAGTAGACTAGCGGGCCGATGTACCGGCTCAATTACGTCGACGGCGACCAGCAGCAGAGTTATTCCTTCACGAGCGGCGAGGTGGTGCTGGGTCGCTCCCCGGACTGCCAGGTCGTGCTCAAGGACTTCGGAATCTCCAGGAACCACGCCAAGATCGTGGTCGACGGAGACTCGATCCGGATCCTCGACCTCAACTCCAAGAACGGCACCAGCGTCAACGGCCAGCCCATCGTCGAGGCCTTCCTCAAGGACGGCGACAAGATCCTGCTGGGCAAGCTGCCCCTCAGCTTCAACAAGACCCTCGAGGGCAAGGTCGTCCTCGACGAGGAGAAGCCCCTCCACGAGGAAGCGGGCACCATCATCCGCAGCGTGGGCGACCTCTCGAAGCTGTTGTCGGGGGGCGAGCCCGGCAGGGGCGTCACCCCGGTGCCGGGAGCCAGGCCGGCGCCCGCCGCGCCCGAGATGCAGGAGATCGAGAAGGTCAACCGCATCCTGCGCGCCCTGATGAAGGTGGCCGAGACGCTCATCACCACCCGGCCCGTCGAGGAGGTGCTGCAGCAGGTGATGGACAACGTCTTCGAGCACATCCCCGGCACCAACCGTGGCTTCCTGATGCTCCAGGACGAGGGCGAGAAGCTGGTCCCCAAGGTGATCAAGTACCGGGACCAGAGCGCGGCGGCCGAGGGCAAGATCTCGATCTCGAAGACCATTGCGGAACGGGTGATGAAGGATCGAGTCTCCATCCTCACCACGGACGCCCAGGTGGACCCGCGCTTCAGCGCGGGAGACTCGATCCGCTTCCACGGCATCCGCTCGGCCATGTGCGCGCCGCTGTGCGCCAAGGACCAGGTGATCGGCATCGTCCACGTGGACAGCCCGATGCTGACGAGTTGCTTCACGCTCAACGACCTCGACCTGCTGACGGCGCTGGCGAACTACGCGGCGGTGGCCGTGGAGCGGGCCCGGCTCAACCAGAAGATCGTGGCCGAGGAGAAAAAGCGCGAGCGGCTGGGCCGCTTTTTGTCGCCCCAGGTCACGAGCCGGATCCTCGCCACGTCCGAATCGCAGTCGGCGGCCCTGGGCGTGCCCGAGGAGAAGGACGTCACGATCCTGTTCTCCGACATCGTGGGCTTCACCACCATGTCCGAGAAGATGAGCCCCGCGGCGGTGGCGCTGATGCTGAACGACTACCTGTCGCGCATGACCGACGTGATCTTCAAGCACGAGGGCACCCTCGACAAGTACATCGGGGACGCGATCATGGCGGTGTTCGGCGCCCCCCTCGACATGCCGGACCATGCCGTGCGTGCGGTCGGCGCCGCCGTGGAGATGCGCCAGCGCCTGGAGGAGTTCAACGCCGAGCGCAAGGAGGGCCCGCACCTGCGCATCCGCATCGGGATCAACAGCGGCAAGGCGGTGGCGGGCGAGATCGGCTCGGTGAACAAGAGGGATTACACCGTGCTCGGCGACACGGTGAATACCGCCAGCCGCCTCGAGAGCTCCGTGGCCAAGCCCGACATGATCGTGATCGGCGAGAACACCTTGGCCCTTCTCAACGGGCAATTCCAGGTGAACCCCCTGCCGCCCAAGGCCCTCAAAGGCAAGGACAAGCCGGTGGCCACCTTCGAGGTCCTGGCCCTGGCCGCCTCGGACGTCGCCGCCACGCCCGGGGAGTCCTGAGGACGTGGCGAAGCCGACGCCGCGCCAGCGGCGCGGAACCATCCTCTTCTCGCTGCTGGTCCTGCTGCTCTTCGTCGGAGTTGTGCCCCTGGTGTTCACCTCCTACACCCTGGTCCGGCGCAGCCGCGAGATCCTGGAGCTGCACCAGAAGGAGTTGCAGCTCGACAAGGCGCGCAGCCTGTCTCAGCAGGTCGCCGTGTACCTGCAGAGCCTGCGCTCCCACCTGACCGCGGTGGCGCGCACCCTCGAGGTGGAGAGCGGCAAGGAGCCCTTCTCCAGCCGCGTCGCGCGGATCCGCGCGGCCAAAACCCTGGAGCGTTACGTTGGGGAGGGCAGCCGCTTCTACTCCTTCAGCATCGGCGACGCCCATGGCTCCGGCGCGCGCTCCGGCGCCCAGATCCCCGAGCCCGGCATCGAGCAGATGCTCCAGGAAGGGTACTACCGTGGCCTGGAGGGCAAGCCCATGATGGGGCCGCCCATCTTCTCCACGTCGCTGCAGGAGCCCGTGATCGTGATCTCGGAGCCGGTCGCCGCGGCCGCCGGCGCCGCGGAGGGCGTGGTGCTGGCGGTGGCGAGCCTAGGGCCGCTGTGGAACATGACCCAGCAGATGGGGACCGAGGGCCTGCTCGAGGTCTACATCGTGGACAGCCGCGGCAAGCTCGTGGCCCACTCGGAGCCCGCCCGCCTGCAGGAGGACCTGGATTACTCACAGGTCGAAATCGTGCGCCAGTTCCTCGATGCCAAGGGACGCACCTCCTTCACGGGGCCCTTCGATCTCCACGTGCCGAAGGGCCGGCTGAAGATGCTGGGAACCTACACCCGCGTTCCCGACGAGTCCGGCTGGGGCGTCATCGTCCAGGTGGACGAGGACAAGGCCTACTACCAGTCGACGCGGATGAGCCGCCAGTCGATGGCCCTGGCGGGCGTCGTGACCGTGCTCGCCACCGTTTTCGGCATCCTGTTCGCAGGCCAGATCAGCCGCCCGATCCAGGAGCTGGCGGCCTTCGCCGGGCGCCTGGCCGGCGGGGAGTACGGCGCGCGGGTCCGGGTGCGCAGCGCCAACGAGGTGGGCGTGCTGGCCGACGCCTTCAACGCGATGGGCGAGGAGATCCAAAGGGCGATCCATGAGGTCCGGCGGCAGGCCGAGATCAACAAGGAGCTGTTCATGGGCACCGTGCGCATGCTGGCCAACGCCATCGACGAGAAGGACCCGTACACGCGGGGCCACTCGGAGCGCGTCGCCTACTATTCCGCGGTGATCGCGAAGCACCTCGGCATGTCCCCCGAGGAGGTGGAGCGGGTCCACCTGTCGGGTATCATCCACGACGTCGGCAAGATCGGCATCGAGGACAAGATCCTGCGCAAGCCCGCGGCCTTGACCGATGACGAGTACGAGGTGATGAAGCAACACCCGACCAAGGGCCTGAAGATCCTGGACGCGGTGCCACGCCTCAAGGACATGGCCGGCGCCGGCCTGATGCACCACGAGAACGTGGACGGCAGCGGCTACCCGGACGGCCTCAAGGGCGACGCGATCCCGCTGCTGGGGCGCATCGTGTGCGTCGCCGACGCCTTCGACGCGATGACCACGGACCGCCCGTACTCGAAGGCGATGACCTTCGAGGCGGCCATGGCGCGGCTTCGGTTGCTGGTCCACAAGAAGTTCGACGAGCCGTGCGTGGCGGCGATGGAGCGTGCCTTCGTCGCCGGGGACCTCACCATGGCCAAGGCCCGCAAGGCCTCCCTGGCCGCACGCCAGGCCGCGGTGGCGTCGTGACCGGAAAGCCAGAAGGGGGTCGCAGTTGAAGAGAGGGTGTTACGGGTTGGCCCTGGGCCTGATCGTCGCCGCGGTCGCGGCGCGCGGCCAGACCAAGGGCGAGGGCGAGACGCGTTTCGAGGCAGGTCTCGCGCATCTACGGGAGGGCCGCATCGAATTGGCCCTGGAGGAGCTGAAGGCGGCGGTCAAGGCCGATCCGAAGAGCCCCTACTTCCAGAAGGGCCTGGGGGTCGCCTGGGGCCGGATGGCGGACCGCTGTCGTGACGAGAAGTGCCGCGAGCGGGCCCTCAAGGAGGCCGTGGCCGCCGCGCGCAAGGCCCTCGACCTGAACCAGTTCTACGTCGATGCGCGGAACGACCTCGGCACGGCGCTGATCCGCTCGGGCAAACGCGAGGAGGGGCGCAAGGAGCTGCTGGCCGCCTTCGGCGATCCCACCAATCCGGCGCCGGCCTTGACCGCCCGCAACCTGGGGCAGTCGTACTTCGAGGAGCGGAACTACGGCGAGGCCCTCAACTGGTTCCAGACCAGCGTGGCCCGCGACAAGGCCTACACCGACGGCTGGCTCGGCATCGCGGACGCGCTGTTCGCGCAGAACCGTCTCGAGGAGGCGATCCGGCAGCTGGACGCGGCGCTCCAGGCTCTGCCCGACGACCTGGCGATCCTGGGCGCGCTGGGCGAGGCCTACTATCGGGCCGGCCGCTTCAGCGACGCACGACCGCGCCTGCAGACGGTGGCCGCCAAGGATCCCGTCGGAGCGGCCGGGCGCCGGGCCGCCGAGCTGCTCAAGAAGTTCCCCGCCCAGTAGCCTTGCCGATGCCGTTCCAGGGACTTCTCCAGCGCCTGGTGGTCTCGGTCAGCGGGGCCCAGGCGGTCGCGTTGATGGATGCCAGCGGCGAGGTGGTGTTCCTGGCCGGCGACCGACACGAGCGCCACCGCCTGATCGGGGCCTACCAGGGTATCGCCCTGACGCGCCTGAGGGGCGCGTCGGCGAGTCGCGCCACCGGCCCGCTACGCCACGTCCACAGCCGTTATTCCGATGGCCAGGTGATCGTGCGCCCGCTCAAGGACGGTTACTACCTGGTGCTGTCGCTGCGCCCGGACGCCAACCTGGGCCAGGCGCTCCACCGCTCCGCGGAGACGCAGCAGCGGCTGGACGCGGAGCTCTGACCCTGGCCCTCGTCGATCGGCTCAAGTCGGGGCTGCGCCGCACGCGGGAGGTCCTCAACACGCCCGTCGAGGACCTGGTGCGGGGCCGGCGCCCCCTCGAGGCCGAGTCCCTGGCCGCGATCGAAGAGGCCTTGATTGCCGCGGACCTCGGACCGGCTGCTGCGGCGGAGGCGATCGAGGTCCTGAAGTCGAGGAGCGGCGAGATCCACGCCGGCGGCGCCGGCGCCATGCGCGCGGTGCTGCGCGGGGAGATCCGTCGCTCCCTGGAGCGGCCGCCGACCCGCGAGCCGCTCTCCGCCAAGCCCTGGGTGGTGTTTGTGGTCGGCGTGAACGGCGCGGGCAAGACCACCACCATCGGCAAGCTGGCCCGCGCCTGGTCCAGCGAAGGGCGCTCGGTGCTGCTGGTGGCCGGCGACACCTTCCGCGCCGCCGCCGCGGAACAGCTGGAGATCTGGGCGCAACGGTGCGGCGCGCCGATGTTTCGCGGCGCGCAGGGCGCCGATCCTTCGGCCGTCCTGACCGACGGCCTGCGACTGGCTCGGACCCGCGGCACGGACGTCGTGCTGGTGGACACCGCCGGCCGCCTGCACACGAAGGGCAACCTGATGGCCGAGCTGGCGAAGATGGCGCGCGTCGCGGACCGCGAGATCGCGGGGGCGCCCCACGAGACGCTGCTCGTCCTCGACGCCAGCTTCGGCTCGAACGGGCTCGTGCAGGGCCGCGAGTTCGCGAAGGCGGCCGCAGTCACGGGGCTGGTTCTGACGAAACTCGACGGCACCGCGAAGGGCGGAGTGGCGGTGGCCGTGGTCCGCGAGCTGGGCGTGCCGATCCGTTACGTCGGTGTCGGGGAGTCGGCGGAGGATCTCCTGCCCTTCGATGCGGCGGCCTTCGCCGAGAGCCTGGTCGGCTGATGGCGCTCGACGACGAACGCTTCATGCGCCGGGCGCTTCTGCTGGCGCGGCGTGGGGAAGGCGAGACCAACCCGAACCCGATGGTGGGATGTGTGGTGGTGCGCGGCGGCCGCATCCTCGGCGAGGGTTTCCATGCCCGCGCCGGCGGGCCCCACGCGGAGATCGTCGCTCTCGGGCGGGCCCGGGGGCGCGCCCGCGGCGCCACGCTCTACGTGACCCTCGAGCCCTGCGCCCACCTGGGGCAGACCGGGCCGTGTGCACCACGGCTGGCCGAGGCCGGCGTGAGGCGCGTGGTCGCCGCGATGCGGGATCCCAACCCGCGCGTGAGCGGACGGGGCCTGGCGCTGCTGCGCGGGCGCGGCGTCCAGGTCGAGGTCGGCCTGCTGGAGGACGAAGCGCGCCGGCTGAACGAGCGGTTCGTGGTCGCCGCGCGTCGCGCCCGGCCGTTCGTGCTCCTGAAGGCGGCCCTGACCCTGGACGGGCGCATCGCGACCGCCGCCGGCGACTCGAAGTGGATCACCCGCTCGGGCCAGCGCCGGCAGGCGCGGCAGCTGCGCCGGCTCCACGACGCCGTGCTGGTGGGCATCGGAACGGTGTTGGCCGACGACCCGACGCTGCTGCCGCAACCACGGACCCGGCGGCCCTTTCTGCGCATCGTCCTCGACTCGCGGCTGCGCTTGCCCCTGGGCAGCCGGCTGGCCATGGGTGCGCGCCACTCGCCGGTGTGGGTGTTGTGCCGACGCGCCCCGCCGGCGCGGCGCCGGGCGCTGGAAGGCGCGGGTGTCCGGGTGCTCGAGGTCGGCGGTCGTGGACCCCGCGTTCCCCTGGTGGCCGCCTTGCGCCGGCTGCGGCGGGCGGGGGTGTGGAGCCTGATGGTGGAAGGCGGCGGGGAGGTGCTGGGCTCGTTCCTGAGGGCGCGGCTCTTCGACCAGGTCGCGTTGTTCCGGGCCCCGCTGCTGCTCGGAGGTCGCGGCTCCAGGCCGGCCTTCGGGGGCCCGGACCCGAGGAGCCTCTCGGAGGCGGCGCGGCTGGTTCCCGGCCGCGCTTCGGAAAACGCCCAGTACGAGCTCTGGTACGCTCGATAACGTGTTCACAGGAATCGTCGAGGAGATCGGGACGATCCAGCGAGTGCAGACCCGCGCGGACGTGCTGGCCGTGACGATCCACGCCCGCCGCGTGGTGGAGGATCTGCCTCAGGGGGGCTCGATCGCGGTGAGCGGCTGCTGCCTGACGGCCGTGAGCCTGGCGCCCGACGGCTTCGCCTGCGAGTTGACCCGGGAAACGCTGCGCTGCACCGCCTTCGACGGGCGCCTGCGGCCCGGCGCGCGCGTGAACCTCGAGCGGCCGATGCGGGCCTCGGGTCGTTTCGACGGTCACATCGTCCAGGGCCACGTCGACGGCCTGGGAGAGGTCCAGGAGCTGCGCCGGGCCGGGGACTCGGCCGAGCTGTCCATCGCGGCCCCTCCCGGTCTCGAACGTTACCTGGTCGAGAAGGGCTCGGTGGCGGTGGAGGGCGTGTCACTCACCGTGGCCCGCCTGGCGCCGCGCGTTTTCAGCATCGCCCTGATCCCGTATACTCTGAGCCAGACGAACCTCCAGGACCTGCGCCCCGGAGACCGGGTCAACCTCGAGGTGGATGTCATCGCGAAGTACGTGGAGCGCCTGTTGGCGTTCCGGGACGGTTAAACCTTGCCCTTCAGCACGATACCCGAGGCCATCGAGGACGTCCGCGCCGGCCGCATGGTCGTCGTCGTGGACGACGAGGACCGCGAGAACGAGGGCGACCTCACCCTCGCCGCCGAGAGGGTGACTCCCGAGGCCATCAACTTCATGGCCCGCTACGGCCGGGGGCTCATCTGCCTGCCCATGACCGGGGAGCGCCTCGACGCCCTGCGCATCCCGCTCATGGTCCAGGACGACGAGAACAGCGCCAAGTTCGGGACCGCCTTCTGCGTGCCGATCGAGGCCAAGCAGGGCACCACCACGGGGATCTCCGCCGCGGACAGGGCCCAGACGATCCTGGCCGCCATCCACCCCGAGACGCGGCCCGAGGACCTGGCCCGCCCCGGCCACGTCTTCCCGCTGCGCGCCCAGCCGGGCGGCGTGCTGCAGCGGTCCGGCCAGACGGAAGCGGCGGTGGACCTGGCGCGCCTAGCGGGACTGCTCCCCGCGGGCGTGATCTGCGAGATCATGAACGAGGACGGAACCATGGCCCGGGTCCCGCAACTCGAGGCGTTCTGCCGCGAGCACAAGCTGCGCATGATCACCGTCAAGGACCTGATCCAGCACCGGATGAGGCACGAGCGGCTGGTGCGCAAGGTGGCCGAGGCCAACCTGCCCACCCGCCAGGGCGCCTTCACGATCCACGCCTACGAGAGCGCGCTCGATCGCGAGCAGCACGTGGCGCTCACATTGGGAGACATCGCGCAGCCCGAGCCGGTCCTGGTCCGCGTGCACTCGCAGTGCCTCACGGGCGACATCTTCGGCTCCAGTCGCTGTGACTGCGGCGAACAACTCGAGGCTGCCCTGGACACGATCGCCCGCGAGGGCCGCGGCGTGCTCCTGTACCTGCGTCAGGAGGGTCGGGGCATTGGCCTGATCCACAAGATAATGGCCTATCAGCTCCAGGACCAGGGCAAGGACACCGTGGAGGCCAACGAGGCGCTGGGCTTCAAGGCCGACCAGCGCGAATACGGCATCGGCGCCCAGATCCTGGCCGAGCTGGGCGTTCGGCGCATGCGCCTGCTCACCAACAACCCGCGCAAGTTCGTCGGCCTGGAGGGCTACGGTCTCACCATCGTCGAGCGTCTGCCGATCGAGGTTCCGGCCCACGACCTGAACCGCCGCTATCTCCGGACGAAGAAGGAGAAGCTCGGGCACATCCTGCGGAGCGTGTAGTGGGAGCGCCCGCAGCTCGGGCCGCGCAGCCGTCGAGATGATCCAGGAATTCCTCCGCGCGATCCCGCTGTTCCAGGACCTCGAAGACGACGACCTGGCACAGCTCCTGATGGTGACCCGCGCGCGGCGGTACGGCGCCGGCTCGCTGATCCTCGCCGAGGGCCAGCCTGGGGGCGAGCTGCACTGCATCCGCGAGGGGCGGGTGCGGATCAGCAAGGTGGTCCCGGGCGTGGGGGAGGAAGCGCTGGCGATCCTGGAGCCGGGCGACTTCTTCGGCGAGCTGGAGTTCTTCGACGGCCTGCCCGCCTCGGCCCACGCGGTGGCCCACACCGACTGCGAGCTGCTCTCGGTCGCCCACGCGGACCTGCGCGAGCTGGCGAGGAGCAAACCCCAGGTGGCGGCGACCTTCCTGTGGGCCTTCGGCGTCACGTTGTCGCGCCGCCTGCGCGACACCAACCAGAAGATGGCGACCTTGTTCGCCATCTCGCGCACCGGCTAAACTGCGGTCCCTGCGGGGTTTAGGATTGACATTTCGCTGAGGCTGTCCTAAACTCTCCCGTTCCCGGCGGACCCCGCCGAAGCGGCCAGGGAGGGCCTGTCTCCACGTCGTGTTCGAGACGCTCAGCGAAAAGCTGCAAGGCATCGTGCGGTCGCTCCGCGGCCAGGGCAGCCTCACGGAGGCCCACGTCGACGCGGCCCTGCGCGAAGTGCGTCTCGCGCTGCTCGAGGCCGACGTCCATTTCAAGGTCGTCAAGGCGTTCGTCGACCGCGTGCGGGAGCGAGCCGCCGGCCAGCAGGTCCTGAAGAGCCTGAGCCCGGACCAGGCCGTGCTGCGCATCGTCCGGGACGAGATGCTGGAGCTGCTGGGCGGCGCCACTCCAGAACGGCTGCGGTTCTCGCCGCGCCCGCCCACCGTGATGCTCCTGACCGGGCTGCAGGGCTCCGGCAAGACGACCACGGCAGCCAAGCTGGGGAAGTGGCTGGCGAAGGCGGGCCGCCATCCGCTCCTCGTCTCCACCGACGTGTACCGGCCGGCGGCCCGCGAGCAGCTCAAGACCCTCGCTGACAAGAACGGCTTGAAGGTCCACCAGCCGGACGGCGCCGATCCGCGGGCCCTGCTGCGCTCGGCCCTCGACGAGGCGCGCGCCACGGGTCACGACGTGGTGCTGGTGGACACCGCGGGCCGGCTGCACGTCGACGACGCCCTGATGCAGGAGCTCGCCGAATTGAAGGCGATCGCCGAGCCGGCGGAGATCCTGCACGTCGCCGACGCCATGACGGGCCAGGACGCGCTCAGGAGCGCCGAGGACTTCCACGCCCGGGTGGGGCTCACCGGGCTGATCCTCACCAAGCTGGACGGCGACGCCCGCGGCGGCGCGGCGCTTTCGGCCGCCAGCGTCACCGGCTGCCCGATCAAGTTCGCAGGGCTCGGCGAGCGCGTGGACGAGTTCGAGCCCTTCGACCCCGGCCGCATGGTGGGTCGCATCCTCGGCATGGGCGACGTGTTGGGCCTGATCGAGCGCGCCGAGCAGGCCATCGACCGGGACCAGGCCGAGCAGATGGTCGCAAAGCTCCGCAGGAACGAGTTCACCCTCGAGGACTTCCGCGAGCAGATGCGCCAGATCCGGAGACTGGGCCCACTCGACCAGGTGCTGGCCATGCTCCCCGGAGCGGGCCAACTCAAGGACGTGGACACGGAGCAGGGTGAGCGCGAGATGCGGCGCTCGGGGGCGATCATCGATTCCATGACGCCCGAGGAGCGCCGGAACCCCGCCCTGATCAACGGCAGCCGCCGCAAACGCATCGCCAGAGGCAGCGGCGCCCGGGTGGAGGACGTGAACCGGCTGCTGAAGCAGTTCGCGCAGGCGCGCAAGATGATGAAGGTTTTCGGGGCGGGCGGCGGACAGGCGATGAAGCGCCTGGCCGCGCGCATGCCCCAGTTTCGCTAAGAGTCAGGAAGGAACGCATGTTGTCAATCCGGCTGAGAAGGACGGGGTCGACCAAACGCCCCTACTACCGCGTGGTCGTGGCCGATTCCCGGGCGTGGCGGGACGGCCGTTTCGTCGAGACCCTGGGCCACTACGACCCGCGCCGCAACCCGGCGATCGTCAAGATCGACCAGGAGCGCGCCCAGTATTGGATCGGCAAGGGCGCGCGCCCCTCGGACACGGTGAGGAGCCTGCTCAAGAAGGCCAAGGCCGAGTAGGAGGCGTCGCAGGTGGGCCTGAAGGAGCTGCTCGAGACATTCGCGCGGGCGCTGGTGACGCGACCCGAAAACGTCCGCGTCACGCAGATCGAGGACGAGGAGGGCATCCTGCTCGAGCTGGAGGTGGCCGAGGAGGACAGGGGCCGCGTGATCGGGCGCCGTGGCCGCACCGCCGACGCCCTGCGCACGCTCCTGGACTGCGTCGCCGAGCGCCACGGGACCCAGTGTGACGTCGAGGTGCTGGACTGATGCGCTTCGAGGAGATGATCACGATCGGCCGGGTGGTGAAGCCGCAGGGGCGGAAGGGCGAGTTGGCGGTGCTTCCGCTCTCCGACCGGCCCGACCGCTTCCCAGGGTTGCGCCGCGCGTACGTCTCCGGGCCCGCGGGCGAGGCCCGCGAGGTCGTGGTGGACGCGTGTTGGCCCCACAAGGGGCGCTTCGTCCTGAAGCTCGCGGGCGTCGACTCGATCGACGCCGCCGAGGTGTACCGCGGCCTCGAGTTGCGGATCTCGCCCCAGGAGCTCCAGGCCTTGCCCCCAGGCTCGTATTACCACCACCAGCTGATCGGCCTGGCCGCCGAGGACGAGGAGGGCCACTCCCACGGCCGGGTCGAGGAGATCTGGGAGACGGGTGCCGGCGCAGCGGTGCTCGTGCTCCGGGGCGAGGGTGGCGAGGAGCTGCTGCCCCTGCTCGGGGGCTTCGTGAAGCGCGTGGACTGCGCGGCGGGGCGGATCGTGATCGCCGTCCCGGAGGCGGTGGAGGCTCGCTGAACGTGCTGCGGATCGACGTCGTCAGCATCTTCCCCGCCATGGTCGAGCCGGTGCTCTCGGCGGGCATCGTGGCCCGGGCCGCCGAGAAGGGCCTGGCCGCGATGGCCGTCCACGACCTGCGCCAATGGTCCGACGACCGGCACCGGAGCGTGGACGACGCCCCCTTCGGCGGCGGGCCGGGCATGGTGATGAAGCCCGAGCCCTTTGCCCGCGCCCTGGAGGCGCTGCTTCCGGCTGGCCCCGGGCCCCGGGACGCCGTGGTGCTGCTGTCGCCCCGCGGTCGCCGCTTCGACCAGGCCACCGCCCGGCGTTACGCCGGCCTGGAGCGGCTGGTGCTCATGTGCGGGCGTTACGAGGGCGTCGACGAGCGCGTGGCGCAGGCGGTGTGCACGGAGGAGCTGAGCCTGGGAGACTTCGTGTTGACCGGCGGCGAGGTCGCGGCCCTGGCCGTGATCGAAGCCAGCGTGCGTTTGTTGCCCGGGGCGCTCGGCGACGAGGGCTCGGCAGCCCAGGACTCGTTCTCCGAGGGCCGGCTCGACTGGCCGCACTACACCCGGCCCGCGAGCTGGCGGGGCCGCGACGTCCCCGGCGTGTTGTTGTCGGGCGACCACGACAAGATCGCCCGCTGGCGGCGCGAGCAGGCGGACCGCGCCACCCGGGAGCGTCGCCCGGACCTGCTCGGCGGGCCGGACTTCGAACCGGAATTGATCAAGAAGCAAGGGTGAAGCCATGAATGCGATCGAGAGCGTCGAGAGCCCCGACCTGAAGACCGGGCTGCCCCGCCTGTCCCCGGGCGACACCGTGCGCGTGCACGTGCGGGTCAAGGAGACGAGCGTCAAGGAGGAGAAGGGCAAGGCCAAGGAGACCGAACGTGAGCGCCTCCAGGTCTTCGAAGGCATCGTGATCGGGCTCCGCGGCTCGGGAGCGCGCCGCACCATGACCGTCCGCAAGGTCTCCTTCGGCACCGGGGTCGAGCGCATCTTCCCCCTGCACGCCCGCACCATCGAGAAGATCGAGGTCGTGAAGCACGCCCGCGTCCGCCGCGCCAAGCTCTACTACCTGCGCGGGCGCAAGGGCAAGGCCGGCCGCATGAAGGAGAAACGCGAGGACGTGTAGGATTCGGCCGTCGGGCGCCGGGCCGGAGCCGGTTTCCCGCCGGTCCGCGTCGTCGTCTCGTCAGCGAAGCGGGAGGTCGATGGCGACAGGGAGGGGCAGGGCCGGCCGTGGCCGCAAGCCACTCGTGCATCAGGGGCAGACGCTGCGCTGCACCGCGCGCGTCGAAGAGGGCGCGCGCCGCGAGGGTTACGCGCGGATCGCGGGGCTCGACGAGGTGGGTCGCGGCGCGCTGTGTGGCCCGGTGCTGGCCGCGGCCGTCGTGCTGGGCGAGGGGTTCGACACCGAGGGCCTGGACGACTCCAAGCGCCTGACCCGTCGCCAGCGCGAGGTCCTGGCCCAGCGCGTGCGGGAACACGCCGCCGCCTGGGCCCTCGGCGCCGCCGATCCCGCGGAGATCGACCGGATCAACATCCTCCGGGCCACCTTACTCGCCATGCGCCGGGCCCTCGAGGGGCTGGACGCGGCGCCGGACCTGCTGCTGATCGACGCGCTGACGATCCCCGAGGTGCGCATCCCGCAGCGTCCGATCGTGAAGGGTGACGCGCTCTGCGTCTCGATCGCCGCCGCCTCGATCCTGGCCAAGGTCGAGCGCGACGCGCGCATGCGGGAGTGGGACGCAGCGCACCCGGGCTACGGCCTCGCCCGCAACATGGGCTACGCCAGCGCCTTCCACTTGGAGGCGCTGCGCCGGCTCGGACCCTCGGTCATCCACCGGCGCACTTTCCATGGGACCCAGGCGTGGTTATTCTAGAGGGGCGCTGAAACCAAGGACACTGCTGGGAACGTGGCCAAGATCAATCCCGTCAAGCTGAAGCAGGACGCCGACAAGGCCGAGAAGGCCGGCAGGTTCCAGGAAGCGGTCGGCTTCCTGAGCCAGCTCGTCGACGACAACCCGCGCGACTGGAACACGATCAAGAAGATCGGGGACCTGTACTCCCGGATGAACCGGAACCGGGAGGCGTGCGAGCACTACGCCAAGGTCGCCGAGTTCTACTCCAAGGACGGCTTCCTGCTGAAGTCCATCGCGATCTGGAAGCAGATCCAGAAGCTGGACGCTGCGGCCCTCGACCCCTACGTCAACCTGGCCGAGTTGTACTCCAAGCAGGGCCTGATGATGGAGGCCAAGGCCCAGTACCAGACCGTCGTCGACGAGTACATCAAGCGGGGCAGGATGCGCGACGCCGGGGAGGCCCTGCGCAAGCTGGCCGACCTGGATCCCTCGGACCTGAAGGTCCGCAGCAAGCTGGCCGACCTCTACATGCGCGAAGGGCAGAAGGAGAAGGCCCTCGACGAGCACGTGGCGATCGCCGATGAGCTGACCAAGAAGGGCCACCTCAACGAGGCCCTTCAGGTCCTCGACAAGGGCCTCAGGATCGACCCCAAGAGCATCAAGCTGCGCGGGGAGGTCGCCCGCATCCACGTGGTGCAACGCAACCCCGAGAAGGCGGCCCAGGTCCTCGAGGAGCTCGTGCAGCAGGCCCCGAGCGACACACAGATCATGTTTCGACTCGGCGAGGCCTACCTCGGCTCCAGGAAGCTCGGCGAGGCCGAGGCGCTTTTCAAGCGCCTGCTTCAGCTCGACCCGAACGACCAGGAGAGCCGCGTCCAGATGGGACGGGTCTACCTGCTCCAGGGCAAGCCGGATGGCGCATTCGAGTCCTTCCTGCCGGTGGTGGAGCGCCTGCTCGGGCGCAAGGAAGGCGACAAGGCGGTGGCGCTGCTGGGCCAGATCATCCAGCAGCGGCCCAACCACATACCGACCCTCGCCAAGCAGGCCGAGATCCTGAAGGCGCTCAGGAAAGACAGCGCACTTCTCCACACCTACACCCAACTCAGCGAGGCGTACATCCAGCAGAACCTGTTCGGCAACGCCGCCGAGGTTCTCGAGCTCCTGGTGGCCATGGAGCCCCAGAACGGGCAGTACCGGTCCAAGCTCGATTTCGTCAAGGGCAAGGCCGGCAAGGCGGGAAAGGCCCCGGCGGTGCCTCTCGCCGACGACGAGGAGCTGGAGTTCGAGCTGGAGCCCCAGGAGGCGGCCGAGGACGGATCCTCTTTTACGGGCTTCGCCGTGGAGGACTCGCAGCCGTCGAGCCCGCCCCCGCGGCCGGGTGCGGCGCCCGCCGCCCCCGCGCGTCCCTCCGTGGAGCTGAGCGGCGTCCTGAGCGACGAGGACCGGGAGTTCATCGACGAGCACTTGGCGGAGGGCAAGGTCTTCCGGAAATACGGGCTCGTCGACAAGGCCGCCGACCAGTTCGAGGCGATCGTGGCGCGTTTCGCGGACCACCTGGAGGCGCGCCAGGAGCTGCGCGACGTGTACCGCGAGAAGGGCCTTCGGGACAAGGCCGCCGAACAATGCCTGGTGTTGGCGGAGGTCCACCGACTCCAGGGCGACGACGCGGCGGCGGAGCGGTTCGAGACTGAAGCGCGGGAGCTGGTACCGGGCCTGGCCGCGGCCCAGCCCGCGGCCACTCCGCGGAAGGCCGAGCCCGTGCCGGCGATCGAGGAGGCTCAGATCACCCTCACCGAGGACGCCCCCTTGATCGGCACCGACCAGGAGGAGGACATCTCCCTCGAAGTCGAGGAGGAGGAGGAGGCCGAAGTCGAGGAGGCCGGAATCGAGGCAACCCCGCGCGAGGAAGAGCCGCCGGCGATCGAGCTCGGCCTCGAAGACGAAGGTGGCGAGTTTCAGGCACAGTTCGTCGAGGAGGAGCCGCTGGTGGAGGAAGTGGCGGCCTCCGAAACGCCGGTCGTGGAGGAGCAGCCCGCGTTCTCGCCTGGCCTGGCCGAAGAGCAGGGATTCTCCATCGGCGCTCCCGAGCCCGAGCCCGCCGTGGCCGCGCCCCTGGTTGCGGCGATTCCGCCCCGGGCGGCCGAGTCCGGCCTGCCCGCGGACCTGCACAGGGCGCTTGGGGAGATCGAGGAGTATGTCTCCCTCGGCTTCGTCGACGACGCGCGCGAGGCGCTGCGTGATGTCCTGGGCCGCTACCCCGGCCACCCCGCCGTGCTGGAGCGCGCGTCCGCGCTCGGCTTGCAGATCGAGGAAACCCCGGCCGCCGAGCCGGTCAGCGCTGCCGAGGCGCCGGGCATCGAGGGGCTCGCTGGCCGAGTCGAGGACGAGCCGAGCCTGCCTGTCATCGAGGCGCCGGCGGAGCCGTCCCTCGGGGCGTTGGCGGCCGAGCCGGGCAGCCTGGACCTCGGCGCGGAGCTCGACAACCTGTTCGGCGCCCAGGCGGCGGTCGAGGAGCCGGTGCCCGAACCGAGCAGCACCGCCCTCGGCGACAGCGGCCTGGAGGAGATCTTCAAGGAGTTCAAGAAGGGCGTCGACAAGCAGCTCGGCAAGGAGGACTACGACACCCGCTACAACCTGGGCATCGCCTACAAGGAGATGGGCCTGATCGACGAGGCCATCGCCGAGTTCCAGCTCGCGGCCAAGGATGGGGCGCGTGTGCTGGAGTGCGCCAGCATGCTGGGCATCTGCTTCATGGAGAAGGGCATGCCCAAACTCGCCGTGAAGTGGTTCGAGAAGGGCCTCGAGGCCCCGGGTCGGCGAGACGAGGAGTACCAGGCGCTGCGTTACGACCTCGCCATGGCCCACGAGTCGGCCGGCGACGCCCAGGAGGCCCTGGTTCTGTTCACGGAGCTGTATGGCCAGGACGCCAACTTCCGTGACGTGGCCACCAAGGTCCGCGACCTGCGCTCGGCGCTCCGCTAGCCGCCGCGCTTGGCCCTCCTGCTCTCGGCCCTCAGCTCCCTCCTGGTCGGGGCGCTCCTGATCGTGGCGCCCTGGTCGGCGCTCTGGGAAAGCAACGTGTTGCTCCAGTCCAGCTCCTGGCTGCGGAGCGCGATGATGAGCACGGTGACGCGCGGCGCGGTGAGCGGCCTGGGCCTGGTGAACCTCCTGGTCGCACTCGACGAGGCGCGGCAGCTCCTGCGGCGTCCGCAGGACCGGGCCGCCTGACGTTGACGAGCCTGGTGGCGGATCGCCGCGGCAGGGCGCGGCCTTTGCATGGCGCGGTCGAGGCGCCGTGAGCGGACTCCGGAGCCCCTGGCTCGTGATCCCCCTGGCGCTGGCCGCGCTGCTGGTGCTGGCGCGGCTGGCTCGCCTGCGTCCCGCCCTGCGGCCGCTGCTCGGCCCGTTCGCGCTGGCCGCGACGGTGTGGTCGGGGCTCCTGCTGCTCGCCGAGACCCAGGTTCCGGACTCCGGGCTGCTGGCCCTGCTGCTGCTGCTGCCGCTGCTGGCGCTCCTGGTGCGGGCCGCGGTGTTGCTCTTCAACGCGCTTTTCCGCCGCAGCCACGGCGAAGCCCCCCCGTCGCTGCTCGAAAGCGTGGTGTCGGTGTTGCTCTACGGCATCGGCGCCGGGGCCATCGCCCACTACGCCTTCGGCTTCGAGCTGACGCCGTTCCTGGCCGGCTCGGCGGTGGTGGGCGCCGTGGTGGGCCTGGCCCTGCAGGACACCCTCGGCAACCTGTTCAGCGGCATCGCGCTCAACACCGACGCTCCGTTCCACATCGGCGACTGGGTCAGGATCGGCGACCAGGAGGGGAGGATCGACCAGGTCTCCTGGCGCTCGACACGCCTCGTGACCTGGTTCGGGGACTACCTGACCATCCCCAACGCCGAGGTCTCGAAACGCAGCATCCTGAACTTCTCGCAGCCGCGCGCCCCGCACTGCCGGGTGCTGGTGATGGGCGTGAACTACCACACCCCGCCCAACAAGGTGTTCTCGGTGCTCGAGAACCTGGTCGAGCAGGTGCCCGAGGTGCTGCGTGAACCCTGCCCGGCGCTGAGGATCATCGGCTACAAGGACTTCACCATCGAATACGAGGTCCGCTACTACCTGCGGGGCTACGAGGACTACCGCAGGATCGAGGGCGAGATCTACCGGCTGATCTGGTACCATTTCCGCCGCCACGGCATCGAGATCCCGTTCCCGATCCGGAACGTGCATTTGCATCATGTGGAGACGGGGGCCGAGGTCCAGGAGCGCGACGAGAGCCGGCTCGAGCGCGCGCTGCGAACCATCGACCTGTTCCGGCCGCTGTCGGACGACGAGCTGCGGCTGGCTGCCGCGCACTTCCGGCAGCTCCACTACGCGAAGGGCGAGCGCATCCTCGAGGAGGGAGCGCCGGGCGACAGCTTCTTGGTCATCGACCGGGGCGAGGTCGAGGTCCGGAAGAACTTCGCCGGCGTGGTGCGGCCCCTGGCGCGCCTGATGGAGGGCCAGTTTTTCGGGGAGATGGCCCTGCTCACGGGCGCGGCCCGGGCCGCGACGGTGATGGCGGCCACGGACGTCGACGTCTTCATGATCGACAAGGCGGGCTTCCAGCACGTGATCGCTTCGAACCCGGCGATCGCCGTGGACATCTCCACCATCCTGGCCGAGCGCCAGGAGGCCCTGAGCCAGGCGCAGGAGGACATCACGGCCCGCTTCGACGGCAAGCCGACCCCCGGCGCGCTGAAGCAGCACTTGCTGGAGCGGATCCGGAGCTACTTCGGCCTGTAACGGCGGCGAGCCTTCTCCGAGGCTGCCGCCCGGACCGCGTCAGTCGGCGATTTGCGTCAGATCGGGGTTGAGTCGAAACAGGTTCTCGGGGTCGTATTTCCTCTTGAGGGCGGCCAGGCGCGGGTACTGCTCGCCGTAGGCTGCCGCGACCCGATCAGCATCGTCCTCGGCCAGCATGCTCACGTAAGCACCGCTCGCGTGTGGGCGCACGGCGTCCCAGAAGCGCCTGACCCAGTCCTCGGCGGCGTCGCGCGCCGAGGCCTCGAGCCACGGTCCCGCCGCAAAACAGTGAAAGCCGGGTCGGCGCAGGGGGAACGCCGCCTCGGTGAGCGGGACGCGGCTGATGGCCCCATGCAGATGATCGACGTGCAGCAGCGCAGCCGGGGGGACTTCAGCGCCCAGCTCGGCGATCGCGTCGATCACCGGGTCCGGGAGGTCGGCCAGGAAACCGGTCCTGACCCTGGCCGGGGCGCGGGCGTCGGGCGGCGGGCTGCTGGAGAGGTGGAAGGCGTGGTAGGAGACGGCTGCGACGCTGTCGGCCTTCGGCGTCGCGAAGCTGCGAAGGGTGCGGAGGACCGACTCCGCCGACGCCGTGTCCCCCACGTAGACCACGCGCAGCGCAAACGCCGGCTGATCCTGGCGGGCGCTGAACGAGAAGACGGCGTGCAACGCGTCGGGCGCGGAGGGCGCGAAGTGGCGATAGGCGCGCAGGACGGACCGCGCCTGGGCGGGGTCATACAGCAAGGAGCCTCCCACGATCTGCGTGAGCGGGTGGGCACGCAGCTCGAACGAGGTGACGACACCGAAGTTTCCGCCGCCGCCCCGCAGCGCCCAGAACAACTCTGGGTTCTCGTCGAGCGAAGCCGTGACCACCCGGCCGTCCGCCAGAACGACCTGGGCCGACGCCAGCGTGTCGCAGCCGGCCCCGTGCACGGTGGAAAGGTCCCCATACCCGCCGCCGACCGTGAATCCTCCGATGCCGACGGACGCGCATCCGCCGAGCACCAGTGCCAGGCCCGCCTCCTGTGTCCCGGCGTCCAGTTCGCCGACGACCAACCCCGGCCCCGCCCGGACGATGTTTCGCTCCGCATCGACCTCCAGCCCCTTCATTCGCGACAGGTCGATGACCAGGCCTGCGTCGCAGGTGGAGTATCCGGCGTCGTTGTGGCCACCTCCACGCACCGCCAGCAGCAGGTTCTCGGCCCGGGCGAAGTCGACGGCACGCTTGACGTCCGCGGTGTCGGCGCATCGCGCGATCAGGCCCGGGCGCCGGTCCAACCTCGTGTTGAAGATCCGCCGGGCGGCCTCGTAGTCCCGGTCGGTGGGGCGCAGGACGGATCCGTGCATCCCCGCGACAAACTCCCGGATCGCGCGCTCGTCGATCGAGTCCAACTTCCGACGCGCCTGGGCGCTTCCAGCGGCACGGCGGCAGCCCGGGAGTCCGACGACGCACACGGACGCGCCGGCGGATCCCAGGAGCTTCGCGAACTCCCTGCGCCTGATTCCCCCTGCCATCACGCTCCTCCGTCACCCTTCGCTGGCACGGGCTCGACCCACGGTATCCGCCGGGCACCGCTGACTCGTTGCGGGCGCCGGAGCCGCGACCCGACTAGGCTGGGCTGCAGGCGTGGCAGCCAAGCTGGCCACACACACGCCGAAGAAACGACGCCAGGCGAGTTCGCGTGTCTGGAAACGCGACAATCGAGAGAGTCAGGATCAGCAGGATCGCCGCCACGTCCCACTCGCAGAAGTGGCCCACCCGGTAGCAGGGCATGTAGCGCCACCAGCCGAGTCGATCGACGACGGTCTCCTCGAATAGAACCCACGAGTTGAAGAGGGTCAGGGCGAAGCCAACCCGCAGGATCACACTCGGGTCAGGTCCGGGTTTCTGGCTCATCGACCCACCTCCGCTTCAGGGCCCGACTCCTCGACGTCGGCATCGACACAGGAAGGCTCCACGTCGTAGCCAAGATACCAGTAGTGGTGCCAGAGACGGCGCGTCTTCAGGGGTTCACCCTCCCAGATCGTGAGGTGAAGCCCCTCGCGAGAGGTGCAGCTTCGGACGCTGGCATGCTTGAACTGGCCCCAGGTCAGGCGTGCCAGACCGTCTGCGGCGATCGGCCTCGGTGCACCGACGGCGGCGACGCCCAGCAGCGGGCCGTCGGGCACTCGCCCCTGCAGCGCCAGCCTGTAGAACGGCCCGACGACGCCCGAACGGGTCATCATTTCGCAGGAGTCGAGAGGGCCTTCGACCGTGGCGCCGAGGACGCGCTGCGGTACGTCCGGCAGCACAACCGTGACGACGCTGCCGACGGGCAGCGGCGCCCCAGACAGGGCGAGGCATGTCTCACCCGCCGACGAGAAGACGACGCCCGCGTTGGAGGCGGGGCCAGCGCCCACGCTGACCGCCATCGAGAGCAGGATCCCGCTCAGCATCTCCCTGTACACGGGTGGTCCGCCGAAGTCATCGGCTCCTGTACACGTCGGTGCTCAAGTACTTCAAGCCAGAGTCGGCCATCAGCGTGACCACCTTGGCCTTGGGGCCCAGCCGCTGCGCCACCTGGATCGCGGCGACCACGTTCGCGCCCGAAGAGGTCCCCGCGAAAAGGGCCTCCTCCCGCGCGAGGCGCCGCGCCATGTCCTTCGCGGCGTCGGTTCGGACCGGCAGGATCTCGTCCACCAGAGCCGGCTCCCAGAGAGGAGGAGTGTAGCCAATTCCAACTCCCTCGATCTTGTGAGGCCCTGCCTGGCCACCCAGCAACACCGAGGATTCTGCGGGTTCGACGACGGCGATCCTGATCTCGGGCTTGTATCGTTTCAGCACCGTTGCGATCCCTCGCGAGGACGCCGCCGTACCCACGCAGTGAACAAAGGCGTCGATCTCTCCCTTCGTCTGACGCCAGATCTCCTCGCCCAGCGTGAAGTAGCCGGCGATGCTGTCCGGGTTGTTGAGCTGGTCGGTCCAGTAGGTGTGAGGCGCCTGGGCCAACACGCGGGCGGACTCGATCATGTCCAGGATCAGCTTCTTGGTGGTGAGGCCTCCCTCGCTGCGCACCAGTGTCAGCTCGGCACCCAGTGCCGCCATCTGATCCAGCTTCTCCTGGCTGAACGCCTCGGAGCTGACGATCTGGAGGCGGTAGCCCTTGGCGGCGCAGACGAGGGCAAGTGATGCCCCCGTGCTTCCACCCGTGTACTCGACGACGGTGTCTCCGGGTGTCAGTCGACGATCCGCCTCGGCCCGCGTGATCACGGCCTGCGCCATCCGATCCTTGACGCTGCCGGTCGGGTTCTCCCACTCGAGCTTCACGAGGATGTCTGCATGATTCGGTGGGACGACCTTGCGAAGGCGGACCATCGACGTGTTTCCAATCGCTTGGAGAACGTCCATGGGATGAGCTCTCCGGTCCGTCACTCAAGCCAATACGTACTCGAGTGCGACGGTCCCCGTCTTTTCGTAGACCCTGTGTTTGGTCAGCTTCAGCTTCGCCCGGTCCGCAGGGCTGGGCAGCAGGGGTACGCCTCCGCCGAGGAGCACGGGAATCATGGCGACCTCGACCCTGTCCACGAGACCCATGCCGAGCAGGCTGCGGAAGAGAGATCCACCTCCGAACAACCAGATATCCTTGCCGACCGCGGCCTTCAGCCGGGTCACGGTTTTCCCGGCATCATCCGAGACCGTCACGCCAGGGCAGTCGGCCTGCCTCAAGGATCGAGACAGGACGTACGGGTTGAGACCGGGCATCCCCGCACCTTCACCCTGCTGGCGTGCCGCTTCGTAGGTCTTCCGACCCATCAGGACCGCGTCGAAGGAGCTGGTCAGGGCGGAGAAGTCGATGTCCGGGTCCATCAGGATCCAGTCGACCTCCCCATTGGGGCCGGCGACGTATCCGTCGAGGCTCATCGCAACCGAGTAGCGAACGGATCTCATGCTCCCTCCTCAGCGGGTCTGCGGCGACACCCAGCGGCGGCCGGTTCGAGGGCAAACCGCTACTTTGCCGCCATGGCTTCAATCTCCAGTTTCCACTTCGGATCGAGCAACTGACAGCAAATGACCGTGGAGGCGGGCTGATGCGTGCCCAGATACTGGACGCGCAAGCGCACGTTGGCCTCATCGTCATGAGGATCCGCCAGGTAGGTTCGGATCGAAACCAGGTCGTGGTAGTCCATGTCGGCCGCCCGCAGGATCGTTCCGAGGTGCATCCACACCGCGTGTCCCTGTTCCTCGAAGGAATCCGGCAGGACCGTGCCGTCGCTCAGGTAACCATTCAGGCCGCTGATGATCAGGAGCCTCGAGTCTCCCCGGATCTCGGTTGCGTGGCTGTAGCAGCGATAGGGTGGAAACACGCCGTGAGGGTTGTGCTTGATCACGGTCATTCATTCACTCCCTTGGCTGCCCCGGCCCATGTTCCGCCGCTACGCCTGGACGTCGAGAGGCGCGTATTCCGAGAACAGCTGGGCCGCTTCGGGAATCTGTGACAAAGGAACGTACTCGCACACCTTGCCGTACTCCCCCCACATCGCCTGGACGACAGGATGGCCATGGGCGGCCTGGATCGCGTCGGCAGAGGCCCACTCGAACACCTCCAGAATCGTTCCATCCTTCGCTTCCATCGCGATGGGACGTCGGCTCGTGACCAGGCCGATCGAGCGAAGCGTCGCCACGTGTGTCCGCACCAGCGCGCGGAGAGCGTCCTGTTGCCCCGGCTTCGGCCGGTAGCACGCAATGACGAGTCTGCCCATGCGGTCGCCTCCTTCCCATCACTCGCTTCGCTCAAGGGCCGCCCCACACCCCGTCGGACACGCTACTCGCTGGGCACCGGTACGCTGACCTGGGTATCGAAGGATACGCCCTCTCCGTGCCCCCGGAGTCGTAGCTTTAGCTCTCCGTGGTCGGTCCAACCCGCATGCTCGCAGTACCGATGCCGAGCCCGGGACCATTGGGTGCCGAGGTCTCGCTGTGGCTCAGCGCACACGCTCCACTTCCGGCCGGACGTGTTCTGGGCAATCGTCGTCGCCGCATCCGCGCTCACCTGGTCGGTGACGATGAAGACAGGACCGCTGGGCGCCCAGCTGACGGTCACGGATCTCGGGAAGCTGTAGATCCGCCAGCTCTTGGGACTCCCAGCCCACCTCAGCAACAGGTAGTGACCCGACTTCCCAGCATCGGATCCCCCCCAGCTGATGGTGAACTCCGAGTCTGGGCTCTGGAGCTCACGCTGCGGGCCGGGAAAGGTGACGATAGGTGGTGCCGGCCCGCCGGCAAGGGCGAGGACAACGAGGTGCGCCAGCAGGGCGCTCATTTCACTGCGAGACCCCTGTGGCCCGCATCAGCGTCTCAGCGCCTTGCGAACCTGAGGTGGGTCACGTTGGGCGCGGAGACCGTCCGCACCAATTCGAGCCCGCAGAGATCGTCGCCGACGCCGGCGAACAGTCGCTCACCGCTGCCGAGGAGCGTCGGCACCAGGCTCAGCTCCATCTCGTCCAGGAGGCCCGCCGCGAGGTACTGCTGAGCGGCGTTCGCTCCGCCGGCGAGTGACACATCCTTGCCGCCGGCGGCTCGCCGCGCCCGTTCGAGCGCCGCCTGGATGCCATCGGTGACAAACGTGAAGGTCGTTCCGCCTTCGAGCACCAGAGGCCCGCGCGCGTGATGCGTGAGCACGAACACGGGATGATGGAATGGCGGGTTTCGTCCCCACCAGCCGTTCCAGGGTGTCTTGTCGTCCCAAGGGCCCGGGTGGCCGCCAAACATGTTGCGCCCCATCACCGTGGCCCCGATGTTGCCAAGGGACTGCTCGACAACCTGCGTGCTGTCGTTGACCTCTCCACCTTCAAGGCCCTGCATCGCCCGCCAAACCCGGAGCGGAAACACCCACTGATGGAGACGCATGCCGCCGATCCCGAGCGGGTTGTCCAGGCTCTGGCTGGGACCGGCAACGAAGCCGTCGAGGGACATCGAGATCTTGAAGCGCAGCTTGGACAGGTCCCACCTCCGCCGCGAAGCTCACGAATCTACCATGCCCTGGTGGGGCGGCAGCCTCACTTGTCCTGCGGTTGGACTCGCGTATAGACGAAGGTCTCTTCGCGTACGGCGCCGTCCTTGCCGCCGATCGCCAGATAGACCGTCAGTCCGGCGTCGCCTTGGGGATGGAAGGACATGCCCTCGAAGTGAACGATCCCCTTCCCCAGGGCCACCAGCGGGAATGAGACGGTTTCCTGCTTTTCCTCCCAGCCGGTCAGGTCGGGGTTGAAGTGCTTCAGCCGCAGGGTCAGGCTTCCGCCCTCCTCGACGAGCGTCAGCAGCTCGTAGAACACGGGCGTGCCGTCCCGGACCAGCCGATACATCCCCATCATCGATCCGCCCTTGGGCGCACTCCAGATCTCCTCCGACTCGCCTCCCAGGGCCGGGCCCACCCAGTGACCCGCGAGCCAGGCCATGTCGGCCAGTGTGGCCGCCGGCGACTTCGTCCCGGGGGCAAGCTTCAGCGTGCGCTCGGTCAGTTTCTCCTGGCCCTCCACCCACCCCGCCAGACACACGAAGCCCAACGCAAGCCTGAAAAGCCTGTTCACGTTTCCTCCTCTTCTGTCCAGCATTTGTCGGCCGCGACGCCGGGTCACCTGCGAGCGGGCGGTTCCGGGGATGGGACTCGCTCGTCAAGCGCATCCGGCTGTTTGGCGGCCCCCTCGGGCAGGAGCCGAGCCTTGACCTCTGTGACGAACACCAGCTCGCTGGCCCCGGCCGTCGCCTTGATCTCCCAGCAGCCTGCGGACGGAAACACGAGCCCTGACGCCTGGAAGCCCGTGGGGTAGCAGCATGGGATTCGCGCGGTGAGCGGTGGCGACTCGGCGTCGAGACGACGCCCGGAGACGCGGAGCTCGGTACCCCGGGGTCGAATCCACAGGACCTTGTTGCCGCCTTCCCGCATCCGCGGGGCATCCCATCCAGCCCAGATGCTGCGGTCATCGTTGATGTACCAGGGGCCGTATCCGAAGGGAGCGGCGTTCGGATCATCCGGGGGCTTCGCCGTGATCGGCTGCGTCACGTCGCAGGGAATGCCAGGCTTCTCGGCGGCCAGGGCCAGTGTGCTGCCGGCAATCACCAGGGCTGCCCGCAGGGCTTCTGCACGCATCACTGCCTCCTCCCGATCTCGGACACTGGGGGTTTGGGAAGCCACCCGAAGCATACGACGGTCAGGATCAAAGGCAGTTGCTCGGACACAGTCACCTCCGACCCTCAATTATCCGCCCGAGGGCCCGGGTTGCACCCGAGACTGGGCACCCCGCGTCGAGGACGGTCCGGCGAGTTCGCTCCTGCCTGTCGCCGGCAGACCCGAGACGGGAATCATGCACCGCTCAGGGATCCGCGTATCATGCGCGGGGGGACGAACCATGACCGAACACAGGCGCTCGACCCTCCGCGCCTTTCTCGGTTTTCTCTTTCGCAGCACCGTGCTTCACGTCCTGACCTACCTCGTCATCGGTGCCGCGTCCTACTGGCTCGTGGCCAGGCGCTACTGGGTTGGCCCCGAGGCCTCGCCCTGGTTGCGTGACCCTGAGGGCGAGTTCGTGCAGCGCTGGTTCCTGCCCGCCCAGGTCGTGCGCGGGGCACTGCATGGCGTGGCGCTGTTCCCGCTGAGGGGCGCACTGCTGGAACTGCGGGGTTGGGGTGGCCTTGCGATTGCGTCCCTGCTCCTGCTGATCGGCTCGATCGCTGGCATCTCCGGGGTCATCGAGGACTGGGTCTATTCCACGACCCTCCACGCCGGGCTCTTCCTGGTACACCTGCCTGAGATCACGGTCCAGGTGCTCTTATACGGTTACCTGCTCCTCGCCTGGGAGCGCCACGCGGGGAGCTGAGGTCAGTATCGCACCTCGCCCTCACGAGGTCGGACGGCACGTAGGTCCGTCCCACGTATAATTTGAGCCGATGCAGAAGTCTCTCCAAGAACAGAAGTCTCTCCAAGAGAGGAACGGGAGCACCACGACAACGGGCTCAAGCGTGCAACCGACCGCCGACGAGGGCCCGATCGGATCGGTCTTTCATCGCCTCCTGGAAATCGCGCGGCAGGAGCTGCAGATGGACGTTGCCTGGGTATCCGAGTTCGTGGGGGGGCAACAAGTCATCCGCGCAACCAGCGGCAACGACTCCTTCGCGGAGGTCAAGGACGGGTTCGCTGCCACCTATGACGGCTCCTACTGCAAACGCGTGCTCACTGGAGAACTGCCATCGGTGATCCAGAACGCCCGCGAGGATATCCGCACAAGTGCGCTTCCTGTCACCGATGGCCTCGGAATCGGGAGCTACGTCGGCGTGCCGATCAAGCGTCCCGATGGCGTCGTTTTCGGAATGCTTTGCTGTGTCAGTCGGGGGAAATTGCTGGTCGATCCCCCGTTACGGCTTCTTGAAGCGCTGGCGCTGGCGGCCGGTGAGGAGGCGTCCGCTCGATTGGCGCAACGCGAGCCACTCGAAGCGAAGCGCAATCGGATCAAGCGGACATTGGCCGAGAAGCGGCTCGATATCGTGGTGCAACCGATCGTTCGCCTTTCGACGATGCAGATCGTCGGCGTTGAGGCGCTGACACGCTTTCGCGATGCGCCGGCCCGACCCGATGTCTGGTTTGCCGACGCGGTCGAAGTCGGTATGGAGGAGGAACTGGAGCTGCTGTCCATTGAATGTGCTCTCCGGCTTCTCCCGACGCTACCCGGCCGAGTCTACCTGTCGTTGAACGTCTCGCCCAAGGTAGCCCGCTCCGACTCGCTCGCCCGAATGCTCCTGGCGAGCGACAGTTCGCGCCTGGTCCTGGAGATCACCGAACAGAGCTCCGTCACGAGCTATGAGGCCCTGTTGGAGGCGTTTGCACCCTTGCGCAAGGCAGGAATCCGCCTCGCGGTGGACGATGCTGGCGCAGGATACGCGAGCTTCAACCACATCCTGACCCTGCGACCCAACATCATCAAGCTCGACACCAACCTGACGAGAAATCTCGATCAGGATCCTGTGCGGCTCTCCCTGGCCGAGGCGCTTTCATCGTTTGCGACCAGGATGCAGGCGCAGCTGGTGGCGGAGGGTGTCGAAACCCAATCGGAGCTCGACGCCTTGCTGCGCATCGATGCATACGCCGTCCAGGGTTACCTGATAGGGCGCCCGGCCGCGCCTCCGTTGAAGGAGATTACGGCAAGGCCGAACCCGGTCTCCGGCGCCATTTCCAGCGCCGGGACGGCCATCCGAAATGAACACGATTTCGAGGATTACGTCGGCGGGATCTTGCTGGAAGTTATGGCGGAGACGAACCTGGATCTGGCGTACATGACAGTGCTGCACTCCGAAGACGACAGTCTGGAGCACCGTTATGTCCACCCCAAGGGAATTGCCGCCTTGCCCGAAGGCCTGACGATCCCGTGGCGGGATTCGGTGTGCAAGCGGTGTCGTGACGCCGGAATCGTATGGACGGCCGATGTAGAAAATGTCATTGCGCCTGGGTCCTATGCGGATGGCAAGGGAGTGCGGACATATCTTTCGATGCCGATCAGGACGCCTGCGAACCACAACACTCTCGGCACCTTATGCGCCGTAGGATTCGAACGCCGCTATCTCAGCGATCGCGTCGTGTCGCGTGTCGAAGTGCTGGCGCGCCTGATCGCCGACCGAATGGTACGAGACGTGGCAAAACGGGTGATAAAGGCCTCCGGGTCCCAGGTCTGAGCTGCGAAACCAGCGAACTGCGCGTGCGCCTGGCTGTTGGATCGGGTCTTCGAAAGGCATCGGGGCTTCGTGGTTTCGGGGCTGTCCGCCTCACCAGATCACCGCGGCGGGAAGGGCACCCCTCGCCAAGCGGCGGCTGCATCGGGCACGCTCAAGCCGGCGGGATGTTGACGTTCAGGTGGAAGACGTTGCCGGGGTCGTACCGCTTCTTGAGGGCGCGCAGTCGCTCGATGTTCGGCCCGTAGGCCGCGGCGAGCGCCCGGTCCGCGGGGTCGTCGGCGGCGAGATAGTTGAGGTACCGCCGCTCGCCCACGAATGGCTGGAGCGCCGCGAAGGTCTCGCGCGTCCACCGGATGCACGGCTCGTCGTGGGCCGGGTCCAGCCACTCGCCGAGCACCAGCGCGTTGAAGCCCACCCCCCGCATGGCGAAGGCCGTGTCGGACACCGGCACCCGGGTCCCGGCGCCGTGAAAGTGCTCGAACAGGATCTGCCCCATCGGCGTCGGACAGGCGGCAAAGCGCTCCACCATCGTGTCGATGGCCTGGTCCGCCAGGGAATCCAGGAAGTGACTCTTCCAGTAGTTGCGGGCGCCCTTGGGAAACGCCGCGTCGAGCATGCCGTTCAGGGCCTCGTAGGGAATCGGCCCCATCTGGTCCAGGGCCGGCGAGCCGAAGTCCTTGACGGGCTTGACGGCGGCCGCCCCGGCGGCGGCTGGCCCGCAGTGTCCGGCGGCCACGGCCACCAGCTTGGTCGCGCCGTCCGGTCCCGTCAGGAGCGCGGCCACGGCGAACATCTCGTCGGGCAGCGTGGCCGTGAAGTCCCGGAAGAAGCGCAGCACGTCCTTGGCCCGCTCGAACGGCCAGGCGACGAGGCCCCCCGTGACCATCGGTCCGACCGGGTGCAGGCGGAACGTGAAGTGAGTGGCGACGCCAAAGTTGCCGCCGCCGCCGCGCGTCGCCCAGAACAGGTCGGGATCCTGCTCCGCGCTCGTGCGCACGACGCGCCCGTCGGCCAGGACCATGTCGATCGCCACCAGGTTGTCGAGGGCCATGCCGTACTTCGGGGTCAGCCAGCCGAACCCGCCGCCCAGGGTCAGGCCGGCGACGCCGGTGCTGCCGACGACTCCGCCGGGTGAGGCGAGGCCGTGCACCTGCGTCTCGCGGTTGTAGCCCTTCCAGCTGGATCCGCCTTCTGCGTGCGCCAGGCGGGCGACCGGATCGACGTGCACGCCGCGCATCAGCGACAGGTCGATCATCAACCCTGCATCGACCGTGGCTCGGCCGGCCACGTTGTGCCCGCCGCCCCGCACGGCCAGCTCGAGCCCGTGCGTCCGGCCCAGGTGCACCGCCGCCGCCACGTCGGCGGCGCCGCGGCAGCGTGCCACCAGCGCCGGCCTCTTGTCCACGTAACCGTTGTGCACGCGACGTGCCTCGTCGTACCCGTCGTTGTCGGGCAGGAGCAGCGACCCCGAAAACGATCCTGCGAGTTCCTTGACCGCCGCCGTGATCTCCGTCTTCGACGCCATGCCCATGGCTCCTTGGTTGGAGTGTCAACCTGTCGGGCCGGCGGAGGACGGCCAGGCCCAACCTGCTCTCGCCAAGTGACCATAACACCTTTGGTCGACCGACGCGGCTCAGCGTCCTCGGCGCTGAAGCGCGCCGAGGCTGGACAAGCAGGAGACTGCTGTTTGCTCTGCGGTCTCTAGCGCGCCACGCCGGCCCCTGGCCGCTCGACGCCGGCGAACCCGCTGAGAGCGAGCCACGCGGGGAAGGCCCGGACCAGCGCGGTGGGCCCATCGACTCTCACCAGCCCGGAGCGCATCGCGTCGGCGAGCCGCACGTCCCCCATCCAGGCCTTGGTCAGCGCGAGAAGGTCGGCATCGACGACGAGATCGATCTCGAAGCCCGGATCCTTCAGGCACACGTCCACGTCGCGGCGCTCGAGGATGAGCCAGAAGGTCGGCGGGCTCCGGAAGGTCTTCGGGACGGCGCGGAAATCGAACTGGACCACCACGCGCCGGTCCGGCAGGCGGTCGGTGTGCAGGCGCCGGCGGATGTCCCACATCAAGAGGCCTGGGTCGAGGTCGTCGGCGCTCACCTGGCTGCGGGCCCAGCGCTGGCCCCACTCGCCGAGCCTCTGGATCAGCGGGCGGAGCTCCTCCCCGGCGGGCGTCAGGAAATACTCGCGCCCGCGCCCCTTCGTCCTCGCCGCGCTCCGGACGATTCCGGCGTCCTCGAGCTGCGCCAGTCGATGGGCGAGCAGGGTGCGTGACATGAGCGGCACGCCGCGGTGGAGATGGCTGAAGCGGTGACTCCCGCTGACGAGCTCCCGCAGCACCAGGGGGGTCCATCGCTCGGCAAAGATCTCGGCGGCCTTGGCGACGGGGCAGAACTGGCCGTACCCCTTCATCCCCTCAAGGGTACGGACGGCTCGGGGCCCAGGCAAGTCCATTTTTTGGGCTTTCAGGCCAGAGGCGGCAGAGCCATCCTGACCACGACACAGGAGGTGCCCTATGGCTGTCAGAACAGGCCCCGTGACCGCGCCCAGCCAACACACGGCACTGGATGACGTGGCGATTGCCGAGCTGTCACGGCATTTCCGAGGGGCGCTGATCCGTCCCGGCGACGCCCCCTACGACGCCGCTCGGCGCATCTGGAACGGCGCGATCGACCGCCGTCCGGCCCTGATCGCGCGCTGTACCGGCGCCGCCGATGTCCGGGCCGCCGTCGGATTCGCACGCGAGCTCGTCGTCGCGGTGCGAGGAGGCGGCCACAACGTCGCCGGCACGGCCGTCTGCGACGGCGGGGTCGTCATCGATCTCTCTCCGATGAAGGGCATCTGGGTCGATCCACGCGCCCGCGTCGCGAGAGCGCAGCCGGGGCTGCTCTGGGGGGAGTTCGACCACGAGACCCAGCCCTTCGGGCTCGCCGCGCCCGGCGGGATCGTCAGCCACACCGGCATCGCGGGCCTCACCCTCGGCGGCGGGCTCGGCTGGCTGATGCGCCGGCATGGACTCACCGCCGACAACCTGATCTCGGCCGACGTGGTCACCGCGGACGGTGCGCTGGTTCGGGCCAGCGCCGACGAGCACGCCGATCTCTTCTGGGGCCTCCGCGGCGGCGGCGGCAACTTCGGCATCGTCACCTCGTTCGAGTATCGACTGCACGCCGTCGGGCCGACCGTCCTGGCCGGCCTCATCCTGTACCCCGCGGCGAGGGCCCGTGAGGTCCTCTCCTCCTACCGCGACTACATCACGAGCGCGCCGGACGAGCTGATGACCATCGTCGTGCTCAGGAAGGCGCCGCCCGCGCCATTCCTCCCCGAAAAGGTCCACGGACAACCGGTGGTGATCATCGCCGTGTGCTGCGCCGGCTCCGTGGAGGAGGGCGAGCGAGCGGTGGCGCCCCTGCGGCGATTCGGCGAGCCGCTCGCGGATCTCGTCCGGCCCACGCCGTACGCGTCGCACCAGGCCCTGATCGACGCCAGCGTGCCCCATGGGCTCGGCTACTACTGGAAGTCAGAGTACCTGCGGCCGCTCAGTGACACCTTGATCGACACGCTCGTCGCGCATGCCTGGCGTGCCCCCACGCCGGAGTCGTACGCGGCCGTGTTCCACATGGGCGGCGCGGTCGGCCGGGAGGACCCGGAGGGTTCGGCCTTCGAGGACCGGCGCGCGGCTCACGCGATGACGATGGACGCGGTCTGGTCCGAACCCGCCGCGTCCGAGGCATGCATCGCGTGGGCCCGCGGCTTCTGGGAGGCCGTGCGCCCGTTTTCCACGGGCCGCGTCTACATGAACTTTCTGGGCGAGGAGGGCGAGGACCGCGTGCGCGCGGCCTACGGCCCGACCAAGTACGAGCGGCTGCGTGCCCTCAAGCGGAAGTACGACCCGACGAACTTCTTCCGCATGAACCAGAACATCGTGCCCTAACCTGCGCAGCTTCGGGTCCGCAGGACGCCGCCGCGGGGCCCTGCTGCGTTTTCGGAAGCCGATGCTCACGAAGGGACGCCCACATCAGCCTCGATGCGTCGATGCTCCGGCTGGTGGGCCCGACCCACGATTCAATCGGCATCGGCTTGCCGCCAGGCCAGCAGTGGCCTCCTCTCGGTGGGACATGGAGCAGGTAGTGTCGCTCCCGGCCCGAGGACACGATGCTGCCGTTGCCGCGATCGAGGACGTAGATCGACGGCGCGGCGACGAGGACCAAAGCGACCGGCAGGCCGATGACGACCAGCACGCCGCCGATGACGGCCCTCCTGAGTGTCACGGACCTCCGTGAACGCGCTGCTGTTCTACGGCTGTCGGACTCTCGCGTGGCTGGACGGAGGCCTCACTGGCCAGGCCGACGCTGGGCGATGAACAGCGTGCTGCCGCAACTTCGAGCCACGAGCGTGACCGCGGGCGCCGTGGAGGCACCCTCGAACGTCAGGGAGACGTCGGGTCTTGCCTCCAGTGCGAAGCTCCGATATCCGACGGGAGTGAGGGGAGACAACGCAGAGCCGCGTCGATACGCCAGTCGGTCGCCTTGGCGAAGGATCTCCCTCGCCTCGCCATCCTCGGACACGTAACTTCCAGCCAGGAGATCCAGTTGGGAAGGGTCGGGGGTGGCAGCCGGATTCCGCTCCAGGACGGGCTCGGCCGCTCCGAACGTGAGCGCGGCAAGATCGCAGGCGATCGCCTTCACGGGTTCGTGCCCGACATTACTCAACACCGCCACGAAAAGCCGGTCGGCAGGGTAGTCGGCGATGTGGGCACTGAAGCCGTCGATCTGGCCAGTGTGGTTGCGCACCGGGCGATCGAAGAATCGAGTCACTTGCCAGCCGAGCGCATAGTCCTCCCGCCTAGGGGTGAACATGCGGTTCTGAAGCTCGGCGGGAAGCAGTAGATCGCCATCCAGCGCCGCGACGAAGCGCTGGAGGTCGTCCGCGCTGGACAGGAGCCCGCCCGCCGAGAGAGCACCGTGGTCTTTGTACGCGATGTTGACCAGCTTGTCCCTCTTCCGATCGTAGCCGCGGGCGCGGCCAGGCACGATCGCCCACACGTCGTCGTAACGCGTCGCCTGGAGCGCTGCGGGAGCGAACACTTCGCGCTGCAGCACCTCGAGCCATGAGCTGTGGCTGGCAACCTCAACCACGTAGGCCAGGAGAAGGTATCCGAAGTTGCTGTAGGAGTACCTCGAGCCTGGCTGGCTCGAGAGCACGGACGCTTGGGCCTGGTCCAGCGTGTCGTCGAGGAGCTTCCTCAGCGCACCAGGCGGGCCCGCGGCTACGTTGCCGAACAGGTCGGGAATACCCGAAGTGTGCGAAAGCAAGTCCTCGATTCTCGCGGCCTCCCATGCCTTCGGGCAGTTCGGAACGTACTTGGAAAGACGGTCGTCCAGGCTCAAGACGCCGCGGGCCACGAGCCGCATGACGGCGGTGGCAACCAGGGGCTTGGTCACGGATCCGATTCGGAAGACTGTGGCAGGGCTATTGCGAACTCCAAGCTCAGCGTCGGCTCGCCCGTAACCCTCGCGCAGCAGGACCCCTTCCCGGCTGGCAACCAGGACCACGCCGCTGAACCCGGCCTCAGCCCTCCGCTCCATGTAGCTCGCCAATCGCTCGGCCGAAGCTGGGGAGGCGTCCACCGCGCGGCCCCACGTCGCGGGCAGCACTGCCAAGGCCAGTAACAACCATGTACCTCTGGTCATACGCATGCAACGCCCTCCAAGAGCGCTTCCGTCTCGAGTGAGTGCCGGTGGAGCACCATGAGCTCCCTCAACCGGCGAAGTGAAGTCGGCGCGGCCCAAGAGGGTGTCTCAAGTCCAGCGGAACCTACTCACGCCGCCTCGGGCTGGGCCTCACTTCGCGCAGAGGAAGCGCACCAAGGCGGTACCGAACGCAAACGCGGCACCGCCGGCAAACGTGGCGAGGTTTGTCGTGACGCGACCGCTCCTGCGACGTAGCTCACCCCAGGCGTGCATCGTCGCTCCCGCGGCAAGCGGGCTCAGAATGAGACTCAGGCCCGGAATGGGCCCCGGCCGGAAGAACCGGTTGGGCCAGAAGAGCAGCGACAAGCCCCCGACCGCAACGCCAGCGAAGAAGTACCCCAGGGCCGCAATGACGATGTGCCGGTTCGGTCGCTGGTACGTCTCCTTGTAGCTGGCGGATCCAAACTCGAACAGGATCTCAAGGAAGATCTGGAGGAAGAGTTCGAGCAGAAGCTCAACCAGGAAGAGCGCCAGCTCCTCCACGAGCTACTCCCCGAGGAACCGACCTGTCGGCCGGGCCGAGGTCATCACGCGCGCCTCCTTGAGCCGCGCCGCGAAACGGCGTCGGCTTGAATGAAGTGTTAGAGCGCACAAGCCCGTATGTGTCGTCACGTGCCTGAGGACACCATGGTGACGACGATCTTGCCCTTCGCGCGCCCCTGTTCCACATATGCCATCGCATCGAGCGTCTCGTCGAAGGGGAACGTGCGGTCGAGCACCGGGCGCAGCCTGCCCGCATCATAGAGAGCGGCCAACGTCTTCAGTTGCGTGCCACTAGCCCGCATGAACAGGAACACATAGCGCACGCCCAGCTTCCTTGCCCGCGCTCGGACCTTGAGGCTCATCAACGACATCACAGGCTTCAGCAGTGGCCGGCCGACCTGCTGGGCGAACGCTGCGTCCGGCGGTCCCACGACACTGATCGCCAGGCCGCCAGGTCTGAGCACGGTCAGCGACTTCGCCAGGTTGTCGCCACCGAGGGAATCGAGCACGAGGTCGTAGCCGGAGAGTGAATCGGCGAAGTCCGCCTTCCTATAGTCGATGACTTCGTGTGCGCCCAGGCTGCGCACCTTCTCCTCGTCGTTGCCATGCGCCGTCGTGGCGACATAGGCGCCCAGGTCCTTGGCGAGCTGCACGACCGTCGAGCCCAGCCCGCCCGCGCCAGCGTGAACGAGGACCTTCTGCCCTGGCTTGACCTGTGCGAGGTCGACCAGCGCCTGCCACGCGGCCAGCGCTACCAGCGGGACCGCTGCAGACTCTTCCATGGTGAGCGATTTCGGCTTCAGGGCGATGTCGGCATGATCGACGGCGATGGACTCCGCGAATGTCCCGATGCGCAGGTCGCGGCGTCGGGTGTAGACCTCGTCGCCGACCTTGTAACCGCGTACGTCGGCGCCGACCTGCGTCACCACGCCCGCGGCGTCATGCCCGAGCACGAACGGCGTCTTGTACCTCAGGAGCAGCTTGAACTCGCCGTTGCGGACCATCTTGTCCAGCGGGTTGATGCTGGCTCACGCGGACCAGGACATCGCGCGGCCCGAAGCTGGGATCCGGTACTTGGGCGGCACGCAGGCCGCCCTTGCCATAGTTCTCGACGACGAATGCTTTCATGTGCGCCCCAGCGCTGATCAGCGGCGCAGCTCCCTTCGGCCCGTGCTTCGTCCGCAACGCGTTCCCATAGGTCGGGAGGGACCAGTTCACCTCGCTCCCGTTCGACCGGGTCACATAGACCCGATCCCGCTCGCCCACGGTCCGCACGAAGATCGCTCGTAACATCGCCGCTCGACCGACGCTTCGCTAGCGCCCCCGCACCAGATCCTGCAAGCACCGCCTGAACCTCCATCCCAGGAATCCGGGTCAGGCGCACCGCCTCAGCCGCTTGCTAGCCGACCTCGGGCACTGAAAGGTTGCGGCAGATCTTGCGAGCGAGAACGTTGGATACCTCGGTGTGTCGCGGAACGGCTTCCACTGCTCCAGTCGTCGGGTTGCACCAGAGTGAATGGCTCGCTCCTTCGCGCTTGAGGTAGCAGCCGTGCCGGCGGAGGTGGCGGGAGCAGATCGCCCCGCTTCACTTGACGGTGACCTTCTCCTGGATGGCATCAGCGGGTAGGCCTCGAAGCGCATCCTCACGGCGGTCCTGGAAAATGAGGGCCACAGCGGCGGAGAGGCTGTCGAGGGCCTCCTCCTTTGTACGCCCCTGCCCGTTGGCTCCGGGAATCTCCGCGCAGTAGGCGATGAACCACTCGCCATCCCGTTCCACCATGGCCGTGAACTCGTTCGTCATGACCCTAGTCTGCTCCTTCCGGCCCAGGTCTGTCGAACA
>Ga0187893_10001508_pt1 | contig 55621 bp, 44 predicted proteins | sample MA1701074metaG_FD_139574 | JGI IMG/M metagenome (GOLD analysis project Ga0187893, IMG submission 139574) | White microbial mat communities from a basaltic lava cave in the Kipuka Kanohina Cave System on the Island of Hawaii, USA - MA170107-4 metaG ...
GGCGTCTGGCCCGGCTCTTCGATGCGCAGCCGCAATGTCGGCGGTACCACTCGTCCGGGCACCGCCGGCAGCACCTCCGCCGGCGGCTCCTCGACCCGCGGTGGCTCTTCGACGGCGGTGGGCTCGGCGGCGCGCTCGGCGGCCCGCTCGGCGACGCGCGGCGCGGGTTCTGCCGGCGGCGGCGCCTCGACGGCGGCCGGCGGCTGGGCGACGCGCGCCACTTCCTCGACCTCCGGTGCCGGGGGAGGAGCCTCTGCTTCGACAGGGGGGGGCGGCGGCGGCGCCGCCGGCCTTAGCGTCTTGACGAGGCGCGGCGGTCCGAGCACCGGCGTCGTCGGCTTTGGCGGCTCGGCCTTCCGGCCGGGAGCGGCCTTCTTGCCGCCTCGAACGGGTGCGGGCGTGTCGGCGAACATGTCGCCGCCAGGCAGTGCGATGTTGCGCTGCCGCGCCACGCGCTCCACAAACGAGCGGGCGACGACCTCCTCGATCGTGCTCGAGGCGCTCTTCAGCTCGATGCCGTGGTCACGCTTGAGCAGCGCGAGCACTTCCTGGCTCGTCGTGGTGAGCAGTTCCGCGACCTTGTAGATCCGAACAGTTGCCAAACGCTATTCCTCTTGTGTCTTGGCGGCCTCAGTCCGTTCGGCGTCTTCCGCCGCTTCGGTGTTCGCGACCTCCACCTGTGCCGCTTCGCCATTTTCGCTCTGCACCGCGGCGTCGGCCGCCAAGTCGGCGGAGGCGTCGGCTGGCTCGCCTTCGGCGGTGCTTTCGCCAATTTCGAGGGCGCCGAACTGCGCCTCGACTTCCTTGCGCTTCTCTTCCTCGCTCTTGATGTCGATCCTCCAGCCCGTCAGCTTGGCCGCGAGCCGCACGTTCTGCCCCTTCTTGCCGATTGCAAGCGACAGCTGCTTGTCCTCGACAACCACCTCCATCACCCGCTCCTTGTCGTCGATGATGGAGACGCGTTGCACCTTCGCGGGGCTGAGCGCATTGGTCACGAAGACGACGGAATCGTCCGACCACTCGACGATGTCGATCTTCTCACCGCGCAGCTCGCGGATAATCGCCTGTACGCGTGTCCCCTTCATGCCGACGCACGCACCCACCGGGTCGACATCGCGCTCCCGCGAATACACGGCGACCTTCGCGCGGTCGCCCGCTTCGCGTACGGCGCCCCGGATCATGACCGTGCCGTCGTAGATCTCCGGGACTTCCTGCTCGAACAGTTTGATCAGGAGCGCCGGGTCGGTCCGCGACAGGACGATCTGCGGCCCCTTGGCGCTCCGGTTCACGCCCTTGATCACGGCGCGGAGGCGCTCGCCCGGGCTGTAGCCTTCGGCGCGCGACTGCTCCTTGCGGGGAAGCACCGACTCGACGCGGCCAACCTCGACGATGAGATCGCCATTCTCGAACCGCTTGACCGTGCCGTTGATCACTTCGCCGATCCGCTGGTTGTACTCGGCGAAGATGTTCTCTCGCTCGGCTTCGCGTACCTTCTGGAAGATGACCTGTTTGGCCGTCTGCGCCGCGATTCGCCCGAGCACGTCAGTGCGCTTGGGGAACTCGATCTCCATGTCGACCTCGGCCTCGTCGCCGTAGAGCTCCTGCGCTTCCTTCAGCGAAATCTGCGTGGCTGGATCAGTCACCTCGGAGACGATGTGCTTGACGGCGAAGAGGTCGACCTGGCCGGTCTCCTGATTGAAGCGGGCTTTGAGGTCCTCGTGCGTCTCGTTTGTCTTGTAGTACTTCCGCGACGCGGTGAGGACGGCGTCCTCGATCGCCGTGACGATTGTTTCGGGCTCGATGCCTTTTTCTTTGGCGAGCGCCTCGATGGTCTGCATCAACGGATTTGCCATCGTGTCCTCAGAATTCCACTTCCAACCGGCCGCGCGTGATCAGGTCGAACGGCAGCCGATGCACCCGACCGTTGGACGCCTCCAGCAGCACCTCCGAACCCTCGACGCCTCGCAGCCGGCCCTCGAACGCCTTCTGGTTGTCCACAGGCTCGGCGAGCACGACCTTCGCCAGCCGCCCAGCAAACCGCTCGTAGTCGCCGCGGTCGCGCAGCGGCCGATCGAGGCCAGGCGATGAGACCTCGAGCGTGTAGGTGAAGGGGAGCGGGTCCTCGACGTCGAGAACCGTGCTCATCTCCCGGTTCACCTGCTCGCAGTCCTCGATACTGACGCTCTCCTCTGCCGTCGCCGCCGGCCCGGGGCGATCGATGATCACACGCACGACATGTCCCACCGCCTCGCGTCGGCTCTGCACGTCCCAGACGTTCAGGCCGCGCGACGCGGCCACCCGTTCGGCAATCGCCCGAATCTGCGCCAGCGGCTCCATCCTCGTTGGTAGCTGGGCGACCAAGCTGCGTAGCTACGCAAATAAAAAAAGTGGGCACAGGCCCACTTGGAGTAGTACTCCGCCTAGGTGGCGACCCTTCAGATTAGCACAATTTCTCAAGAATGCGCGACTGGTCGCGCGATGAGGTCGTACGCGCGGCTGCCGACCAGCTCCACCTCGAGGAAACTCCCAGCGGACACCGCGGCCGGATCGCAGTCGGTGAGATAGACCACGGAATCGATGTCGGGAGCCTGTCCCGCGAGGCGGCCACGCAGCACGAGCTCGTGCTCAACTGAGGGGCCGTCAACGAGCATGCGCACGCGGGTCCCGACACGCCCGGCGTGTGCGTCCGCCACGATGCGCTCTTGCGTACGCATGAGGCGAGCCCGCCGCGCCCGCTTGACAACGCCCGCCACATCGTCCGGCAGCGCGAATGCCGACGTGCCGTCCTCGTGGGAGTACGTGAAGACACCGACGTGGTCGAACCGGCTCGCTTCGATGAAGGTCAGCAGTTCATCGACGTCGCGCTCCGACTCGCCGGGAAACCCGACGATGAAGGTGGTGCGCACCGCGACGCCGGGCACGCGCGTACGGATGCGATCGAGCAACCGCTCGTAGCCCGCGCGCGTCCCCGGGCGCTTCATCCGCGCGAGCACTGCATCGGAGGCGTGCTGCAGCGGCAGATCGATGTATTTGCAGACCTTCTCGCTGTCGCCGATCGCTTCGAGCACCTCGTCGCCAATCGTGGTTGGATACAGATAGAGCATCCGGATCCATTCGACGCCGTCGATGCGATTCAGATCCCGCAGCAGGCGCGCGAGCGCGCCCCGCTCGCCACGGTCGATCCCGAAGAACGTCGTGTCCTGCGAAATGAGCAGAAGCTCCTTGACGCCCTGCGCCGCCAGACGCTCGGCTTCCCGCAGGATCGATTCGGCCGGCCGGCTCCGATAGTGGCCGCGGAGCTGCGGAATGATGCAGAACGCGCACTTGTAGTCGCATCCTTCCGCCACTTTGAGATACGCGTAGTGCCGGGGCGTCGCGAGCAGTCGGGGAGTGTTCGCGTCGTAGATGTAGGTCGGCAGCTCCCGGGATCGGGGATCCGGAGTCCGGGATCCGGGGTTCAGGGGTTCGAGGTTCACTGGTTCCCCGTTGGAGCGGAGCAACCGAACTGGCCGGATCCCGGATCCCGAATCCCGGATCCCGCCAATGGCATCCACGATCTGTGGCACTTCCCCCGTACCGATGATTACGTCGATCTCCGGAATTTCCGCGCGCAACTCGTCGCGGTATCGCTCCGCCAGGCATCCGGCGACGACCAGCGTCTGGCAGGTGCCGCGCTTCTTGTGCTCGGCCATCTCCAGAATCGTGTCGATCGACTCCCGCTTCGCCTTGTCGATGAACGCGCACGTATTGACGATGAGCACGTCGGCATCGGCGGCGTCGCGCGTGAGCTGATGGCCTGCCTGCTGCGCGAGCCCGAGCATCACCTCGGAATCGACGAGGTTCTTCGGGCACCCGAGGGAGATCATGCCAATCTTCATTCGACCGATCTAAGGATACTCGACGGATAATCGTGAGGACCGTATGGCCGTCACGGACCTCGTCGACATCTCGTCGGTGCTCACAGGTAAGGTTCCGATGGGAAGCCGGGTGACTGTTCGCGGCTGGGTTCGAACGCGTCGCGATTCGAAGGCAGGCCTGTCATTCATCCATCTTCACGATGGGTCCGGTTTCGACCCTTTGCAGGTGGTTGCCCCGGCCGCCCTGCCGAACTACGACACCGAAATCAGGAAGCTGACGTCGGGGTGCTCGATGGTGGCCCGCGGGACCCTGACCGCGAGCCAGGGGGCGGGTCAGACGGTCGAGCTGCAGGCCGACAGCATCGAGGTTGTCGGGTGGGTCGAGGACCCGGAGGCATACCCCATTCAGCCGAAGCGCGCCTCGTTCGAGTACCTGCGCGAGGTCGCACACCTCCGGCCCAGGACGAACACCCTGGGCGCCGTGGGACGCGTCCGGCACTGCCTCAGCATGGCGATCCACCGCTACTTTCACGACCATGGGTTCTTCTGGATCCACACGCCCATCATCACGTCGAGCGACACGGAAGGCGCGGGCGAGATGTTCAGGGTCAGTACGCTCGATCTGGCGAATCTCGGAGCCATTCCACGAGCGCCGGACGGCCATACCGATTTCAGTCAGGATTTCTTCGGCCGAGAGACCTTCCTCACCGTCAGCGGTCAGTTGAACGTCGAGACCTACTGTTGCGCGCTCTCGAAGGTGTACACGTTCGGGCCGACGTTCCGCGCCGAAAACAGCAACACCAGCCGACATCTCGCCGAATTCTGGATGGTAGAGCCTGAAATCGCGTTTGCAGACCTCGCTGCCGATGCGGATCTCGCGGAATCGTTCCTCAAGTACATCTTCACGGCGCTCCTTAACGAGCGGAGCGACGACCTCACCTTCTTCGCGGATCGCATCGACAAGCAGTGCATCAGCCGCCTCGAGGCATTCGTCAGCTCCGCATTCGAGCGCATCTCCTACACCGACGCGATCACGGCGCTCGAAACGAGCGGCCGGACATTCGAGTTCCCGGTCAGCTGGGGCATGGACCTGCAGTCGGAACACGAGCGTTGGCTGACCGAGGAGCACGTCAAGGGTCCCGTGGTCGTGATGGATTACCCGAAGGCCATCAAGGCGTTCTACATGCGGCTGAACGACGACGGCAAGACGGTTGCGGCGATGGACGTCCTGGCGCCAGGCATCGGCGAAATCATCGGGGGCTCACAGCGCGAAGAACGGCTCGACTATCTCGATCGCCGGTTGGCGGAGCTGCGTCTGGATCCGCAGGCCTACTGGTGGTATCGCGACCTGCGGCGGTACGGCACAGTGCCGCACGCGGGGTTTGGCCTCGGCCTCGAACGAACGCTCATCTATGCGACGGGTCTGGCGAACATCCGAGACGTGATCCCGTTTCCTCGGACGCCTGGGCACGCCACGTTCTAGAACGTGACGAATGTCTTCTCGAGCCGCTCGCGGGCCCCAGCCGACCGCCGCAACACGTCAATCGGGTTGCCGGTGTCGGCGACTTCCAACATGAGCGGACCGTCGTAGCCGATCTTCTGCGTCGCCATCATCGCGGCGCCCCAGTCGATCGTCCCGGCGAACGGGACGAGATGCTCATCCTCACGCCCGTGGTTGTCATGCACATGGGTCGTCCATACGTGCCCAGAGATCGCTTCGATCGCCTCACCGAGGTCGCCCATCAGGTAGGCGTGCCCGTAATCGAGGCAGATGCCGGCGTCGAGTCCCTCCACGTGCCCGTCGATCAGTTCCACGAGTGCAGTCGCGCTGGAGAGGTCGTTCGGGATCACTTCCACCGCCACGCGTACGCCGACCGCGGCAGCCAGGGCGACGGTCTCTTCGAGACTCCGGCGCGCGGCGTCGGGGTGATTCTCGTCCGTCGACGCTGCTCGGGACGACCCTGAACGCGTCGAAGGGTCGGTCCGCGCGTGCGGCGCCGCGGACGGCATGCCGAGGTGGACGACGAGAAAGCGATACGGGAGGTGCCGAGCGACCGCGAGTGCCGCGCGCGTTTCGGCGATCGCCGCGGCGCGCCGCTGCTCGTCGCCGGAGGCGTTCGACAGCGGGCCGATCCACTGCCCGCGGCTCAAGCCCTCGACGATCGGCGCGTGCATCGAGTGCAGCTCGAGGCGCGTGTCGGCGAGCCACTCGCCGAGCGCGGCGATCGCCCGTTGGTCGTGGTAGTCGAAGTGCGACCGCGTCGCAAACAGCTCGATCGCCTCGAAGCCGTGCGCCGCAATGTGCACGAGGTGATCACGCGTCAGCCGCGACTCGTGGAACAGATGCGTGGAGACGCCGAAACGGTGCTCAGCCAAACGATCAATGTTAAGTCCCAAAACCCAAAACCCAAATCCCTAATCCCAGCCGGAACCAGCCGGACCTTGAGGAGTCGGGTCGTTGGGAGTGGATTTACCGCAGTTCCTCCAAATGGTCGGCCAGCAGCTCGCGCAGGCGGCCGAATCGGTGGTACCGCGCGACGTTGGTGCGGACGTAGTTCAGCGTTCGCGGGATGTACTGGATGTACACGGTATTGTCGCGCGCCGTCGTTTGGTAGCCGAAGGTGCCGAGCGCCTTGAGGTTCCGCTGCAAGGCCATGAGGTCGAACCGCCAACGGAAGTCGCGATCGTCGGCCTCGGCCTCGCCGCGCTTGGCGAGGAAGAACGCGATGAGCTCGTCGACCTGCGTCTCGGTGAAGTCGACGTAGGAGTCACGCAGCAGCGAGGCGAGATCGTAGGTGTCCGGCCCCATCCGCGCATCCTGGAAGTCGATGATGTAGAGGCTGCCGCCGTGCAGCATGAGATTGCGGCTGTGGTAGTCACGGTGGCAGAGCACGCGAGGCTCGGACGCGAGCTCCTCGGTGATCGCGGCGTACTCGGCAGCCAGCGCCTCCCGTGCCGCCTCGGTCAGGACCGCGCCGCGATACGCCTCCAGAAAGTGCTTCGTGAAGAACTGCAGCTCCCACGTCAGCTTCTCGACGTCGAAGGCGATGCCGTAGGAGACGTACTCCGGCGACGTCAGCTCGCGGCCCCGCCGCTGAATCGTCGTAATGAAGCCGACAGCCTCCCGGTAAATCGCCGCGTGTTCGGTCGCCGGCGCCGCGCCGACGTGCGCCTGGAGCGTCACATCGCCAAGGTCCTCGAGTGCGATGATGCCGAGGACGTCTGAATGGTGCAACATCCGCGGTATCGGCACCGGCATTGCGCCGAGCAGCCGCGCCACGTTGACGAACGGAAGCGTCTCGAAGGTAATCGGTCCCGGATGGACCGCGAGCACCTGTGAGGGCTCCTCGCGGAGCAGGATTCGGAAGTACTGACGGTCCGAGGCATCGCCGGTGAGCGGAACGATTCGCGCCGATCGCGCATCGCGCCCAGCCTCGGCGAGAAACCGATCGATGCGGCCGCGCACCGCAGCGCCTCCGTCGCTTCGCCGGTCGACCGTCATCGAACCACGAGGATCACGAAGATCGTGAAGGACATGTCGCCATTATCAAAGATATTTCGTGTCCGTCGTGACCTTCGTGGTGTCAAATCCTCGCCACCGCGAGATCGCCGACCCGCTCCTCGCCCGGTACCAGTTGAGCGTCCACTCGTCTCAACATCATCGCCGTCCAGGACGTCCCCGCAGGGACGCGGGCCCCGTCGGTCACCACGCAGCCGCGAAGCGATGCGCCGGCCTCGACGATCACGTCATCCCAGAGGACCGAATCCTCTACACGCGCCGTTGCATCGACGTGCGTGCGTGTACCCAGGAGGGCACCGCCGTCCCGGGCGGCCAGTTGCAGCGTCGTCCGCAAATAGTCTTCAGGCGTGCCGATGTCGAAAAACGCTGCGTCGGTGGCATACGCGCACACCGCGCCTGGTCGATTCCGGATCAAGTCTCGATAGATGCCGCTGAACGACTCGGCGACCGCGCCCGGTGGCACAGATGCGAATGTGTCGGCCTCTGCGACCTGCACGCCAATGAAATGAAACGGTGCGATGGTGTGTCCGGGGGTGCAAGGCGCGATGGTGCTACCGCGACCGGCGAAAGCCGTGACGACGCCGCTCGTGTCGACGAGGACACTGCCGTATTTGTCGGTCTCGACGTTCGGCACGACCGCCATCGTCACCAGCGCGCGCGTGCGGCGGTGCTCATCGATGAGCGCGACGATGTCGACATCGGTCAACGTGTCGCCGTTGACGATGAGGAACGTTGGTTCTCCGAGGAGCGAGAGTGCTTGTCTCGGCCCGCCCGCCGAGCCGAGCACTGGCACTTCCCACGAGTACCGCACCCGTAGGCCGAGATCGCTGCCGTCGCCGACTGCGCGCGTGATCGTGTGCGGCAGGTGATGCAGGTTGAGGACGACGTCGCGAACGCCCGTGGCCTGCAGCTGCCGGAGGATGCGCCGCACCAGCGCGTCGCCCGCAACCGGCACTGCGGCCTTGGCGCGAACCAACGAGAGGGGCCTGAGGCGCGTCGCAAGGCCCGCGGTCAATACGAGCGCCGGGATCATTCCTCGGACAGGCAAGCCGTCGTCATATCGCGCCCTTCAATTATGACAAACGGTACCTGTGCGGGCGTGCGTTTCCGCACACGGTCGCACACTTCGCACAGGTACCGTCGCGATTGCAGCCGATTCTGGGCCCGTTGCCGTCCTCCAGCGCCCGGAACACCACTTGCACGACGGCGCACGTGCGCACGTCACCCCTCGCGCGCGCCGGCCTGGCTGGCCTAGCCGGTCTGACTGGTGCGCTATTGCATCTGGCACCGATGCCGTTCGTCAGCTCGCTTGTGGCCGGACGGATCGTCACGCTGCCCGTCGCCATGCTCCTCGGCCCGTGGCACGGTGTCGCCGCGCTGCTTCTCTCGACGCTTCCGGTCGCGGACATGCCAGTCGCACAACTCGCGCTGCTGGCGCTCGAGGCGTTGGTCGTCGGTCTGAACCGGCGATGGTCCGTCATTCTCGTTGCAGCGCTGTTCTGGCTCGTGGGCGCTGTTGCGCTCATGCTTCGTCCCTCATGGTTTGGCGCCACCGATGTGCAGCCGCTGCTCTGGGCGGTGGCGACGCAGCAGTGGCTCCACGCGATGTTGGGCGTAGCGGTCGCACGGCTCCTCACCACGATGTGGCTCGACTGGCGCGCCACGCGGCAGCCTGCGGCCCTGCCTCGTCAACGCCTGCGAGAGTACGCATCCGAGGCGTTCGTGCTCGCGGCAATCGTTCCGGTGCTGGCGTTGAACGCCGCCGGTGGCCAGGTCGTGGCCGCTCACCACCAGTTCGAAGGCGAGTCGCGGCTGCGGGAGTCCGCTGCCGCGCTGGCCAGTCGCCTCGATCAATACCTGGACGCCCAGGTGCGCGCCGTGGAGGCGCTGGCGAAGACGGTTGCCGTGGTTGCCGATGACCCCGTGCGGCGCAATGCGCTGCTGGCGGCGTATCCTGCCGTTCACACGGCGATTCGCGGGTCGATCGTGACGGATCGAAACGGGGTCGTCATCGCGACGATGATGGCAGGATCGCCATCGAATTCGAGCGGACTCGGCGAGTCGCGCGCCGATCGCGCCTACTTCGAGCACGCCAGGCAGACGGGCAACGCCGCGGTGTCCGACGTCATTGTCTCCCGCGTCGACGGCCAACCGGTCATCGTGATTGCGGCGCCGTACGTCGACGCTCGAGGCGCATTCGCTGGTGTCGTCACGGGCGCCGTGCGACTCGACACACTGGGCGCCTTCATCGACCAGGCTCGCATCGTTGACGAAGGCGCGGAGATCGCCCTCGTCGACCGAGACGCTCGCGTCATCTACTCGAGAGGAACGGGCTGGGCGAGCCGGCAGCCGGTACAAGACGAACCGCTCGTCGCCGAGAGCAGCCGCGCCGGTGCGGACGTCTACGCCTTTACGCCCAGCAGCGGCCAAACCGAAGCCAGGGTGGGCGCGGCGGCACCCGTCGATCTCGCGGGCTGGCGCGTGTTCGTCAGTCGACCCGTGCTGGGACTTCGGCTCGAGACGACGCCCTACTACGTCCTGACCGTCGTGCTGATCGCGCTGGTGCTCGGGGGGGCCGTCCTCACGGCGCGCCGCATTTCGACCGCGGTCACTCGTCCGCTCGACGAGCTGGTCGCGACCCTCCGCGGCGTATCGCTCCGGGAGGCGCGGCAGGCGAACGCACCGGCCGCAGAGCGCTTCGACGAGACGCATGAGCTGATGGCGAACGTCGATGTCATGCAAGACCGTCTCGCGGCGTCGTATCGGGATCTCGAGCGGGCTCTCGCCGAACGTGAGGACCTGAACGACGAGTTGCGGGAACTCACCGCGGATCTCGAGCGAAAGATTCAGGCCAGAACGGCCGAACTCGCGGCGGCGACACAATCGGCCGAAGCGGCAAGCCGCGCCAAGAGCGACTTCCTGGCCAATATGAGCCATGAAATCCGCACACCGATGAACGGCATCATCGGCATGACCGAGCTGGCGCTCGCGACCGAGCTGAACGATCCGCAGCGCGAATACCTCGAAACGGTCCAGCAGTCGGCGGAATCGCTGCTCGTCATCATCAACGAGGTCCTCGACTTCTCGAAGATCGAGGCCGGGAAGCTCCGGATCGAGCGGTCACCGTTCTCGCTGCGGACGATGCTGGAGGAAACGGTGAAACCGCTGGCGCTGCGAGCGCATCAGAAGCGACTCGAACTGCTGGTGGACGTCCAGGGGGACGTGCCAGACGCGCTCGAAGGCGATCCGTACCGGCTCAGACAGATCCTCGTGAATCTCATCGGCAACGCCATGAAGTTCACGCCCATGGGTGAGATCGTCGTTCGCGTGACCAGGACGGACGGCCGCCCCGGCGAGATCGGACTGCACTTCAGCGTCATCGATACCGGGATCGGCGTGCCACCGGACAAGCTGCAATCGATCTTCGAAGCATTCTCGCAGGTCGATGGGTCGTCGACACGCAAGTACGCCGGTACCGGTCTCGGGCTCACGATCTCCGCGCAACTCGTCGAGATGATGGGCGGCCGAATCTGGGTCGAGAGTACGCTCGGACAGGGAAGCCACTTTCAATTCGTGGTCTCGATGCCGCCGAGCCACACACCAGTGATCGCCATGCCGCTGCCGCGTGTCGACGAGCTGGCCGGCATGACAGCGCTCGTGGTAGACGACAACACGACGAGCCGGCGGCTCTTGCGCGAAATCCTCGCTGGCTGGGGCATGCACGTCTCCGACGCAGACGGCGGTGGGACGGCCCTGCAGCTCGTTGACGGGTCACGCAGCCGCTTCCACGTGGCGCTCATCGACACCGAGATGCCCGGCATGCGGGGTCCCGAGCTGGTCGACGCCCTGCGGCAGCCGCCGCGTGAGGTCACGACGCCGATCGTGATGCTGACCTCCTCCGATCGGCTGCGCCGGTACCAGGCCGCAGGCATGTACACGCTCGTCAAGCCGATTACGCAGTCGTCGCTGTTGCAGGCGATCCGCATGGTGCTCGGATCGGATCCGGACGCCGACGCACGGCCGGCGGCGCCGCCGATCACGCCGACACGCGCCGCGCGCCCGCTCCGCGTGCTGGTGGCCGAGGACAACCCGGTGAACCGTACACTCGCAGCCCAACTGCTGATGCGCCGCGGACACCAGCCCGTGCTCGCCACCAACGGACGGGAGGCGGTCGATACCCTGGCGCGCGAGCGAATCGACCTTGTGCTGATGGATATCCAGATGCCGGAGATGGACGGGCTCGAAGCGACGGCAGCCATTCGCGCGCGGGAGCGGACCTCCGGCGCGCGTCTCCCGATCGTCGCGCTGACCGCGCACGCCATGCCCGGCGATCGGCAACGTTGCCTCGACGCCGACATGGACGGCTACGTCGCCAAACCTGTCAAGGCCGTCGAACTGTTCGAAGTCATCGATCGGGTGATGGCCGCCGCAAGCACCTACCCGTCCACCGCCGCCGGTCGGCATTGAGCCTGGCGCTCACTCCTCCGGAAAGACCATGTGCGGGCCGTCGAAGCCGTGCCGCGCGCGGTGCTGCACGAACAGGCCGCGATACGAATCGAGAATGAAGTCAGCCGTCGATCGGCCGAGCGCCTGCGTCATGGCATGAATGCCCGGTTCGCCCCCTTCGATCTCGACGAAGGTGCCGACGGGCGTCTCGTCGAGCGCGATCGTGACGTCCTCGGCGGCATACTCCTCGCGATATTTCTCGTAGCGGAACCAGACGTGGAGTCCAAGCTCCTCGAGCACGTGCCGCAGCACTTCGCCGTCGGCGACAACCGTCTCGTGCTCGTCTCGGATCTTGATGGTGCCTGGCTGCACGGGACCCTTGAACGTCATCAGGCTCTTGCCTGCCTCGGTGCGGATGCGCAGCGCGCACCGTCGTCGGCGGAGCAGTTCATCCTCGGTGTCGAGCAGAACGTCTTCTTGGAGGCGGCGTGACCGCAGCGGCGTGGCGCCTGCGGCGCGAATTGCGGCGCGGGCTTGCTCGGGACCGTCGAACCGGAGTTTGACTTCGCGCTCGACCATCAACATGAGGTGCCTCCGAAAGGCACCCTTTTATCATGAAAACAGAAGGCCCCAGGCCTGAAGCCTGGGGCCTGGGGAGTTCAGTCCTTCGTGACCGCGACGAACGTTTCCTGGCCGCCGCGCAGCACCCGCAGGAACGCCGTGCCGCCCGACGGAATGCGTCCGAGCTCGCGGACCGCATCGGCGGCGTCGGTGACGTTCTCGCGCCCGACCCGGATGATGACGTCGCCCTCCGACAGCCCGGCACGCGCAGCCCCGCTTCCGGGCTCGACCGCCGTAATCACAGCGCCCTGTGCGTTCCGGTTCAGCCGCAGCCGCTGGGCTATCTCGGGCGTGATGTTGCTGACCGTGATGCCGAAGCCCGACGTCGTCTCCTGTGGACTGCCACCTCCGCCGTTGTTGTTCCCGCGCAGCGACGACTGCTCGGCGTCGAGATCGAGCTCCTCGACGGTTACGTTGACCGTTCGCTCTTGCCGGTCGCGGACGATGCGAACAGGGACCGTCGTCCCCGGCTTGGTCGCGGTCACCATGGCGACCAGCTCGTCGCGGTTGCGAATCGGTTTGCCGTTGTAGGCGATGATCACGTCGCCTGGTTCGAGCCCGGCGCGAGCCGCCGCGCCGTTCGGCGCGAGGTTCAGCACGACGGCGCCGGTCCGCTCCTTCAGCCCGAACTCGTCGACCGCGTCGGCGGGCACCGGTCCGATGCCGACGCCGATCCGCCCGCGCGTGATCTTGCCTGCGCGCAGCTGCGGCAGGAGCTCCCGCACGACGTTAATCGGCATCGCGAAGCCGATGCCGATGTTGCGCGCCTGTCCCTCGCTGATGATTGCGGTGTTGATGCCGATCACCTCGCCGCGCATGTTGAGGAGCGGGCCGCCCGAGTTCCCCGGGTTGATCGCGGCATCGGTCTGTAGCACCTGCGCGGAGCGCCCCTCGGACACAGGAAACGCGCGCTCGACGGCGCTGATGACGCCGACCGTGACGGTATGACCCAACCCGAACGGGTTGCCGATGGCCATGACCCAGTCGCCCGGAAAGATCTGCCCAGAGTCGCCGAACTTCGCTTCCGGCAGCGCGTGGTCGGGCTTCTCGGTCAGCTCGATGAGCGCACTGTCGGTCAACGGGTCGCGCCCGACGATGCGCGCGTCGTAGAGCTGGTCCTCGTCCTCGCCGTAGAGAGACACCTGGATGCGGGTGGCGCCCTCGACGACGTGGTTGTTGGTGAGGATGAAGCCGGCGCGGTCGATGATGAACCCGGTGCCGGCCGCCTGCACGAGACGATCGCGCGGCTGTTGCTGCGGCTGTTGCGGTGGCTGGCGCGGCGTACCGGGCGTACCGCCGGGGCCGGGCTGGCCGAAGAACCGCTCGAACAGATCGCCGCCGAAGAAGTCGCTCAGGTCCTGCTGCCGCTGCCGCGACTCCGTGCGAATGTTGACCACGGCCGGCGATACCGTCTTGGCGATCTCGCGGAACGTGGTCGCGCCGATCGTGCCGGAGATCGGCGCGCTGTTCATCGGCGGCGCCACGGTCTGGGCGGCCGACGAAGGCGCCATGCCCAGCCGGGAGGCGATCACCAGGCCGACAGCCAGCGAGGCAATCGCAATGAGCAATGCGTAGAAAAACGTGATCTTGCGGTTCGCCATGAACATCCTCACAGAAAGGGAATTTACGGTGTGAATGCCTCCATCCGCAAATTCGCCAATGCGTCAATCTCCTAGTGTAATTATCTCCATCTGGCGCGGGCCCGTCACCACGGCCGCGCGCGCCTCCCGAAACACGTTGATTTCCGTGCGGACGCCGAAGCCGTCGAAATATAGCCCCGGCTCGATCGTGAATCCGGCTCCGGGCAGCACGCGCCGGTCGTCGTGCGTCTCGTAATCGTCGAGGTGGACGCCGTTGCCATGCACGCTCTCTCCCAGACTATGACCGGTGCGATGCAGAATGTGGTCCGCATATCCCGCTCGCTCCAGCACGGCTCGCGCCGCTCGGTCGACCTCCCAACCGCGGACGTCACGTCCCGCTCGCGCGGCGTCCTCGACGAAGGCAACGGCTGTATCGCGGGCGTCAGCCACGGCCCGGAACGTCCGCATCGGCTCTGGCGGAACGGTTCGGCTCGTGACCGCCACCCAGGTGATGTCCGCAAACACGGCGCCGGGCTCGGGTCGCTTGCCCCACAGGTCGAGGAGCAGGACCTGATCCGCGACGATCGGGCGGCTGCGCTCCGCGGTGGGCAAGTAATGCGGATTGCCGGAGTTGGCGCCAATCGCGACCACCGGCGGTGAGTCGCTCACCAGGCTTTCTTCCGCGAACCATTTCACCATCCGCTGCTGCACCGCGTACTCCGTGAGCCGTGAGCCGTTGCCGAGCGCTTCGGCGACGAGGGCGAACGCGCGATCCTTGATCCGGTAGAGCGCCTCCGATGCCGTTCGATGCGACGCCAGCTGCGCCGCGGTCCAGGTAGCCTCGAACTGCTGCGCGAGATCGCCGGACGAAACAATCTCGACGCCACGCTGCCGAATCGCCTCGACGGTTCCCGCGTCGACGCGCGACAGATACGGAATCGCGCAGTCGGGCGAGTATTCCATCGCGATGCGCCGGACGCCTCGAAGCAGCTGCGTCAGCGCCGCGTCGAGCTGGCGCCGCCCGGCGTAGACGATCTTCTCCCCCGGCAATGCGTCGAGATTGTGGCGTTCGATCGCGTGAACCACCGCGCGCGGCTCGCCGGTGGCGGGAATCAGGTAGTACCACCGCCGCGTGGTCATGTGGCCCCCGTCCGTCAGCCCTGCGAGCTTGGCCGCAATCGGATTGGATCCGTGAAAGTCGTAGAGCAGCCAACCGTCGAGCCCCTCTGGACCAAGTGCGCGCTGCACGGCGGTCACGTCGAGCGCCATCCCTTCACTATAGTCTGACGGGGGAGGCGCGCCGAAAGTCGGGCCTCGCTATAATCGAATTGCCACTAACAGGTTCTTGACCATGAAGAGACGCATTCCTGTTGCGATTGTGCTGGCCGCCATCGGCGCGGCCGCTCTGGCGGGGCAGCAGCCGACGCCCGCGATCCCTCCTGCGACACAGGGCTCCGGCGAGGTGACGTTCCGAGTCGAGGTCAACTACGTCGAAGTGGACGCCGTCGTGACCGATGCGACCGGGAAGATCGTGACCGACCTGACGCAGGCCGACTTCGAGGTGCTCGAGGACGGCCGGCCGCAGAAGGTCAGTGCGTTCTCGCTCGTCAACCTGCCGATCGAGCGTGGAGTCCGGCCGCTCTTCGCGGGCGGCCCGATCGAGCCCGACGTAGGCGCCAACACGATCGCAGAAGGGCGCATCTACGTGATCGTGCTCGACGATCTCCATACGAACTTCACCAGCACGGCGCGCGTGCGGCAGTTCCTGCGGGCGTTCGTCGACACCAACTTCGGCACCAACGATCTCGCCGCGGTCGTGTACACGAGCGGCCGGGCGACGGCGGGACAGGAATTCACGAACCGCCGGCGCCTCCTGCTCGAGGCAGTGGACCGTTTTTCGGGCCGGCGTCTGCGTTCCGAGGCGCTGGAGATGCAGGACGAGCTGAGTCGGCGCGTCGACATCGGCTCTTTGGATCCAGGCGGCGAGCGCGATCTGAAGCTGATGGATCCGCTCGAGGCCGAACGTGCCCACCACGCACGGTCGATGCTCTCGCAGCTGCGCGATCTCGCCGCGTTCATGGAAGGCATCCGCGGCCGGCGCAAGTCGATCCTGCTCATCAGCGAGGGCATCAGCTACAACATCTACGACGTGTTCACCAACACGTCGGCCGGTATCATCCTGCAGCAGGCAAGCGACGCGGTGGCGGCCGCGACGCGCGCCAACGTGGCGATCTACGCCATCGACCCGCGGGGCCTCTCCGCGTTCGAGGACGCGATCGAGTCGGCGGGCACGCCCAGCAGCATCACGCCGTCGCAGTTCTCGCTGATCGGCCAGCTCGAGAACTCGCTGCGCCTGTCGCAGCAGAGCCTGCAGGTGCTTGCCGAGCAGACCGGCGGATTCGCCGCGATCAACCGCAACGATTTCGCTGGCGCCTTCGAGCGCGTGGTGCGCGAGAACAGCTCGTACTACGTGCTCGGCTACTATCCGACCAACGATCGCCGCGACGGCCGCTTTCGCCGCATCGAGGTGCGCGTCAAGCGTCCGGGCCTGCAGGTGCGTGCGCGGCGCGGCTACGTGGCGCCGCGCGGCCGCGCGCCGAACACGCGGCCGCCCGCAAATGCCACGCCGTTCGACGCGGCGCTGGGGACGGCCATCAACAGTCCGATTCCGCTGACCGCTATTCCGCTCACGATCACCGCGGCGCCGTTCAAGGGAACCGCGCCGAACGCCGCAGTCGCGATCGCGCTCGAGATGCGCGCCGACATGTTCCGGTTCACGGAGAAGGCGGGCACCTTCCTCGATCGCGTCCAGGTGGCATTCTCCGCCGTTGATCCGGGGGGCACCATCCGGCCCGGCAACAAGCACGTGCTCGGCATGGAGATGGGCGCGGCGACCGCGGCCGCGGCGCGTGAGCGCGGGTTCCGCGTCGTCTCCGAGATTGCGCTCCCGCCCGGGCGCTACCAGCTGCGCGCGTCGGCGGCCGAGGAGGGTGCCAACCGCTCGGGCAGCGTGTTCTACGACCTCGAGGTACCAGATTTCTACAAGGCGCCGTTCGCGATGAGCGGCATCGCGCTGACCTCGGCCTCCATGTCGGCGACGCCGAGCGTTCAGCCGGGCGAGACGCTTCGCGACGTGCTCCCTGGGCCGCTCGCGGCCGGACGCGAGTTCCCGCGCAGCGATCAGGTCGCGCTCTTTGTCGAGGTCTACGAGAACGTGCCGAACGCGCCGACGCATACGATCCAGCTGGCAACCACGGTGCGGGCCGAAGATGGGCGTGTCGTGTTCGAGAACCGAGAGCAGCGATCCTCGGCCGACCTGCAGGGGAAAGCAGGAGGCTATGGCTACGGCGTGCGCATTCCACTCAACGAGTTTGCGCTCGGGACGTACGTGGTTCGCATCGAGGGTCGGTCGATCAACAACGCCTCCGCCGCGCGCGAGCTGCTCATCCGGGTGCGATGATCCAACTCCTACATACGCGTCGGCAGTTGTTTGGCAGTTGCGTTGCACGCACGTAAACGGTGGCCCCTGTGACGAGCTCGACCGGACTCCCGTCGCGGACGGCCGCGGCGCTCGCCTACAGCGGCTGGTGGGTCACCGGAGCCATCTTCTGGTTCGTCGAGCGCCGCGACTCGTTCGTCCGCTTTCACGCGGCGCAGGCGGTCGTCGTCTTCGGCCTCGCCGCGTTTCTCGTCGTCTTCTTTTGCGGGCTCGCCGTCGCCTCCCTCGCGTTTCTGCCGGCGACGTTCGGGTTCTTCGTCGTCGCCGCGACGGTCACATGGACGGCTGCGGTCGTGCTGTGGGGCATTGCCATGTGGAAAGCGGTCGGCGGCGAGACATGGCGGATCCCCGTCGCCTCGGGCTGGGCGGAGCGCTTGAACGAGCGGTTTACAGCTTCGGCACCAGCGTCGGCTTGATCTCGCCGTTGGCGTGCGAGAACTGCCACTGATTCCGGTTCATCCGGGGATCGAGCGGCGTCTCGAGCGTCACCGTGATCACCTCGCCCGGTTGCAGCGGCCGCGGGTGGCGGTAGCTGTCGCTGGGCAGCGGATTGCCGCCCTTGTCGTACCAGAAGTCGTCGATCTTGAGGCCGGCGATTGGCGCGGTGGCCATGTTCTGGATCCGCATCGTCGTGATGACGAAGTCCCTGCCGTCGACCTTGCCTCTCTTGACGACCGGCTTGGTGTAGCCGATTTGCGCGACGCCGCGAACGGGAGCGACCAGCCGCCGCGGGGCCCCCGGCTGCGCGTCCTGCGTGGCCGGCTTCGGCGCCGCCGTCGCGGGCGTGGGCGCGGACGTCTGCTCGTCCGCCTCGATGGCGGGCACCTCGGCCGCCTCGTCGCTCAGTGCCGGGGCATCTGCGCACGCGACGGTGGTCGCGAGAAGAAACACGCCGATATACGTCAGCTGCGGGTACTTCTGCATTACGACCTCCAGAGGACGCGTCGAGATCTCTTCCGAGCTTATACGATTACATTTCGCCGTTCCAGTCCTCCGGTTCGGGCGTGGCGGACTTGAAGATCTCGAGGTGCCACTTGCCGCCGCCCCACGGCTCGATCACCTCGGTCGCCACCACGTCGACGAGGATTTCGGAGAACATCCGGCCCTCCGGGTCGCCCTCGAGGTGGTACGCCTCCTCGTCCCAGCCGAAGTTCGGGTAGAGCACCATCGTCAGGAACAAGTCGTACCCGTCGTCGACGACGATGATCTGGCCGCAGGGGCGCTTGATGGTCGAATGGTAGACGAGATATTTCTCGGCGCTGTGCGCGCGGATGTAGCGCTTCAGCGAGAACTCGCGGGCGACGATCTCCTCGACGGCGATCTTCTTTTCCCAGCAGTCGCGGCAATAGCGCTCCTCGCCGCGCGGCTCCGACACGTCCTTCGCGCCACACAGCGCGCACTTCGCCTTGGCCTGGGTGGACTTGCGGGCCATCAGCTGGATCTTAAACCACGAAGCTCACGACGATCACGCACCCATTGTGATTTGTGTTCGTCGTGGCCTTCGTGGTTCATCTCGCGACCGGCTCCTGGCCAAGCGCCGGCTGGTACATCCCGCGGACGTATTCCTTGACCATCCGGCGCGTGCTGAACCGCGGCAGGACGGTCCTGATCGACTGCTTGACGATCCGCATCCAGCGGCGCGGGATCCCCTGGGCGTCGCGGTCGTAAAAGGCCGGCACGACCTGCGCCTCGAGCAGCCGGTAGAGGGCCTGCGCGTCGGCCCAGTCCTGCGCCTCCGGATCGGTCGAATCGGCCTGTCCCTCGATGAGCCATCCGTTGTCGCCCGTGAACCCTTCGGCCCACCAGCCGTCGCCGATCGACAGGTGCGGCGTGCCGTTGATGGCCGCCTTCATGCCGCTGGTCCCGCTCGCCTCGAGCGGCTTGCGCGGGTTGTTGAGCCACACGTCGCAGCCCTGTACCAGGAAGTGCGCGACGTGCAGGTCGTAATCCTCGATGAACGCAATCCGCCCGCCGAACTTCGGATCGAGCACGCGGTGGTAGATCCGCTGCAGATGATGCTTGCCGATGTCGTCGGCCGGATGGGCCTTGCCGGCGAACAGGATTTGTACCGGACGGCCGTGGGCGTGGAGGATCGCAGCCAGCCGGTCGGCGTCTGTGAAGATCAGCTCCGGCCGCTTGTACGCGGTGAACCGCCGCGCGAAGCCGATCGTCAGCGCGGTGTGATCGAACATCGTCCCGGACGCCACGATGTGAGACGCCGAGGCGCCGTGGGTCGTCCACCGGTAGCGCGCGCGCTCGCGGACGAAATTGAACAGAAACGCGCGCAGCGCTTGGCGCGCCTCCCAGAGCTCCTCGTCGGGGATCCGCAGCACGCCGTCGCAGAAGGTCGGGTCGTCGTGGCGCTCGATCCACTCGGGACCGAGATGACGATCGAGCAGCGTCCGGATCTCGGCGGCGATCCACGTCGGCACGTGCACGCCGTTGGTCACCGAGCGGATCGGCAGGCGCTCGATCGGTGTGTCGGGCCAGACTCCCCGCCACATGCGCCGTGTGACGTCGCCGTGCAGCGCGCTTACGCCGTTGATCGCTCCGGCGGTGCGCAGCGCGAGCGCCGTCATGTTGAACATCGGACCGACGCCGCTGTCGTAGGCCGCGAGCGCGAAGAACTTCTCCCGGTACGGCCCCAGCTCGCCCCATGCGCCGGTCAGGTGCTTCTCGACCAGGTGGAACGGAAACGAATCGTGTCCCGCGGCCACCGGCGTGTGCGTGGTGAACACCGTGGTGCGTCGTACGTCCTCGAGGGCGGCGTCGAACGCCCATCCCTTCTCACAGAGGTCGCGAATGCGCTGCAGCACCGCGAACGCGGCATGCCCTTCGTTGAGGTGGTAAACCGACGGCGTGATGCCGAGCGTCTTGAGCGCGCGCACGCCGCCGACGCCGAGCAAGACTTCTTGCTGCGCGCGCGTCTCGCGGTCGCCGCCGTACAGCCGTGCGGACAGATCGCGGTCCCACGGGGCATTCTCTTCGAGATCGGTGTCGAGCAGGAACAGCGTGACGCGACCGACGCGAACACGCCAGACCGCCACCAGCACCGTGCGGTCCCCGAGGGGCACGGCGGTGACACACGGCTTGCCGTCCGGTGTCATCGCCGGCTCAATGGCGGTCTCGGTCCAGTTCAGCGTCTCGTAGACCTCCTGCTGCCACCCATCGGCCGACACGGTCTGGTGGAAGTAGCCCTGCGGATACATGAAGCCGACGCCGACGAGCGGCACACCCAGATCGCTCGCTTCCTTGCAGTGATCCCCGGCGAGTACGCCGAGACCGCCCGCATAGATCGGCAGCGACTGGTGCAGCGCAAACTCGGCTGAGAAGTACGCAATGGAGTGGCCAACCAGCTCCGGGCACTCCCGCGTGCACCAGGTGCCGCGCGCCGTGCGGGTTGCGTCGAGGCGCGCGATCGCGCGATTGTAGAGCCCGAGCCACTCGGGATCGGTTATCGCGCGTTGCACCGTTTCCGGCGCGACGAGGTTCAGCATGCGAACGGGGTTGTGCGCCGTCAGGCGCCAGAGGGGGTAATCGAGCCGCCGGAAGACGTTGCGCGCTTCGGGGTTCCAGCTCCACCAGAGGTCGCGCGCCAGCTCGCCGAGCCGGTGAATGCGATCGGGCAGCGGAGGCATCGGGGCTTCAGGGTAGCATGTGCTATCCTCTCACCGCCGCCCCACGCTGAGCCCGCCAGACTGCGCGTATTAGATTCGAGCCGGAACGGCTCGCAATCTCCTGCGCCCACGAGCCGAGCTGAGGCCGCAGGAGACACCATGGGCCGTAAATTGTTTGTCGGCAACCTGCCTTACGAGACGGTGGAGCAGGATCTCGAGTCCCTGTTCGCGCAGTCGGGGGAGGTCGAGACCGTCACGGTCGTGCGCGACCGGATGACCGGACGGGCGCGCGGCTTCGCGTTCGTCGAGATGAAGAACGACGAGGGCGCGCAGAAGGCGATTGCCGAGCTGCACGGGCATCAACTGGGCGGACGCGCGCTGACCGTGAACGAGGCCCGGCCGCCGGCGCCACGGCCCTTCCGGGATGATTTCGGCGGCGGCGGCGGCGATCGCGGCCGCGGCGGACGGGGCGGAGGAGGCGGGCGGCCCGGGCGCCGAAGCGAGCCACGGTGGTAAAGTTGAGTCATGGCACGCAACGCGCGACCGACTGCGGCAAAACGCGAGCGTGAGAAGGCGCTGAGCGAGCGGCGTCAGCAAAAGGCGGCGAAGCGGCAGGACGCCAAGCAGCGCAGGGCCTCTCAGCAGCGGCCTGCCGACGGCGTCGACCCCGACATCGAGGGCATCGTCCCCGGTCCGCAGCCGCTAGCCGACTGGCAGCTCGAGGAGTAGGACACGTCAACGGACCCCTCTCAGCACGGCAGGCGATCCACGCGGAGCTGACGGGCACGCAGCGCTGGTATCAGCTGCGCCGTGGCCTCGATGGCATACCGGCGGTCGGCGCGGGGGTCGCGATGATGTCCGTCGTGCATGACGATGATGTCGCCGGCATTCGCGCGGCGGGCGAGCCGCTCCGCTAACCCCAGGGCCTCGCGCGGGCGCCACCAGTTCCAGTCCCACAGCCCAAAGCTCCAACCGGCGAGCCGATAGTTCGTCCGGTCGAGCGCCTCGTAGAGCGCGCCGCTGCGCCAGCCGGCGTGCGGACGGAAGTACGGGCACGGGCGCGCGCCAGCGAGCTGCTCGATTCGGTCGGCGGCGCGACCAAGCGCGTCGGCGATCGCCTCAGGCGTTCTGAGCATCAGCCAGCGCTCGTTCGAGTGCAGCGCGACGGCATGTCCTTCGGCGAACATGCGGCGCACGAGCGGAGCCGTCTCCTCCGTCAGGTGATCGTCGATCAGAAAGAATGTCGCGGACGCCTGTTCCCGGGCGAGCACGTCGAGCAACTGCGGCGTTGCCTCCGGATTCGGACCGTCGTCATAGGTGAGATAGACCGTCTGGGCCGCGATGTCGACCGGTAGGTGCCAGACGGATTCGTCGCGCTGGAGCGCCTCAATGACAAACGCGAACGGCGCCGTGTGGGCGAGGAACACCACGGCCGCCGCGGCCGCACCCATCAGCAGAAACATGCCGCCGCATCCTCTCACACGAACGCGTCAGTGCATCGCACGGGCGGCGGAGACGGGAAGAAATTGCACAAGAATGGGAAGGCCGACGGCCAGACATCGCCAGGTTGCACGGCGCATGGCTGCCGGGTAGAGCAGGAAAGGTGCCATCGTGAAAACGCCTGAGCTGTCGTGGTCCGTGTCCGATGACATGGTCGGCAGGCGGCTCGATAAGTTTCTCGCCGACGCTGCGCGTCTCGGGTCGCGGGGCCGCGCGGCCGACGCGCTCGCGAAGGGCAAGGTCTTCGTGAACGATCGGGAAGCAGGGCCGGACGATGCCGCTCGCCCGTTGCGCGCCGGCGACGCGGTGCGGGTCTGGGCGGACCGGCCGGGCAGTGCGCGCCGGCGCAGCACGCGGACAGCCGGCGATCTTCAGATCCTGTACGAGGACAGCGCGCTGATCGTCGTCAACAAGCCGGCAGGATTGCTCGTTGTGCCGTTGCAACAGCGGAGCGAGGCGCCGTCGGCATTCGGGCATCTCGAGGAGCACCTTCGTTCACGCACGCGGCGCCGGCCACTCGTCGTGCATCGCATCGACCGTGACACCTCGGGCATCGTCGTGTTTGCCAAGAACGCGCGCGTCCAGGAGCAGCTCAAGGCGCAGTTCGAACGGCGTGAGCCGGAGCGCGTGTACTGGGGGGTGGTGTATGGCCACCCGCGTCCGCCGCAGGGAACGTGGCGCGATCAACTGGTATGGGACTCGAAGCGGCTGTTGCAGATGCGCGCGCACCCGCACGACGCGCGGAAGAGAGAGGCGATCAGTCACTACCGCGTCGTCGAAGTTCTTCGCGGCGCGTCACTCATGGAGATCCGGCTCGAAACGGGGAAGCGAAATCAGATCCGCGTGCAGGCACGGCTGCACGGCCACCCCATCGTGGGAGAGCGGTTGTACGCCGGGGCCGACGCGTCGCCGACGGGGATCGCGTTTTCGCGCCAGGCACTCCACGCTCATCGGCTGGCATTTCGACATCCCGTCGACGGCCGACCGCTGGCGTTCGACGCGCCTCTACCCGCCGATCTGCAGGAACTGCTTGGCCGTCTTCGCGGGCGCGCGTAGCGTGCAGGCGTCCGCCTGCGCGACTATCGCAGGCCAAGGCGCGCTTTCACCGAGGCCCACTCGGCCTTGAGCTGCAGGAAGGCCTCGACGTGTCCGCACCGCAGGAACGGATTCGTCGCGAGCTCCAGCGCCATCGTCGAGCTTGGCCTGGCGCCGTAGTCATGTCCAGGCCACACAGTGGCGTCGACGGGAATCGCCGCGACCACACGCTGCAGGCTGTCCCATTCGGTGCGTGCATCGTCCTCCGAGCGCGTGCCGCCCACCTTCCCGACGAAGAGCAGATCGCCGGTGACGAGCAGCCGGTACGCCGGCTCGTAGATCACGATGTGATCCGCGCAGTGTCCCGGCACATGCAGCATGCGGAGGCGCAGGCTGCCGACGTGGAGCTCCTCGCCGTCGTGAAGCCGCACGGCCGGGGCGGTCGGCGCGCTCTCATGCGCCGCAAGGGGCGCGCGCGTGCGCGCGCGCGCCACGTCGTTGCCGTTGACATGGTCGGGATGCGAGTGGGTATTGACGACATGCGTGATCGTGATGCCCTGATCGGCGGCGCGCTGGACGAACGCGTCCGGTGAATACGAGGGATCGATCAGCACGCCCTGCTTCGCGTCGCGGTCGGCCAGCAGATACCCGAAGTTCCGATCGCCGCCCGCGCGAATCTGCTCGAAGATCAGTTGCATGGGCGCCTATCTTACTGGACACTCTGCGATCGCCCGTTCGTAGTGTCCGGCTTCAGCCGGACCAGACCAGGCTCACCGAGCAGATCAGCGCAGCCCCAGCTTTTTCCCGCGCGCGAGGAGGCGCACCGCCTCGCGGAGGCGCCGTTGCCGCGTGTCGTCCTGCTTCGCCATGACGATCCACAGCAGATATCGCCGGCGGTGTGAAGGCGCTAGGCTCTGGAAGTACGACCAGGCCTTTGGCTCGGCCTCGAGCGCTGTCGCGACGTCGGCTGGTACCTTCGACACGTCGGGAAGCGGCCCGGGAGTCGCGATTCGCGCCGTCGGTGGACGCTTCACGCCGGGAGCGGCCAGTCGGCCTGCCGCTTCGAGCTGTGCGTAGCGGCGCCGGTTCGACGGCGACCACGCGCTGTTGGCCTTCCGCGGCGTGAACTTGCGCGCGTAGCGATCGTCGTCGAGCCGCGTGATCAGGCTGTCGACCCAGCCGAAGCAGAGGGCCTCGTTCACCGCTTCCTCGTACGGAATCGACGCCTTGCCGGTGTGCGCCTTGTGGAAGACCAGCCAGATCTCCGACGCGGTCGCATGGTGTGTCGCCAGCCACCGTCGCCATGCCGCGGCGTTTCGTACGTCGAGCGTCTTCACCGTCGCACCTCAGCCACGAAGCCCGCTCAGCCTGCGTGTACAATACAAGTTCCTGCCCGGAAATCGTCCGCACCTGCGGAAGTGGCGGAATTGGCAGACGCGCTAGCCTCAGGAGCTAGTGGCCGCAAGGCCATCGGGGTTCGAGTCCCCGCTTCCGCACCATCGCTCGCTCTCGCTCGCTCTGGCGCGCAAGCGCTGCTCAGGCACTTGGCCATCGCCGCGTCGCGCTCGGCCGAGGGCACGAGTCCCCGCTTCCGCACCAACCTTCATTCGTCCGTGTAGACTCGCGGGTTTTTGCGCGTAAGGACTAGAGTTGCACGCCAGATGCACGGAGGCGGATACCGCCTTACCCGTGGCGGCACGAACCTCGCGAGTGAGGTTCTCTTTACGGGCGATTGGGAAGTCAGGGCCACGAAACGCTGGTGGACTGTCACAGTGAAGCCCCGGCCGGCCGGTACCTCCTCGACGCGGACGTGCGGCCAGTTCGAGCTCTCGGCTCCTACAAAATTGCGCCAACCAGCAGATTGTGTGAAAAGGCCCGCCCGGCGGGGCGCTATAGTCGGCCGCATGAGCCCGCGCAGGCCGACTTTCGACCCGAAGGGGATTCTCAGTCGCAAGCGAACCGCCGACCTCCTCAAACGGCTGCGGCAGGCCATCAGCGAGCTCCGGATGTTGAGGGCGCGGATCGATACAGAGGCGCGAGCCGAAGGGCGCCGAAAGCGTCGCTAGCCCGACCCGGCGCATGCCACGATCGACACCCGGCTTCGACGCCGTGCGAACGCTCGCCCGGGCACTGCCTGGCGTGGAGGAGGGGACGACCCACGGTTCTCCGGCGCTGACCATTGGCGGGCGGATGTTCGCGTGCATCGCCATTCACCGCTCGGCTGAATCCCGTACGCTCGCGGTCCGGGTTCCGTTCGACACTCGCAATCGACTGATGAGAGCGAAGCCGGGCGTGTACTACGTGACGGATCACTACGTGAACTACCCGTGCGTGCTGGTCCGGCTGAGCCGCGTCAGCCGTACGGCTCTGCGTGCCCTGCTGCGGGTCGGCGCGGCGTTCGTCGCGAGCGGCGCACCGCTCGCACCGCGCGGCCGGAGCCACGCGCGCGTGGGGGCTATGCGGCGGGTTCGGCGGGCTCGACCGCCCGCTCGCGAGCGCTGACGAGCGCCGCGATCACCAGATCCCCACTCACGTTCACCGTCGTCCGGCACATGTCGAGAAAGCGGTCGACGCCGAGGATGAGCCCCATCCCCTCGGCGGGGATGCCGACCGACTGCGCCACGATCATCACCATGGGCAGCGAGCCGCCCGGCACACCGGCGGTGCCGATGCCGGCGATGATCGACATGATCATTACGCGGATCTGCTGACCAACGCTCAGGTCGAGCCCGTACACCTGTGCGAGGAACAACACCGTCACACCCTCGAAGAGCGCCGTCCCGTTCTGGTTGGCCGTCGAGCCGACCGTGAGCACGAAGCGAGCAATCTCCGGCGTCAGCCGCAGCTTCCGCTCGGCGACGTCGATCGAGAGCGGCAGTGTCGCGTTGGACGAGGCGGTCGAGAAGGCGTAGAGATACACCTCGCGGCAGTTGCCGAAGAATTCCGCTGGCGACCGGCGCGCCACCGCCCACAGGAGCGCGCCGTAGACGACGAACTGCTGCAAGAGCAGCCCGCCGACGACCGTCACCACGTAGAACAGCAGCGTTGCCAGGATCCCGGCGCCGAACGTGAACGCGGTGTTGAACACAATCGCGAACACGGCAACCGGCGCCAGCAGCATCGCGAAATGGACGATGCGCATGCAGGCGTCGAAGATTTGCTCGAGAACGCGCACGAGGACCGGGTCGCCATCGCCTTCGGCGCGGCGGACGGCGGGCGCATCGGCTCCCCGGCGCGTGGTCAAGCCGCTGACGGCGACGCCGAAGATGACGGAGAACACCATGAGCGGCAACATCTCACCGTCGAGCGCGCGTACCGCTGACTCGAGGGGATTGCGCGGCACGAGCTCGATCAGAATGTCGCTGAGCGGCAGGGCTGCGGCGGCGTTCTGCTGCAGCGATTGAACGCCGGGCGCGGCGGCGGGCGCCGCGAGCTGCACGCCCGCACCGGGCTGCAGCACATTCACCAGCATGACGCCGATCGCCACCGATGCGCTGCTCAGCAACAACGTGAACCCCAGCGTGCGGCCGGCCACCGCGGAGAGGTCGCGGCCGCGCCCGAGCTGATACACGCCAATGACGAGCGCCGAGAACACCATCGGCACGACGATCATGAAGATCGTGCGCAGAAAGATCTGACCGATGGGACGGAGCACGTGCATGCTGATGGCGGCGAGCACAGGCGACTCCGCGTACGGATGCAGCGTCGTGCCCAGCGCGACGCCGAGCACCAGCGCGAGAGCCAGCTTGTTGTGCAGTTTCACGGACGGGATGATATCAGCCGCGCTTCGGGCCACCACGCGGCGCGCCGCGGCAGTACGCGCCGCAGCGCGCGCAGCCGACGCAGCGTCGTCGCGAGGCGGGCCTCGCGCCGCTCGTCCCAGTCGAGCCCATATTGCGCGCGGAGTGCCGGCGGCAGCAGCCCCGCGGTGACAAGCCGATTCGCCCTCGCGAGCGGACCGACGAGCCATCCGAACGGCGGCGAGAGCACCGCGGCCGCCAGTTCTCGCGCTTGTGCGCTCACGGCAATGGCGCCGGACGCGTAGGTGCGCTCGAGGCCGTCCAGCGTGGCCGCCCACGTACGCGGCACGTCCTCGCGCCGCGCCCCGAGCTCGATTGCAACCGGCGCCGCCGCCTCGCAGTAGGCATCCCGCTCCTCGTCCGTCAACGGCCGGACGATCCGTTCGTAGACGAGCGGGATCGATTCGAGGAGCGTGGCGTGCACCCACAGCACGAGTGCGGGATCTTCGGCCGTGTAGGGGGTGCCGGCGGGGAAGATGCCTGCAGCGTCCGGCAGCCGGCCGTGCACGCGGCGGTGAATCGCGCGGATGCCCTCGAGGGCCGCGTGCTTCGCCGCTTGGTCGCCGAAGGTGAGCGCCAGCATGGCGCGAATCGTGTGGTGGAGGCGGACGACCGCGGTGGCGCCGCCGCTGCGAAACGAGCTGTGCTCCGCCACGCCGGCAGCGACGAGCGGGTGCGCGAGCTGCAACAGGATCGCGCGCGACCAGCCGAGCACCACGAGGCGCTCGGCGTTCACGCGCTGTGAGATGTGCGCGACGGCAGGCTGCTCTAGGTGCAGCCGCGCACGAGGAAGATCAGGAACAGGATCGATGCCGGCACTCCCATCAACCACAACAGGATGTACCCGATCGCGCCCTCTTGCTGGCGAAACAGTTCAGCTGTCTTGACCCCCACGGTATGCCTCCCCGCCAGGCCGGGTGCAAGAGCAGCGCCGTTGCGGCAAGCCGGACACGGCGCCCTAACGGAGCGGGGATGCTGGGACGTTCGGCCGGGCGAACCTCGAATCGGGAATCGCGACGTTCGGGCGGACTTCCTTCAGCTTGATCGTCGACTGGCCGTTCGTCCATGTGATGAGCAGCGCGAACGGCATCTTGACGCCGGCGACGTCGCGATAATCGGAGTAATCGATTTGCAGCGGCACCGGGCCGGCCGCCGTCTCCGTCCATCGCACGAGCCGCACGAGCAGCCCCGCCTCGTCGAAATGCAGGTTGACCGGCGACTGTCCAGGAGTCATGCCGCGCGCCACCTCCACCGATGTGCCGTCGATGTCGGCGTAGCCCACCTGCCATTCGCCAAACGCGTTGGCCAGCGTGGCCGGGAAGAACGTCATCGTGTCGATGCGCGAGCCGGTAAGGCTCCACCCGGTGAACTCGACGAGCGGAATCGGCGTGTCGGGCTGATACCGCCACGCGTTGGTGCCGTTATAGATCCAGAGGAACTCCTTGGCACCATCGCGCGCGATCATGGCGCGCTGGTTGGGCGCGCGCGCGTAGATCTCGAACGGCACCTCCTGGTCGCTCGTCTCGAAGCCCAGATACGTGCCGGTGCCGACCAGGCTCGTCACCTTCGACAGCCGCTCGACGCCGCCGAGCGCCTGGAGATAGCGCGCCAGCATCGTCTCGGCTGGCGGGGCAGCGACATCCGGGAAGAAGCGGAACGCGGTCGGGTCGCTGACCAGCTCGCCGTACTGAAGCCGGAGACTTGGCGACCGCTCAGGCTGCGTCTCGCCGTGGTGGCAGGTGAAGCAGGTGACGCGCTGCTGGCCGCCGAAGTACTGCTTGTTCAGCGCGTTCATCATCACCACCATCTGCCGCGCCCGCTGGATGCGCGGCGTGGGCAGCGCGAACGCCTTCGGGTCCGAGGTGATCTTCGCGTCGTGGCAGCCAACGCAGTCGAGGAGCAGCGCTGAAGCGAACATCCCCATCGTGTCGTTGAACCGATCGACGGGAATGCCCTTGAGCACCTGGACGTTCAGGTAGACGTTCTCCGCCATGGGCGCCGACGTCTGCGCCGCGCCCACGGCAACCAGGCAGAGGACGGCAGCGCCGATGGCGCTGGCGCGTGTCATCCCCGCTCGCGCGTGGCGATGTGCTGCTGGTCGCGGTCCTCGCACGGCAGGTCTTCGACGAGCAGCGCCTTCGGGTTGGGATTCAGGTTGCGCCGCACGGGCGTCATCTCCCACGGCCGCGTGAGCACCTCTGGATCGTGCACGGTCGCCTGCCAGATGAGCGTGTTCCCCTCGCGGCGCAGCCGCTCCACGACGCGCATGTTGTTCGTGTGGAAGTATCCGGGCCACGCGAGCCAGCTCTCATCCGTGAAGCCGACGCTGTCGATGACGAGCGTGTCGCTCTCCCACGTGCCGACCGAATCGCCGTAGTAGGTGAGGTCCTGCGACCGGATCGGGTCGTGCTCGCGGCCGTCGATCGGAATCACGCGGAAGGTGTTGTGGCTCTGGTACAGGAAGATGATCTCGGTTGGGGTCTGCACGATCTTGCTCGGCGCGCCAATCCGGGGCAGCCCTTCCGGATAGCACTTGATCTCCGGATCCTTGAAGTTGCCGTTGACGTCGAGATCCTGCACCTTGTCCCAGAACTCGGGCTTGTACAGCGGCAGGTTCGGATTCATCCTCTGCCGCACGCCACTGTCTCGCTCGAAATTGATGCTCGGCTTGCATTCCTGCCCGGGGTGGCAGGGGCGACCCTTGAAGAGAACCGTGATGTTGCCCTGCTCGTCGGGTTTGAGACTGCCGTCGGGTGTACCCACCCAGACGCCGCTGAAATCGACCTTGCCGTCGGCCGTCCGCGGCGTCGGCACGGTCTGTCCCCCGCGCTGCTGCATCGCGGCGTCAGCGGCCGCGAACCACAGCGCGATGCCCAACGCCGCGGTCACACCGGTCGTCGTGCGAAGTCGTCGACGCATGATGTCCTCTAGTTGTTCAGCGGGTTGGTCGGATCCTCATGGAACAAGGTGATCACCTTTCCATCGGGACCCTTCATGGTTCGCACGCGGCCGACGTTGGCACCGTTCTTCGCCGGCGCGAACGTGACGTCGTAGGTGGAGCCGACCTGGAAGATGCGCACCAACCCGGCAGCGCGGAGGGCGCCAGGCCCAGCGCCCGACATTTCCCACGCCACCTTCGTGCCGTCCGGCTTCGTTTCCTCGAAGAACCAGCGCACGTGCGGATTGATCATGGCAAACCGGGTCATGACGCCGGTGAACCCCTTCGTCTCGCTCATCTCGTACTCGGCCTGGATGGCGTGATGGGCGACCGCCGGCGGTGCCATCGTCAGGCCGATCCCGATCGCCGCCAGAATGCCGTATGCACTCCATGATTTCATGTGTGATCCTCCGCTGGTCCGGCCGCAGCTGTTGGTCCGGCTGAAGCCGGACGCTACGTACCTATTTTCAATACCCTATTTCAAACCAATTCAGCACCGATGTACGGCGCCTATTTCACGTTGTCGGGCACCGGCATGACGACGTACGGGTTGTACGTGTTGGTGTTGACCGTCATCAGCTCGAGTGCCATGTCACCGTGCTTCCGCGTCATCCGGCGCGGCTGCATGATGTCCGACTTGTAGTCGTCCCAGTTCCAGTCGCCGTACTCCGCGTACGTCGTCTCCGTGACGATGCTTGTCGTGTCCACCCGCGAAATATAGGTCCCGATCAGGCTCGGCAGCGCCCCCGGATTCGGCCGCGCGAGCAGGCTCGCGTCCTTCCGCACCGTCACGTGCGCCACGACGTCGTCCACCGGCGCCGGCAGCGGGAACGAGACGATCGTCGCGCCGCCCGCGGCCTTGATCGTCGCTTTCGCCCCGGCCGCGCGCGCCGCTTTGACAACCCCCATCGGGGTCGTCCAGAGATAGACGAGACGCTCCCGTACGCGGTCGCGCGCCGGGGTCGCACCCTTGCCGCGGTCCGCTTCGTTCCACGCGACCGCGCCCGAGACCACCTCGATCTGCCGCTGCGCCTGCCCACTTGCCGGCTGTCGGCGGTAGTCGACCCGCATGCCGGGCACCGCGTAGTTGATGCTCGTCCGGTGCTCGGGCAGCTCGAACGTCTGTCCGCCGACCGTCATCGTCCCCTTCGCCCAGTGCTCGAGCGTGAGGATCGAATCTTCCTGCTGCAGACCGCGGAGCATGCCCATGGCATCGGCCAACTGGAAGACCAGCGCCTTGACGTCGGGCGGGTTCTCGGCGGGTTTGACGCCGCCCTGGGCGAGAGCCGCAGCAGGGAGCACCGCGAGGAAGCCGGCCATGAGAAGTGTGCGTGTTCGCATGCGAAATGAATCCAACGAGAAGCCGTGGAACCGTCACGTAGAGCGACGGATAGGGTAGCGCGGCGCGAGCCCGCACGACAAGCCGCCGTGATAACGTTTCCAGGGGGTCGGACCTATGAGGCGCGCGTGGCTCGCGATATTGGTGGTGCTCACGACCGCTTCCGCCGCAGTCGCCCAGCAACAGGAGCGCCCTACCCCTGATTTCCTCTTTGGCGAGCCGCGGGGCTCGATCGGCCTGCGCGGCAGCTGGGTGTTCGCGCGCGCCGGGAGCGACCTCTTCGATTTCGTCCGCACGCATCTGACGATTGACAAGGGGGCGTTCAATGCGCCCGGCATCGCGGCCGACGTGGCGATCGCCGTCGCGCCGCGTCTCGATGCCGTCGGCGGCTTCGAGTTCAGTCAGGTCACGACGCCGTCGGAATACCGCGCGTTCGTCGACAACAATCGCCGGCCGATCGAGCAGACGACCCGGCTGCGCACCGCCACTCTGAGCGGCAGCGTCAAGGTGGCGCTCGCGCCGCGTGGGACGGCGGTCGGCCGCCTGGCGTGGATTCCCAGCCGCGTGATGCCCTACGTGGGTGCCGGTGGCGGGATGCTCTGGTACCAGTTCATGCAGACGGGCGACTTCATCGACGTGCAGTCCCGCAACCTGGCCGTGTTCAGCGACGTGATCACGTCACAAGGATGGACTCCGAGCGGCCATGCCTTCGGCGGCGTGGACATGCGTGTGCACCGCCGGATGTTCGTGACGGTCGAGGGTCGGTACCTCTGGGCCGCCGCGAGGCTGCAGCGCCCGTTCGAAGGGTTCGACCCGATTGACCTGGCTGGCCTCCGGGTGTCCGCTGGTATCAACGTCCTGTTCTGAGGCGTATAGTAGGTACGTAGTGTCCCGCTTCAGCCGGACCTGGAGAGACTGTCATGAGAATCACCGTCGTCGGCGTGGCGCTCGCCGCCCTCCTGGGGGCCGTTCCCGTCGCCGCGCAGCAGCTTGACTCGCGCTGGGCGCCGTGGCTCGGTTGCTGGACGCTGTCGGGCGAGCAGGTCCGCGTCTGCGTCTCGCCGGCCGGAGATCAGCGCGGCGTGATCCTGCGCACCTACGTCGACGCCGGCGGCGCGGAGTCGCAGACTCCTGTGCTCGAGCAGACGCTCGTCGCTGACGGCGCGCGCCACGCGATCGCCGAAGCCGAATGCCGCGGGCATCAGTCGGCGGAGTGGTCCTCGACCTCCGAGCAGCTGTTTGCGCGCGCGGAGTTGACCTGCAGCGACGGCGCGGCGCGTGCGGTGTCGGGCCTCTCGATGATCACGGCCAACGGCGTCTGGATCGATATTCAGGGAATTGAGATCGCCGGCCGCGAGAACATCCGCGTACGCCGGTACGAGCGGGGCGGCCGACAGCTCCGGCTGAAGCCGGACACGACCTACGAAAGACTCACCATCGACGACATCACTGAAGCGGCGTCGCGCGTGTCACCGCGCGTGGTGGAGGCGGCGCTCGTCGAAACCCGTGCCGGCTTCACGCTCACGAGCGACGTGTTGCGCCGCCTGCAGCGCGCCGGCGTCGCGCCCGGTGTCATCGACACGATGGTCGCGCTCTCGTACCCGCGCCACTTTGTCGTCGAGCGCCCCGATGCGCAGGCCTCAGGCGCCTTTGCGCCGGTCGATCCGTCGGTGTTCGGCAGCCCGTGGTCCGCGTCGTCGGCATACCCGTACTACAGCAACTATTGGGACCCGTTCTGGTCGCCGTACGTCTATGCGCCGTTCGGCTACGCGTACTGGGCCAGCTATGGCGGCGGCTACTTCCCGTACAGCCCGTACGCTGCTGCGACCGGATTCGTCCAGATCGACGGCCCCGCGGGCGAAGACGCCGGGGCCGGGCGCGTGATCAACGGCGTCGGCTACACGCGCATCCGCGAGCGCGAGGTCGTCGAGCGCGGCGGCGACAGTGGCGGCGTTTCAAGCGTCTCGGGCGGCCAATCCTCGACGGGTGGATCGTCGGGCTCGAGCGGCGGCGGCGCGTCGGGCGTGTCGTCGGGCGGCTACTCCTCGGGTGGCTCCTCGGGTGGCTCGTCGGGCGGCGGCAACGGCGGCGGACGTACGGCTCAGCCGCGCTAATTCAGTCTCCTCGTCCTTCGTCCAGGCGCGGGAGGGAACGTCGCGCCCCGTCCCTCGCCGACACTCCCTCCGGTCACTGCGCCGCCGTCGAGAACCGTCCTCGTCGATGCGGTCGACGAGTCGAGTCGCGGCGGCACTGACGGTGCGAACGCCCGTCGGCGAACCTCCCGCCTCGGTCGCACCGGCGCCGCGTGTTGTCGGGCGCGGCCTCCTGCTGAACATCATCGTCGCCTGCGACGCACCCGGTAGGTTGCGGGGCGAAAATTTTTGTTTGACCCTCCCCTCGGCCCGACGATAATCGGGCATATTGCCGACACTGGCGGCGGCTCCAGTCAGGTCCCCACGGCGCGGTGTCTGCGCGGTGGGATGCCGGTCCAGAGGAGGGTAAATGAGTCCGTTCCTTCGGTGTTTCTCCCTCGGCGCGCTCTTCCTTCTGCTTACCAGCAGCCTCGCGTCGGCGCAGCTCTCGACGGCCCAGTTGAGTGGCCATGTGACGGATGAGAGCGGCGCCGTCCTCCCGGGCGTCACGGTCACGATGATGCAGACCGAGACCGGGTTTATGAGAAGCGACGTCACGGACGGCAACGGCGGGTACGTGCTGTCGAACCTGCCGCTCGGTCCGTATCGATTGGAGGTATCGCTCCAGGGCTTCCGCACCTATGTGCGGACCGGAATCGTGCTGCAGGTCGGCGCCTCACCCGAAATCAACGTCGTGCTGTCGGTGGGTGCGGTCGAGGAGTCGGTCACCGTGCAGGGCGCCGCGCCGCTCGTCGACGTGCAGAGTTCCGGCATCAGCGAGGTGGTCCGGAACGAAGAGATCCTGGCGCTCCCGCTCAACGGGCGGAACGCGGCCGAGCTGGTGATGATCGCCGGCGCCGCCGTGCAGACGACCACCTCGACGCAGCGCGTGGCGCCCGGCGGGATGGGGATCTCGGTGGCGGGCGGACAGTCCTTCGGCGTGGCGTATCTGCTCGACGGGGCGATGCACAACAACCCGCAGGACAACCTGAACCTGCCGTTTCCGTTCCCGGATGCGCTGCAGGAATTCAGCGTGGCGACGGCCGGGCTCAACGCGCAGCACGGCATGCACTCGGGCGCGGCGGTGAACGCCGTGACCAAGTCGGGCACAAACCGCCTGTCGGGCAATGCCTTCGAGTTCTTCCGCGATCGCCGCTTCAACGCCCGCAACCCGTTTGCGCAGAAAGGGCCCGACGGCAAGCCCATGGACGACGGGCTACGGCGCAATCAGTACGGCGGCACGCTCGGCGGGCCGATCGTGCAGAACAGGCTCTTCTTCTTCGGCGCCTACCAGCGGACCGCCGTCAAGATGCAGCCGGCCGACAACATCGCGTGGGTGCCGACGCCGGCGATGCTCGCCGGCGATTTCACGACGTTTGCCTCGCCGGCGTGCAATGGCGGCCGCCAGATCAACCTGGGCGGCGGTTTCGTCAACAACCGCATCAATCCTTCACAGCTCAGCCCCGCGGCCGTGAACATCGCCCGGCGCCTGCCGGTGCCGACGGACCCATGCGGTCAGGTGCACTACTCGTTCCTGGACGACAGCACCGAGAACCAGTATCTCGGCCGCGTCGACTTCCAGCTGACCTCCGACGACACCATCTTCGGGCGGTACATGGCCACCAAGTACGACAAGCCCATTCCGATGCGCGAGGGCGACAGCCCGCTGTCGCTCTACGACGCGTCGAACAACCGCAACATCCTCGGCATGGACGCGCTGGCGCACTCGCTCGTTGTCGGCGACACGCGCGTCTTCGGGCCCAGCACGGTGAACTCGCTGCGGTTCTCGTTCAACCGTTCGGGCGTGTACCGCCTCGCGCCGGCGACGTTCGACCCGTACGACATCGGCTCCGACGTCTACAGCTATCAGCCCGATGCCGCAGTGTTCATCGTGACGGGCAACGGGTTCCAGGTGAACAACCCGGGCCCGAGCCGGTTCACGACCGACGCGTCGCAGATCAGCAACGACCTCACGCTGGTGCGCGGCAATCACCAGCTGGCGGTCGGCGGCAACCTCGCGTATTGGAAGTTCTCGTTCCAGTCGCATGCCCGGTCGGGCGGAAACTGGATGTTCCTCGGCCAGCTGACAGGTCTCGGGCTGGCGGACTTCCTGACGGGCCGGGTCGGCCGGCTGGAGCACGGCGGCCCGGCGCTGCTGCCGATGGATCAGTGGTACCTCGGGACTTACGTACAGGACACCTGGCGCGTGAGTCCGCGCGTGACGCTGAATGCCGGCCTGCGGTGGGAGCCGTACTTCGGCCAGAGCGTCACGAGCGGCGCGATCTACAACTTCCGCCTCGACAACTTCCGGAACAACGTGCGCAGCCAGCAGTACGTGAACGCGCCCGCGGGCTTCATTTACCCCGGCGATCCCGGGTTCCCGGGCGGCAAGCGCGGCATCAACACGCAGTGGGCGAACTTCTCGCCGCGCGTCGGCTTCGGCTGGGACGTCGCTGGCGACGGCCGCACGGCGGTCCGCGCGTCGTACGGCCTCACCTACGACTTCCCGAACGCCGAATATCAGCTCATCAACGCGAATTCTCCGCCGTTCGGCAACCGGACGATCACCGAGGATCCGCCCGGCCGGCTCGATCGGCCGTACGCGCACCTCGGCGGGGATCCGCATCCGATTCTCACCAGTCGCGACACCGTGTTCATTCCGTTCGGCGCATTCGGCGCCACCGACCCGAATCTGAACTCACCGCGCGTGCAGCAGTGGAACGTGACAATCGAGCGGCAGCTCGGGACCCTCTGGCAAGTGGCGGCCAGCTACATCGGCAGCTACACCGATCGGCTGTGGAACCAGGTGGCGATCAATCCGGGCGTCTTCATGGGCACCGGTCCCTGCACGCTGCAGGGCGTCTTCTACCCGGTCTGCACGACGAACGCGAACCTAAACCAGCGCCGCGTGTTCTCGCAGTCGGGCGAGAACCCGGCGGCGGCCCGCCTCATTGGCAACCTCGACGTCCACGACGACATCGGCAAGCAGGACTACCGCGGGCTGAAGCTGTCGTTCCAGCGGCGTGGGACGAATTTCGGGCTGAGCGGCAACTACACCATCTCGCGTTGCTGGGGTCACCCCGCGTTCCAGACCGGCGGTTTCCCGCAGATTGCCAACGGCTACACCAATCCGGCGGATCCCAATTTCGACCTCGGCTACTGCGATCAGGACCGCACGCACATCGGCGTGCTTAGCGCCAACGTGCTGACGCCGGAGTTCGGCAGTCCGGCGATGCGCGTCGCCTTCTCCGACTGGCGCGTCGGCGGCATTCTGAGCGCCCGGTCGGGGCAGGTCGTCAACGTCATCACCGGCCAGGACCGTATGTTCAGCGGAATTCAGAACCAGCGCCCCAACCAGGTGCTCGAGAATCCCTACGGAGACAAGAAGACGCCAAACACCTGGCTGAACCCGGCGGCGTTCGCGCAACCGGCGCCCGGGACGTTCGGCAACTTCCGTCGCAATAGCCTTCGCGCGCCGAACTACTGGGCGATCGACGTCGCCGTCTCGCGCCTGCTCACCGCGGGCCAGGGCCGCACGCTGGAGCTCCGGCTCGAAGCGTTCAACCTCCTCAACACCATCAACTGGGGGCCGCCGACGCTGCAGAACGCGGACCGCACGCACCACAACTTCAATTCCGGCGCGTTCGGACGCATCACGGCGATGCAGGGCGCGCCGCGCATCATGCAGTTCGGGATCAAGTACGGGTTCTGATCGGACCAGCCGCGACTGCGCGCCGGCGGGCAGGAAGCCCGCCGGCGCGCTCATGCCCACTCGAGGTATCCAATGAGACGTTTCGTTCGGATCATGTCATTCATCGTACTGTGTGTTTCTCTCAGCGGCGCCGTGGCGTCGGCGCAACTATCAACCGCACAGCTCAGCGGCCGCGTCGTCGACGAGAGCGGCGGGGTGCTCCCCGGTGTCACCATCACGGTCACGCAGACCGACACCGGGTTCGAGCGCAGCGGCGTCACCGACGACAACGGCGGGTACGTCCTGACGAACCTGCCGCTGGGCCCGTACCGGTTCGAGGCGGCGCTGCAGGGGTTCCGCACCTTCGTGCAGACCGGCATCGTGCTGCAGGTCGGGGCGGCCCCGGTGCTCAACGTCGAGCTGTCCGTGGGCGCGCTGGAGGAGTCGGTGACCGTGCAGGGCGCAGCGCCGCTCGTCGACGTGCAGAGCTCGGGCATCAGCGCGGTCGTCCAGAACGAGGAAATCCTGGCGCTGCCGCTCAACGGGCGGAACGCGGTGGAGCTCGTGGCGATTGCGGGCGCCGCCGTCCAGGTCACCAACGCGCCGACGCGCGCGGTGCCCGGCGGCATGGGCATCTCGGTCGCCGGCGGCCAGTCGTTCGGCGTGGCGTACCTGCTCGACGGCGCGATGCACAATAACCCGCAGGACAACCTGAGCCTGCCGTTCCCGTTCCCCGACGCGCTCCAGGAGTTCAGCGTGGCGACGAGCGGCCTGACCGCCCAGCACGGGATGCACTCGGGCGCCGCCGTCAACGCCGTCACCAAATCGGGCACGAACCGCTTCAGCGGCAACGTGTTCGAGTTCATGCGCGACCGCCGCTTCAACGCCGTCAACCCGTTCGCCCAGATCGGGCCGGACGGCAAGCGGGTCGACGACGGCCTGCATCGCAACCAGTTCGGCGGGACGATGGGCGGCCCGATCGCGGAGAACAGACTGTTCTTCTTCGGCGCCTTCCAGGGCACGGCGGTCCGGCAGCGACCGGCCGCCAATATCGCGCGGGTGCCGACGGCGGCGATGCTCGCGGGTGACTTCACGACGGTCGCCTCGCCCGCGTGCAACGGCGGACGGCAGATCGCGCTCCGCGGCGGGTTTGTGGACAACCGCGTCGATCCGGCGCAATTCAGCCGGGCGGCGCTGAACATGATGAAGTTCCTGCCGACGACGACCGATCCCTGCGGCGAGGTGACGTATTCGCAGCAGAAGAACAGCAACGAATGGCAGTTTCTCGGCCGGCTCGATTACCAGCGGACGGCGGACGACACCATCTTCGGCCGCTACATGGCCACTCAGGCGAGCATTCCGAATCCGGTGCGTCCGGGCGACAGTGCGCTGTCGCTCTTCGATGCGGCGAACAACGTGGGTCTCCAGGGCATGGACGGCCTGTCCCACTCGCTGGCGCTCGGCAACACGCGCGTGTTCGGTTCCAACACCGTGAACTCGCTGCGGTTCGTGTACAACCGCTCGGCCGTGAGCCGCTTCGCGCCCGACACGTTCGACCCCTACGACCTCGGCTCCGACGTGTACAGCTACGCGCCGCACGTCATGTGGGCGCGCGTGCAGGGGGCCTTCGAAATCCAGAACCAGGGCCCGAGCCGGTTCCTGACGAACGCCTCGCAGATCAGCGACGACTTCACCATGGTGCGCGGGGATCACCAGTTCTCGTTCGGCGCGAGCGCCGCCTACTGGAAGTACTACTTCCAGACGCACGCACGTTCGGGCGGGTTCTGGATCTTCACCGGCCAGCTGACGGGCCTGGGATTGGGCGACCTGCTCATGGGGCGCGTCGGGCGGCTGGAGCACGGCGGGCCGGCGATTCTGCCGATGGATCAGTGGTACGTCGGCCTCTACGCCCAGGACACGTGGCGGGCGTCGCCGCGCGTGACGATCAACTACGGTCTCCGGTGGGAGCCGTACTTCGGCCAGAACGTGACGAGCGGCGCCGTCTACAATTTCAGCCGCGAGAACTTCCGCAACAACGTGCGGAGCCAGACGTTCGTGAACGCGCCCGCGGGGCTGCTCTATCCGGGGGACGACGGCTTCCCGCCGGGCCAGCGCGGGCTCTACACGCAGTGGCTGAACCTGTCGCCGCGCGTCGGCCTCGGCTGGGACGTCGGCGGCGACGGCCGCACCGCGGTGCGGGCCTCGTACGGGCTGACCTATGACTTCCCGAACGCCGAGTATCAGCTCATCAACGCGAACTCGCCCCCCTACGGCAATCGCTCGATCGTCGAGGATCCCCCCGGCGGATTCGACCGGCCCTACGCGCACATCGGCGGCGATCCGCACCCGATTCAGACGAACCGCAACACCATGTTCCTCCCGTTCGGCGCGTACGGCGCGACGAATCCGAACATCAACTCGCCGCGCGTGCAGCAGTGGAACGTGACGATCGAGCGGCAGCTCGGGACCGGCTGGCAGGTCGCGGCCAGCTACATCGGCAGCCACACCGATCGGCTATGGGAGCAGATCGCCGTGAACCCGGGTGTCTTCCTGGGGCTCGGGCCGTGCACGCTCGGCGGCGTCTCCTACGCCACCTGCAGCAACAACGCGAACCTCAACCAACGGCGGGTCCTGTCGCTCTCGACGGAGAATCCGGCGGCGGCGCGGCTCATCGGGAATATGGATATCCACGAGTCGATCGGCACGCAGGACTACAAGGGGCTGAAGCTGTCGTTCCAGCGGCGGGCCGCCCGCGGATTGAGCCTGAGCGGCAACTACACGGTGTCGCGCTGCTTCGGCGATCCGGCGCTCCAGACCGGCGGCTTCCCGCAGATCGCCAACGGCTACACGAACCCAGACGATCCAGCCTTCGATCGCGGGTTGTGCGATCAGGACCGGACGCACCTTGGCGTCCTGGTTGCCGGCCTGCAGACGCCGCAGGTGGGCGACGGCGCGCTGCGCGCGGTGCTCTCGGACTGGCGGATCGCCGGCATCTACAGCGCGCGCTCCGGCCAGCCGCTGAACGTCATCGCCGGTCAGGACCGCGCGTTCACCGGCATTCAGAACCAGCGCGTCGATCAGGTGCTGGCGAATCCGTACGGCGACAAGACGTCGGTGAACAGCTGGCTGAATCCGGCAGCGTTCGCGCTGCCGGCGCTGGGGACGCTCGGCAACTTCGATCGCAACAGCCTGCGCGCGCCGGGCTACTGGTCGGCGGATCTGGCCATCTCGCGCCTCGCGCCGCTGGGCCCGAGCCGGACGCTGGAGCTCCGCGTCGAGACGTTCAACCTGTTCAACACGTTCAACTGGGGCGCGCCGATCGCGGGGCCGATCCAGGGCGGACGGATCACCGACACGAACTTCAGCTCGCCGCAGTTCGGCCGGGTCACCGCCATGGCGGGCGCGCCGCGCATCATGCAGTTCGGGATCAAGTACGGTTTTTGATCGATAATCCCCGCGCCGGAAAGTAGCATCGGGCACGGTCGTCATTCGGCGGACCCTTCGGTTTCATGGGAGGGAAGCTATGAAGCGCATGTCCCGTATGTGCTCCTTCGTCGCGGGGACCGTTCTTCTCGGCAACACCCTGGCCTGGGCGCAGCTCTCCACCGCACAGCTCAGCGGCCGCGTGACCGACGAGAGCGGCGCCGTGCTGCCCGGCGTCACCATCACGGTCACGCAGACCGATACGGGGTTCACCCGCTCTGGCGTCACCGACGGCGACGGGGCGTACGTGCTGTCGAACCTGCCTCTCGGGCCGTACCGGCTGGAAGTCATGCTGCAGGGCTTCCGCGCGTATGTGCAGACAGGCATTGTCCTGCAGGTGGGCGCCACGCCGGTGATCAATGCCGTCCTGTCGGTAGGCGCGCTCGAGGAGTCGGTCACGGTGGAAGGGGCGGCACCACTCGTCGACGTCCAGAGCTCTGGCATCAGCGACGTCGTCCGCAACGAGGAGATCCTGGCGCTTCCCCTGAACGGCCGGAATGCGGTGGAGCTGGTGACGATCGCCGGCGCCGCCGTGCAGGTCACGAACGCGCCGACGCGCGCGGTGCCCGGCGGCATGGGCATTTCGGTCGCCGGCGGCCAGGCCTTCGGCGTGGCGTACCTGCTCGACGGCGCCATGCACAACAATCCGCAAGACAATATGAACTACCCGTTCCCGTTTCCGGATGCGCTGCAGGAGTTCAGTGTCGCGACGAGCGGCTTGAATGCCCAGCATGGCATGCACTCCGGCGCCGCGGTCAGTGCGGTGACCAAGTCGGGCACGAACCGCTTTGCCGGCAACGCGTTCGAGTTCCTGCGCGATCGCCGCTTCAACGCCACGAACCCGTTCGCCCAGATCGGCCCCGACGGCAAACGCGTGGACGACGGCCTGAAGCGCAATCAGTACGGCGGCACGCTCGGCGGACCCATCGTGCCGAACCGCCTCTTCTTCTTCGGCGCCTATCAGGGGACCACGGTGCGCCAGCAGCCGGCCGCCAACCTCGCACGGGTGCCGACGCCGGCGATGCTGGCCGGCGACTTCACGACGGTCGCGTCGCCGGCCTGCAACGGCGGCCGCCAGCTCACGCTGCGCGGCGCGTTCGTGAACAACCGTGTCGATCCCGCCCAGTTCAGCACCGCGGCGCTGAACCTGGTCAACAAGTACCTGCCGAGGACGACCGATCCCTGCGGCGAGGTCACCTACTCGCAGCGGAAGGACGGCAACGAGGGACAGTACCTCGGCCGGATCGACTACCAGCGCACCGCCGACGACACGTTCTTCGCCCGCTACATGGCGACCTCCGTCACCAACCCGAGTCCGGTGCGGGAAGGGGACAGCGCGCTGTCGCTGTACGATGCCGCCAACAGCGCCGGCCTGCAGGGAAGGGACGGCCTGGTCCAGTCGCTGGCGATCGGCGACACCCACGTGTTCGGCCCGAACACGGTGAACTCGCTGCGCTTCGTGTTCAACCGGGCTGCCGTCAGTCTCTTCGTGCCCGACATGTTCGACCCCTACGACCTCGGCTCCGATGTCTACAGCTACTCGCCCCACGTCATGTGGGTCCGGGTGCAGGGTGCGTTCGAGGCGCAGAATCTGGGGCCGAGCCAGTTCCGCACCAATGCCTCCCAGATCAGCGACGACTTCACGGTCGTGCGCGGCGATCACCAGATCTCGCTCGGCGCGAGCGCTGCGTACTGGAAGTACTATTTCGAGACGCAGGCCCGCTCCGGCGGGTTCTGGACCTTCACCGGTCAGTTGACCGGATTGGGTCTCGGCGACCTGCTCACGGGACGTGTCGGGCGGCTCGAACACGGCGGCCCGGCGATCCTGCCGATGGATCAGTGGTACGTCGGCCTCTATGCCCAGGACACCTGGCGCGTGTCGCCGCGGGTGACCCTCAATGGAGGCATCCGCTGGGAGCCGTACTTCGGACAGAATGTCACGAGCGGCGCCGTCTACAACTACAGCCGCGACAACTTCCGCAACAACGTCAGGAGCCAGACGTTCGTGAACGCGCCGGCGGGGCTGCTCTATCCGGGCGACCCCGGATTCCCGCCTGGCCAACGGGGGCTGTACACTCAGTGGCTCAATTTCTCGCCGCGCGTCGGGCTCGGCTGGGATGTGAGTGGAAATGGCCGGACGGCGGTGCGCGCGTCCTACGGGCTCACGTACGATTTTCCGAACGCCGAGTATCAGCTCATCAACGCGAACTCGCCGCCCTACGGCAACCGGTCGCTCGTGGAGGATCCGCCGGGCGGCTTCGATCGACCCTACGCCCACCTCGGGGGGGATCCGCACCCGATTCGCACGCACCGCGACACGCAGTTCCTCCCGTTCGGGGCCTACGGCGCGACCGATCCGAACATCAACTCGCCCCGGATCCAGCAGTGGAACGTCACCGTCGAGCGGCAGCTCGGGACGGTGTGGCAGGTGGCCGCGAGCTACATCGGCAGCCACACCGACCGGCTGTGGGAGCAGGTGGCGGTCAATCCCGGCGTCTTTCTCGGGCTCGGCCCGTGCACGCTGCAGGGCGTGTTCTACCCGACGTGCACCACCAACGCGAACCTGAATCAGCGGCGGGTGTTGTCGTTGTCGGGCGAGAACCCCGCGGCGGCGCGGCTCATCGGCAACATGGACATCCACCAAGCGGTGGGAACACAGGACTATAAGGGGCTGAAGCTGTCGTTCCAGCGCCGCGCGGCGACTGGCCTGAGCCTCAGCGGCAATTACACAGTGTCGCGCTGCTTTGGCGATCCGGCGCCGCAGTCCGGCGGGTTTCCGCAGATTGCCAACGGGTATACGGACCCCAACAACTTTGCTTTCGATCGCGGACTGTGCGACCAGGATCGAACCCACATCGGCGTCTTCGTCGCCAGCGCACAGACGCCGCAGATGGTCAGCAGCGCGATGCGCGCCGCCTTCTCCGATTGGCGCGTCTCGGGCATCCTCACCGCCCGGTCCGGCCCGCCGCTGAATGTCGTCGCGGGCCAGGACCGCGCGTTTTCCGGCATTCAGAACCAGCGGGTCGACCAGGTGCTCGCGAACCCGTACGGCAGTAAGACGCTGAACACCTGGCTCAACCCCGCCGCCTTCGCGCTGCCCGAGCCGGGCACGCTCGGCAGCTTCACGCGAAACAGCCTGCGGGCGCCCGCATACTGGTCCGTCGACCTGGCGCTCTCGCGGATCGTTCCGTTCGGCGCCAGCCGGACGCTGGAACTGCGGGTCGAGACGTTCAACCTGTTCAACACGTTCAACTGGGGCTCGCCCATCGCGGGGCCCGTGCAGAACGGAAGGCTGACCGATACCAACTTCAGTTCGCCGAACTTCGGCCGCGTCACGAGCATGGCCGGCTCGCCCCGCATCATGCAGTTCGGCCTGAAGTACGGGTTCTAACCCCAATATCCGGTCGGCGGAGGGCTCGAGCCCTCCGCCGCTCATCCCGTCCCGCCCCTATGGACGCCGCCGGCCGGTGGTGGTCTAATACGTTCCTTTTCCTCGCGCGCATCGCACTTTTCTCCGGCTCGTATTGGCCTCTGACCGATGGAGGGTGTGATGAGACGTGTGCTCCGTCATTCGTCGCTCGCTGCAATTTCCGTCCTGCTTAGCCTCGCCCCTGCCTGGGCGCAGTCGACGGCGCAGCTCAGCGGCCGCGTGACCGACGAAAGCGGCGCCGTGCTGCCCGGCGCAACCATTACGGTCGCGCAGATCGATACCGGCTTCACCCGGTCGGACGTGACCGACGCGAACGGCGCGTACGTGCTGTCGAACCTGCCGGTTGGCCCCTATCGCCTGGAGGTGGCGCTCCAGGGCTTCCGCACGCACGTCCAGACGGGCATCGTCCTGCGGGTGGGTGCCTCGCCGGTCCTCAACGCGGTCCTCGCCGTCGGAGCGCTCGAGGAATCGGTGACGGTCCAGGGCGCTGCGCCGCTCGTCGACGTGCAGAGCTCCGGCATCAGCGACGTCGTGCAGAACGAGGAGATCCTCGCGCTGCCGCTCAACGGCCGCAACGCCGCGGAGCTCGTCGTGGTGTCGGGCGCGGCCGTGCAGATCACCACCGCGCCGAACCGCGCGGTGCCCGGTGGGCTCGGGATCTCCGTGGCCGGCGGGCAGGCGTTCGGCGTGGCGTACCTGCTCGACGGGGCGATGCACAACAATCCCCAGGACAACCTGAACATGCCGTTCCCGTTCCCGGATGCGCTGCAGGAATTCAGCGTCGCGACCAGCGGACTCAACGCGCAGAACGGGATGCATTCGGGTGCGGCGGTCAGTGCCGTGACGAAGTCGGGAACGAACCGGTTCACTGGCAATGTGTTCGAGTTCCTCCGCGATCGCCGCTTCAATGCCACGGACCCGTTCGCGCAGATCGGCCCGAACGGCAAGCGGGTCGACGACGGGCTGCGGCGCAACCAGTTCGGCGGGACGCTCGGCGGCCCGGTCGTGGCAAATAAGCTCTTTTTCTTCGGGGCCTATCAGGGCACCACCGTCCGCCAGCAGCCGGCCGCCAACATCACGTTCGTGCCGACGCCCGCGATGCTCGCCGGCGACTTCACGACGTTCGCGTCGCCAGCGTGCAACGCCGGGCAGCAGATCACGTTGCGCGGCGGATTCGTGAACAACCGGATCGATCCCGCGCGGTTCAGCCCGGCCTCGCTCAATCTCCTCAAGCGCCTGCCCAGCACGACCGATCCGTGCGGCCAGATCACGTACACGCTGCAGAAGGACAGCAACGAGGGGCAGTACATCGGCCGGATCGATTACCAGCGGACGCAGGATGACTCCATGTTCGGGCGCTACATGGTGACCTCGGCCACTCAACCGATTCCCATGCGCGAGGGCGATACCGTCCTGTCCCTGTACGACGCCGCGACGAGGCAGGGCCTGCTCGGGCTCGACGCCATTGCGCATTCGCTCGCGCTCGGCGACACCCATGTGTTCGGCCCCAACACGGTCAACTCCCTCCGGTTTGCGTTCAATCGCTCCGCCGTCAGCCGCCTGGCGCCCGCGACGTTCGATCCCTTCGACCTGGGCATCGACGCCTACAGCTACCAGCCCGATGTCATGTGGATCGAGGTCCAGGGCGCGTTCTTCGCCCAGAACCCCGGGCCGAGCCGCTTCGTCACCAACGCGTCACAGGTGAGCGACGACCTCACGCTCGTGCGAGGCGATCACCAGATGTCGTTCGGGGGAAGCGCCGCGTACTGGCGCTACTACTTCCAGTCGCACGCGCGATCCGGCGGCGTCTGGCAGTTCACCGGCGACCTGACCGGCCGCGGATTGAGCGACCTGCTCCTCGGGAGGGTCGGCCGGCTCGAGCACGGCGGGCCCGCCATTCTGCCGATGGATCAGTGGTACATGGGTCTGTACGCGCAGGACACCTGGCGCGCGACCAGCCGCATCACGATCAACGGCGGTCTCCGCTGGGAGCCGTATTTCGGCCAGAGCGTCCGGAACGGCGCCGTGTACAACTTCATCCCCGAGAACTTCCGGAACAACGTCACGAGCAACGTGTTCGTGAACGCGCCGGCAGGGTTGGTCTACCCTGGCGACAAGGGGTTTGCGACCTCGGGCAGGCGCGGCGTGCATACGCAGTGGCTGAACTTCTCGCCGCGCGTGGGGCTGGGCTGGGACGTGGCGGGCGACGGCCGCATGGCGGTGCGCGCCTCGTACGGCCTCACCTACGACTTCCCGAACGCGGAGTACATGTTGATCAACGCCAACTCGCCTCCCTTCGGCAACCGCTCCATCATCCAAGATCCCCCGGGAGGCTTCGATCGACCCTACGCGCACCTCGGCGGCAATCCGCACCCGATCGCGACCAATCGCGACACGCGCTATCTCCCCTTTGGCGCGTTTGGCGCCATCGACCCGGATATCAACTCGCCGCGCATCCAGCAGTGGAACGTCACGATCGAGCGGCAGCTCGGCACGGTCTGGCAGGTGGCAGCGAGCTATCTGGGCAGTCACACCGATCGCCTCTGGAACCAGGTGGCGCTCAATCCGGGGGTGTTCCTCGGGCTCGGTCCCTGCACGCTCCAGGGCGTCTCCTATCCGACCTGCAGCACCCCGGGGAATCTGAACGCCCGGCGGGTGTTCTCGCTCTCGAGCGACAACCCGGCCGCGGCGGCGTTCATCGGGAACCTGGACCTTCACACCGATGTCGGGATTCAGAACTACCGCGGCCTGAAGCTGTCGTTCCAGCGCCGCGGCGCCCGCATGAGCCTGAGCGGCAGCTATACGCTGTCGCGCTGCTTCGGCGCTCCGGCGTTCCAGACCGGCGGGTTCCCGCAGATTGCCAACGGCTATACCGACCCGAACAATCCGCAATTCGATGATGGCTACTGCGACCAGGACCGGACGCACATCGGCGTGTTCGTCGCCAGCGTGCAGACGCCGCAGTTCGGCAGCGCCGCGGCACGCGCCGCCTTCTCCGACTGGCGGCTCTCGGGCATCCTCAGCGCCCAGTCCGGGCGGCCGATCAACGTGATCTCCGGACAGGACCGCGCGCTCACGGGGATTCAGAACCAGCGGGCCAATCAGGTGCTCGACAACCCCTACGGCAGCAAGAAAACGCCGAACGACTGGCTGAACCCGGCGGCGTTCGCGCAGCCGCCGTCCGGCACGCTGGGCAACTTCCAGCGGAACAGTCTGCGGGCGCCGAACTACTGGACGGTCGACATGGCGCTGTCGCGGCTCGTCCCCGTTGGCGCCGGCCGTACGCTCGAACTCCGGGCGGAGGCCTTCAACGTGTTCAACGCGTTCAACTGGGGGCCGCCGCTTCTGGCGCAGGGTGCCGACCGGACCCACCACAATTTCAATGCGGGCACCTTCGGCCGGATTCTCGCGATGGCCGGCACGCCGCGCATCATGCAGTTCGGTGTGAAGTTCGGCTTCTGAGGGGGGCTACGGCGCGACCATCACCGTGACGTAACCGTTCGTCCAGCAGCACTGATTGCCCGGCGTCGAGTCCAGGCGCCCGAAGTTATCGGCCCGGACGCGAACGACGTACTCGCCTGGCTGTGCGAACACAGCTGATGTCCTCGCGGCGCCCTGCAGCTCGGCGATCGATGTTCTCGGCGGGGTGAAGACGACAGGGCCGGGACCTGCGTGCTTGTACCACGTCACGTTCAGAGGGGGCTTCGGTCCACCCTTGATCGCAACCGGCACCGGGTCTTTTTCCCGCACGCTGTCGTCGGCAACCCAGATCGTCACGTCGAGCGGCACGCCGACGCGGGCCTGCACCGTATCCGCTTCGATGCCTGACGGCCCGCGGCCGGCGGGACCGTCGGGCATGAACCGGAGGAGCGGCGGCACCGACCCCAGAGCCATCGGCCAGCGAAGCCCGTACGCGCCCGTCCTCGCCCGCCCCGGCACGCTGAAGGCCTGCCCGCGGATGCGCAGCGTCCAGACGACGTCGCCTTGAAACCCGGCCGGCACCGTCACGGTGAACGCGCCACGCTCCCGTTCGCGACGCCTGGCCTGGGCAGCAGTGGCGGTCGGGTCAGGCGCGGCGGGCGGAAAGGAGGTCGGCTGCCGGCCGTCGTACTCCGTCGGCGTGATGAAGTTGTCGGGGCCGCGCGGGATCTCGATCGTGTCCTGTTGATTGAGGTTCGAGAAGCCGAACGACAGCGTGATGGTGCCGTCAGGATTGGCGTACCAGCCGTCGAAGAACGGCGCCACCCGGAGTCCTTCCGGCGGCAACGGGGCCAGGGGCCGTTGACTCTGCGCGCCGAGCGCCGATGAGCCTATGAACGCCGCGACAGCGAGGAGACCGACGAGCCACCGTTCGAGCACTGATGTTTCCTCCTCCACGCGCCTTTGCCTAAAGCGAAAGAGCCCCTCGAACTTCGTTCGAGAGGCTCCTTCGTCCAGCTACCTCACTGCCGTCGTGCTACTGCGTCGTATTGGCCTTCTTGCGCGCCTCCCGCTCGGCGACCAGCTTTGCGTAGCCCTCGTCGTCGAGATGCGTGATCGCGATCCAGGCGTGCGACATCTCGTCCGCCGTGCGGCTGCCGAGCCCCACCCACTGATCCGGATCGGGGTTCTGCCTGTTCGCCCGTGTGTTGTCGTAGTAGCCGGTGACCACGAGCATGGCGCCTTTGGGCACCAGCGGCGCGGCGTCCTCGTTGTAGATGTGGCTGGTGTGCCAGCTGTTGGTCCAGTTGGAGACGGAGCTGATCATCTCCAGCTTGCCGGTCTCCGGGTAGAAGATCTCGAGGGTCTTCCCGACCAGGCGGAAGTGGCCGTGTGGCTGGAAGCTATCGAGCCGGACCGGTGTCTTGAACGAGTGGAACCCCTGGGTCATCACCGTGCCGTTCGGTGGGATCTCGAGCTCGCCGCCCTTCATGAGCAGCGTGTAGTTCTTGAGATCCTGCTTGTGCGTCGCCTGATGGCCCTCCGGGTACAGCCAGATGCCCAGTTCGATCACGTCGTTCGTGAGCTCCTGGCCGGTCGGGTAATAGTGGATGTCCCACTGGACCAGCGCGTTGGCCGGCAGCGTGCGGCAGGCGTCCGCCGGCACGATCTCTCCCACCTTGCCGAGCGCATACTCGGTCACGCGATCACCCTCGACGTACTGACCGCTCTTCTCGTCGAAGACGAGCAGCTCGCTGTTGGCGTGATGCGCCGCTGCGCGCCCCTTCACCGACGGCTTGACGGAGACCGCCTTGATGCACCGATTGGCGGTCAGCCCCGTCGGCACGATCGGCCGCCACCAGACGTCCTGCCCCTTGGCCGGCACCGTGAACGGCTTGCTGCGGACGACCAGATCAGGCGGCCCGAACTGATCGGCGAACGTCCACTTCGTCGGCTCGGGGAACGTGAGAGGCGGCGGGAGATCGGCGGGATTGCCGAGCGGCGCCCCGGTGTCCGCCCAGCGCGCAAGCGTCTGGATCTCAGTCTCGGTGAGCCGCAGGTCGTACTTCAGATCCTGAATGCCGACGTTGCGGTCGTACCGGTACGGCGGCATCTCGCCGGCGACGACCTTCTGCCGGATGGCGCGCGCCCACGGGCGCACTTCCTCGTACTTCGTGAGCGGCATCGGGCCAATCGCGCCAGGCTGATGGCACTGCTGACAGTTTTTCTGGAGAATGGGCGCGACGTCCTTGGCGAACGTCACCGTGGCGGGCGTGACGGTCGCGGCCGTCTGCGGAGCCTGCGCCTGGGCTCCGGCGGCGTACACGACGAAGGCGGCGACCAACAGGGCCAGGGCACCCAGGGTTCTCGTCATAACCACCTCGCGGGTCGATTCTACAGCGATCCGGTGCGTCGATGCGAGCGAAGTCTGAGCCTCACGCCGTCTGAGTCGAACCTGGCCGATGCGCCCGCAGGAAGGACCGGATGTGGCGTACGGCCAGTGGAATCCGCTCCTTCGGCTCCTTCCACGGGTACAGGCTGACCTCCGATTTCGGCGCGAGCATCGCGGCTTCCATGGCGACCGCGTACGGATGCGCCGGGATGTCGTCCGGCAGGATCAGGACGGGCGTCTGGCAGCTGCGCACGAAGTCTCGGGTCACGGTGAAGACGAAGTCGGGGTTCGTGCGGTACATCCGGGTCAGGAACTGGTCGACCGTCTGCATCGTAATCTCGGGCCGGCGCTTGATGAGTTCGGGCCCCCACCCTTTCAGGTTGTTCTCGTAGAACAGGTCGCGCATCTCGGGGCGCGACCCGCTCGGCTGCGCCAGCACGGCCGCGACGACGCGATTCGGCGCCCGCTCCAGGAGGTTCCAGATGAACGGGCCGCCGATGCAGAAGCCGAGCACCATGAACTTGTCGATCCGCAGGTGATCCATCAGCCCCAGATGGTCGTCGGTATACGCGTCCCAGGGTCGATCGACCTCGAGTGGACCGGACGACTGGCCGGGGGTGGCGTTGCGCAGGTCCGACGCGATGCAGCGGAACTCCCCCTTGAACTCCTCAATCGGGTTGAAGGGCGAGCCGCGCTTCAACCCCTCGATGGTCGAGTTCAATCCTCCGCCGGCGATGAGCAGTAGCGGGAAGCCGGAGCCGGCCTCCTCGTAGCGAATGCGCACGGGGCCCTTCTGGTAGAAGGCGCCGGCCGGCTGCTGCGCCAAGACGCGCTGCGCTGCCGCCATGGCCGTTGCCGCGGCGCCCGTCTTCAGGAGCTTGCGTCTGAGTGGATCCATACGCGGCGTCCTCCGTCGGAATGCGATGGCGCGTACTCTACGCCAAGACGCGCTCGAATACGAGCAGTATCCTACGGTTTCTTCGGTTGTGCCGCGGCGTTCAGCTTCTGCAGCACGTCGTCTGTCCAGTTTGCCGCGGTCGGCGCGAGGACCACGGCGGTGTCCTGGTTCAGGACGTAGGCGACGCCGCGCTCTTTCGCCAGCGCGATGACAATCGTGTTGAGCTCACCCCTGAGCCGCTCCTGCAGTTGCTTCTGACGCTCCGCAAAATCGGTCTGAGCTTTCTGCGTGGCTTGCTGAAGGTCGGCCTCCTGCCGCTTCAGCGTTTCCGCGAGGCGCTCACGCGTCGACCCGCTGAATATGCCGCCTGCGTTGGCGAGCTCGAGTCGCGTCGCGGCCACCGCCTCCTTCTTCGCGTTCAACTCCTGCGTCTGCGAGGCGCGCAGGGCCTCCAGCTCCTTCGCAGCAGCCTTCACGTCCTCTGCCTCGGTGAGGATACGCTGCAGGCTGATGTAGGCGATGGGGTAGGCGAGCCGGGTCTGGCCGAAGCCGCTCGGTGCCGCAACGAGCAACGTCAGCACGAACAACGAACCGATCAGGGCGCGCTGTGATCGCATTCCCACACTATAGCGCCAGGCGGGTCCCGGCGGCGTAAGCGGCGTGAACCGCCTGCTTCCCCTCGCTCCGGTGCCGTCGACCGCAGGGCCGGCGGACGCCTGGAACACACAGTCGCCCGCCATCATGGACATCAGTGCTGGACGAGGCGTTCCTCTACTCGGAGGCGATCGACGTCACGACTTACGGCCGGCAACGCGACAAGCTGCGCGAGGAGCTGACTGTCGCCCAGATCGACCAACCACGCCGAGGGGATCGAAGACCTCGACGTAGAAGGCATCCTGGCCTTCGGCAGAACGCATTCTGCCACGCGCTTCGGATCTGTGGGTGCAGGCGTCGCTTAACTACAAGCAGCACTGCAGCTGCTGTTCTTCTCAGAAGGAATCGCGTACGACGGAAATCGGTTCAATCGAACCGCCGTAACGGCACCACTTTTCAAGTACTTGGCGTCCGAGAGTGCTGAGGAATTCTGGTGAGCCAGATTTTCACGAGTTGGAACCAGATCGGCGGCTGGTTGCGGCAGATCGAGGGCTTTCGAGCCGCCGTTTGAGCCGGCGTGACGGCCACGGCATTTTGCCGTAATCTGGAGCGAAGGAGTTCCCGCATGGCAGCGCTTGACTGGTCCCAGTGCCCGGCTGTCGAGAGCATCCCCGGCAAGGTGAGCGGCGCCTGGGTGTTCAAGGGTACCCGCCTGCCTGTGGCCACCGTCATCGAGAACCTCGAAGACCTCAGCATCGACGAGGTCATCGAGCAGTTCGACGTGACGCGAGAGCAAGTGACGGCTGTTCTGGAGTTCGTGGCTGAGAGTTTGCGCGCCGAAGCTCCCGCCGGTGCTCGTCCTGTTTGATCACGGCACCCCGAAGGGGCTGGCCCGCGCACTGTCCGAGCACACCGTGCACACGGCGCAGTCCAAAGGCTGGGACACGCTCAGCAACGGCGCGCTGTTGAATGCGGCCGAAGACGCGGGCTTCGAACTGCTGCTCACCACCGATCGGCGTATCCGTCATCAACAGAATCTGCGAGTTCGTCGTCTGGCCCTGGTCGTGCTGACGGGCAGCACCAAATGGTCTCGAGTGCGAGAGCATGCCGACCGCATCGCCGCCGCTGTTGCATCTGCGACCCCGGGCAGCTACTCGGAGGTCGACATTCCTTTCGAGCCGAAGGCTCGTCGGAGCTGAAGCGCCACTGGTGGTGCGACCGACAGCGATTCGATGCTTGTTTGCTGTCGGCCCGTCAGCCTTCAGAAGTGTCTGAAAAGACGAGGCCGTTTGATGGTGAGCCTAACTTTCACGAATTGGAACCGAATCGTACCGTTCCTGCTTCGAATCGATCAGCTCCGTTGTGCGGTCTGAGCCCGCTGATAACCGCGTCAGGGTGATGCGCACGTGCTGTTTGCATCTGGTCTGCTTCCGTAAGAGAATCCTTCCCAACATCGGCCGGCCGTACCCGAGGTAATAGCGAGAGGCAAAAATGAACAGAAGCGCGACATTGGTTCTTGTCTGTTCGATAGTGCTCGTGTCTGCCACGCGGCTTCTCGCGCATCACAGCGCCTCCGCATTCGCCACCCGGGAGGAAGCCAAGGCGACCGGGACGGTCATCGAATTCTCGTTCAGAAACCCGCATGTGTACCTGATCCTTCAGGTGAAGAAGCCTGATGGATCGACTGCCCGGCTGGAAGTCGAAGCCGGGGCGGCATCGTGGTTGAGTCCGCTTGGCTTGACCAAGGACTCGATCGCCGTTGGGGACGTCGTGACCATCGTCGGGAGCCCCTCACGGGTCAAGCCCGACGCGTCGATGCTGGGAAGAGATCTGTTCAAGCAGGATGGGTCGTACTACCCGCTCACGCCAGCAGACGTGAACGGCAAACCACGAGCGCGCGCTTCGACGCGCAGCGTGACTGCGGTGAGCAGTGAAGTGGCGACCACCATTGCGGGCACCTGGTTCCCGCCATACAGCGAGTACGATGCCTTCCTTGGAGCGGCGCATAACGACTGGCCGGTGACCGCTGCGGGCAAAGCTGCGTTAACCAGCTTCGATCCAAAAGCGACAGCACAGAAGGACTGCATCCCCGTCGGCGTGCCGACCCTGATGTTCTCCCCCGTGGCCCGCACGATCACGGTTCAACGCGATCGCGTCGTGATGAAGGTTGATTGGATGGATTCCGAACGAACCATCTTCCTCGAGGGTCGCAAGCATCCGGCGGCAAACCAGACGTTCCTGCACGGCCATTCCATCGGACGTTGGGAAGGGGACACGCTCATCGCGGAGACGACGAACTTCAAGGAATATTCCATCGGTCTTTCGACGCGATTGCCCGGCAGTGCGAAGAAGCGGGTGATCGAACGCTTCCGCCTCGGTCAAGGCGGGAGAGTTTTGATGTATTCCGGCGTTGTCGAGGACCCCGCGTATCTGACCCGGCCGGTCGAGTACTCAGGGCAGTGGCAGTACAGACCCAACATGCCTCACTCGAACGAGAAGTGCGACCTTACCGTGGCGCGGAAGTTCCTCGACGACTTCAGATAACTTCCGGGCTCGCCCGGTGCGCGCTTGGCGTGGAAACCGGTCCCACTGATCACCGTCGAGTCTTCGCGAGCATATCCTGAACGGCCCGCGATACAGCTCCCCGGGGTTAGCAGCGCTCTGACGGCCTCAGGCGAAGTTGATGTTGTTCGCCAGCCCTTGCTGGCCGGCACCGGCCAACAGCTTCTGCATCGCGGCGATCTCGGCCTGGCGAGTACGTCGGCGGACAAGGATCACAATGCCCGAATGCTCGCCCTCGGGGCGCAACGCAAGGACATCGTTGCGATTACAGGAGACGAATACCGCGCCATGCGCGCAGGCCCATTCCCAGGCCTCGGAATCTGGCGATGTGGTGGGCAGCACTTCACGCAAACACGTCACTTCATGACCGCGATGGCGAAGCCAGTGCGCCAGGTCGTCGGGGACATCCTGATCCAGGAGGAATGTCACGCGTTCGGATCGTGCATCTGGCCAGCCACGAGGTCGTCAATCTCGGCCCGATGATCCTCGTAGTACGCCAGGCACTCGTACACGTGCGAACGCTTCAAATCTGGGAAGCTGCGGCAGACCTCATCCACGCTGGCGCCGTTGACGATCAGCCCGATGACGTCGTGCACGCCGATCCTGGTGCCTTCGACACGCGCATGTCCGCCCCGGACGTCCGGTGAGCGGACGATGTAGCGGTACGAGGTTGAGATGGTCTCCATGCTCTTGACCCGTATTGTAGGTCCCACGTGCCACCGGCCGCGAGCATCAGGGAGGCTGCGGCGAGGCCCCTCGGACGAGAGCCGGAAGGCGATTCAGGCACCCTGTTCTTAGCGTCAGCGACGGCTCTCTTTTCCTCCTGGTGAGCGCGCGTCTCGCGGAGGCGGGGAGGGTCGAGAGGGGGGAAGAGGAGGGGGAAGAGGCGCCAGGGCGTTCTCTTCCCCCCTCGGCGATACGGCTGTGATGTGGCTGGACGAACACGGGGACGACGCCCCAGGGCGCATTTGTCCGCTTTGAGGTGTCCGTCCAATCTCGGCGCCCCGCGCTATCGTCAACACGCAGTGATGCTTACGGCGCTCGCTACTTCAACGAATCGTTGGACTTGCACCTTGTCGCAGAAGCGAAGGTCAAGTCAGTGCGCGGCGTCCTTTGCCGCGCGAGATTGCGAGTACCGATTGCAAGCCGGGACGTGGATTCCCCACCATTTGTCAAGCGCCGTTCTCCGCGGCGACAGCAAACCGACTGGCGTCGTACAGCGTGTTGTGTCGCAACATCGCCATGAGGATGCGCAACCAGCGATCGA
>Ga0187893_10001510_pt1 | contig 55596 bp, 65 predicted proteins | sample MA1701074metaG_FD_139574 | JGI IMG/M metagenome (GOLD analysis project Ga0187893, IMG submission 139574) | White microbial mat communities from a basaltic lava cave in the Kipuka Kanohina Cave System on the Island of Hawaii, USA - MA170107-4 metaG ...
CGCATCCTGGACCAACCCTCAGATCGGGTAAATGATCGAGTTCGGGATCAGCTCGCTGTCGAACACCGCCAGCTTCTCGCGGAACCTGAGCGCCCCGCCCTCCCGCACGATCCGGTCGAAGTAGCGGCCGCAGTTGAACACCTCGGAGGGCTCGTTCTTGCGCGTGCGGAGGACGAGATAGTTCGCCTCGGCCGCGACGACCCCGTCGGCGGCGGCGCTCACCGCGAGCCCGCTGACGAGATGGCGCTGGTAGTACGGCTGATGGAAGAGCGTCTGGGTGATGCCGTAGACCCGGTCCTTCAGCATCCCCTTGCTCTCGAACGCAAGGGTGCAGAGCGGCAGCCCGCGATCGTGGTTCTCGCGCGGCTGGAGCTTGTACACGCACTCGTCGGTGAAGAACTCCGGCCACTCGTCGAAGCGCCGCTGGTCGAGGCAGGCGACGTAGCGCGCGTAGAGGTCCTCCACCTCCAGCCGCAGCGCCACGTCGAAGCGCGGGTCCCGCTCCATCGCCTCAGAGCCCCATCACTTCGCGGTAGTAGCGGTACATCCCGCGGATCAGCGTCTCGGTCACCATGTGGTCGGACGACCCGACGTCGCGCCCGCCGAGCTCGCTGATCGTGGTCGCGTCGTCGCGGCCGCCGAAGCCGTGCTGCTGCATCTCGATCACTTCGCCGTCGTCCGCGGACACGTAGCCCGCCGGCCCGAAGAGGTTCGCCTGCCGCAGGCGCCGCCGCGTCATCTCGAGGGTGTCGTCCTCGAACCCGAAGTGGGTCCAGTAGAAGTCGAAGACGCCCGGCCCGCGCGGAACGATGTGGCGGGTCGACACCGAGTTCACCTGCTGCTGGACGATCACGCTCGGGAAGAGCGTGAGCATCGTCACCGTCGGGCCGTTCCACCAGGACTCCGGCACCACGTCGAGCACGCGGTCGTCGTGGAGCTTCATGTTCTCCTTGAAGCTCGAGACGCCCTGCGTCACCTCGCCCTTCCCCCCTTCGTTCCGGCGCGAGATCATCACCGCGTGCCGGCCGTGCGCGTCCATCACGAGCTGCGACTTCTGGTCGGCGCGCCACAGCCCGAACACGACGAACCAGGTGTGGAGCAGCCCCGGGTGGTACGGATCCTTGATGTTCTCCTGCATCAGCTTCCAGTTGCCCGGGATGCGCTGGCGCGAGTAGCCGAGCAGGTGGAGCTTCCGGCCGTTGAACACCCGCCCGAGCCACGGCATCACCTCCGGCCCGAAGTACGCGGCGAGCGGCGGCAGGCCGTGGTCGAACGAGGCGAACACCACGCCGTTGAAGGTCTCGACCTTCAGCTTGACGAGGCTCCGCTCCGCGAGCGAGAAGTCGGGCGGCATTCCGCCCTCGACCTTGCCGTCGCGCCGCACGCCGCGCCGGAACGGCACGCCGAGGAGATTGCCCGCCAGGTCGTAGCTCCACTGATGGTACGGGCAGACGAAGTCCTTCACCCGCCCGTGCTCCTGCTGGCAGAACTCGGCGCCGCGGTGGGCGCAGCGGTTCTCGACGACGTTGATCGCGCCATCGGCGCCGCGCACGAGGATCACGCTCCGCTCGCCGACCCGCGTGCGCTTGAAGTCGCCCGGCGCGGGGATCTCGGCCTCGAGCCCGACGTAGCACCAGTGGCCGCGGTAGAAGAAGCGCTCGAGCTCCGCGCGGTAGAGCGCGGGATCGGTGTACACCGGGAACGGGACCCGGCTCGGCCCGATTGCGGGCCATTCCAGGGGTCGGACCTCGCTGTCGGGCGCGGTGTCGGGCGCGCTGTCGGGCGCGGTGTCGGGCGCGGTGTCGGGCGCGGTGTCGGGCGCGTTCATTCGGCCTCCGGCTGGTGGCGCGATTATCCCCGCCCGGCGCGCGCCCTGCACGGCGGCATCCGCTGGCGCATAATTTCGCGCCGCGAACGGGAGCGACGATGAAGACCCTGCAACCACCGGGCTGGCCGCAGCCGCGCGGCTATTCGAACGGCGTCGCCGCGCGCGGCCGCCAGGTCTACGTCGCCGGCCAGGTCGGCTGGGACGCGGCGAGCGGCTTCCGGACCGACGACTTCGCCGGCCAGACGCGCCAGGCGCTCGCGAACGTCGTCGCGGTGCTCGCCGAAGCAGGCGCGAAGCCCGAGCACATCGTCCGCATGACCTGGTACGTCACCAGCAAGGCGGAGTACCTCGCGGCCGGCAAGGCGGTCGGTGCCGCGTATCGCGAGGTGATCGGCCGCCACTTTCCGCCGATGACCGCGGTCGAGGTGTCGGCGCTGATCGAGGACCGCGCGAAGGTCGAGATCGAGGTCACCGCAGTCGTGCCGGAGTGAGGGAGAGGAGCAGAATGAAACGGGACACCGCCTTCTGGGACTCGCAGTACAACAACCGCGCCGCGGTGCCCGATCACCCGCAGATTCTCGCCCGCTGGGCGGAGGCCTCGGAGAGGGTCCGGCGCACGGTGCGGTGTTACCTCGACGTGCCGTACGGCCCGCACGCGATGGAGAAGCTGGATCTCTTCCAGCCCCAGGGCGCGAGCCGCGCGCTCCTGATGTTCATCCACGGCGGGTACTGGCGCGCGCTCGACAAGAAGGACCATTCCTTCGTCGCCGCCGAGCTGGTGAAGCAGGGCGTGACGGTGGCGGTGCCGAACTACGCGCTCTGCCCGAGCGTGACGATCGAGGACATCGTCCGCCAGATGCTCCAGGCCACCGCCTGGCTGTGGCGGAACGGCGGCAACTTCGGCGCGCCTTACCACCGCGTCCACGTCGCCGGCCACTCGGCCGGCGGCCAGCTCACCGCGATGATGCTCGCGGCGGTGTGGCCGGCGTTCGCCCCGGACCTGCCGAAGAAGGCGGTGAGCGGCGGGCTCGCGATCAGCGGCGTCTACGACCTCCGCGACCTCGTGAACGTACCGCTCGTCAACGACGACGTGCGCATGACGACGGCGCAGGCCTGGAAGTGGAGCCCGCTGTCGCTGCCGCCGGCGACCGACGCGCCGCTCTGGCTCGCCGCCGGCGGGAAGGAGCTGCCGCCGTTCGTCGAGCAGAACCGCGCCTTCGGACAGCACTGGAAAAAGGTGCTGGCCGCGGACATTCCCTGCCCGAACGACAACCACTTCTCGATCCTCGACCACTTCGGCGATCCGTCGAGCGCGCTCTTCCGCGGCGCGATGAAGATGCTGGGTCTGTAGCGGAGCCCCGCGCCCCGACGTGCCGGCCGCGGTCAAGATGGTCCTCGGGCTGATGGCCGCTTGGGGCGTCGCCTGGGCGTTCGTCGCGCTCTCCGGCGACTATGCGCTGGTGCCCGGACCGGGCAGCGAGCGCGCGGAGGTGTCCGGAGCCGAGTCGTTCTTCATCCACCTCCACGCCCTGAACGCGCTCGCGATCCTCGTCATCTTCAGCGGCATCGCGCTCGGCCTGAAGAGCATGCCGGTCGTGCACCGCGTGGCCTGGGTGTTCGGGTTCCTGTTCTTCTACCCGGTGTCGCTCCCGGCGTTCTGGTGGCTGCACATCTGGCGCGCGCCCCGCGGCGCGGGCTGACGGATCCGGGCGAGAGATGGCATCCCGTGTGAGATTCTGCCGTCCCGCGGCGCTCGGCCTGGGCGCGCTGATCGCGGGCACCCTTGCGCTCGCGGCGGACGTGGCCCCGCGTCCGATCGTGCCGCTCGCGCCCCCGGCGCCCGCGGCGATTCCCGGCGGCCCGCTCGGCGACGCGATCCGGCTCGGCGAGCGGATCGTCACCGACACGCGGATCGCCGCTCGGGCCTACGTCGGCAACGGGCTGCGCTGCTCGAGCTGCCACCTCGACGCCGGCCGCACGGCCTACGCCGCGCCGCTCGCCGGCCTGACCGGCCTCTTCCCCGAGTACCGCTCGCGTCGCGGCGCGGTGGAATCGCTGGAGGAGCGCATCAACGACTGCTTCCTGCGCTCGATGAACGGGCAGGCGCTCCCCGCCGCGAGCCGCGAGATGATCGGGCTCCTCGCCTACGTCGCGTGGCTCTCGCAGGGCGTACCCGCCGGCAGCGAGGTCGCCGGCCGCGGCTTTCGCGAGATCGCGGCGCCCGGCCCGCCGGACGCCGCGCGCGGCCGGGCCCTGTACGCCGCGAGGTGCGCCGCGTGTCATGGCGCCGAAGGCCTGGGCGTAAAGTCCGCCGCGGACCGCTACGCGCTGCCGCCGCTGTGGGGGCCGGACTCGTTCAACGTCGGCGCGGGCATGGCGCGCGTGTCGGTGGCGGCGGCGTTCATCCAGGCGAAGATGCCGCTCGGGAACGCCGGCACGCTGACCGACCAGGAGGCCTACGACGTCGCGGCGTACGTCACGGCGCAGCCGCGTCCCGATTTTCCGGGCCGGCAGTCGGACTGGCCCCGGGGCGGCCGCCCGGCCGACGCACGATGAGCGCGGCAATCGCGGCGCGCCCGGCACTTCGACTATAGTCGCGGCGCCGCCACGTCGAACCCGGTCCGAACCGCTAGCCGGCACACCATCACGAGGTAGCCTGAGATGCCGCAACGGCGCCATGCGGGCGCGCTCCTCGCCCCGGTCGCGCTCCTCGCCCCGGTCGCGCTCCTCGCCGCCTGCGGCAAGAAGGAAGTCGCACCGCCGCCGAAGCCGCCGGTCGAGGTCTCGGTCCTCACCGTCGCCCCGCGCGACGTCCCGGCGGTCTTCGAGTACGTCGCACAGACGCAGAGCTCCCGCCAGGTCAACATCCAGGCGCGCGTCAGCGGCTTCCTCGAGAAGCGCGTCTACACCGAGGGCGCGATCGTCAAGGCCGGCCAGGTCCTCTTCCTCATGGACATGAAGCCGTTCCAGGCACAGGTCGACGCGGCGAAGGCGCAGGTCTCGAAGTCGCAGGCTGCGCTCGACGTGTCGAAGTCGAACCTCGCCCGGGTGAAGCCGCTCGCCGAAAAGGAGGCGCTGTCGCAGAAGGACCTCGACGACGCGACCGGCAACTTCGAGAGCGCGTCGGCCACGCTCGAGGGGGCGAAGGCGCAGCTCACGACCGCCCAGCTCAACCTCTCCTATTGCACCATCGCTTCGCCGGTCGACGGCATCACCGGCGCCGCGGCGCAGGCCGACGGCACCTATCTCAACCAGCAGAACGCCCAGCTCACGACGGTGGCGGTGCTCACGCCGATGTGGGTGAACTTCAGCCTGTCCGAGAACGAGTTCCAGAGCCTGCGCGACCAGGCCGACCGCGGCCTCCTGCGGCGCGCGCCGGACAACAAGTACCTGGTCGAGATCGTGCTCGTCGACGGCCAGGTGTTCCCGCACACCGGCAGCATCACGTTCACCGACCCGGCGTTCAACGCCCAGACCGGCACGTTCCTGATCCGCGCCCAGCTGGACAACCCCCAGGGCGTGCTGCGGCCGAACCAGTACGTCCGCGCGCGCGTGAAGGGGGCGACGCGGCCGAACGCGATCCTGGTCCCCCAGCGCGCCGTGCTCCAGGGCGCCAAGGGCCACTTCGTATGGGTCGCCGGCAGGGACGGCAGGGCGGAGAACCGCCCGGTGACCGTGGGCGACTGGTCGGGCGACGAGTGGGTCGTCACCGAGGGCCTGCGCGCCGGCGACCGGGTGGTGGTCGACGGCGGGCTCAAGCTCGGGCCGGGCACGGCGCTCAATCCGAAGCCCTACGTCGCGACGGCGGCGGCGGCCCCGGCGGCGCCGGCGCCGTCGCCCGCGAAGCCGCCGCCGCTCGCGCCGAAGGCGGCCCCGGCCGCGAAGTAGGCGTACTCCCCGCGTGTTCTCGAAGTTCTTCATCGAGCGGCCGATCTTCGCGATCGTCGTCGCGACCCTGCTCACCCTCGCCGGCGCCGTGTCGCTGACCCGGTTGCCGGTCCAGCAGTACCCCAACATCACGCCGGTGCAGGTGACGGTGCAGGCCACCTACCCCGGCGCCGACTCGCGGACGCTGGCCGAGTCGGTGGCCGCGCCGATCGAGACGCAGATCAACGGCGTCGACAACATGCTCTACATGTCGTCGACCAGCTCGTCGAACGGGCAGATGACGCTCACCGTCTACTTCTCGCTCGACACCGACCCGGACATCGCCCAGGTGCAGGTGCAGAACCGGGTCAACCTCGCCGCGCCCCAGCTCCCGGCCGCGGTAACGCAGCTCGGCGTGAACGTCCAGAAGAAGTCCTCCTCGATCATGATGCTGGTCGCGGTCTATGCGAAGGACGACCGCTACAGCCCGGACTACGTCGCCAACTACGCGAACGTATACGTGCTCGACGCGCTCAAGCGCGTGCCGGGCGCCGGCCAGGCGCAGGTCATGGGCGTCGCCAACCAGGCGATGCGGATCTGGATGAACCCGGACCGCATGGCCTCGCTCGGGATCACCACCACCGACATCCAGAACGCGGTCGCCGCCCAGAACGCGCTCTTCGGCGCCGGGCAGATCGGCCAGCAGCCGACCGCCGCGCCGGTCGAGCTGAGCTTTCCGGTGATCACCCAGCGCCCGTTCACCGATCCGAAGCAGTACGAGAAGATCATCCTCCGCGCGAGCCAGGATGGCGCGTCGATCGTGCGCATCGGCGACGTGGCGCGCGCGAGCATCGGCCTGCAGCAGTACATCGTCGACAGCCGGCTGAACAACGCGCCGGCCACGTTCATCGCGGTCTACCAGCAGGCGGGCGCGAACGGGCTCGACGTGTCGGCGGCGGTGCGCCAGACGCTCGCGGACATGAAGGGCCGCTTCCCCGACGGGATCGAGTACGCGATCGCGCTCGACACCAACGACTTCGTGCGGCTCTCGATCGAGGAGGTCGTCCACACGCTCGTCGTGGCGGTGTTCCTCGTGGTGCTGGTGGTCTACCTCTTCCTGCAGAGCCTGCGCACGACTTTCATCTGCGCGGTCGCGATCGTGGTCGCGCTGGTGAGCACCTTCGCCGGGATGCTCGCGCTCGGATTCTCGATCAACCTCCTCACGCTCTTCGGGCTGGTGCTCGCGATCGGCATGGTGGTCGACGACGCGATCGTGGTGGTCGAGAACGTCGAGCGGATCATGGCGAAGGATCATCTCGACCCGAAGGCGGCGACGGTCAAGAGCATGAGCGAGATCGGCAGCTCGCTGGTGGCGGTGGTGCTGGTGATGGCCTCGGTGTTCGTGCCCGCGGCCTTCCTGCCCGGCACGACCGGGCAGCTCTACAAGCAGTTCGCGATCACGATCGTCGTCTCGGTGTCGGTGTCCGGGTTCGTCGCGCTGACCTTGACGCCGGCGATGTGCGGCGTGCTGCTGCGCCACGCGGCCCCGCCGCAGCGCGGGCCGTTCGCCTGGTTCAACCGCGAGGTCGATCGCGTCACCCGCGCGTTCGGCCACGCGGTGACGCTGATCATCAAGCGCCTGGCGGTCGCGCTCGTCCTGCTCGCGGGATTCCTCTACTCGATCTACCACCTCTTCGCCACCCTGCCCACGAGCTTCGTCCCGAACGAGGACCAGGGCTACGCGTTCGTGCTGATCATCATGCCGGACGCGGCGAGCCTCGATCGCACGAGCGCCGTCGCCGAGCGGGTGGACGCGATGCTGGCGAAGATCCCCGGCGTCGAGCGGCGCTCGATGGTGAGCGGCTACAGCCTGCTCGACAGCGGCTTCAAGACGAACGCCGCGACCTTCTTCGTCACGTTCCGCGACTTCAAGGAGCGGTACGCGACGCTGAAGACCGCAAAGGAGGAGAACGCCCGCGCGATCCTCACCACTCTCTACCGGGAGGCGCAGGCGATCGAGGGCGCCACCGTCTTTCCGGTGCCGCCGCCGGCGATTCCCGGCATCGGCACCACCGGCGGCTTCGAGTTCTGGGTCCAGGACACCACCGCGGGCGAGCCGGGGCGGCTCGACGACCTGACGCAGGAGGTGATCCGCAAGGCGGCCGCGCGGCCCGAGCTCGCCGGCCTGCACACCACGTTCCGCTCGAACACGCCGCAGCTCCGCGCCGACGTCGACCGCGACAAGGCGATGCTGCTCGGCGTGCCGATCGAGGACGTGTACAGCGCCATCCAGGCGCAGTTCGGCTCGATCGCGGTCAGCCAGTTCAACCAGTTCAGCCAGGTGTGGTGGGTGATCCTGCAGTCGGACGCGAAGTACCGGCAGACGCCGGATGACCTGACGCGGCTCTACACGCGGACGAACAGGGGCTATCGCGACAACCGGGTCCAGAACGAGACCCAGGGCCAGTCCGGCCAGGCGCAGATGGTGCCGCTCTCGGCGCTCGTGACGACGAGCTGGGTGACGGGTCCCGACCTGCTGCCGCACTTCAACGGCTTCCCGGCGGCGAAGATCAACGGCAACGCCGCGCCGGGCTACAGCTCGGGCCAGGCGATCGCGGCGATGGAGGAGATCGCCCGCGAGGTGCTGCCGCCGGGCTACGCGTTCGCCTGGTCGGGGCTCGCGTTCGAGGAGAAGAAGTCGGGCGGGACCTCGATGATCGCGTTCGTGTTCGGCCTGATCATCGTGTTCCTGGTGCTCGCCGCCCAGTACGAGTCGTGGAGCCTGCCCGGCGCGGTGATGACGGCGGTGCCGTTCGGGATCCTCGGCGCGCTGACCGCGATTGCCTTGCGCGGCCTGGAGAACGACGTGTACTTCCAGATCGGCCTGCTGGTGCTGATCGGCCTCGGCGCGAAGAACGCGGTGCTGCGGGTCACCGCGGCGGTCGAGCTGCGCAAGCAGGGCAGATCGATCATGGAGGCGACGATCGAGGCCGGCGAGCAGCGGCTGCGGCCGATCATCATGACCTCGCTCGCGTTCGCGTTCGGCGTGCTGCCGCTCGCGATCGCGGTCGGCGCCGGCGCGAACGCCCGCCACTCGATCGGCACCGGCATCCTCGGCGGCATGCTCGGCGAGACGACGCTCGCGATGCTCTACGTGCCGCTCTTCTTCTACCTCTTCGACCGGCTGAACGAGCGCTCGGCGGCGAAGAAGGCGAAGGCAGCGAGCGCCCCTGCCGGCGGCGCCGCCGCCCCGAGCGCGCCGCACGCGCCGCGGGAGGGCGACTGATGCGCCGCGCCACGATCGCCCTCTCTGCCGCACTGGCCGGCTGCATGGTCGGCCCCGACTACGAGCGGCCGGCGGTGGACGCGCCGGGCGCGTTCCGCTACGAGCCTGAGAAGGCGAGCGAGACCGCCGACACCGAGTGGTGGAAGCAGTTCGGCGACCCGGTGCTCGACGGCTACATCGCCGAGGCGCTCGCCCACAACCGCAACCTCCAGGTGGCGGTCGCGAACGTCGAGCAGGCGGCGGGCGTGCTCACCACCACGCGCTCGCCGCTCTTTCCGCAGTTGAGCTACCAGGCCGACGGCACGCGCCAGCGCTACAGCGAGCTCGTCCGCTCGCAGCAGCTCGCCGCCGCGGTGGGCGGCAACCCGGCGACGACCTACCAGGTGCTCGCCGGGGCGACCTGGGAGCTCGACCTGTGGGGGCGGATCCGGCGCCTGACCGAGGGCGCGCGCGCGACCCTCCTCGCCACCGACGAGGCGCGGCGCGGCGTGGTGCTGTCGGTCACCGCCTCGACCGCCTCGACCTACCTCCAGCTCCTCGGCCTCGACGAGCAGCTCGCGGTGGCGAAGCGCACGCTCGGCGCCTACGGCGAATCGGTGAAGCTCTTCGAGCTGCAGTTCCAGTACGGCCAGGTCTCGCGGATGAACGTCGAGCAGGCGCGCTCGCAGTACGAGACCGCGGCGGCGCAGATCCCGGCGATCCAGACCCAGATCGCCCAGACCGAGACCGCGCTCGCGATCCTGCTCGGCCGCAACCCCGGGCCGATCGCGCGCGGGAAGCCGCTCGACGCGCTCGCGCTGCCGGGCGTGCCGGCCGGGCTCCCCTCGCAGCTCCTCGAGCGCCGGCCCGATCTCCTCCAGGCCGAGCAGACGCTGGTCGCCGCCAATGCGCAGATCGGCGCGGCCAAGGCGCAGTACTTTCCGACGATCTCGCTCACCGGCGCGTTCGGCACCGCGAGCAACGACCTCGGCAACCTGTTCAAGAGCGGGTCGCGCATCTGGAGCTACGGCGGCTCGATCGTGGGGCCGATCTTCACCGGCGGGGCGATCGCCGGCCAGGTCGCGCAGGCGGAAGCCGGGCAGAAGGCGGCGCTCGCCTCCTACCTCCTCTCGATCCAGAACGCCTTCGCCGACACCGAGAACGCGCTCGTCGCGAACGCGAACTTCGGCACGCAGCTCGAGGCGCAAGGGCGGCTGGTGAAGGCGCTGTCGGAATACGCGAAGCTCGCGCGGCTCCAGTTCGAAGGCGGCTACACTTCCTACACCACCGTGCTGCAGGCCGAGACGCAGCTCTTCCCGGCGGAGCTGAACCAGGCGGCGATCCGCGCCCAGCTCTACGCGTCGTTCGTGAGCATCTACCAGGCGCTCGGCGGCGGCTGGGTGAACAAGGCCGACGAGCTCTCGCCGCAGCCGGCGGCGGGGACGCTCACGCCCGCGGAGGAGAAGGCGGCGGCGCCGGCGCAGTGAGACTGGAGGCACCCCCATGAAGCACACGAAGCGTTCATGACGCCGCGGCCGCCGGGTTCACCCGGCCGCCGGGCTCCGGCTCACTTCGCCGGCTTCTCGACGTGCCCGCCGAACTCGTAGCGCATCGCCGACAGGATCTTCGACTGGAAGTCGGCCTCGCCGCGCGAGCTGAAGCGCTCGTAGAGCGCGGTGGTGAGCACCGGCGCCGGCTGGCCCTCGTCGATCGCCGCCTTGATCGTCCAGCGCCCCTCGCCCGAGTCGGACACGCGGCCGGCGAACTGCGCGAGCGCCGGGTCCTTCGCGAGCGCGGTCGCGGTCAGATCGAGCAGCCACGAAGCGATCACGCTGCCGCGCCGCCACACCTCGGCGATGTCGGGCAGGTTCAGGTCGTACTGGTAGTGCTCGGGGTCGCGGAGCGGCGTCGTCTCGGCGTCCACCTCGTGCGTCTTCTTGCCCACGTTGGCCGCGCGCAGGATGCCGAGCCCTTCGACGTACGCGGCCATGATCCCGTACTCGATCCCGTTGTGGACCATCTTCACGAAATGGCCGGCGCCGTTCGGTCCGCAGTGGAGATAGCCCTGCTCCGCGGTGCCGCCCGCCTGCCCGCGGCCCGGCGTGCGCCCGATCGCGCCGATGCCGGGCGCGAGCCGCCGGAAGATCGGGTCCAGGTGCCTCACCGCCGCGTCCTCGCCGCCGATCATCATGCAGAAGCCGCGCTCGAGGCCCCACACGCCGCCGCTCGTCCCGACGTCGACGTAGTGGATCCCCTGCGGCGCGAGCGCCTGCGCGCGGCGGAGGTCGTCGACGTAGTACGAGTTGCCGCCGTCGATCAGGATGTCGCCGGACTCGAGCAGCGGCGCGAGGTCGGCGATCGTCCTGTCGACGACCGCGGCCGGCACCATCAGCCACACCGCCCGGGGCTTCGCCAGCTTCCGCACGAGCTCGGCGTACGAGGCGGCGCCGGTCGCCTTTTCCTTCGTCAGCGCTTCCACCGCCTTCGGCGACACATCGAACACCACGCAGTCGTGGCCGCCCCGGATGAGCCGCCGCACCATGTTCGCGCCCATGCGGCCGAGGCCGATCATTCCGAGTTGCATCAGAGGCTCCTCTTTGATTGCGCCGGGGCGCGCCTGACCGCGGTCACTTCGGCTCCCCCTTCAGCTTCCGGTAGCGGCGGATGAGCGCGTTCGTCGACCCGTCGTGCTGCAGCGCCGGCTCGGTCGCGCCCGCGAGCTCCGGGATGATGCGCCGGGCGAGCACCTTGCCGAGCTCGACGCCCCACTGGTCGAACGAGTCGATGTGCCAGATCGCGCCCTGGGTGAAGACGTTGTGCTCGTAGAGGGCGACCAGTTTGCCGAGCGCCGCGGGCGTCAGCCGCTCCAGCAGCAGCGTATTGGAGGGCCGGTTGCCCTCGAACGTGCGGTGCGGCACCAGCCAGTCGGGCGTGCCTTCCGCCTTCACTTCGTCCGCCGTCTTGCCGAAGGCGAGCGCCTCGCCCTGTGCGAACAAGTTGGCGAGCAGCATGTCGTGCTGCGCCCCGGGCGGATTGAGCGGCTGGCCGAAGCCGATGAAGTCGCAGGGGACGAGCCGCGTGCCCTGGTGGATGAGCTGGTAAAACGAGTGCTGGCCGTTCGTCCCCGGCTCGCCCCAGTAGACCGGGCCGGTGGCACAGGCGACGGGCTTCCCTTCGAGCGTCACGTGCTTGCCGTTGCTCTCCATCGTGAGCTGCTGGAGGTAGGCAGGGAAGCGCTTGAGGTACTGCTCGTACGGCAGCACCGCCACCGTCTGCGCGCCGAAGAAGTCGTTGTACCAGACCGCGAGGAGCCCCATCAGCACCGGCAGGTTGCGCGCGAACGGCGCGGACCGGAAGTGCTCGTCCACCTCGCGGAAGCCGCCGAGCATCGCGCGGAAGTGCTCCGGGCCGATCGCGATCATCGTCGAGAGCCCGATCGCCGCGGCCATCGAGTAGCGCCCGCCGACCCAGTCCCAGAAGCCGAACATGTTGGCGGTGGCTATGCCGAACTCCGCCGCCCCTTCGGCGTTGGTCGAGACCGCGACGAAGTGCTTCGCGACCGCCTTCTCCTTGCCGCCGAGGCCGGCGAGCGACCACGCCCGCGCGGCGTGCGCGTTCGCCATCGTCTCGAGCGTCGTGAAAGTCTTCGACGAGACGACGAAGAGCGTGCTCGCCGGCTCGAGGTCGCGCGTCGCCTCGACGAAATCGGTGGCGTCGACGTTCGAGACGAACCGGAAGGTCATCTCGCGCGCGCTGTAGGCCTTGAGCGCCTCGTACGCCATCACCGGCCCGAGGTCGGAGCCGCCGATGCCGATGTTGACCACCGCGCGGATGCGCTTGCCGGTGTGGCCCTTCCACGCGCCGGTGCGCACGCGGGTCGCGAGCTCGGACATCCGATCGAGCACCGCGTGCACCTGCGGCACGACGTTCTCGCCGTCGACGACGATCGCGGCGCCCTGCGGCGCGCGCAGCGCGACGTGCAGCACCGCGCGCTGCTCCGAGACGTTGATCTTCTCGCCGCGGAACATCGCGTCGATCCGCGCGCGCAGGCCCGACTCCTCGGCGAGCTGGACGAGGAGCTTCAGCGTCTCGTCGGTGACGCGGTTCTTGGAGTAGTCGAGGTAGATCCCGGCCGCCTCCGCGGTCAGCCGCTCGCCCCGCCCCGGGTCGCTCGCGAAGAGCCGCCGCAGGTGCTCGCCGTGCATGGTCGCGTAGTGCGCCTGCAGCGCCTTCCACGCCGGGCGGGCGGTCACGGGCTGGATCACTGCCGTCATCTGCGGTTTCCCTTCTTCTTGCGTACCCGCGCATTCCCGGGCCGCGTCAGGCCTGCGCGAGCGCGGCGCTCTGCCCGAGGTCGTGCAGTTTTCGCGTGGCGTTCACCGTCGTTTTCATCGAGTCGCCTTCGGTTGGTCGCCTGTGCTATACGAGGCCCGCAGCATCGGCGGGGGGCGACCACCACCGAGGGAGAGCCGGATGGGCACAGCCGCAGCCGGACACGCGGGCGGAAAACACCCGGGCGGAAAACACCCGGGCGGAAAACACGCGGGCGGAAAACACGCAGGCCGCGCGCGGGGCAGCGTGGCACTCGTCGCCGGGGTCGCCGCCGTCGGCGGCCTGCTCTTCGGGTGCGACACCGGGATCATCTCCGGCGCCATTTTGTACCTCCGAACCGACTTCGGGTCGGGTCCGACCGCCGAGGGCCTGGTGGTGGGAGTCCCGTGGCTGCGCGCCGACCTCGGCTCGTCGGTCACCTTCTTCGTCGACGCCGCGCCCAGCGTCGCGACGATCGCGTTCGTCCTCGCGCGGGTGCCCGAGACCAAGGTCCGGACGCGCGAGGAGATCGGCCGGCCGTGGCAATGACGGCGTTCGCCCCAGCGCCGGGCGCGGCGGGGTTGCCGAAGCTCGCGCTCGCCGCCGCCGACGGCGCGCGCGCCGAGGTGTACCTGCACGGCGCCCACGTGACGTCGTGGATTCCGGCGGACGGCGGCGCCGAACGCCTTTTCCTCAGCGTGCACTCGCGCTTCGGTCCGGGCGAGGCGATCCGCGGCGGAATCCCGGTGTGCTTTCCGCAGTTCGCGGCGCAGGGGCCGCTGCCGAACCACGGCTTCGCGCGCGTGTCGGCCTGGGAGATGGTCCGCGCGGAGCGCACCGGCACGGGCGCGGCGCAGGCCGTGCTCCGCCTCGCCGGCTCGCCGGCGACGCGCACGCACTGGCCGCACGCGTTCGCGCTCGAGCTCGCCGTCACGGTGACCGGCCGCACGCTCGCGCTCGCCCTGACCGTGACGAATCCCGGGACGGTGCCCTTCGAGTTCACCGGCGCGCTCCATACGTACTTCCGCGTCGCCGACGTCCGTCGCGCCACCGTCCGCGGGCTGCGGGACGCGCGCTACCGCGACAAGGTGCTCGGCACCGACGACAACCTCGAGACCGCGGCCGAGCTCGCGTTCGACCGCCAGATCGATCGCGTCTACTACGCGGCGCCGGACGACCTCGTCGCGCACGAGCCCGGCCGCAGCGTGGCCGTGTGCGCGACCGGCTTTCCCGACACGGTGGTCTGGAACCCGGGCCCGCAGCGCGGGGCGACGCTCGGCGACCTCGAGCCGGACGGCTCCCTGCGGATGCTCTGCGTCGAGGCCGCGGTGGCGCGGGCGCCGGTCCGCGTCGGCGCAGGCGGCGAGTGGCGCGGAACCCAGACGCTGACCGCCGACCCGGGCGGTGCCTAGCGCGGCCCGGGCAGCGGGCTCGGACATCGTTCCCTCCTTCAGGCGTCCCGCGTGATCCTCAGCGCCACCGACAGCTCGTGCCGTCCGACCGTGAGCGGCCACGCGAGCGTCACGGTCGCGCACTGCATGATCTTCTCGAAGCCGTCCTCGGACTGCGAGACCGTCAGGTGCGGCCGGGCGTGAACCCCCGCCGGCAGGCTGCACAGCACCGCGACCGCCCCGCCCAGGAACCGGTCGTCGAGCACGAGCTCGGTCACGCCCGCGGCGTCGAGCGGCTGGCCGAAGCCGCACGGGATCTCCCCGTTCAGGATGTAGCGGCCGGCGTAGCCGTCGCAGCTCGGCATGGCGAGGTTCAACTCGGTGCCGAACGTGCCGGCGGCGGGCGCCTCGACGAACCAGGTGACCGTTACGCGGCTTCCCTGGACGAGGACGAGCTTCTCCACGCGCCCGGCGCCGCACGGCCCGACGAAGCTCGCGGCGTGCTCGAGCGAGCCGGCGGGGGCGAGCGCGTAGCCGCCGAGCGGCGCCCCGTCCCAGGCGTCGCGGAACGTGGCCCGGGCGTGCGCGTCCGGCACGAGGTCCGCCGCCGTCACGGCGTGCTTGAACCGCACTCGATCGTGCGCCGAGGCGATCCCCGGCCCGTCGTGGCGCGAACCCTCCGCCGCCGCCGCGATCCGGTGGTAGTGCTCGGCGTGGCGGCGCAGCGTGTCGCCGAAGTTCTGCGCGAGCGCGTAGGCGTCGAGCTCGACGAGCGCGGCCGAGCCGTCGAGCTTCACCACCGCCTGCAGCTCGCCGTTCCGGAGGAACAGCTCGTCGACGCCGTCGGCGTCGAGGTCGATCCGCTCGCGCGCCGCGCGCGGGGCGAGCGTGTCCAGGCGCGCCTCGAGCTCGACGAGCGCCGCGTACACCGCGCGCCGCAGGTGCGGGAGGTAGAGGCCGCCGAAGAGGCCGTGCCAGTAGGCGTCGTTCGCCTGGCCGAGGTGGAGCAGGCGCCGCAGCTCGTCCGCCGGCGTGCCGCGCGGGAGCGCGGCAACCCGCGCGGAGAGCCGGAGCATCCGCTTGTGCATCCAGTTCGCCTCGGGGTAGCGCGACAGGAAGTTGCGCCAGATCCCGCCGCGCACGAACGGCTTCGCCGCCTCGTAGCGGCCCGCTGCCTTCTCGCGCGCGACGAGCGCAGCGTAGGCGTGCGCCGCGGGCGCGGGCAGGGTCCACTCGTTCATCTCGCTGTACGAGGCCGTGGGGAGATAGACGATGCCGCGGCTCGCCGTGCGCGCGCGGTGCTCGCGGAAGGTGAGCGTCTCGATCGAGTCGGAGGCGAGCACCCCGCGCACGAACGCCTCGAGCCAGCCCTTGCCGTAGACCCATTCGTGGGTGTCGGGCCAGATGCCGAACTTCTCGATGTCGTCGAAATAGACCGCGGCGCCGCTCTGCGCGGCGATGAACGCCACCGTCTCCGCCGCCGGAGCGAACGGGATGCGGTAGCGCAGCGCCTCGGAGATCGGGTAGAGGTCGAGCCGCGCTCCGCCCTCCTCGGTGGTGTAGCGGCCGTCGAGCTCCGCGGCGCCCTTGCCGGCGCAGAGGAAGTGATAGTCGTCGACCGTGACGTAGCCGATGCCGCTCTCGGCGAGCGCCGGCACGACCGCGGACTCCCACACGCGCTCGGTGAGCCACGCGCCGGTCGGGGCGGCGCCGAGCAGGCGCTCGAGCTTCGCCGCGAGCGCGGTGAGCTGGCTCACCCGGTCGCGGTGCGGGATCGCGGCGAGCACCGGCTCGGTGTCGCCGCCGCCGAAGAGCTCGACCTGGCCCCGCCCCACCATCGCGCGCAGGAGCTCAATGTCGCCGGGATAGCGCGCGGCGAGATAGTCGAGGAGCGGCCCGCTGAAGTGGGCCGCGAACCGGAAATCGGGGAAGCGGTGCAGCGTCCGCAGGAACGGCCCGTAGGAGAGCTCGTGCGCCTGATCGAGCACCGCCGGGAAGTTCCCCGCCGGCTGGTGCGCGTGGACGCCGAAGAGGAGCGCCGTCTTCACTCGGGCGAAGGCTCGGCCGCGCGGCGCATCGTCCCGCCGAGCTCCGGATTCCCGGTGCCGCGGCTGATCGGCTCGGTGAGCGCGGCCGGGACGGGCAGCTCGAGCAGGCGGTAGAGGTGCGCGAGGTTCGCGCGGTACAGGCGGTCGAAGGCCGCCACCGCGTGCGCCGGGTTGTAGTCGCCCATCCACCAGAACCAGTCCGAGCCCTCGCAGTTCGCGAGCTGGCGCCCGGCGGCCGCGCGCGCCGCATCGGTCAGCTGCCCCGACGCCACGACGCGGTCGAACGCCTGCTTCGCCGCGACGAGGAGGTCCCACGCCCGGTTCTTCTCCGGTGCGCCGATCCAGGTCGTGAAGTCGCCGTAGACCCAGCTCCCCGCGACCAGGCGGGCGAGCTCGGGCGCCGGCCGCGCCGTCGCTTCGGCGAAAGTGATCGTGCGCACGGTCGGGTGCGCCTCGAGCTGCGCGTACAGCGCGTCGAGGAAGTAGAAGCCGTTGTACGGGTAGAACTCCCAGCAGTTCTCGCCATCGAGGATGACGCTCACGAGCGGCGGCTCGCCCGGCGCGGCGGCGGCCGCGATCGCCTCGAGCTCGCCGACGAAGTGCGCCGCCGCCTCGTCCCCGTGCCACTTTGCGTACTCGAAGCCGATCAGGTCGGACAGCCGGTCGTCGCGGAAGAAGCACGCGGGCCCGGTGCCCGCAACGCGCCAGGGACGGTCGTGGGGCCGGTCGGCGGGCGCGGCGGCGGCAGCGAGCGAGTGTCTGAGCACGGCCTCGCTCGAGGCCATCCAGCGAACGCCCCGCTCGGCGAAGAGGCGGGCGAGCGGCGCCGAGACCGCGCCTTCGGCCGGCCAGACGCCCGCCGGCGCCACGCCGAACCGCCGGGCGTGGCTCGCGAGCGCGGCGTCGAGCTGAGCGCGCGTCCGCTCGGCCCCGCCCGGATACCCCGGGCTCGCGGGCAGCGGGAGGCCGGGCCGCGCCTCGCGCGCCGAGCCGAAGTCGATCAGGAGCGGCGCGAGCGGATGGCAGTCCGGCGTGGTCGAGAGCTCGACCCGCCCGCCGGCGGCGAGCCGCGCGTAGCGCGCGATCGTGCCGGACACGATCTCGCCGACGAGCGCGAAGAGCGCGCGGCGGTCGGCCGTCCCGAAGCCCCGCGTCGCAGCCATGAGGCGCTGCGCTACCGCGGATTCCCGCCGGACGGTCTCGCCCAGCCAGGCGAGGTGGTACCAGGCGACGAGGTCGAAGCAGTAGCGGTCGGAGAGATAGTCGATCGAGTCGCCGCCCTGCCGCTCCAGCGCGACGAAGAGCTCGTGCAGCCCGCGGTACGCCGGGTACGGCTGCACCATCTTCTCGTGGTTCGCGCGGAAGCACTGGTTCACGATCCGCTCGCGCTCGTCGCGCGCGAGCGGCGCCGCTTCGTCGCGCGCGAGCAACCGCAGCAGCGGGTCGCGCAGCGTCCCGGTGGCGAACTGGTCGGCGTAATCCTCGAGCTGGTCGAGCAGCACCGGCACCAGGTTCACCACCGCCCGCACCCCCGCGTGGCGCTCGAGGTGCGCCGCCATGTCGGCGTAGTCCTTGAGCGCGTGGAGATACACCCACGGCTGGGTGAACTCGCCGGTGGCGCGGTCGCGGTAGTCCGGCTGGTGCATGTGCCAGCACAGGAGGAGGTCGGCGCGGGGGGGCGGCTGCGTCATGGATCGCTGCGGAAAAGCTCGTAGAGTACCGAAACCGGCGGGACGAACGAAAAGCGGGCGCGGCTCCGCCGCGCCCGCGACCTCCGAGCGGCGCGGCGATCCGCCCCGCCCGACCGTTCCTCACCGTGCGTGGTGCACCCGGTCCCCGAGCATCTCCGGCGTCACCAGCACGACCCCCTTCTCGCTCACGTGGAAGCGCTTGCGGTCGGCGGCCGGATCGACGCCGATCTCGATGCCCGGAGCGAGCCGGCAGTCCCGGTCGAGGATCACGCGCCGGAGGACGCAGTTCCGCCCGATCTGCACCCCGGGGAGCACGAGCGCGTCCTCGATCGTGCAGTAGCTGTGCACCCGCACGTTCGAGAAGAGGAGCGAGCGCCGCACCACCGAGCCGCTGATCAGGCAGCCGCCCGACACCATCGAGTCGACCGCCATGCCGCGCCGGTTCTCGTCGTCGAACACGAACTTCGCCGGCGGGAGCTGCACCTGGAAGGTCCAGATCGGCCAGTCGGCGTCATACAGGTTGAGGTCGGGCGTCACCCGGACGAGCTCCATGTTCGCCTCGAAATAGGCGTCGACCGTCCCGACGTCGCGCCAGTAGGGCCGGCCTTCGCTCATGTTCACGGCGCTCGCCGCGAGCGGGTGCGCGACCACGCGGTAGCCGCGCGCAACGAGCCGCGGGATGATGTCCTTGCCGAAGTCGTGGCTCGAGCGCGGGTCGTCGGCGTCGCGCACCAGCGACTCGTACAGGAACGGCGCGTTGAACACGTAGATGCCCATGCTCGCGAGCGCGGCGTCGGGGCGGCCCGGGATCGGCGCCGGCGACTCCGGCTTCTCGGCGAACGCGGTGACGCGCATCGACTCGTCGATCGCCATCACGCCGAACGCGCGCGCCTGGTCGAGCGGCACCTCGATGCAGCCGACCGTGAGGTCGGCGTTGCGGCGCACGTGGTCGGCGAGGAGCTTCGAGTAGTCCATCTTGTAGACGTGGTCGCCGGCGAGCACGAGGACGTAGCGCGGCGCGTGCTGGCGCAGGATGTCGAGGTTCTGGAACACCGCGTCCGCCGTGCCGCGGTACCACTCGGTCCAGACGCGCTGCTGCGCCGGCATCAGCTCGACGAACTCGCCGAGCCGGCCGTCGAGGAAGCCCCAGCCGTTCTGCACGTGGCGGATCAGGCTCTGCGCCTTGTACTGGGTGAGGATGCCGATGCGGCGCACGCCCGAGTTCACGCAGTTCGAGAGCGCGAAGTCGATGATCCGGAACTTGCCGCCGAACGGGACGGCGGGCTTCGCGCGCCAGTCGGTGAGAGGCCCGAGCCGCGCGCCGCGCCCGCCGGCGAGGATCATCGCGACCGTGCTGCGGGTGAGCTGGGGGATGCTCGCGGCCATCGACGCCTCGCCGCCCGGGTGCACGCCCTCGCCCGGCACGAAGTCCATGTCCCCCTGAGGGGGACGATCCCCGTCGTCTCTATAATCGGCCATGCTTCATCCTCAGGGGGTCGAACCCCCGGTCTCGCCGGAGCTCGCCGCGCTCGCCGCTGCGCGCGTGCACGATCCGTTCGCCGCGCTCGGCTGGCATCGCGGCCCCGGCGGCTGGACCTTCCGCACGCTCCAGCCGTTCGCCGAGAGCGTGAGCGCCGAGACCGCGCGCGGCTGGGAGCCGCTCGCGCGCCTCGCCGGCACGCCGCTCTTCGAGCTCCGCGGTGCCGCGCCGCCGGCGCAGCATACGCGCCTCCGCGTGAGCGCGGGCGGCGCGAGCCGCGAGCTCGTCGATCCCTACTCGTTCGCGCCGGCGATCGGCGCCGACGATCTCTGGCTCTTCAACGCCGGTACGGCGCGCGAGGCGTACCGCTTCCTCGGCGCGCAGCCCGAGGTGATCGACGGCGTCGCCGGCACCCGCTTCGCGGTGTGGGCGCCGAACGCCGAGCGCGCGAGCGTCGTCGGCGACTTCAACCGCTGGGACGGCCGCGCGCACATGATGCGCTCGCTCGGCGCGGGCGGCGTGTGGGCGCTCTTCGTCCCCGGCGTCGGGGAAGGGACGCTCTACAAGTTCGAGCTCCGTAACCGCGCGACCGGCGAGTGCCTGCTCAAATCGGACCCGTATGCGCGCGCCGCCGAGCTGCGGCCCGGCACCGCGAGCCGGGTCGCCGGGCCCGGCCGGCACGAGTGGCGCGACGCGCCGTGGCTCGAGCGCCGCGCGACGCTCGACTGGCTGCACGCGCCGATGAGCCTCTACGAGGTGCACGCGGGCTCGTGGCGGCGCCATCCCGGCGGGCGGCCGTACAGCTATCGCGAGCTCGCCGACGCGCTCGTGCCGTACGTCGCCGACATGGGCTACACGCACGTCGAGCTCCTGCCGCTCTCCGAGCATCCGCTCGACGAGTCGTGGGGCTACCAGTCGACCGGCTTCTTCGCGCCGACCGCGCGCTACGGCGCGCCCGACGACCTGCGCGCGTTCGTTGACGCCTGCCACACCGCCGGGATCGGTGTCCTCCTCGACTGGGTGCCGGGCCACTTCCCGCGCGATGCCTGGGCGCTCGCGGCCTTCGACGGCACTGCGCTCTACGAGCACGAGGACCCGCGGCTCGGGCTGCACCCCGACTGGGGCACGCACGCGTTCAACTACGGGCGGAACGAGGTCAGGTCGTTCCTGCTTTCCAGCGCGCACTACTGGCTCGAGGAGTTCCACTTCGACGGGCTGCGGGTCGACGCGGTGGCGTCGATGCTCTACCTCGACTACTCGCGCGGTCCCGGCGAGTGGATCCCGAACCGCTACGGCGGGCGCGAGAACCTCGAGGCGGTCGAGTTCCTGCGCGCGCTGAACGCGATGGTGCACGCGGACTTCCCCGGCGCGCTCACGATCGCCGAGGAGTCGACGGCCTGGCCGATGGTGTCGCGGCCGGCGCACCTCGGCGGACTCGGCTTCTCGATGAAGTGGAACATGGGCTGGATGCACGACACGCTCGCCTACTTCGGCCGCGACCCGGTGTTCCGCCGCTTCCACCACTCCGAGCTCACGTTCGGCCAGCTCTACGCCTACGCCGAGAACTTCGTCCTGCCGTTCTCGCACGACGAGGTGGTGCACGGCAAGGGCTCGCTCCTCGGGCGTCAGCCGGGCGACGACTGGCAGCGATTCGCGAACCTGCGCCTGCTGCTCGCCTACCAGGCGACCGCGCCGGGGAAGAAGCTCGACTTCATGGGGAACGAATTCGGCCAGCGGCGCGAATGGGACGCGCGCGGCGAGCTCGACTGGGCCTTGCTCGCGCACGCGCCGCACGCGGGCGTGCAGCGGCTCGTGCGCGACCTGAACCGGCTCGTGCGCGACCGGCGCGCGCTGCACGAGCTCGACTTCGAGCAGGCCGGGTTCGCGTGGATCGACTGCCACGACACCGACCAGTCGGTGCTCGCGTTCCGGCGCATGGCGCGCGACGGCTCGTTCGTGGTCGTGGCGCTCAACTTCACGCCGGTGCCGCGCTCCGGCTACCGCCTCGGCGTGCCGCGCGGCGGGCGGTACCGCGAGCTCCTGAACAGCGACTCGACGTACTACGGCGGCTCGGACCTCGGCAACGTCGGCGGGGTCGCGGCGGACGATCGCCCGTACATGGGACTCGCGTGCTCGATCGCGCTCACCTTGCCCCCGCTCGCCTGTGTCGTGCTCGCGGCCGCGGCCGCGGCCGATTGACGCTACGTTACGGAGCCTCCGCATGAACTTCGGCTTCAGCATCCCGACGCGCGGCCCGCTCGCGACCCGGGAAGGCGTGCTCGCCCTCGCCAGACGGGGAGAAGAGCTCGGCTTCGCCTACCTCGCGCTGCCGGACCACATCGTGATCCCGCGCACCATCGCGTCGCCCTATCCCTACAACGCCGCACGCAAGATGGCGGGCGCCGCGGACGGAGACTGCCTGGAGCAGCTCGCGCTGCTCGCGTTTCTCGCCGCCGCCACCCGCGAGATCCGGCTGCTGACCTCGGTGATGGTGGTGCCGCACCGGCCGGCGGTGTTCACGGCCAAGGCGCTCGCCACCATCGACGTGCTGTCCCAGGGACGCGTGACGGTGGGGGCCGGCGCCGGCTGGATGGACGAGGAGTTCCAGGCGGTGGGCGCGCCGCCGTTCGCCGAGCGCGGCAGGGTCACCGACGAGTACCTGCGCGCGTTCAAGACGCTGTGGACCGAGGACGATCCGCGCTTCGAGGGCCGCTACGCCCGCTTCGCCGACGTCAGCTTCCTGCCGAAGCCGGTGCAGACGCCGCACCCGCCATTGTGGATCGGCGGCGAGAGCCCGGCGGCGCTGCGCCGTGTCGTGGCGCTCGGAGATGCCTGGTATCCGATCGGCTCCAATCCGCAATATCCCCTCGATACGGTGGATCGCTACGCGCGGGCGGTCGCCGGCCTGCGGGAGGAAGCCCGACGCGCGCAGCGCGACCCGGACAGCATCGCGCTCTGCTACTGGGTCGCGTGGTACCGGGAGGGTCAGACGCTCGCGCTCGACGACGGGCAGCGCCAGGTGTTCACCGGCAGCGACGGCGAGGTCGCCCGCGACATCGCCGCGTTCCGCGCGCTGGGGGTGAGCCACCTGCTCTTCAATTTCGCCCGGTCGACCCTTGCCGAGTCGCTCGCCGCGATGGAGCGCTTCGTGGCGCAGGTGGCGCCGCTGGTGCCGAAGCAGATCCGGTCCTAGCGGGTCCGCGCGGCCTTCACGAACTCGAGCGAAGCCCGGAAGAGCTCGAGATCCTGTTCGTAGTCGGCCGCATCGGCCCGGTCGATCTGGATCCATTCCCTCGTGCCGGTCACGCCGCGGGGCTGGAACGGGACGACGTCGTCCCGCGCGAACTGCAGCTCGGTCGCAACTGCGGCAGGCAGGCGCAGTCCGATGCCGCCGCCGCTGATGCAGGCGAACATCCTGTCGCTGACGAAGTAGGCGTCGAGACCGTTGATCTTTCGCGCGCTGGCGCCCGGAAGCCCGAGCAGCAGGGTGTCGATCTGCGCCTTGCGTCCGGGCGCGGGAGGTTCGGTGCTCATGGAAGGTCGGGAAGGTCGGCCTGGGTTGTCGTGGAAAGGTCGACCGGCGTCAAAGGCCGGCCGCGAGCTTCGCCGCGCCGAGGAGCCCGAGCCGCTCGTCGAGCACGACCTGCACCGGAAAGCGCGCCGCGAGGGGCGAATGCACGCCCTTCGCGTTGAACGCGGCGAGGAAAGATCCGCTCCGGAGCTGCGGCAGGACCCGCGGCGCGATTCCACCGGCGAGCCAGACGCCGCCGCGCGCGAGGACGGCGAGCGCGTAGTCGCCTGCCGCGGCGCCGTAGCACCCGAGGAAGAGCTCGAGCGCCGCACACGCGTCCGGGTCCGCGCCCGCGGCGATCTCCTCGGGCGCGCGCGCCGCGCCGCGGTCGCCGCGGAGGAAATCGTGGATCCGCGCAAGCCCCGGGCCCGAGACGACGTGCTCGACGCGCACGCGCCCGAGCTCGCCGCGGAGGAACCGCCAGAGGTCCGCCTGCCGTTCGTCCGCGGGTGAGAAGCCGGCGTGCCCGCCCTCGCCGCCGATCACCCCGTAGCGACCGCCCTGCCAGATGCGGAAGGCGACCCCGAGCCCGGTACCCGCACCGATCACGAGCTGCGGTGCGCGCGGCACGGGTTCACCCGCCTGCAGCGTCACGACCCGTTCCGGCTGCAGGAGATCGATTCCGTGCGCAGCGGCCACGAAGTCGTTCGCCAGGGCAACCGGCGCGCCGACGATCGTCTCGAGCGCGTCGGCGTCGATCCCCCACGGGAAGTTCGTCACCGCCGCGCGCCGCCCGTCGACGGGGCCGGCCACGCCGAAGCACGCGCGCTCGACCGGCGTGCGCGCCTCGTCGACGAACGCGCGGGCGAGATCGGCGAACGCGGCGAAGTCGCGGTCGGCGTAGCGGCGCTCGAGCACGAGGTCGACCCGGTCGCCGTCGAGCGCCGCGACTGCGAGCAGCGTCTTGGTGCCGCCGATGTCGCCGCAGAGGACGAGGTGCCGGGTCACGGCGCAGCTCTGGTCAAGGCTGGCAGCGCTGCCACTCGGCGCCGAGACCCAGCCGGGCGACTCGTGCGTCGAGGAAGCCGCGATCCAGCGCGGTCGCGGCGATCATGGCGCGGATGTCCCGCACGTGCTTGTCCGACCCGCCCTCGCGCAGGTACTCGAGCTTGCGCAGGATCACGTACTCGGGCGGCGCGATCCAGGCGGCGGCGCCCTCGAGATCGATCCTCCGCCGATGCTCGAGCGCCCAGGCGTGAAGCGGGTCGCCGGCGGCGACGTAGATGTCCGCCTTGAAGTGGGTTGCGAAATCGATCAGGTTGAACATTCCGCGCGAGGTGCGCGCGATCTGGAGCCGCAGCGTCTCGTCCGGCGGCACGTAGTAGTCCGTTTCCGGGAATGCCTGCCGCAACGCGGCAATGTCGCCGCCGCGCAGCAGCAGCACGACGTCGATATCGGCGGTGAGGCGCGGCTCGCCGTAGACGCTCGCCGCGACCGACCCGGTGATGCAGTAAGGGATGCCGAGGCGCTCGAGCGGTTGGACGAAAGGCGCGAGCGGGCTACGTGCCGGCATACAGCAGCGAGCGCCTCGCCTCGAGCTCCAGCCGCTCCTCGGGCCAGTCCGGATGGGCCATCCGCAGGCCCGCCATGCGGAGTCGGATGCCGGTTTCGTAGAGGTCCTCGACCATGCGGAGCTTCTCCGCCGGGGTCATGCGCTGGAAGCCCTCGAGCTGTACGGGGTGGAGCGGTTCGTCCATGGCGCCTTCGATCTTACTCCCGCGGCACGAAGCGCCGGGACGCGGCTGCTATGCTACCCGCCGCCGATGAAGACCGAACGCCTGCGCGTCCTCTTCGCTACGCCAGAGTGCGCGCCCTGGGTCAAGACCGGGGGCCTCGGCGACGTCAGCGCCGCGCTGCCGCCGGCGCTCGAGGCCGGCGGCCTCGACGTCCGCGTCCTGCTGCCCGCCTATCGCCCGGTGCTCGCGGCGATCGCGCATGCGCGCGAGCTGGCAGCGTTGCCGGCGACCGCGCGCTTCCCCGCCGCGCGCCTCCTCGAGGCGCCGCTCCCGAGCGGCGTGCCGGCGTGGCTCGTCGACTGCCAGGCGCTCTACGATCGCGAGGGCGGCCCGTACCAGGATCCGGCGACCGGCGCCGACTGGCCCGACAACGCGCTGCGTTTCGCGCTGCTCGCGCGCGTCGCCGCCGTGCTTGCAGGCGAGTCGAGCCCGCTCGCGTGGCGGTCGAGCGTCCTCCACTGCAACGACTGGCAGACCGCGCTCGCCCCGGCTTACGCGCACTTCGCCGGCGGCGCCCGCGCGGCGACCCTGGTGTGCGTGCACAACCTCGCCTTCCAGGGTCTCTTCCCGCCGGCGACGACGGCCGAGGTCGGACTCCCGGCCGCCGCCTACTCGATCGAGGGCGCGGAGTTCTACGGCCGATTCTCGTTCCTCAAGGCCGGCCTCGCCTACGCCGACGCGATCGCCACCGTCAGCCCCACCTACGCGCAGGAGATCCAGCGCGAGCCGCTCGGGTTCGGAATGCAGGGCCTGCTCGCCGCGCGCGCGGACCGGCTGCACGGCATCCTGAACGGCATCGACGAGGACGTGTGGGACCCCGCGACCGACGCGCTCCTCCCCCACCGCTTCGACGCCGCGCGACTCGAAGCGAAGCGCGACAACAAGCTCGCGCTGCAGCGGCGGATGAGCCTTCCGGTGGACCCCGGCGTGCCGCTCCTCGGTTTCGTCGGCCGGCTCACCCAGCAGAAGGGCGTCGATCTCATCGCCGCGGCCGCGCCGGCGATCGCGGCGGCGCCGGCGCAGCTCGCCGTCCTCGGCACCGGCGAGCGCGCGCTCGAGCAGGCGCTGCGGGAGCTCGCCCGCGCGCGGCCGCAGCACGTCGCGGTCGAGATCGGCTTCGACGAGCCCCTCGCCCACCTCGTCGAAGCCGGCGCCGACGCCTTCCTGATGCCCTCGCGCTTCGAGCCGTGCGGGCTCAACCAGATGTACAGCCAGCGCTACGGCACGCCGCCGGTCGCGCGCTCGACCGGGGGGCTCGCCGACTCGATCGTCGACTGCACGCCGGCCACCCTCGCCGGCGGAACCGCGACCGGTTTCCTCTTCGACGAGCCGACCGCCGGCGCGCTCGCCGGCGCGATCGAACGCGCGATCGCGGCCTGGCGCGACCCGGCGAGCTGGCGCGCGCTCCAGCGGAACGGGATGGCCCGGGACTTCGGCTGGCGGGCGAGCGCCGCGCGCTACGCCGCGCTGTACCGGTCGCTCGCCGGAGCGTAGTGCCGCCGTCCGCAAGTCGCGAACGCTACAGCCAGGTCATCAGCCCCAGCTCGAGCGGATGCGTCAGCGCCTCGTGGCGCGGATGGGCGCGGATGCGGTAGTCGAGCCGGCCGCAGAGCTCGGGGCTCAGCTCGAGCGCGAAGCGGTGCTCGCCGCCTTCGGTCCGCGTGCCGTCGAACGCGAGCTCGTAGCGGAGCTGCCGGTCCTCCGGCTCGCCCGCGCCGCGCGCGAGCAGCAGCTCGACGGCGACGTCGCCCGGCGCGAGCCCGTTCAGGCCGGCGGCGACCTCGATCCGCACCGCGTCGCCGAACCGGATGCGCTTCGGCGGCTGGTCGAGACGGCGGAGCTTCACGCCCGTCCAGGCGGCGCGCACGCGCGCCTTCCACGCGGCGACCTCGCGCGCACGCGCGTAGCCGCTGTCGGCGTAGCGCCGGCCCTGCTGCGAGGCCGGCAGGTAGAACTTGGCGAGGTACTCGTGCACCATGCGCGTCGCGTTGAAGCGCGGCAGGATGGTGGCGATCGAGCGCTTCGCCATCCGGATCCACTCCGGCGAGTGGCCCTGGTGGTTGCGCCGGTAGTACATCGGGATCACGTGGTCCTGGAGCAGCTCGTAGAGCGTGCGCGCCTCCTCATGGTCGCGGCGCTCGGCGCCGAGCGCATCCGCGGCCGGCTTGATCGCCCAGCCGTTGTCGCCCTCGTAGCCCTCGCCCCACCAGCCGTCGAGCACCGAGAGGTTGAGCACGCCGTTCATGGCGGCCTTCATGCCCGAGGTGCCCGAGGCCTCGAGCGGGTACACCGGATTGTTCAGCCACACGTCGACGCCGGCGACGAGCCGCCGGGCGAGGTCGAGGTCGTACCCTTCGATCATCAGCAGGCGGCCCTCGAACTCCGGCGTCTGCGCGATCTGGACGATCCGCCGGATCAGCTCCTGGCCCGGGCCGTCGGCCGGGTGGGCCTTGCCGGCGAACACGAAGAGCACCGGCCGCGCCGGATCGCCGACCGCCTGCCGCAGCTCGTCGAGGCTCTCGAGCAGGAGCGCGGCGCGCTTGTAGGTCGCGAACCGGCGCCCGAATCCGATCGTCAGCACGTTCGGATCGCCGGGATCGGCGAGCCTGAGCAGGCGATCGAGGTGGGACTCGCTCCCCTGGTTGCGGAAGTGCTGCTCGCGCAGGCGGACGCGCACGAGGTTCAGCATGTGGGACTTGAGCTGCTGGCGCACGCTCCAGAACACCGCGTCGGGCACCGTCGCGAGGTTCGTCCACAGGCTGCGGTCGGCGATGCGCTGGCTCCAGCCGAAGCCGAGCGCGCGGTCGAAAACGTCGGCCCACTCCGGCGCGACGAAGGTCGGCACGTGCACGCCGTTGGTGACGTACTCGATCGGGTTCTCCTCGGGCGGCACCTGCGGCCACAGGTCCTGCAGCATCCGCGCCGACACCCCGCCGTGGATGCGCGACACGCCGTTGTGGAAGCGCGAGCCGCGCACTGCGAGCGCGGTCATGTTGAACTCGGCGCCCTCGGCGCTCTGCCCGAGGGCGACGAGCTCGTCGGCGGCGATGCGCGTCTCGCGGCAGAAGCCGTCGAAGTAGGCGCGGATCATCTCCGCCGCGAAATGGTCGTGGCCCGCCGCCACCGGCGTGTGGGTGGTGAACACGGTGTTCACCGCGACCGCCTCGAGCGCGGCGCGGAAGTCGAGGCCCTGCTGCATGACCCCGCGGATGCGCTCGAGAACGAGGAACGCGGCGTGGCCCTCGTTGATGTGCCACACGGTCGGCTTCGCCCCGACCGCCGCGAGCGCGCGCACGCCGCCCACGCCGAGCACGATTTCCTGCTCGATCCGCGTGGTGCGGTCGCCGCCGTAAAGCCGGTGCGAGATGCGCCGGTCGTGCTCCGAGTTCTGCGGCAGGTCGGTGTCGAGGAGGTAGAGCGTCACGTGCCCGGCGCGCGCGCGCCACACGCGCACCGCGACCTTGCGGCCGGGCAGCTCGACCTCGACGTGCAGCTCCGTGCCCGACTCGCCCGCCACCGGCTCGACCGGCAGATCGTCGAAGTCCGAGTCGTGGTACTCGGCGCGCTGCGCGCCTTCGCTGTCGATCGTCTGGGTGAAGTAGCCCTGCCGGTAGAGCAGGCCCACGCCGACGAACGGCAGCCGCATGTCGCTCGCCGCCTTGCAGTGGTCGCCGGCGAGGATGCCGAGGCCGCCGGAGTAGATCGGCAGGCTCTCGTGCAGCCCGAACTCGGCGCAGAAGTAGGCGACGAGGTCGGTCGCCCGCAGCCACTCGGAGCCGTTCCGGCGCACCGGCTCCGCGCGGTAGGTGTCGTACGCCGAGAGCACCCGGTTGTAGCTCGCGAGGAACACCGGGTCGTCGGCGGCGGCGACGAGGCGCGCCTCGTCGATCCGCTTGAGGAGCGCCTTCGGGCTGTGGTCGACCGCCTCCCACAGCGCCGGGTGCAGCCGGTCGAAGAGCGCGCGCGTCGCGCGGTCCCAGCTGTACCAGAGGTCGTGCGCGAGTTCCTCGAGCCGCGCGAGGCGCGCGGGGACGCGCGGGTTGACCTCGAGCGAGTAGCCGGTGCCGGGTTGCGCCATATGGACATTGTTCCATGATCGGCGCGGGGCGGGATACGCCGATCGCGATCGCGCAGGCTGCCCGGGCGCGCGCACCGGCGCGGTGCGCGACGCACGCAAAAAAGCCGCGCCCGCAGGCACGGCCGGAGCCGGGGCGCGCGTCGCGCGCGGGCCTAGTTCAGCTCCTTGTCCTTCCAGAACTTCGTGCCGGCGAGCGCGCCGCCCGCCTGCAGGCCGTTCTTCGTCAGCGTGTAGTAGCTGGCATCCGCGATGACCTTCTCGCCGCCGCCCGCGCCGACCTGCTTGCCGGCCACGCCGGCCTGCGCCGTGCCGCCACCGCCGAACTCCCAGCCCTTGTTCACGAACTGCTCCATGGCCTGCGGCGACTTGAAGACGATCAGGGTCTCGTTCTCCGCGACCCCGATCTGCAGGCCCGCGCTCGCCTGGGCCATGTCCATGTACGTGTCGCGCTTCGTCTTCATGTCGTGGACGAGGCCCTTGCCGCCGGCACCGCCGATGAGGAAGCTCAGGCCGAAGGTCGTGAACACCGCGTAGCCGGGGGCCTTCGCCACGGCTTCCCGCAGCTTCGGATCCGCCTTGTAGAACTTCTCGAGCGAGGTCTGCGTGACCTGCTTGATCTCGGTCTGCTTCTTGACCTTCTCGGCCTGGGCGAGCGCGCCGCCGGAGGCGAGCGAGAGGACCACGGCACCGGCCGTGAGGAGGAGGTGCAATCTCATGGAGACTCCTTGGGTTCAGGATTGCGTCGAGGAGTGACGCGCCCGGAGTCTATCCCGAACCCGTCGCGGCCACCGGCACGCCTCGGCGCATCAGCCTGCCCCGCCGCGCCGTCCCCGCACGGCCGGAATGATCATGACGGCCAGGATCGCTGCGGCGGCGACCAGGAACGCGAGGCTGATCGGCCGCGTGAAGAACACGCTCGGGTCGCCGCGCGCGAGCAGCAGCGCGCGGCGCAGGTACTCCTCCATCAGCGGCCCGAGCACGTAGCCGAGCACGAGCGGCGCCGGCTCGCAGCCGAGCTTGGCGAGGACGTAGCCGAGCACGCCGACGCCCGCGCACAGGTAGACGTCGACCGGGTTGTTGCTCACGCTGTAGTTGCCGATGCAGCAGAACATGACGATCGCGGGGAAGAGCCACCGGTACGGCACGCGGAGCAGGCCGACCCAGATGCCGACGAGCGGCAGGTTGAGGACGACGAGCAGCAGGTTGCCGATCCACATGCTCGCGACGATGCCCCAGAAGAGGTCGGGCCGGGCGGTCATCACCTGCGGCCCGGGCGCGATCCCCTGCATGACCATCGCCCCGACCATCAGCGTCATGACCGCGCTGCCGGGGATGCCGAGCGTGAGCGTGGGGATGAACGCGGTCTGCGCGGCGGCGTTGTTGGCCGCCTCGGGGGCGGCGACGCCCTCGATCGCCCCGCTGCCGAAGCGCGCCGGATCGCGCGCGATCTTCTTCTCCACCAGGTAGGTCGCGAACGTCGGCAGCGCCGGTCCGGTGCCAGGCAGGAGGCCGAAGAAGGCGCCGATCGCCGTCCCGCGCAGCGTCGGCCAGATCGAGTCGCGGAGGTCCCGGCGCGTCGGCATCAGGTGGGTGATCCGGCCGGCGAGCGCAACGCGGGGCTCGTCCCGCTCCAGGTTCCGCACGATCTCGGCCACCGCGAACAGCCCGACCGCGATCACGGTGAAGCCGATGCCGTCGGCGAGCTCGAGCACGTCGAACGCGTAGCGCGCCACGCCGGAATTGACGTCGGTGCCGACGAGCCCGGCGAGGAGGCCGAGCACGACCATGGCGAGCCCCTTCACGAGGTCGCCGTGGGTGAGGACGGCGGAGGCCACGAGCGCCATCAGCATCAGCGAGAAGTACTCCGCCGGGCCGAACCGGAGCGCCAGTTCCGCGAGCGGTGGACCGGCGAGCGCGATGACGAGCGTGCAGACGCACCCGGCGAAGAACGAGGCGAGCGCGGCGATCGCCAGCGCCGGACCGGCGCGCCCCTGGCGCGCCATCGGGTAGCCGTCGAGGCAGGTCACCGCCGAGGCGGTCTCCCCCGGGGTGTTGAGCAGGATCGAGGTGATCGCGCCGCCGTACTGCGCCCCGTAGTAGATCCCCGCGAGCATGATGAGCGAGGCGACCGGCGGCAGGGTGAAGGTGAGCGGGAACAGCATCCCGATCGCGACCAGCGGGCTGATGCCCGGCAGCACGCCGATCAGGGTGCCGAGCGCCACGCCGGCGAAGCAGTACGCGAGGTTCTGCGCCGAGAGGGCGACCCCGAAGCCGAGGCCGAGGTTCGCGAGGAGCTCCATCAGAGCCCGGCGACGAGCCGGAACGGCAGCTGGAGCGCGTAGACGAAAACGCCGACCGCGAACGCGCTCAGCACCGCGGCGAGGACGACCGTCTCGCGCAGCCGGTACCCGCGGCCGGCCGCCGCGCACACGAGGACCATGACGACGAGCGCGGGCACGAGGCCGAACCGGGTGACCGAGAATCCGAAGAGGACGATCGCGAGCGTGACGAGGGCGAGCGGCCGCCAGCCCCAGCTCACCGCCGCATCGCCGCCGCGGGCGATCCCGCGCAGCAGGAGGAACGCGCCGAAGCCGTACAGGACCCAGCCGAGCACGGTCGGGAAGTACGCCGGGCCCATGCGCATCGCCGTGCCCATCTCGAAGTCGCGGGCGCCGGCGACCGCGCCCAGGCCGATGAGGAGGAAGAGGACCCCGGCGAGGACGTCCTGGTTCGCCGCTACGCCCCGCCGCCCGGACTCGCGCCGCATCACTCCAGCGCGACACCGACCTCGAGCACCGCGCGGCGCCAGATGTCGAGCTGCGACCGCACGAACGCCGCGAGCTCTTCCGGCGTCGAGCTTTGCGCTTCGAACGCGATGCGGTCGAGCCCCTCGCGCACCTCCGGGCGCCTGAGCACCACCGCCATCTCGCGCGCGAGGCGGTCGACGACCTCGCGCGGCATCTTCCCCGGCCCGAAGAGGCCGCCCCACGCCGCGATCGAGACGCCCGTGAGCCCCGCTTCCGCGGTCGTCGGCACGTCGGGCGCGAGCGGGCTCCGGTTCGGCAGCATGGTGGCGAGCGCGCGGAGGCGCCCGTCCTTCACCTGCGGGAGCGCCGTGCCCGGCGTGGCGAACGCCATCTGCACCCGCCCGCCGAGCAGGTCCACCGTCAGCGGCCCGTCGCCCTTGTACGGCACGTGGACGATGTCGAGCTTCTGCGCGATCCTGAGCTGCGCCATCGTCATGATGCTGAAGCTGTTGCCGGTGCCGTAGTTGAGCTTGCCCGGGTTCGCGCGGACGTACTCGAGCAGCTCGGCCACGGTCGTCGCCGGCACGCTCGGGTTGGTGAAGAGGAAGAAGCCGAACCGGCCGACGTCCGAGATCGGGGTGAAGTCGGTGACCGGGTCGTACGGCGGGACCTTCCGCACCGCCGGCTGCCAGGACATCGCGGTGGAGGTGCCGTAGAAGAGCGTGTGGCCGTCGGGCGCCGATTTCAGCACCGCCTCGGCGGCGATGATGCCGTCGCCTCCGGGGCGTGCCTCGATGATCACCGGCTGGCCGAGCGCGACCCCGAGCGGCTGCGCCCAGATCCGGGCGGTCAGCTCGGCCGCCCCGCTCGGCGGGAACGGGACGATCAGCCGTACCGGCCTCGCCGGGTACTGCGCCGCGGCCGGAAGCGCCGCGGCGGCGCAGGCGATCGTCAGCAATACCGACAGCATCCGTGCGCGTGCGTGCATGCTCTCCTCCTCGTCGTTCAGCGTCGTCTGGTCCGGCTTCGTCTGGTCCGGCCTGGTCTCGTCCGGCTCCGATCGTCCGGGGCTGTGCGGCTTCGTCTCGTTCAGCCCCCCTCGCGCGGTCGGCCGAGCGTCGACTGGAAGAGATCCATCGGCACCGGGAACACGATGGTCGAGCTCTTGTCGCCCGCGACCTGCGTCAGCGTCTGCAGATACCGCAGCTGCATCGCCTGCGGCGCCTGCGCGAGCATCTGCGCCGCCTCGAGCAGCTTCACCGACGCCTGCAGCTCGCCCTCGGCGTGGATCACCTTGGCGCGCCGCTCGCGCTCGGCCTCCGCCTGGCGGGCGATCGCGCGCACCATCGACTCGTTGAGGTCGACGTGCTTGATCTCGACGTTGGTGACCTTGATGCCCCAGGCGTCGGTCTGCGCGTCGAGAATGCGCTGGATGTCGAGGTTGAGCCGCTCGCGCTCCGACAGGAGCTCGTCGAGCTCGTGCTTGCCGAGCACCGCGCGCAGGGTCGTCTGCGCGAGCTGGCTGGTGGCGGCGAGGAAGTTCTCGACCTGGATGATCGCTTTCTGCGCGTCGAGCGCGCGGAAATAGACGACCGCGTTGACCTTCACCGAGACGTTGTCGCGGGTGATCACGTCCTGCGGCGGCACGTCGAGCACGATGACGCGGAGGTCCACCTTCACCATCTGCTGGATGCCGCGCACGACGACGACCAGCCCCGGCCCCTTCACCTTCCAGAACCGGCCGAGCATGAACACCACGCCGCGCTCGTACTCGCGCAGGATCCGCAGCGAGGAGAGCACGTACGCCGCCGCCGCGAAGACGACGACGAGCAGCGCATAGTTCAGGTCCGGCAGGAACATCTCACCCTCCGCCGTCCTCGGGCTGCACCTCGAGGACGAGGCCGTCGATCCCGGTCACCCGCACCCGCCGTCCCGGCGCGAGGCGCTCGCGGCTGCGGATGCGCCAGGTCTCGCCGTGCACGCGCGCCCAGGTCTCGCCGCCGGCGGCCTCGATCACCTCTCCGCCCGCCCCGACGAGCTCCTCGCGCCCGGTGACCACCGGCCGCAGCCGCGCCTTCGCCGCCAGGCCGCCGACGAGGATCATGAAGGCCGCGCTCGCCAGCGCGAGCCCGGCGACGAGCGGCAGCGGGATCCCGTAGCCGGGCACCTCGGTGTCCATGAGGAAGATCGCCCCGACGACGAACGCGATCACCCCGCCGATGCCGAGCGAGCCGAAGCTCGGGAAGAACACCTCCGCGATCATGAACGCGAGGCCGAGCACGATCAGGGCGAGGCCGGCGTAGTTCACCGGCAGCATCTGGAACGCGAAGAGCGCGAGCACGAGGCAGATCGCGCCGACCACGCCGGGGAAGACGAAGCCGGGGTTCGAGAACTCGAACCAGATGCCGTAGATGCCGAGCATGAGGAGGATCAGCGCGAAGCTCGGATTGGTCAGCGTCGCGAGGAGCTTCGTGCGCCAGTCGGGAACGATCGTCTCCACCGGCGCACCGCCCCCGAGCGCGAGCGCGACCGTCTGTCCGCGCACCGATACCTTGCGCCCGTTCGCGCGGGCGAGCAGCTCGTCGAGGTCGCGCGCGACGAAGTCGATCACGCGCTCGCGCTCGGCCTCGGCGGCCGAGAGGCTCACTGCCTCGCGCACCGCGCGCTCGGCCCAGGCGGCGTTGCGGCCGCGGGTCTGGGCGAGCCCGCGGATGTAGGCGGCCGCGTCGTTGATCTGCTTTTTCGTCATCGCGTCCGGCGTCGGCGCTTCGCGCTTCGCGTCCGACTTGTCCTTCGCGCGCGGCTCCTCGGCGCCGGGGGGCGGCGGCATGCCGATCGCGACCGGCGTCGCCGCACCGAGGTTGGTCGCCGGCGCCATCGCGGCGACGTGGGCCGCGTAGAGGATATAGGTGCCGGCGCTCGCCGCGCGCGCGCCGTTCGGCGCGACGTACACGGCCACCGGGACCTCGGAGCCGAGGATGTCCTTGATGATCTCGCGCATCGCGCTGTCGAGACCGCCCGGGGTGTCCATGCGCAGCACCGCGAGCACGGCCTTGCGGTTCGCCGCTTTCTCGAGCCCGCGGCGGACGTAGTCGGCGGTGGCGGGGCCGATCGGCCCGTCGACCTCGAGGACCACGACCGGGCGGTCCGTGGCGACCTGCGCGGTCGCCGCGAATCCGAGCCACGCGAGGCCGGCAAGCCCCGCCATCCATCCCCAGCGCATGCGCATGCGGCCCCGTCGAGCGATGCGAGCGAGCCTCATCATACGCCCGCGTCCTGCGCGGCGAGCATCACCCGCAGCGCGCCCCGGTCCGCCTTGCCGGTCCGTCCGAGCGGCAGCGCGTCGGCGAAATGGAACGCATCGGGCTGCTTGAACTTCGGCAGGAGCGGCGCAGCGAACTCGCGCAGCGCCTCCGCTCCGCAGGTCCGGCCGGGCCGCGGGACGATCAGCAGATGGATGCGCTCGCCGAGGATCGGATCGGGCAGGCCGGTCGCCATCGCCGCGGCGACATCGGGATGCGCCGCGAACACCTGCTCGACCTCGAGCGGCGACACCTTGTTGCCGCCGCGCACGATCAGCTCCTTCGCGCGCCCCGCCAGCTCGACCACGCCGCCCGCGCGCGTCCGCGCGAGGTCCCCGGTGCGAAACCAGCCGTCCTGGAACGCGCGCGCGGTCAGCTCGGGTGCGTCGAGGTAGCCCGACATGAGGTAGGGCGTGCGGAGCTGGAGCTCGCCGACCTCGCCCGCCGGCATCTCCTCGCCCGCGGGACCGGCGATCCGGAACGCGACGTGCGGCGAGGGCCGGCCGATCGTGCCCGCGTGGCGCGGGTAGTCCTCCGGGAACAGGCAGAAGTCCGAGGTCGAAGTCTCGGTGAGGCCGTAGATGTCGACCAGCCGCGCGCCGGGGAACCGGCCCGCGAGCTCCGCCGCGAGCGCCCGGCCCAGGGATTCGCCGCCGATGAAGAGCTGGCGCGGCGCGCCGGCCCGGTTCGCCGCGGCGAGCGCGGCGGCCACCGGGGCGTGCTCGAGCTCGGCCGCGAGCGCGCGCATCATCGTCGGCACGACGGCGGTGCGAGCAATGCCTGCTTCGGCGAGGGTCCGGCAGAACGCAAGCGGCGCGAACTTCTCGTGCATGACGAGCATGCCGCCGGTGCGCAGCGTCGCGAGGCTCACCCAGTCGCCGAAGCTGAAGGTGACGTTGAGGACGAGGAGCGTCCGCTCGCCGGGCGCGAACGCGAGCAGCTTCTCGAGCACGTCGAGCTTGCCGCCGAAGCCGCGATGCGAGAGCACTACGCCCTTCGGCGCGCCGGTCGAGCCGGAGGTGAAGAGGATGAGCGCCGCGCCGTCGAGGAGCGCGCGCGGGGCCGGCGGCGCGCGACCGGCGAGGAGGAGGTCGCCCTCCCGCCGCCAGCCTTCGGGCGCGCCGGTCGGGCCGTCCGCGTCCACGACGATCCGCGCGCCGGTCGCGTCCAGATGCCGCGCGACGACCGCCGCCGGGTTCGAGCCGTGCACGGGCACGACCACGCCACCGGCGAGCCAGACGCCCGCAAACGCGACGAGATCGAGCGGCCGGTTCGCGACCATCGCGACGACCGGCTCGTGCGGCTCGAGCCGCTGCGCGCGCAAGCCGGCGGCGAGCGCGCTCGCGCGCTCGCCGAGCTCGGCGTACGCGAGCGACCCGCCCGCGCCGACGAGCGCGGTCGCGCGCGCGTGCGCGCGGCAGCTCGCGAGGATCGCGGCGCCGAGGCCGCCCGGGCTCATCCGTCCGCGAACCGCGCGTCGCGCCAGGCGATCGCCGCGCGCAGCCCCGCGGCGCGCGCGATTTCCATGAACCGGCGCTTGTCGGGCGAGCCGTGCGACTCGATCCCGTGGTCGATGTCGAGTGCGACCGCGAGCGCCTCCGGCATGCCCATCATCTCGTAGGCGCGGTTCACCGCCTTCTTCGTCTCGCGCACGAGATCCGGATCGATCACCGCGATGTGCCGCGCCATCGCAATCGCCGACTCGACGGCCGCGCCCGCGGGCACGACCCGGTTCACCAGGCCGAGCCGCAGCGCCTCGCGCGCCGGGATGTCGTCGAGGCCGTTGAAGATGATCTCCTTCGCCTGCTTCGGCCCGGTCACCCACGGCAGGATCATCGTCACGATGCCGGCCCCGAACCTGAGCTCCGGCTCGCCGAACACGGCGTCCTCGGCGGCGATCGTGAGGTCGCAGGCGAGCGCGAGCTCGCAGGCGCCGGCGAGACAGGGACCGTGGACCGCGGCGATCGTCGGCTTGGAAAGCGACCAGAAGCGCATCGTCGCGTTGAAGTCGTCGTCGAGCACGCGCCGCCAGTCGCGCGCACCGCTCGGCGCCGACTCCATCTGCTCTTTGAGGTCGAAGCCGGAGGAGAATGCCCCGCCTGCGCCGGTCACCACCAGGACGCGCACCTCGGGGTCGGCTTCGGCCGCGTCGCACGCCCGGTTGATCTCCTGCAGCATGACGCGGTTCATCGCGTTGCGGCGCTCCGGGCGGTTGAGGGTGAGCTTCGCGACGTGGCCCGCGGTCTCGTACAGGACGGTCGTGTAGTTCATGCGTCGTCCTCCTCCGCGTCAGCCCGGGCCCTCGCCCGGCGGAAACGCCGACTTCGCGCCGTCGAGCCAGGCCCGGCCGTGCCCGTAGAGCCGCTCCACGACGTTCCCCTTCAGCTGCGGCAGCTCCAGCTTGATCGTGAACCCGAGCTTGGTCTGCAGGTACGCGAGGTGGCGATAGCCCTCGGGAAACCGCCCGAGCAGCGCGGCGTCGAGCGCGAGCTTCGCCGCCGGGTCGACCGGGTCCATGCGGTCCTTCTCGTAGATCGGCTGGCGGCGCACGATCGCCCAGCGGCCGTCGCGCCTGGCGAAGAAGTCGTAGAAGCGCCCGGTGCACACCACATCGACCACGACGCCGTCGACCGCGCCGCGCTGGCTGATCGTCATCTTCGTCTGGGCGATGCCGCGCTCGCCCTTCACCTCGACGCTCGTGCCGCCGAGGAAGTGCAGGATGCTGACGCCCTTCTCGAAGCCGGCGCGGCTCACCTCGATGAACTTCGCCGCCGGGCCCTGGAACCAGGTGGCGGTCATCCAGCCGTCGGCGTGCCAGACGGTGCGGAAGCGCTCCCAGTCGCCGGCGTCGCGCCAGATCGCCCAGTTGCTGACGACCTCCGCGATCGCGAGCTTGTCGTCCAGCCGAAGGTCCATCTTCGTCGCTCCCGTCGTCACAGCAGCCGCCGCTGCGAGCCGCCGTCATACACCAAACCGCCTCCCGCCGCACGAGCCGCCGGATGCAGGCGCCCCGCCTCGCTCGTCCCCGGCGCGACGAGATGGACGACCTCGACGCCGCGGACGAGCACGTAGTCGGCGATCAGCGACCGGTGGCACCCGGCGGGGAGCTTCTCCGCGCAGAGGATCGCCGACGGCGCGGGAGCGGCGAGCAGCTCGTCGACCGCGGCCGCGAACGCCGGCGTCGCCATGTGGTCGGCATAGCCGCGGAACGCGCCGTCGAGCGCGACGTTCGGTGAGTCCGGCGAAGGCTTCCGGAAACCGCCGAGCGCCTCGCCGCGCCAGGCGTAGGCGATTCCCGCTGCCTCGAGCGAACGCCTCAGCGCTGCACGGTCGTATTGCGGCCAGCGACGCGACTTCGGGACCGCCCGCACGTCGACCAGGCGCCCTACGGCGGCTGCATGCAGCATCGCGACGAGTTCCGCGACCGGCCGGTTGCCGTGACCGATCGTGCAGAGGCGCCTCATGCCGCCCAGCCGACCGGCGCCCCGACCGCGAGCCCGAGCTCCGCTGCGGCGCTGCCGTGGTTGACCGCGATCTCGACGAGTCCGCTCGAGTTCTCGTACCAGAAGGCCGTCCCGGGCTCGACCGCCGAGAACACCGGCGCGTGCGCGAGCTCGCGACCGCCGGCGACGAGCCGGCCCGTCTTCGCGGCAGCGCGGGCGCGGAGGCCGGTGAAGCAGTTGCCGTAGTGGTCGACGTAGATCACCTCGGCGAGATCCGCGCCGCCGAGGTGCACCGCGAGGTCCGCGGCCGGCGCGACGTTCTCGTTCGGGAAGTCGTCGGTCACCACCGCCGCCGCCATCGGCGCGAAGAGATCGCGGCCGTGGAACGAAGGCGACACGCCCGGCGGCCGGCCGGTGATGCGCCAGACCGATTTCGTCGCCGCGCGCGCGGCGACGACCGAGAAGAGGCCATTGTCCGGCCCGACGAACCAGCGCCCATCGGCCCGTACCACGACCCCGTCGCGGTCCGAGCCCACGCCGGGGTCGACGACGCCGAGGAACACATGGCCTCGGGGCAGCCCTTGCGCGAGCGCGGCGAGGAGGTGCGCACTCGCGCGGACGTCGAACCGCGGCGCCGCATGCAGGAGATCGATCACGCGCACGCCCGGCGCGTGGCGGTCGAGCATCGCCTCGACCTGGCCGACGTAGAGATCGTCGGCGCCGAAGTCGGTAAAGAGGAGGATGGCCACGCGGGCCATTCTAGCTGCTGCGGTGCGACTCGCACCCCCAGGCTCACGCAGTGAGCCATCGGTGGGCGCACACTGCTCGCGGGTCGCAAGTAGTGCGGAAGGAAGAACCTTGAAGAACAAGCGTGCGGTCGCACCCGCCGAGCGCATCGGGCAGGCGATCCGCGTGCTGCGCGGTCAGAAGGTCATTCTCGACGCCGACCTCGCGGCGCTCTACCAAGTGGAGACGCGAGCGCTGAACCAAGCGGTCAAGCGGAACATCGAGCGGTTTCCGGCTGACTTCCTCTTCCAGCTTTCGCAGCAGGAATTCGAGGATTGGAGATCACAGTTTGTGATCTCCAATCCGGGGGCGCGGATGGCTCTGCGCCGCGCCCCGTTCGCTTTCACCGAGCACGGGGCGCTGATGGCCGCCACCGTGCTCAACTCCCGGCGCGCGACCGCGATGAGCCTGTACGTCGTTCGCGCCTTCGTCCAGCTCCGCGATTCGTTCCTCGCCAACCGCGAAGTGGTGAAGAACCTCGACGAGCTGGAGCGCAGGGTTTCGTCCCACGATCAGGCTATCGCCCGCATCCTCGCGGCGATTCGCCGGCTCATGGATCCGCCCGAGCCGAAGCGTCGACCGATCGGATTCGTCACGCCTTCGGAGCGGAAGGGCGGTTGAAGGGACCCGCCACCAGCACGGCGTTCATTCATCCAATCAATGCCTTGGCGCTCTAAGGTCGCAATCTGCGACCTTAACCCGGTCGGAGGGTGGCGACCCAAGAAAAAGGCCGGGACGCGCCCGGCCTTACCTCGGCAAGCTCTTGCTCCGCTCAACTCTTCGCCTCGGCGGCCTTCTCCGGCTTCGCCTTCTCGCCCTTGGCTTCGCCCTTACCGCCCTTGGCTTCGCCTTTCCCGCCCTTCGCCTCGCCCTTGTCCTCGCCCTCGGCCCCCGGCTCCGGCCGGTCCATCAGCTCGACGAGCGCCATCGACGCGTTGTCACCGAGCCGGAAGCCCGCCTTGAGGATGCGGAGGTATCCGCCGTTCCGCTGCGCGTAGCGCGGCCCGAGCTCGTCGAAGAGCTTGCCGACCATCTCGCGGTCGCGGAGACGGTTGAACGCGAGCCGACGGTTCGCGACCGACGGCCGCTTGCCGAGCGTGATCATCGGCTCGACCACGCGGCGCAGCTCCTTCGCGTTCGGCACCGTCGTCTTGATCAGTTCGTGCCGCAGCAGCGCGTTGGTCATGTTGCGCAGCATCGCGAGCCGGTGGGTCGACGTGCGGTTGAGCTTCCTCAGTCCGTGGCCGTGGCGCATCGCTTCTTCTCCGCGACGCCTCTAGGGCGTCAGCTTCTCCAGGCCGGCGGGCGGCCAGTTCTCGAGCTTCATGCCGAGCGTGAGTCCGCGCGCGGCGAGCACTTCCTTGATCTCGTTCAGCGACTTGCGACCGAGGTTCGGGGTCTTGAGGAGCTCGGTCTCGGTGCGCTGGATGAGATCGCCGATGTAGTAGATGTTCTCCGCCTTGAGGCAGTTCGCCGAGCGCACCGTCAGCTCGAGGTCGTCGACCGGCCGCAGCAGGATCGGGTCGATCGGCGGCGCTTTGGTCGGCGGCTCGATCGCGCCGGCGGGCGTCTCCTTGATGTCGGCGAACACGTTGAGCTGGTCGACCAGGATGCGCGCCGCGTGCTTGATCGCCTCCTCGGGCTCGATCACGCCGTTCGTCTCGATGTCGATCACCAGCTTGTCGAGGTCGGTGCGCTGTTCCACGCGCGCGCTCTCGACCTGGTAGCTCACCCGCCGCACCGGCGAGAACGACGCGTCCAGGATGATCTTGCCGATCCCCTTCGACTCCTCCGGGATCACCCGCAGGTTGCCCGGCTGGTAGCCGCGGCCGCGCTCGACCTTGATCGTCATCTCGACCTTGCCGCCGGGCGAGAGGTGCGCGATCACGTGGTCGGGGTTGATGATCTCGACGTCGTGGGTGGTCTCGATGTCGGCGGCGGTGACCAGGCCCTCGCCGCGCTTCGCGAGCCGCAGGGTCGCCTCGTTCCCGGCGTGGAGCTTGAGCACGACGCCCTTCAGGTTGAGCAGGATGTCGACCACGTCCTCCTGCACGCCCTCGATCGTCGAGTACTCGTGCAGCACGCCCGAGATCTGCACCTCGGTCGGCGCGAAACCGGGCATCGACGACAGCAGCACGCGCCGGAGCGCGTTGCCGAGCGTGTGGCCGTAGCCGCGCTCGAACGGCTCCATCGTGACCTTGGCGTGGTAGGGCGCGACCGGCTGCACGTCGATGATGCGCGGCTTGAGGAATCCAGTGCTTTGCATGCGTTTGTCCTGACCTTGACGTTGACGTCGTGGTTACTGCGCGGTTCGCTTCAATCTACTTCGAGTACAGCTCGATCACCAGGTGCTCGTTGATGCTCTGCGGCAGCTCGGCGCGCTGCGGCAGCGCCTTGAACCTGCCCTTGAGACCCTTGGAATCGACTTCGAGCCACTCGGGGATGCCGCGCCCTTCCATCGCCTCGGCAGCGGCCTTGATCCTGAGCTGCGCCTTCGCCTTCTCCGCGACCTCGATCGTGTCGCCCGGCCGGACGACGTACGACGGGATGTTCACGCGCTTGCCGTTGACGAGGATGGCGTTGTGCCGCACCACCTGCCGCGCCTCGGACCGGCTCGCGCCGAACCCCATCCGGTGCACGACCGTGTCGAGCCGCGATTCGAGGAGCGCGAGCAGGTTGTCGCCGGTGATGCCCTTGCGGCGGTCGGCCTCGAAGTAGGTCTTGCGGAACTGCCGCTCGAGGACGCCGTACAGGCGGCGCACCTTCTGCTTCTCGCGCAGCTGCGTGGCGTAGTCCGAGCGGCGGCCGCCGGACTTCTGGCCGTGCTGGCCGGGAGCGTAGCTCCGGCGATCGATCGCGCACTTGTCGGTGAAGCACTTCTCGCCCTTGAGGAAGAGCTTCTCCCCCTCGCGGCGGCACTGGCGGCACTTCGGATCCAGATTGCGGGCCATGTCTTCGGGTGCTCCTTTTCGCGTGCGCCTAGATCCGGCGCTTCTTCGGCGCGCGGCAGCCGTTGTGCGGAACGGGCGTGACGTCCGCGATGCTGGTGATCTTGAGGCCGATGGCGTTCAACGAGCGCACGGCCGACTCGCGCCCCGGGCCCGGGCCCTTGATCCGCACCTCGAGGTTCTTCACGCCGCACTCCTGCGCCCCGCGCCCGGCGCGCTCGGCCGCGACCTGGGCCGCGAACGGCGTCGACTTGCGCGAGCCCTTGAAGCCCGCGCCGCCCGAGCTCGCCCAGGAAAGGACGTTTCCCTGGCGGTCGGTGATCGTGATGATGGTGTTGTTGAACGACGCGTGCACGTGGGCGATGCCCTCGGCCACGTTCTTCTTGACCTTCTTGCGCACCCGCGTCGCTGCGGACGCCTGCGCCGGGGCCTGGGTTTGCGGTCTCGCCATCGCCGGTGTTCCTCGTCTGGTTCCCTGTCGTGTTCGTCGGTCCGCGCGCCGCGGTCAGATCTTGCCGGCCTGCGGCTTCGCCGCGATCGCCTGCTTGCGCGGCCCCTTGCGGGTGCGCGCGTTGGTGCGCGTGCGCTGCCCGCGCACCGGCAGGCCCTTGCGGTGGCGCACGCCGCGGTAGCAGCCGAGGTCCATCAGCCGCTTGATGTTCATCGACGTCTCGCGCCGCAGGTCGCCTTCGATCGTGAGCTTCGCGACGTGCTCGCGCAGCCGGTCGACCTCGCCGTCGGAGAGGTCCTTCATCTTCGCCGTCCCCTTCACGTTGGCGGACGCGCAGATCAGCTTCGCGCGCGCACGGCCGATGCCGTAGATCGCGGTGAGCGCGATCTCGGCGTGCTGCTGGTTGGGGATGTTGACGCCTGCGATACGGGCCATGGTCTTTCCTCGTCCTGTCCTCGAGCGCGCGGGGCCTAGCCCTGGCGCTGCTTGTGCCGCGGGTCCTTGCAGATCACCCGCACCACGCCGTTGCGGCGGATGATCTTGCAGTTGCGGCACATCTTCTTCACCGATGCGAGCACTTTCACTGCTTCGCCTCCTTGAGCGCGCGCGCAACGATCCGCGCCCGCGAAAGATCGTACGGCTCGAGCTCCATCGTCACCCTGTCCCCCGGCACGACGCGGATCGTGTGCATCCGCATCTCGCCGCCGATATGTCCGGTCACCACCTGTCCGTTCTCCAGTCTCACCCTGAACACCGCGTTCGGCAGGCTCTCCAGGACCTCGCCCTGAAGCCGGGCCGCGCTTTCCTTCTTCCCGCGCCGGACCGGATCGCCCGCTTGCCGCTCTTTCTCCATCAGGTTCCCTCTCACCTTCACCTCGTCGGGAACCCCGCGCCGCCGCGGAAGTTCGCCTTCTTGAGCAGGCTCTCGTACTGGTGGCTCATGATGTACGCCTGCACCTGCGACATGAAGTCCATCGTCACCACCACGATGATCAGCAGGCTCGTGCCGCCGAAGTAGAACGGCACGTTCCAGCGCAGGATCAGGAACTCGGGCAGCAGGCAGATCACCACGACATAGACCGCGCCCGCGAGGGTGAGCCGCGTCATGATCCGCTCGAGGTACTTCGCCGTCTGCTCGCCCGGGCGGATCCCCGGCACGAATGCGCCCGACTTCTTCAGGTTGTCGGCGGTCTCCTTCGGGTTGTACTGGAGCGCGGTGTAGAAGAAGCAGAAGAACACGATCGCCGCCGCGTACAGCAGCACGTAGACGGGCTGCCCGGGGACGAGCGTCGAGGCGATGTCCTTCAGCCAGGTCATCCCCTCGCCGCCGGTGAACCAGCTCGCGGCGGTCGCCGGGAAGAGGATGATCGACGAGGCGAAGATCGGCGGGATCACCCCCGCCATGTTGAGCTTGAACGGCAGGTGCGAGCTCTGGCCGGCGAACACCTTGTTGCCGACCTGGCGCTTGGCGTAGTTCACCAGGATCTTGCGCTGCCCGCGCTCGACGAAGCAGACGAACCAGGTGATGACCACGACGCCGACCACGATCACGAGCGCGGTGAGCGGGCTCATCGCGCCGGTGCGCACGAGCTCGAGCGTACCGCCGATCGCCTGCGGGAGGCCGGCCGCGATGCCGGCGAAGATCAGGATCGAGATGCCATTGCCGAGGCCGCGCTCGGTGATCTGCTCGCCGAGCCACATCAGGAACATCGTGCCGGTCACCAGCGTGACCACCGTGGTGAAGCGGAACATCAGGCCGGGGTCGATGACGAGGTTCGGCTGCTGCTCGAGGCCGATCGAGATCATCGTCGCCTGGAAGGTCGCGAGCGCGACCGTGCCGTAGCGCGTGTACTTCGTGATCTGCCGCTGGCCGGCCGGGCCTTCCTTGCGCAGCTGCTCGAGCGTCGGCGACACCGCCGTCATCAGCTGCATGATGATCGAGGCCGAGATGTACGGCATGATCCCGAGGGCGAAGATCGAGAAGCGCTCGAGCGCCCCGCCCGAGAACATGTTGAGCAGCCCGAGAATGCCGCCCTGGCTCGACTTGAAGAGATCGGCGAGCACGTTCGGGTCGATGCCCGGCGTCGGGATGTGGGTCCCGATCCGGAAGACGACGAGCGCCCCGAGGAGGAAGAAGAGGCGCTTCTTCAGGTCCCCGTACTTGCCCGATTTCCCGAGTTGTGCTGCGGATGTAGCCACGGCTCGTTCGCTATTCCTTCTTGCCCTTCGATTTGTCGGCGCCCTTCGACTTGCCGGCGTCCTTGCCCTTGTCGGCCTTTTCGCCGCCCCTCTCGGCGCCCCGCTCGGGGCCGCTTTGCGCGCCCTTCGCCTTCGGCGCGCCCTCGCCCTTGTCGGCGGGCTCGCCCTTCGCCTTCGCCTTCGCCTTCTTCTCTTCCTTCGGTGGCGGCGCCTTGACCTCGACCGGCGGCTTTGGCGGCGCCTTCGGCTTCTCCCTCAGGTCGACAAGGCTGCCGCCCGCGGCCTGCACCGCCGCGCGCGCGCCCTTGCTGACCCCGATCCCCTTCACCGTGACCTTGCGGGTGAGCTTTCCGGAGAGGATCAGCTTCGCGCCCGATGCTTCCTTCGGCACGACGCCCGCTTCCTTGAGCGCGGCGAGGTCGATCGTCTCGGCCTTCATCTTCTCCACGTCGGACAGCCGGATCTCGGCGGTCGCGCGCGCGAGCGGCGAGGAGAATCCGCGCTTCGGCAGGCGCCGCTGCAGCGGCATCTGCCCGCCCTCGAACCCGAGCTTGTGGAAGCCGCCGGAGCGGGCCTTCTGCCCCTTGTGGCCGCGCCCGGCGGTCTTGCCGAAGCCGGAGCCGATGCCGCGGCCGACGCGGCGGCGCGCGCGGCGCGAGCCGGGGGCGGGTTTGATGTCGTTGAGGTGCATGCGCTTTCCTGGCCCTTACCCGTCAGGCTTCCACTCGCACGAGGTACGCGACGCGCGCGATCATCCCGCGCACCGCCGGCGTGTCCTCGAGCTCGACCGTGTGGCGCACCCGCCGCAGGCCGAGGCCGCGGACCGTCGCGCGATGCGCCTTGCGGCACGCGATCGGGCTCTTGACGAGCATCACCTTGAGCGTTTTCTTGCCGGCCATGGTGGGTCGCCTCAGCCGACGATGTCCGACACCGACTTGCCGCGCTTGGCGGCGATCTCGGACGGCGTGCGCATCTTGCGCAGCCCGTCGAGGGTCGCCCGCACGACGTTGTACGGGTTGGTCGAACCGGTGCACTTCGCCAGGATGTCCTTCACGCCCGCGACGTCGAACACCGCGCGCATCGGGCCGCCGGCGATGATCCCGGTGCCCTGGGAGGCGGGCTGCATCAGCACCTTCGACGCGCCGTGGCGCCCGATCACCGCGTGCTGCAGCGTGCCGTTCTTGAGGCTCACGCGGAACATCCGGCGGCGCGCCTCCTCGAGCGACTTCTGCACCGCCACCGGCACCTCGCGCGCCTTGCCCTTGCCCATGCCGACGCCGCCGTCGCCGTCGCCGACCACGGTGAGCGCGGCGAAGCCGAGCACGCGGCCGCCCTTCACCACCTTGGTGACGCGGTTCACCGCGACCATCTTCTCGCGCAGGCCGTCCGACCGCTCGTCGGAGGGCTGCATCCTCGGCTGCATTCTCGCCATCGGCTCGTCCTTCGTTTCCGGAACGTCCCTAGAACTTCAACCCGCCCTCGCGGGCGGCCTCGGCCAGGGCCTTCACCCGGCCGTGGAACCTGAATCCGCCGCGGTCGAACGCGACGCGCTCGATGCCGAGCCCTTTCGCCTTCTCCGCGATGCGCTTGCCGACCGCCGCCGCGGCCGCCTTGTTGCCGCCGTTCGCGAGCTGCGCGCGCAGCTCCTTTTCCGCGGTCGAGGCCGCCGCGAGCACCTTCGCGCCGTCGCCCGAGATCACCTGCGCGTAGATGTGCTGGTTCGTCCGGTGCACCGCGAGCCGGGTCACCCGGAGCTCGCGCTGCCGGAGCCGGGTCTGCGCCGCCCGGCGGAGTCGTGATTCGCGCTTGCCGCCCATCGCCGTCCTCGCTATTTCTTCTTCGTTTCCTTGATGATCACCGTCTCGTCCGAGTAGCGCACGCCCTTGCCCTTGTACGGCTCCGGCGGTCGCACGGCGCGGACGGTCGCGGCCACCTGGCCGACGAGATGCTTGTCCATGCCCTTGATCACGATCTCGGTCTGGGTCGGCGTCTCGCATTTCACGCCCTTCGGCATCTGCTGCACCACCGGGTGCGAGAAGCCGAGCGTGAGGTTCAGCTTGTCGCCCTGCGCCTGCGCGCGGTAGCCGACGCCGACGAGCGCGAGCTTGCGCTCGAAGCCCTTGGTCACGCCGGTCACCATGTTCGCGAGGATCGCGCGCAAGGTCCCCGACATCGCGTTCGCCTCGTTCGAGTCGTCGGCGGTCTCGACCAGGATCTCCTCGCCATCCTTCTTGACGCGCACGTTCGCCGCAATCGGCTGCACGAGCGTGCCGAGCGGCCCCTTCACGGAGACGCTCGCCGCGGCGATGCTGATCTCGACGCCCTTGGGCACCGGCACCGGCAGCCTGCCTACGCGGGACATGTCCTAAGCCTCCTTCACGCCACGATGCACAGGACTTCGCCGCCGATGCCGCTCGCGCGCGCCATGCGGTCGGTCATCACGCCGCGCGGGGTCGAGACGATCGCGACGCCGAGGCCGTTCATCACCTTCGGGATGTCGTCCGCGCCGCGGTAGACGCGCAGCCCCGGCCGGCTCACTCGCTCGATGCGCTCGATCACCGGCGCGCCGGCGTAGTACTTGAGCGCGATCTCGAGCTCGGGCTTGCCGTCGTTCGGCTTGACGACGAAGCCCTCGATGTAGCCCTCGTCGGCCAGCACCTTCGCGATCGCGCCCTTCACCTTCGAGGCGGGGATCGCGACCGTGGTCTTGCCGACGATCTGCGCGTTGCGGATGCGCGTCAGCATGTCGGCAATCGGATCGGTCATGCTCATGAGCGGCGCCTTTTGTTTGCCGGCTTGTTTACCAGCTCGCCTTGGCGAGGCCGGGGATCTCGCCGCGCATCGCGATCTCGCGCAGCTTGTTGCGCGCCAGTCCGAACTTGCGGAAGTAGCCGCGCGGCCGCCCGGTCAGCGTGCAGCGGTTGCGCACGCGCACGGGCGAAGCGTTGCGCGGCAGACGCTCGAGCTTCGCGCGCGCCGCCGCGCGGTCCTCGTCGGACGCGCCGGCGTCCTGGATGACGGTCATCAGGGCCGCGCGCTTCGCCTTGAACTTGGCGACGAGCTTGCGGCGCTTTTCGTTGCGCAGGACGGTGGAGAGTTTCGCCATCGGAAGGACCTCGTCAGTTCTTGAACGGGAACCGGAACGCCGCGAGCAGCGCCTTCGCCTCGTCGTCCGATTTCGCCGTGGTGGTGATGCTGATGTTCATGCCGCGGAGCGCGTCGATCTTGTCGTAGTCGATCTCGGGGAAGATGATCTGCTCCTTCACGCCCAGGCTGTAGTTGCCGCGGCCGTCGAAGGAGCGGTTCGACACCCCGCGGAAGTCGCGGATCCGCGGCATCGCGATCGACACCAGCCGGTCGAGGAACTCGTACATGCGGTTGCCGCGCAGGGTCACCATGCACCCGATCGGGTAGCCGACGCGGACCTTGAAGTTCGCGATCGACTTCTTCGCCTTGGTGACGACCGGCTTCTGGCCGGTGAGTTTGGTGAGGTCGCCCACCGCGTTGTCGAGGATCTTCTTGTCCTGGGTCGCCTTGCCGACGCCGATGTTGACGGTGATCTTCTGGATGCGCGGCACTTCCATCGGGCTCTTGTAGCCGAACTTCGCGGTGAGCTCGGGGACCACCTTCTCCTTGTAGTGCTCCTGCATGCGCGTCATGCGTGCGTCCTTTCCTACTGCGCGTCGACCATCTCGCCGTTCGACTTGAACACCCGCACGCGGCGCCCGTCGGGCATCGTCTTCACGCCGACGCGGTCGGCCTTCTTGGTCTGCGGGTTGAAGAGCGCGACGTTCGAGACGTCGATCGGCATCTCCTTGTCGAGGATGCCGCCCTGCACGCCCTTCATCGGGTTGGGGCGCTGGTGCTTCTTCACCCGGTTGATCCCCTCGACCACCACGTGAGCGTCGTCGACGCGGCGCAGCACCGTGCCGCGCTTGCCCTTGTCGCGGCCGGTGGTGACGATCACGTCGTCGCCTTTGCGGATCTTTTCCATCTCAAAGCACCTCCGGCGCGAGGGACACGATCTTCATGAACCGCTCCGAGCGCAGTTCGCGCGTCACCGGCCCGAAGATCCGCGTGCCGATCGGCTCGAGCTTGGGGTTGAGCAGCACCGCGGCGTTCGAATCGAACCGGACGCGCGAGCCGTCGGGGCGGCGCACGCCCTGCGCGGTGCGCACGACCACCGCGTGGTAGATCTCACCCTTCTTCACCCGCCCGCGCGGGGCGGCGTCCTTGATGCTCACCTTGATCACGTCGCCGATGCCGGCATAGCGGCGCTTCGAGCCGCCCAGCACCTTGATACACATCACCGAACGCGCGCCGGTGTTGTCGGCGACGTCCAGCACCGTCTGCATCTGAATCATGTTCTTCTCTCCAACTTCTCCTGCTCCCGAGAACGCCACTTGCGAGCAGGCAGTCTTGGAGCCCGTTCAGGGCTTGAAGCCCCGGCCGCGGCGATCCCGGCCAAGGCGAAAAAGCGCGAGATTATAAGGGCTTCCGTGAGTCCGGCGCAAGCGTCCTAGACGGTCCTCGCCCGCTCGAGGAGCTTCGCCACCCGCCAGTTCTTGGTGCGGGAGATCGGCCGGCATTCCTCGATCGTCACGAGGTCGCCTTCCTTGCACTCGTTCGTCTCGTCGTGCGCGTGGTACTTCTTGGAGCGCGTCACGATCTTGCCGTAGAGCGGATGCGTCACCCGGCGCTCCACCAGCACCGTGACCGTCCGGTTCATCTTGTCGCTCACCACCCGCCCGGTGAGCTGGCGCGCAACCTTCCGGCCGGACGCGGTGTCGCCCGCGGCGCCGCTCACGCCCTCCCCGGCGGTTCCCCCGGCAGTTTTCCCGGCAGTTTGCCCGGCAGTTTTCCCGGCAGTTTTCCCGGCGGTTCCCCCGGCGGTTCCCCCGGCGGTTCCCCCAGCGGTTCCCCCAGCGGTTCCCCCAGCGGTTCCCCCAGCGGTTCCCCCAGTGGTTCCCCCTATCGTCTGCCCGGTCATTTCGCCCTCGCCTTCTCGCCCATGATCGTCCGCACCCGCGCGATGTCGCGCCGGACCTTCTTCAGCTGGCTCGTATTGGTGAGCTGCTGCGTGGACCGCTGCATCCGCAGGCTGAACTGCGCCCGGAGCAGGTCCTCGAGCTCCTTTGTCAGCGCGGCCGCGTCCTTGCCGCGGAGTTCACTCGTCTTCATGCCTCACCCCGGTTGCCGCTGGACGAAGATGGTCCGCAGCGGCAGCTTCGCCGCCGCGAGCGCGAACGCCTCGCGGGCGAGCGCCTCGTTCACCCCGTCCATCTCGAAGAGCACCTTGCCCGGCTGGATCTCGGCCACGAAGTACTCCGGGTTGCCCTTGCCGTTGCCCATCCGCACCTCGGCCGGCTTCTGGCTCACCGGCTTGTCCGGAAAGATCCGGATCCACACCCGCCCGCCGCGCTTGACGTGCCGGGTCATCGCCCGGCGCCCCGCCTCGATCTGGCGCGCGGTGAGGCGGCCGCGGGTGGTGGCCTTCAGCCCCCACTCGCCGAACGACACCTTGTTGCCGCGGGTCGCGACGCCGTAGTTGCGGCCCTTCTGCTGCTTGCGGTACTTGGTTCTAGCCGGCTGAAGCATCGCCCGGGCCTCCAGTTGTCTTCTTCACCACGCGCTTCACCGGTGGTTTCTTCGGTTCGGACGCGGCGGCGGGAGCGGCCGCTTCGGGCTTCGCGCCGGCGTCGGTGCGCCCCTCGGCGGCGTCCGCCTTCTTCGGGCGCGGCGCGCGCGCCGGCCGCGGCTTCGCGTTCGCGTCCGCCGCCGCCGGCGGCACGGCCTCCTGACGCGGGGCCCCGGTGCGCGGCGGCGGCGCGCGGCGGAAGCGGCGCGGATCGCGCGCTTCCTCCTGCGGCTCGGCCGGCGCGGCGGGCTCGCCCTGCTTGGAGAGCACCTCGCCCTTGTAGACCCACACCTTGATCCCGATCACGCCGTAGGTGGTCTTCGCCTCGCTGAAGCCGTAGTCGATGTCGGCGCGCAGCGTGTGGAGCGGCACGCGCCCCTCGCGGTACCACTCGGTGCGCGCGATCTCGATCCCGTTCAGCCGGCCGGCGCTCATGATCTTGATGCCCTGGGCGCCGAGGCGCATCGCGTTCTGCATCGCGCGCTTCATCGCGCGGCGGAACATGATCCGCTTCTCGAGCTGCTGCGCGATCGAGTCGGCAATCAGCTGCGCGTCCGTCTCGGGCTTGCGGATCTCCTCGATGTTGACGTGCACCATCTGCACGCCGAGGAGGCGGCGGAGCTCGGCCTTGAGCGCCTCGATGTCCTCGCCCTTCTTGCCGATCACCACGCCGGGCCGCGCGCTGTAGATGGTGATGCGCGCGTCCTTCGCCGGCCGCTCGATGATCACCTTGCTCACCGAGGCATGCGCGAGCTTGCGCTTGAGGAAGTCGCGGACCTTGAGGTCCTCGTTCAGCATCGTCGAGAACCCCCGGCCCTTGGCGAACCAGCGCGAGTTCCAGTCGCGGCTCACGCCGAGGCGAAAGCCGATCGGGTTGATCTTCTGTCCCATGGTGTCCCTTCCTACGCTTTCGCGCGGCTGCGCCGCGCCGCCGGCTCGTCGCCCACCACGACGAAGATGTGGCAGGTTGGCTTGGTGATGCGGAACCCGCGCCCCTTGGCGCGCGCGTGGAAGCGCCGCATCATCGTCGCGCGCTCGACGAGCACGCTCTTCACCCGCAGCTCGTCGATGTCGGCGCCGTCGTTGTGCTCGGCGTTCGCGATCGCCGACTCGAGCACCTTCTTGATGAGGCGCGCGCCCTTCTTCGGCGTGAAGGCGAGCACGTTGAGCGCCTTCTCGACCGGCAGCCCGCGGATCATGTCCGCCACCAGCCGGCCCTTCTGCGCCGAGAGCCGCACGCCGTAGAGTTTTGCCTGGGTTTCCATCGTTGCCGTCCCGTTTCTTCGCGTCGACCTGCTTCTTCGCGTCGACCTACTTCTTCGCCGCCGGCGCCGCGCCGGCCGGCGCCGCGCCGGCCGGCGCCCCGCCCGACGGCGGCCCGCCCGCCGGGGCCGCGGTCTTGCGGTCGGCGGAGTGCGCCTTGAAGGTGCGCGTCAGCGCGAACTCGCCGAGCTTGTGCCCGACCATGTTCTCGGTGACGTACACCGGGATGTGCTGCTTGCCGTTGTGCACGGCGATCGTGAAGCCGACGAAGTCGGGCACGATCGTCGAGCGCCGCGACCAGGTCTTGATCGGCCGCTTGTCGCCGCCGGAGCGCGCCGCGTCCACCTTCTTCATCAGGTGGTGGTCCACGAACGGGCCCTTCTTGATGGAACGCGACATTCTCCTGCTCCTTGGCGCCTGTTTCGACTTGCGCGCTAGCGCTTGTGCCGCTTCGCGACGATCATGCCGCGCGTGCGCTTGTTGGTCCGGGTCCGGTGACCCTTGGTGAGGGTGCCCCAGGGCGACACCGGGTCGCGCTTGGTGCCGGTGCGGCCCTCGCCGCCGCCGTGCGGGTGGTCGACCGGGTTCATCGCCACGCCGCGCACCGTCGGCCGGACGCCCTTCCAGCGGACCCGCCCGGCTTTCCCGGTCTTCTCGAGCGAGTGCTCCTCGTTGCCGACCTCGCCGATGGTCGCGCGGCAATCGACGTGGACCTTGCGGATCTCGCCCGAGCGCATCCGCACCTGCGCGTAGCTGCCCTCGCGCGCGAGGAGCTGCGCCGACCCGCCGGCCGAGCGGGCGAGCTGCGCGCCCTTGCCGGGCTGCAGCTCGACGCAGTGCACCGTCGTGCCGATCGGGATGTTCCGCAGCGGCAGCGCGTTGCCCGGCTTGATCTGCGCTTCGCCGCCGCTCGCGAGCTGCGCACCGGCACCGACGCCCTTCGGCGCGATGATGTAGCGGCGCTCGCCGTCGGCGTAGCAGAGAAGCGCGAGATGGGCGCTGCGGTTCGGGTCGTACTCGATCCGCTCCACCTTGGCCGGGATACCGTCCTTGTCGCGGCGGAAGTCGACGATCCGGTAGTGCCGCTTGTGCCCGCCGCCCTGGTGCCGCGTGGTGATGTGGCCGTAGTTGTTGCGGCCGGCCTTGCGCGACTTGCGCTCGAGGAGGCCGGCGACCGGCTTCCCCTTGTGCAACTCGGGCGTGACCACCTTGACGTAGTGCCGGCGGCCGGCGGAAGTCGGTTTGACTTTGACGAGAGCCATGGCTTACTCCGTGGCCTGGAAGCTGATGTCCTGGCCTGGGGCGAGGCTGACGTACGCCTTCTTCCAGTTCCGCCGGCGGCCGCTCGTCTTGCCGGACCGCTTCTGCTTGCCCTTCACGTTGGCGACCCGCACCCCGGTCACTTCGAGCTTCTTGTCCTTGGTGCTGAACAGCAGCTCGACCGCGGCCTTGATCTCCGGCTTCGTCGCGTCGGTCGCGACGCGGAACACGTACTGGTTCGTGCGCTCGCCGACGAACGTGGCCTTCTCCGAGACGACCGGAGCGAGCAGCACCGTCAGGAGGCGCTCCTGGGCAAAGCTCATGCGAGCATCTCCTCGAGTTTCGCCACCGCCTTGCGCGTGACGAGCACGTTCTTCGAGCTCACCAGGGTGACCGGGTCGGCGTGCCGCACTTCGAGCACCTGCACGTTCGGCAGGTTGCGCGAGGAGAGCGCGAGATTCTCGTCGACCGCGTCGGTGATGAGCAGGACCTGGTCGAGCCCGAGCGCCTTCACCTTCTGCGCGAGGAGCTTCGTCTTCGGGCTCTCGACCCTGAAGTCCTCGACCACCGCGAGCCGGCCGTCGCGGGCGAGCTGCGAGAAGATCGCCGCCATCCCCGCGCGGTACATCTTGCGGTTCACCTTCTGGCTGAAGTTCTCGTCGGGCGAGCTCGGGAAGATCCGGCCGCCCCCGCGCCACAGCGGGCTGCCGCTGAAGCCCGCGCGCGCGCGGCCGGTGCCCTTCTGGCGCCACGGCTTGCGGTGCGAGCGGTTCACGTCGCCGCGCGCCTTCTGCGCGCGCGTGCCCTGCCGCCCGTTCGCCTGGTAGGCGACGACGAGCTGATGGACGAGCGCCTCGTTGAAGTCGCGCCCGAACGCGGCGTCCGAGGCCGACACCGTCGCGGCGTCCTTGCCCTGGTCGTTGATGAGCTTGAGCTCCATCGCGCGCACCCCTACTTCTTCGCCGGCGCGCCCTTGCGGGGCGTCTTCGCGGCCGGCTTCACGACGATGTGGCCGCCGGCGTGGCCGGGGACCGCGCCGAGGACGAGGAGGAGCTGCCGCGCCGCGTCGATCCGCACGACCTTGAGGTTCTGCACCGTGCGCGCCTTCGCGCCGAGGTGGCCGGACATCCGCTTGCCGGGAAACACGCGGCCGGGGCTCTGGTTCTGGCCGCTCGAGCCGGGCGTGCGATGCGAAATCGAGTTGCCGTGGCTCTGGCGGCCCGACCGGAAGTGATGCCGCTTGATCGTCCCGGCGAAACCCTTGCCGATCGAGGTGCCGGAGACGTCGACCATCTGGCCGACCTGGAAGATGTCCGCGCCGATCTTCGCGCCCGGCTGGAAGCTCGCGGCCTCCGCGTCGGCGATGCGGAACTCCTTCAGGATCGTCCCGCCCTCCACGCCGGCCTTGGCGAAGTGGCCGGCCATCGGCTTGCCGACGCGCGAGGCGCGCCGCCTGCCGTAGGCGACCTGGACGGCAGCGTAGCCGTCGGTGTCGGGCTTCTTGACCTGGGTGACGCGGTTGTCGGCAACGTCCAGCACCGTCACCGGCAGGCTGTCGCCGTCCTCGGTGAAGACGCGGCTCATGCCGACCTTGCGGCCGACGAGACCTAGACTCATGTCTCAACCTTTCCTTGTTGCCCCGTGCTTGCACGGGGTCCCGGCTGCAATTGGCCGGGAGAACGCTTAGGAACCTTCGGTACGAATTCTCCGGGGCCGGCTCCGCCGGCCCCGTACGGCTACAGCCTGATCTCTACGTCGACGCCTGCGGGCAGATCGAGCTTCATCAGCGCGTCCACCGTCTTGTCGGTCGGGTCGATGATGTCCATCAGCCGCTGGTGCGTGCGGATTTCCATCTGGTCGCGCGAGGTCTTGTTCGCGTGCGGCGAGCGCAGGATGTCGAACCGCTGGATGCGCGTCGGCAGCGGCACCGGCCCCTTCACGACCGCGCCGGTCCGCTTCGCCGTGTCGACGATCTCGAGCGCCGACTGGTCGATCAGCTTGTAGTCGTACGCCTTGAGGCGGATGCGGATTTTCTGACCTTGCAGCGCCATAATCGTTCAGTGTCCCGTTGTCGAACGTGCTATGCCGATCGTGCCATGTCGATCGTGCTGGCGTCGATCGTGCTGGCGTCGATCGTGCTGGCGTCGATCGTGCTGGCGTCGATCGTCACTCGACGACCTTGGTGACGACGCCGGCCCCGACGGTGCGGCCGCCCTCGCGGATCGCAAAGCGCAGGCCCTCCTCCATCGCGATCGGCGCAATCAGGCTCACCGTGATCGACACGTTGTCCCCC
>Ga0187893_10001511_pt1 | contig 55548 bp, 46 predicted proteins | sample MA1701074metaG_FD_139574 | JGI IMG/M metagenome (GOLD analysis project Ga0187893, IMG submission 139574) | White microbial mat communities from a basaltic lava cave in the Kipuka Kanohina Cave System on the Island of Hawaii, USA - MA170107-4 metaG ...
CGACCGTTTGCTCCTGCGCACTGCTCGGAGCAAACCCTCCAGGCGGGCCTCGCAGCCGCCCGCTGGCGCGGGCTCCCGGCTGCTCCGGCGGTCCGCGGCTCCGCGCTGCTCGCCGCTCCCCTCCGGGCTCGTCTCGGAGCCGACCCACCTTCGGTGGGCGTGCTGCGACCGAATAGGGAGCGGCGGGGGCTGCTCCGACCGTTTGCTGCTCCGCATTGCTCGCAGCAAACCCTCTGCGGTTAACGTTTCTTCGGAGTTACCTACATGCGCCCTCGGGATTTTCCCGTTTGGGAAGCATTTTCCTCGTGCCTATAATGCGCCTCCATTCGCATGACCAAGGCTGCTTTCATCTCGGATATCCACGGCAATCTAGAGGCCCTCGATGCCGTGCTGGCGGATATCGATCGCCTCGGCCTCGGAGAAATCTACTGCTTGGGGGACGTCGTCGGTTACGGCCCCGATCCGGCGGCCTGCATCGACCGGGTGATGGCCCGATGCAAAGTGACGATCCGCGGTAACCACGACGAGGCCATCGTTCAGGGGCCCCTCGGATTCAACCCCGTGGCGCGGGATGCCCTCGAGTGGACGCGGGCTCGCTTGCGCCCCCGCTTCTGGAGCCCGGATTCGCGCCGGCGCTGGAGGTTCGTGACGAATCTCCCTCTGCAGCACCAGTGGCAGCAATGCCTGTTGGTCCACGGCTCCCCACGCAATCCGACCTCGGAGTACATCATGGACCGGGACATCCTCTTCGGTCCGCCGGGCATGTTCTCCGAGATTTTCGCCCGCTTCGACAAGGTCTGTCTCGTCGGCCATACGCACATTCCGGGAGTCTTCTACGAAGGCCCGCGTTTCGTCCCGCAACGCGACATGCCCGACCGCTTCTCTTTCGAGGGGCTGAAGATGGTCATCAACGTCGGCTCGGTGGGTCAGCCGCGCGACCACGACGCGCGGGCCTGCTATCTGACCTGCAAGGATGGGGAATTCCAGTTCCATCGCGTCGGCTACGACTTCACGGTCACCCAGAATAAGATCCTCGCCCACTCGCAGCTCGACAAGCGCTTGGCGGAGCGGCTCGGCGAAGGGATGTAACTCCGCCAACCCTCTTCTTCATCTTTTGAGACGAACTTTGGTATGATCCGCCACTAGCAATCCTTCGATCAACTCATCCTTCAGGAGGTTTCAATGGCCGTCTGGACTCCCGAGAAAACCCACAACGTGGCCTTCGTCGGCCACAGCGCCTGCGGCAAGACCACTCTCCTCGAGTGGCTGCTGTTCAAGGCAGGTTCGATCTCGCGGGCGGGGAAGATCGAAGACGGCACCATCCATCTCGACTCGGATCCCGAGGCGCGGGAACGCAAGCACACGATCGATCCCGCGATGGCTTTCCTCACGCACGAGGGGGCTCACTTGAACCTGATCGATACCCCCGGCTACCGCGACTTCCAGGGAGGTCTCTTCGGCCCTCTTTCGGTGGTGGAAAGCGTCGTGGTGGCGGTCGACGCGGATGAAGGGGTTCGCCCGCACACACGGAAGGTCTGGGAGATGGTGGCGAGCCGGGGCCTCCCCTGCTTCGTGGTGATCACCCGGAACGACCGAGAGCACGCGAGACCCCTCGAAGCGCTGGCCCAGGTCCAGGAGCAGCTCGATGCGCGCTGTATCCCCATCACGTATCCCAAGGACGGAGGCGCCGACTTCTCCGGCGTCGAGCGCACCTTCGGCTCCGGAAAGGCCTCCAGCGGGCCCGCCGCCGAGCAAGGAGGCAAGCTCGTCGAAGCGGTGGTGGAGTCGGACGAGCAGTTGATGGAGCGCTATCTCGGAGGAGAGGAGATCCCCGCCGCCGAGCTGGAGGCTCAGCTCGCGCGCGCCATCGAATCCCGATCGGTGTTTCCGGTGCTCTTCGTCTCGGCCATCAAGGACCTGGGGCTCATCGAGATGCTCGCCGTCCTGAGTCGGTACTCTCCCAATGCGACCCTCGCGCTCGGCCGCGAGGCCAAATCGAACGGCGGCGACCGGCCCGTCAACGTCCCATTGGGGCTCGACGAACCCCTCTGCGGCTTCGTTTTCCGCGTGGTGAGCGATCCGTACGTTGGGAAGCTGACCTTCGTGAGGCTCTTCTCGGGCAGCCTGGCCACGAACGGGCACTTCATCAACCCTCACACCGGGAAGCCCGAGAAGGTGGGGAAGCTCGTCCGAGTCCAGGGAAAGGAGCAAGTGCCGGTGGAGTCCGTCGGAGCGGGCGAGATCGCCGCCCTCCTCAAAGTCGAATCGCTGAAGTCGTTCGACACTGTGAACTCCGCCGACCGGCAGTTGCAGATCCCGGCTCCAAAGCTTCCCACGCCCATGTTCAGCCGAGCGGTGGAGCCCAAGACGAAAACCGACGACAAGAAGTTCAGCGAGGCTCTCTCCAAGATCGTCGATGAAGACGTGTCCGTCGTCGCCCGCCGCGACAGCCGGACCCATGAGACCGTCCTTTCGGGAATGAGCCCTCTCCATCTCCAGGTGATCTGGGCCCGCATGAAGAGCCGCTTCCACGTCGACGTGATCACGAAGGAGCCCAAGACGCCGTACCTCGAGACGATCACCGCGAAGGGGGACGACCACTACCGTCACAAGAAGCAGAGCGGAGGCGCCGGGGAGTTCGCCGAGGTCTGGATGCGAGTCGAACCCCTTCCCCGCGGCAAGGGCTACGAATTCTCAAACGACGTCTTCGGCGGCTCGATCGCGGCCAACTACGTCGTCTCGGCCGAGAAGGGGGTGAAGGCGGTCATGGAGAAGGGAGTGATCGCCGGCTATCCGGTCGTGGACATCAAGGTCAGCGTCTACGACGGCAAGGAGCACCCCGTGGATTCGAAGGATGTCGCCTTCCAGAAGGCCGGACGCGAGGCCTTCAAGCTCGCGGTGCGGCAAGCCAAGCCCGTCCTTCTCGAGCCGATCGTCAACCTTGAGGTGACCTTTCCATCCCAGGTGATGGGCGACATCACCGGCGACCTCAACCGCCGTCGGGCTCGCGTCGTCGGAATGGATTCCGTGGGTACGTTCCAGACGATCAAGGCGCAAGTGCCTCTGGCCGAGATCACCGAGTACGCAAGCGCCCTCGGCTCCATGGCCGCGGGGCAGGGGACGTACTCGATCGAGCCGAGCCACTACGAAGTGGTCCCGGGGAACATCCAGGCAAAGATCGTCGAAGCCGCGAGGCACGAGATGGAGAAGGAGACCGAGTAGGCGTACGGTGTCTGCCGCTCTGCCCAGCACCGGAGTGAGCTTCCGCACCTTCGCCCTCCGTGTCGTCGCATCCGAAACGCTCGAGGAGAAGCTCGAAAGTCCCTCGGACGGCCTCACCGATTCTTCTCCGGGCCCCGCCCTCTGCTTCCTCGGGCCGGGGCGCCCGCCGCGATTGCGAATCGTCGCGTGCGATGAGGCCCGCGTCCCTTCGATCGAAGGAATGGCGGATCCCGCGCAGCGCCCGCGCATCCTCCACGCCCTCGCCAATCACGAGCTGCAAGCGGCCGAGCTGTTCGCATGGGCGCTCCTGGCCTTCCCCGATGCTCCCGCCGAGTTCCGTGCCGGACTGGCCCGGCTCGCGGCCGAAGAGCAGCGCCACTGCCGCATGTACATCGAGCGGATGGCTCAATTCGGCGTCGGGATGGGCGATTTGCCCGTGAGCGGCTACTTCTGGGGGAAGATCCGCGGCTTGACGACGCCGCTCCGCTTCGTCTGCGCCATGGGACTCACGTTCGAGAACGCGAACCTCGACCACACGACGGAATACGCCCGGGCGGCCCTCTCTGCCGGCGATCGCGCGACAGCGGCCCTCCTCGAGCGGGTCTTCCGCGATGAAATCGAGCACGTCCGCTTCGGCTGGCGCTGGCTCATCGAGTGGAAACAGAACGTACAGAGCGCTTGGGACGCCTACTGCGCCAACGTCGCCTGGCCCCTCCGGGGCGCGCTGGCCCGCGGCCCCCGTTTTCATCCCGAGGGAAGGATCGCCGCCGGGCTCGACCCGAGCTTCATCCGCTCCCTGGCCGAGGTCGAGAGGGACTTTTCCTCCTCCTCCGCTGCCGCTCCCGGAGCTTGACGGATCTCCATGGAACGCGAACGGGGCGGCCGATCGGGGGGGTCGAGGCGGATCATTGGGAACCTCGACTGCGAAGAGAGTTGGGGCGAGCGGGCGAAGGGGCTCTCCATGCCCGCCCGGGTCCTGCGTTCGATTTCCGCGCTCGCGACGCTCTTGCGGGCCTACGCGGAGGACGGCGACAGGCTCTGGACGCCGCGCCCGGTCTCTCCGGCGAGGCTCGCAGCCGTACCGGGGCTTGCGATCCCGGTCCTGGAGTCGGGCCCTCTCGATCGCCAGGCGGCGGCGAGCCACACGCTCGCCTGGGGCCGGACGCTGGCCGTCGATGGGGATGCCGCGCGGTCGAGACTCCCGGCCGATGCGAGACCCTTCGCTGCCGGCGGCGGGCTCGCCGAAAGGCTGTGGGCCATCGATCCCCCTGGCCATGCCGTGGCGGCGCGGGTCAACGACCGGCTCTTCTGTCTCGAGCTGGCCCGCGATCTCGGGATTTCGCTCCCGGGGGCTCAGTGGATCGAGTCGATTGAGGGGCTGAAGGCGCATCTTTCCCGCGAGGGGGCCGTGGGATCGAAGGGAAAGTGGGTCCTGAAGGCCCGCCACTCCGCCGCCGGCCGCTCTCGCATCTGGGGCGAAGGCACGCGGCTCGACCGGGATGCCGGCCGGAGCATCGCGAAGCTCCTCGGCCGCTGCGGGCCGGTCGTCTTCGAACCCTGGATGGAGCGCACCGAGGATTTCGGCTGTCTCGCCGTCCTCGATCGGAAGGGGATGCACGCCCTGGGCATCCATCGCCTCGATGTCGATTCGAAGGGCGGCTTTCGCGGAATCGAGCTGCCGTCGGGAGCGGGTCGATGGGCCTGGCTTCTCCCCGAGGAGGAGGCGGATCTCGATCGCGCGCTCGAAGGTGCCGCCGAGCGGCTCGATGCGGCGGGCTATCGAGGCCCGTTTGGAATCGACTGCTGGCGCTACCGCGATCGGGAGGGGCGGCTCCGTTTTAACCCACTGGGGGAAATCAACGCGCGGATGAGCTTCGGTCTCGTGGCGAGGGGGATCCGCGAGAAGCTCGAGCGGGCCGGACGGATCCGCGAGGGTGCGCCGCTCCGCCTGCGCGTGGGGAGAGGCGCGGATGAGACCTTGAGGGCTCCGGGCCGCGAAACGTCGGTACCGATCCTCCTTCCTGAGCCCGGCGAGCCCACGGCGGCGTGGGTGGAACTGGTGGACCGATGAGCGAGCCGGCGGCCGCCCCGCCATCCACCCCCTGCCAATGGGCGGTGGATTCGCTCTATAATCAATCCGGTACGTCGGAGCGGGCCCCCGGGGCGACGGGTGGATTGCGCGGGTTGGAGGGGTTCGCGGAACGGGGGAATTCTTTATGAGCGAGCCCACGGTCAAGGCCGAGATTGCGGCCGGCGGTCTGGTTTGGGACTTGACGGAGGCGGTGCCGCGGCTCGGCCTCGTCCACCGGACGAAATACGGTGACTGGACTCTCCCCAAGGGCAGGTTCGAGCACGGCACGGACCATTCCCTCGAAGACACCGCCCGCCGGGAAGTGAAGGAGGAGCTGGGCTGCGATGTGGAGCTGGGCCAGATGGTCGGGGCGACGCAGTACGAGAAGGAGAAAACCCCCAAGGTCGTTCTCTTCTGGTCCATGGTGCGCACCGGAAGGTTCAACCGGAGGTCCGATGAGGAAATCGATGGCGCGGTCTGGCTGCCGATCGACGAGGCGATCGCCAAGCTCACTCATGCGAGCGAGAGGGACCTGATCGCGCGCCAGGGGCAGTGGGCCGTGCGAGCGTTCGCCGCGCCCGCCAAGGCGGGACGATGGTTTGCGGCTCCCGTGGAGTTCCTCGCGGAGCCCATCCGTTACGTTGCGAGCCTCGGGCCGGGGCGCGACCGCCTCCATGTCGCCGTCGCGAACCTCTCGGCCCGTTTGCACAGCGACTCCCGGAAATTCGCGCCGGCCGGACCGCCGGAGTGGTTCCATGCGGCGGCGCTGATCCTCCAGGAGGCGGACTCCGCCTGTCGATGTGGAATGGTGGATGCGGGATGGGGCCTCCTCCTGGAAGCGGAGCGTCTTCTCGTCTTCGGCGCGGACGAACAGGAACTCATCCAGCGCGCGATCGCCCTTCGCACCGAGGCGAAGGAGAAGCTCAAAGGCTGGCGCCGCCAAGCCGTCGAAGATCTGTTCTCGAACGAGCAAGTCAAAGCCGTCCTGTCCGATCGACGCTGCTGTCCCGAAGCGGCGAGCCGGAAGGTCATCGAGAGAGCCGTCTTCGAGGGGTTGTGGGTCCTTCACGGGCACTACAACAACACCTACTACCGGCTCCGGATGGCCCGGAGGCAGTTGCTGTTCTTGCTCTTGTTCCTCGGCGCCCTCCTCGCCGTGTTCTTCTGGTGGCTCGGACTCCCCCGCGCCTCCGCAGGGACGAGCCCCGACACCGGCCTGATTCCCTTCGTGGCGCTCTTCGGCGGTCTGGGGGCCGTCCTGAGCGCGGTCTTCCAGATCAGCCGCTCCGCGGACAAGAAGATTCCAGAATCCATCCTCCACGGTTTGATCACCGCGGGCCGGCCGCTCGTCGGCGCCGCATCAGCTTTGTTCCTCTACATGGTGCTCCAGTCGGGGCTGGTCAACCTGATCGACCCGAGCAAGATCGGCGAGGCGAGCCATCTGACACTTGCATTCGTCGCGGGATTCAGCGAGCGGCTCATCCTTCAGACCGTCGGCCAGACCGTCGGAATCGTCGGAGGCGAGACGAAGGAAGGACAGCCGAAGACGGATCGCTGATCCTTTCGTCAGATCACTTCGATCTCCGACTCGACCACGCTGATCCGAGGGTCGAGGACGAGGAACTGCCTCACTTTCTCGATCGCCGACTCGACGAATCGGCCATCGTTGCCGACGGTGACCACTCCCAGCTCGCCGGCCTGCCACTTGTCGTTGGACCCGATCTCCGCAACGGCGACGTTGAATCGCGAGGAGAGCCGGTCCTTAATGGAACGGATGACCATGCGCTTCTCCTTGAGCGATTGGCTGTCGTGGATCGTGAAGTAGGCCCTGAGGACGCCGATCCGCACGCTACTCCTCCTCCCCGCCGCTTCCATCGACCCTCAGCGCGGCGGCTTTCTTCGCCAGAACGTCCGCCGGGATATCCATCTCCGCCGCGGCGCGGTTGACGTCGCCTCCGAAGCGGTCGAGCGTCGCCGCGATGAAGCCCTTCAGCTCGCCGCGGAGCTTCATCGGGCTGATGCCGAGCAGCTTGGCCGCCGGACGGAGCTTCCACTTCGTCGCACGGAGCCCTTCGATGATCGCGCGGGCCGCGAACTCCTCGTAGATCCGGTAGAACGGGCCCACGGCGTCCCGATCTCCTGCCGGGACCGCATCGGCGGCTTTTCCATCCGGCGCGCCGGCATCAAGGAGCCGGCGCACGGCATCGCGGTTCACGCGCACGAGACCTCCGTCGACCGCGGGGGATGGAGGGCCCGCCGGCCCGCCATCGAGTGCTCCCGACGACTCTCCGCGCTGCACGCGGTCGACCTTTTCGATCGTCCGCGCATCGATGAGCGGGCCCGAAGCCAGATCCACCGCCAGTTCGACGGCGTTCCGCAGCTCGCGGATGTTGTTGGCCGCCCAATCGCGGCGCATCAGGATCTCCAGGGCTTCGGGGCTCATCCCTTCAACCTTGGGCCGCCCCTCCATCGCCGGGGCCGCGGCCTGGGCGAGGAAGTGCTGGACGAGCGGCGGGATGTCCTCCCTCCGCTCCCGCAGGGGCGGGATGTGGATCGGGAACTTGTTGATCCGGAAGAAAAGGTCGCGGATGAACTCGCCCTTTTCGACCAGCTCGGGCAGGGAGCGGTTCGTTGCGCAGATCACGCGCACATCGACCTTGATGAACTGCGAATCGCCGACGCGGCGGATCTCGCCTTCTTGCAGGACGCGGCGCAGCTTCTGCTGGAGCGGGCGAGGCGCATCGGAGACTTCGTCGAGGAAGATCGTGCCGCCGTCGGCTTCCTCGAACGCGCCGACCTTGTCGGCGTTGGCCCCCGTGAAGGCCCCCTTCTTGTGGCCGAATAGCTCGCTCTCCAGAAGGTGCTCCGATAGGCCCGAGCAGTCGACCGTGACGAGTTGCCCCTTGGACCGGGAGCTGTTGTGATGGATCGCGTGCGCCACCATTTCTTTGCCGCACCCCGATTCTCCCGTGATCAGCACCGTGCGATCGCTGCAGGCGGCGATCTTCATCAGCTCGAACACGCCGCGGATGGCCGCACTGCGGCCGATGATGTTGCCGAAGCTGGTGCGATCCTCGACAGCGGCCCGCAGGGTCAGGATCTCTCGGATGTGTCCCTGGTGGGTGAGGGCCGTCTTGACGTACGGAGCGATCGCGCCGGCGAACTGGGCCAGGAACTCCAGGTCTTCCGGCGAGAAGATGTTCCCCGGTGAGCCGCTCTCGATATAGATCGCCCCCATGGCTTTCTCGCCGAAAACGAGAGGCATCGCTATGAGGGAGAGCGTCTGCAGCCCTTTGATGCTCTCCGCGGCCATGAATCGGGGATCGTCCTTGGCATTCTCGCAGAGGATGGGCTCGCCCTTTTGCATCGTCTGCTGGACGACCGTGCGGCTGAACGCCCGCTCTTCGTCCCCCGCCCGCCAGCCCGCCTCGACCTCGAGCCTCCCCGCTCCCGATCGTTCGGATCCGTCGCCTTGCAGGGAGATCTGCTCGACGATGAGGAGCGCGCGCTCGATGCGCTTTCCCCCCTCGAACTCCAGCTCTTCCAGCGCCAGCGCCAGGATCTTGTCGAGGGTGGTGCGGCCGTCGTACTCCCAGTCGATCTTCTGGAGGAGATAGAAAGCATCGAGGGCGCTGTGGATGCGATTGAGGATCGCGCGCCGGCGGAAGCCGACCGGGTTCGGGGGGGGCAGGGGGTTCATTGCCTCGCCTCCCCGAGCTGGAGCAGCCGTCCCCGCAAGAGGGAGCTAGGGCCGGGGGCATCGGCGCCGGCGAGTGCCTCCTCCGCCTGCCGGTAGCGGCGCAACGCTTCGCCGCCCTCATCGAGCAGGATCCAGAGGTCGCCGAGCTCCATCAAGGTGATCGCGGCCTCGACGCGGGCTCCCAGCTCCTCCTGGATCCGCAGGGCCGCGGCGAGGTGCTTCTCCGCCTTGTCCACCCAGTCGGGCCCCATCGCGCCGTAAGCGCGGCCGAGCTGGCGGTGAACCAGCGCCGTTTCGAATCGTGTTCCCGTTCTCTCCACGATCCTCAGCGCTTCCGCGGCCTTCTCCATCGCGCGCTTCGGTTCGCCTCGCACGAGCTCGGAGTGCGAGGCCACGGTCAGGAGCGCGGCTCGGGCCTCCGCCATCCCGCCGGCCGAGGCCTCCTCCAACCCCTCGCTCACCGCATCCTCCGCCCCCTCGCGGTCTCCGAGGGCCAAACGCGCCCCGGCGCGCGCGGCCAGCACTCCGGCCCGCAGTTCCCGGTCCTCTTCATCCACGGCGGCCCGCCAGGCCTCGCGGAGGAAGGCATCGGCCGCGGTCGTCTCGCCGCGCGTCGCTTCGAGCCTGCCGAGGCAGTGGAGCGCGTCGGCCAGCGCCCGGCGGTCGCCGGTATTCCGCGCCAGGGAGCACGTCTCCTGGAAGCTCGCGCGCGCCGCTTCGTACTCTCCCCGCATGAGATGGAAGGTCCCCAGGTTGCCGCGGGCGATCAGGACGCCTTTCTGGTCGCCGACTTCGTCGAAGATCCGCAGAGCGCGTCGCGCGGAATCGGCCGCGGCGGTCAAGTCGCCGCGCCGGGCGAGCAGGCGGGAGAGGTTGTTGAGGCAGATCGCCAGCCCGAGGCGGTCGCCGATCTCCTCCCGCGCGGCGATCGAGCGACGGAAACAGTCGATCGCCTCCCGGTCCTCCCCTCGGATGCGATGGATCGTTCCGAGGTTGTTGAGAGCGCCCGCGGCCCTGGCTCGGTTGGCGGCGCGGCCGGCCCAGGCGATCGCCTCGCGGAAGTAGCGCATGGCGGCCTCCAGATCATCGCGCCGCTTCTCCACGAGCCCGAGTCCGGTGAACGCCGAGGCCATGCCGTCGGCATCGGCCTCGCCGGTCGCTGCGAGACTCGCCTGGAAGTGCTCTGCAGCCGCCGCCACGTCCCCCGCGTCGAAGCACACGGCGCCGAGCCGGTAGAGCGCCAGCGCCTTCTGCGCGGCGTCGCCTCCGCTCAGCTCCAGCGCGCGTTGGAAGGACCGGCGGGCCTTCTCCCGCTCGCCCCGGCGATGGTGGACGCGTCCAATTTCGTCGAGGATGGCGGGAGATTCGAAGCGGGAAAGGCCCCGAGCCATCTCGAAGAACTCGAGCGCTTCCGCATTCTCGCCGATGCGGGAGTGCAGGCGGCCCAGCTCGAAGGCGATCGCGGCCCGGTCATCCGGCCCGGCCAGACCGAGGGCGGCTCGGAAGGATGCGATCCCCCGCCGGTTCGCGTAGCGGGCGGCGGCCCGCCGGGCGGCCTTGAGGTAGAAATCGACCGCTCGGGCCGAGTCGCCGCTCGCGGCGAAATGGGCGGCGACCGCTTCCCAGTGGTCGGCGGAAGCCTCGCCTCCGAGGGTCGAAAGGACCTGAGCGCACCGGAGGTTGAGCTTTCTCCTGCGGTCGACTGGGATCCGGTTCTCGATGGTCTCGCGCAGGCCCTGCCGCGCGAAACTGAACCCGCCCGTGACTTCCGCGAGGACCCCCGCAGCCGCGAGCGCGTGGAGCCGCGCAACGACGACCCCTCCGGCGGGTCCCTCCAGGAGGGAGAGAAGGAGATCGACGTCGAAGCGCTCGCCGAGGATCGCCCCTGCATGCAGAATCTCCAGATCTCCCTCGTCGAGTCCGGAGATCGCTCCCGGGTCCGCGATCAAGCGGTCCTCGGCTCCTTTCGCGTTGCGGCGCCAGATGCCGCTCTCCAGCTCCACGCCTCCGGCGGTCCAGAGGCCGCGCAGCTCCGCTTCGAGCGTGCGCGGATTGCCGCCGGATCGCTCGAGAAGCTCCGCGGCTAGGGCCGGCTCCACTTCTCCCGGCGGGTGGAGAATCGAGCGCACCATCTGTAGGGCCTCGCCGTCGCCGAAAGGGTCGAGATGCTGGAAGCGAATCCAGGGTCGGGCCGCCCCTTTCTCGATTTCTGCGATCCAGCGGCGCAGCGCCGGATGGGAATCCAGCGCTTCCGGCCTGTACGTCGCGACGATGGCGAGGGGAAGGCTCTCGATCACCCGGGCGATTCGAGCGAGCAGCTCGATGTCGAAATCGTCGGCCGCGTGGAGATCGTCCAGCAGGATGAGACGAGGGCGATGCGCCGCTGATCGCAAGAGCGCGACGCCGGAGTGGAGAATCCCATCGCGGGCGAATTCACCGGAGTCGGCATTTCCGACGTCGGGCCAGAGCGCCCGAAGGCCGGGGTCCGCATTCTCGATCTCGAGGACGTCGAGCAGCCTGCCGCCCCAGGGTCCGAGAAGCTCCGCGAGCCTGCGAGGACCGGGATCGGACGCCATCTCGATGAGGATCCCGAGAGCTACGTCGCGAATGCCCCTGCGCCGCGAGCCTTCCGTCCCGTACCTTCCCTGCAAGTAGGCGGCGTCGCCTTCGAGGACCGCCAGGGACTTGAGGTTGCTACGATCGAGAAGCCAGCTCTTTCCCGCGCCGCGCCCGCCGCTCACGAGCGTCACGGACCCGCGACCCGAGCGGGACTCCGCCAGAGTCCGCCGCAGAGCTTCGATCGTCGTTCCGCGGCCGACGAAGGCGGGGGACAGGAGCCGGGGAGGGGTAGCCTCCTCTCGAACCTCGCGACCCTCGACGCACGAACGGAGGACCCGGCCGATTTCCTCCGACGAGCCGAACCTGCGGTGCGGCTGCGGCGCGAGGAGTCGGAGGATGGCCGCAGAGAGCACGGGTGGACATGCCGGGTTGAGGGCGTGAGGCGCCGCCACCGTTCGTCCTGAAACCGCGGAGGCCAGGGTCAGGTGGGGGAGTTGTCCCGTGATGGCGGCGTAGAGGATCACGCCCAGAGAGTAAAAGTCGGAACGCGGGTCCGCGGGCGCCGATGCATCCAGGGACTCCGGCGCCATGTAGAGAGGCGTCCCAGGGACAGGCCGACCGGCCCCGGCGGCGAAATCCACGAGCTTCGCGAGTCCGAAATCGAGGAGCTTGATCCGTGGATCCGGGTTGCTGAGGAGCGCCTCGACCGAAGGAGGCGCATCGCCGCGTTCGCCGCGGCAGACCACCATGACGTTGGAGGGCTTAAGGTCCCTGTGGATGAATCCGGCGCGGTGAATGAACCCGAGCGCCTCGAGAACCCGCAGCGCGACGCGCAGGAGCCAGTCGATCCTCGCCCCGTCGAGCGGCTGCCGCGGGATGAACGCCTCGAGCGGGAGCCCGCGGAGCAGTTCCATGGTGAAGTAAGTCCGCCCGTTGTGGTGACCCACATCGTGGAGTCGCACGATTCCTTCATGGTCCAGGAGGCTGAGCGCCTGGATTTCGCGGTGGAATCGCCGGAGGTCGAGGGCACGCGACTCGGAGGTCGTGCCGCCCGGTACCGGATCGACGGCATCTTCGGGGTTGTGAATGGTCTTGAGGGCGACGAAGCGGTCCTCGACCCGGTCGAGCGCTTTGTAAACCACTCCCATGCCGCCGCTCCCGATGGTCTCGAGGATCTGGTAGCGAGGATCGAAAGACGTCTGGTCGGGAAATGAGACCATTTGTCGCCTGAAAGAACCCCCTGCCCCCAGAAGTCCAAGCCAATTCTTAGCCAGTTGGCGCAATTGTAGCGTCGCGACCATCGACGTCTATCCCCCCGGGCACACTTCTGGCTATATTCTGATCCTCTGAATGGTGCCAGCTCGCTTATCCTGGCTGCCCCGCCGCTTGACTAGCACGTGACCGGGCGTCGCGTGTTGCTCATTCAGCCCGGTGCCGATGCCGTCCGACCGTGTCCGCCGGCTACTTTTCATCCTGGCCGTGGAGGTGATCCCTGCCTACTTCAGCCTTCCGACGGGCCTTTTCGTCCCTGCCTGCGCTTGTTCTTCTCCCGCAGGCGGCTTACCTCACGTTCCTTGCCGTCGCGCAGATGCCGGCCTTGGCGTGGCTCTCGGCTCTCGGCTGGTCGACCCTTGTCTTCGAGCTGCTTCTGCCGCTCGCCGCAGCTCAGGTTCGGGTGAACGGCACGTCGCGTGCCCTTCCCCAGGGCGACCGACGCGTCGGGTAGGGACGAGCGAAGAGAAACTTCACGAGGGCGATGCCCGCGACGAAGCCTCCGATGTGCGCCCACCAGGCCACGCCGCCCTGAACGGGCGAAGAGAAAAGTCCGCTCAGGACCTGGATGCCGAACCAGATGAACAGGAAGGCGACAGCAGGGATCTCCACAAGCTGGATCATGTAGAGGAACGGAATCGCGGACAGGATCCTCGCCTGAGGAAAACTGACCGCGTACGCGCCGAGGACGCCCGAAATGGCTCCGCTGGCTCCGATGCAGGGCACGGCGGACTCGGGAGAGAAGGCGATCTGGGCGAGCGAGGCGCCGAAGCCGCTTAAGAAGTAGAAGAGGAGATACCGCCCCGAGCCGATGCGGTCTTCCACGTTGTCTCCGAAGATGTAGAGGAACCAAAGGTTCCCGAGGAGGTGCCAGAGCCCTCCGTGAAGGAACATGGACGAGATGAGGGGGAAGATGGAGTTCCAGAACGTGAGCGGCTCGATCAACCGCCGCGTGACGTAGACGGGCCTCCCCCGGGCGTCTCGGGCCGGGAGGTACTCTTCGTAGGCTACCCGGTCCTTCCCTTGGACGAAGCCGACGGTAAAGACGGGCTTCAGGGCATACTTGGGACGAGTGCGCTCTCCCGTTCCGCCGGAACGGCGGCTTGATAGACGATGAAAATGAAAAGGGTCGCCCCGATGAGGGCGTAGTTGATGAGCGGGAACGACCGTGTGCGTGTGGAATCGCGGATGGGGAACATGCTCTCCTGTCTCTTCTCTACCGCGCAGCGCGCGGTCCCTCCTTTTAACGAATCGGCCCTTCGAAGCCCATCAGGAACCGAGAACGTCCCGGTAGACCATCAGCGTCTCCTCAACCATCCGGTCCGCCGTGAACTCGGCCAAAACGCGCGATTTGCCTCGTTGGGCCAGCTCGCTCGCCATCGATGGGCGCCGGAGGACCTCGGTGATCGCCGCCGCGAGGGCGGACGCGTCTCCGGGCGGCACGAGGAGGCCGTGTCGCCGGTCCTCGATGATTTCCGGGATCCCACCGGCGCGCGTGGCGACGACGGGGCGGTCGAGAATCAGCGCATCGAGGATCGATGTGCCGAGCCCTTCCTCGATGGACGGGAAGACAAAGACGGCCGAGGCGGCGAGAATCTCCCCGATGTCCTCCCTGAAGCCGGCGAGCCGCACGCGGCCGGAGACGCCCAGACGGCGGATGAGCCGCTGGAGGGCACGCCGGCGGGGGCCGATCCCCGCGATGACGAACGCCGCATCGACTTCTCGGAGCACGGTGGGGGACGCCTCCACCAGGAAGCGATGACCTTTGTGGTCGGCCAAGGCCCCGACGGAACTGATGAGAGGGAGTCCCTCGGGCAGACCCAGCTCGCGCCGGAGCTGAGATCCACCTTCCGGGCGAACGGAGGCGAAGCGTCCAGGGTTGATGCCGCTGCGCACGACCGAGACCCGCTCCGGAGCGACGCCATCCCGCACCAGGAGGTCCGCCACGGCTTGAGAGACCGTGATGTAGCGGTCGATCCCGTGGCGGTACTTGAAGCCGTTGAGACCGAGGAAAGAGTTTCGGTAGATCGAAAAGTCGACGCGGCGTGCCACCACTTTCTTCACCGGCGGGGCAAGAGCGGACGCGAGAACCCCCAGGAGGTGCCCGTGCGATGTGTGGAGGTGGAGGATATCCGGGCGGCGGCGGCGCAGGAGGGCCGCAATCCGCAGGAAGGCCTGCGGGTCGACCTCGTTGTACGCGTGGATCCCGACCGCCTCGATCCCCGCCGTGCGTGCGCGGCGAAAGATCTCCGAACGCGGTGATGCGACGAGAACCGCCGGATGCCCGCGGCCGGTCAGCCCCTCCACGAGGGAGAAGGTCTGCTGCTCGCCGCCGCGCCAGCTCAGCTCTGTGTTGATGTGGATGGACAGGATCGAGTCGCTCATTCGAGACGGCCGATCCTACTGTAAAAAATCCCCGCCTGCGCCTACGATGCGCCGGCTGAACCCTGCCCCTGGGAAATGGAAGGACTATGATCCGACGATTCTCCGCAACCCTCCTCAGCCTCGCCGTCTTCTTCTGCGCGACCGCGTCCCCAACTGCGGCCTCCGACTGGACGGGATGGAGGGGGCCGGCTCGCGACGGGAAAGTTCACGGCTTCGTGCTCCCTACTCCTCCTCCCGGCGAGCTGAAAAGCCTCTGGAAGATCGCTGTCGGCGAGGGCCACTCGTCGCCCGTCGTCGCCGGCGGTCGAGTCTACCTCATCGCCCGGCAAGGGGAGGATGAAGTCGTCCTCTGTGTCGGCCTCGAGCGGGGCGAGGAGATCTGGCGGGGTACCTACAAGGCGCCCTACGAAGTGGATGGCGCGGCGCGCGATCACGGGAAGGGGCCCAAGTCGACTCCGGCGCTCGCCGGCGGCAGGCTCTACACGTTCGGGATCGGCGGCATCCTCTCCTCCTTTGATGCCGCGAGCGGCTCGCTCAAGTGGCGCAAGGATTTCTCGAGCGAGTTCACCGCGACGTCTCCGCAGTTCGGAACGGCCCTTTCGCCTCTGGTGGAGGCGGGGCTTTGCATTGTCCACGTCGGCGGGCGAGACCAAGGGGCGCTGCGAGCCTTCGGTGTGGACGGCGGCGACGTGAAGTGGTCCTGGACGGGCGACGGGCCCGGCTACGCCTCGCCGATCGCGGTCACGCTCGCCGGGGAGAAGCAGGTCGTGACTCAGACACAGAAGCGACTCGTAGGTGTCGCCTTCGAAAGCGGCCGGCTCCTCTGGTCGATCCCTTTCCGCACGGACTACGAGCAGAACTCGGTCACCGTTGTTCCGTTTCGAGACTTCCTCATCTACTCCGGCTACCATCAGCCGGCGGTGGCGATCCGCCTCGAGAGGAACGATGGCAAGATCTCTCCCGTCGAGGTCTGGCGCAACCAGGAGATCTCGCTCTTCTTGAGCACGCCCGTCGTCGATGGGGACCGGGTCTTCGGCTTCTCCGAGAGGAAGCGCGGGCAGCTCTTTTGCCTCGATGGGGCGAGCGGCAAGACCCTCTGGCTCCAACCCGGAGGGCTCGGGGACAACGGCTCCCTCCTCGCGACGGGATCCGCCGTGGCCGTGCTCACCTCCGGAGCCGATCTGATCTTCTTTCGTCCGGACGGCAAGAGCTTCGAGTCCTTGGCCAAGTACCACGTGGCCGCATCGCCGACGTGGGCGCATCCGGTGATCCTCCCCGGCCGCATACTCGTAAAGGACAAGAGCCATCTCTCCCTCTGGATGTTCTAGGTAATGTCTTGAAATCGATCCCACGCTTTCCTACAACCAACCCCACGAAGAGAACCCGGCAATGATTCACGAAAAGACCCGCGAACTCATCACGCCTCCCGAGCCCGGATCCCCGCCTTCACGGCAGATCATTCTCCTGGTCGTGGATGGCCTCAGCGGCCTTCCTCATCCCGAGACCGGCAAGACCGAAATGGAAGCCGCCCGCCTGCCCAACTTGGACCGCCTGGCGTCGATCTCCTCCGGGGGAAGGATGATGCCCATCGATCCGGGCGTGACGCCCGGAAGCGGTCCGGCCCACCTGGCCCTCTTCGGCTACCACCCGTACCAGGTCGATTTCGGCCGCGGCGCGCTCGAAGCGATGGGCAGCGACTTCGATATGCTCCCGGGCGATCTCGCGGCGCGGGCCAATTTCGCGACCCTCCGGCGGCCGATCTCGGAGACGAGCGTGGTCGACGACCGCCGGGCCGGCCGGCCCACCGATCAGGAGAACCGCCGCCTCTGCGCCAAGCTGTCGCAAGGGCTCGGGAAGAGCGTCGAAGGCTGCGAAGTCTTCATCCTTCCGGGCAAGGAACACCGTTTCACCGTTGTCTTCCGCGGAACGTACCTCTCCGCGGCCCTCAACGACAACGACCCGCAGCGCGAGGGGCGCCCGCTCCTGGAGATTCTGCCCGGGACGCCCGAGGCCGATCACTCGGCCCACATCGTCAACCTGTTCCTCGATCGGGGGCTGGAGATCCTCGCCGATGAGCTCAAAGCCAACGGCATGCTCTTGCGCGGGTTCTCGAACCTGCCCGAGGTCATGCCCTTCGGCGAGCGTTACGGCCTGCGTGCGGGGGCCATCGCCGCCTATCCGATGTACCGAGGAGTGGCTCGATTGGTCGGGATGGAGGTCCTGGGGGTCCCGAGGAACTTCGACGAGGAATTGGCGCTCCTGGAGTCGCGCTTCGGCGATTACGACTTCTTCTTCGTTCACTACAAGCCGACGGACACCGCTGGCCACTCGGGCGACTTTGCGCAGAAAGTGCGGGCTCTCGAGGCCGTCGATGCCGCCATCCCGCGCATCGAGGCGTTGAAGCCGGAGGTCCTGGTCGTGACCGGAGACCACTCCACCCCTTGCATCCACAAGGAGCATAGCTGGCACCCGGTGCCGACGATCCTCCGCTCCCCGCTGGCGATGTCGAACGCCGGGGCGCGCTTCTCGGAGCGCGGGCTCATGGCGAGCGACCTCGGTGTCTTTCCCGCGACGCACCTCATGCCGCTGGCGCTGGCCCACTCGGGCCGCTTCAGCAAATTCGGGGCGTGAATCTTCCCACGCACTTGCGGATACGGGAGACCCGCAAGCCGGTCCTCTACGAGATCAATACCCGCGTCTGGCTGAGGGAACTGGGGACGGCGCACGGGAGGGCCCTGAATCTCGCCGAAGTTCCCGAAGCGGAGATCGACCGCCTGGCCGCTCTCGGCTGCGACTTGGTCTGGCTCATGGGAGTCTGGTGCATAGGTGAGCGCGCGGTCCGCATCGCTCGCGAGCATGCCGGGCTCCGGGAGGAGTACCGCCGGGCGCTTCCCGACGTTTCGCCCGAGGACATCGCTGGTTCGCCCTACTCGGTGGCCGAATACTCGGTGTCTCCCGCTCTCGGCGGGTCCGCCGCCCTCGCGAGCCTGCGGGAGAGGCTCGCGCGGCGTGGGATCGGCCTCATCCTCGATTACGTCTCGAACCACACCGGCGTCGACCACCACTGGGTGAGGGACTGTCCCGACTTCTTCGTGCCGGGCGATGCGGAGGCTTTGAGGCGCGAGCCGGAGAATTACTTCGTCGCGGAGACCGCCCGCGGCCGGCCCATCCTCGCGCACGGCCGCGATCCGTACTTTCCCGGCTGGACCGACACCGCGCAGATCGACTTCCTCCAGCGGCCGGCGCGGGCCGCCTGCATCCGGACGATCGAGGAGATCGCGGACCAGTGCGACGGCATCCGCTGCGACATGGCCATGCTGGTCCTCGATGAGATCTTTCGGCGGACCTGGGGGGATCGCGCCCGCCCGAGCGCGAGCGGTCCTCTCGCCGCCGGCGAGTTCTGGACCGAGGCGATCGAGGCGGTCCGGATCCGCCGGCCGAGGTTTCTCTTCATCGCTGAAGCGTACTGGGAGCTCGAGTGGCGCCTGCAGCGGCTCGGGTTCGATTTCACCTATGACAAGAGGCTCTACGACCGGCTCCGCCACGGCGATGGCGCGAGCGTTCGAGCCCATCTGGGGGCGGAAATGGATTTCCAGACGCGCTGCGTCCGCTTTCTGGAGAATCACGACGAGCCGCGGGCCGCCGCCGTCTTTCCGCCGGCGCGCCACCGGGCCGCCGCCGTCGCGGCCTCAACGCTCCCCGGCATGCTCCTCGTTCACGACGGACAGGTCGATGGGCTGCGGATCAGGCTCCCCGTTCAGCTCTCACGCCGCGCTCGCGAGCCCGGCGACGGCGCCCTCCAGAAGTTCTACCGAGCGCTTCTGTCGGCGCTACAGGATCCGGCGGTTCGTCGCGGTGCGTGGCGGTCCCTGGGCATCCGTGCGGCCTGGGACGGCAACCCGACGGCGTCGAGCTTCCTCGCGCACGCGTGGGAGGCGCCTGGACTCGATGCGATGCTCGTCGCCGTCAATTACTCCGAGACCGGGGGGCAGTGCTACGCCGACTTCTCGCGGCCGGAGTTCGCCGGCAGGAGCGTCGAGCTTGTGGATCTCCTCGGCGAAGCCCGCTACACGCGCTCGGGGGCCGATCTCCTCCAGAAGGGGCTGTATCTCGACCTCCCGGCGTATGGGTTTCACCTCTTCAGAGTCGCTCTGCGGGCCCCGTGAGATCCGGCTCGTCCGTTGCGCCTCGTATTAGCGTGGTCGTCTCCACGTTCGATCGACCCGAGGCGCTCTCCCTTTGCTTGGATGGAGTCCGGGACGCGGCTGTCTCCGTCCGCGACATCGAAGTCGTGGTCGCCGACGACGGTTCGGGCCCAGCGACCGCCGCAGCCATCGAACGGTTTGCGGCCGGCGCCTCCTTTCCTGTGGCGCACGCGCGCCAGGACCACGACGGATTTCGCCTCGCCGCCGCTCGAAACCTGGCCGTCCGAAAGGCGCGGGGCGAAATCCTCGTTTTTCTCGACGGCGACTGCGTCCTCTATCCCGATGCGCTCGCTCGCCATTCCCTCCGGTGCCTGCCCGGCCGGGCTCACACGGGGGCGCGCGTTTTCCTCACGGAAGCGGAGACGGAGCGGATCCTTGGGGTGCGATCGAGCTTGGAGGACCTGCGTCCCTCGGCCGGGCGGCGCGAAAGGGGGCGGCTCCTCCGTTTGAGGGCCCAGGACATCCTCTACCGGCTCCTCCGGCTCAAACCGCGGCCGAAGCTGGTGGCGGCGAACTGCGCCATACACCGAGCCGATTTCGAGCGGGTCAATGGGTTCGATGAGCGCTTCGTGGGGTGGGGCTACGAAGACGACGACCTCATGCGCCGGCTCCGGCGGTCCGGGGTCGACCTCGCCGCGGGGACGCTCGATTGCCTCTGCCTCCACCTCTTTCACAAAGTCCATGAGAGCCACCGCCCGACGGCGCGCGAGACGGCGAATTACCGTACCTTCCATCGCCCCCACGTTCTCACGCGATGCCGGCGAGGACTCGTCCCTCGCCCGCTCGAAGAGGTCCGATTCGAAGTCGTCGGCTCCCCGCCCGCCTTTCTGCGGCCTCACCTCGATCGAATGGCCTCTTCTAGTTCTAGGACCTTCGACGGCCCCCCCGAAGTGAGCCTTCTCTTTTCCGGATGGCGGCGCGGACCCCGCCCGCTGGGCGAGGCGGAGGTAGAGGTGCCGGAGACGGCCCTCTCTTCGGGCTCGGATGGATTCCTCGCCTTTCTTGACACCATTCTGTAAAGGAATCCGCCTTCCGCTTCCGATAGTAGGGCACGCGAGAGGGATTGTCGGGAGATCAGGACGAATGAACCGGCGCAGGAAGAAGTTCATCCGGGGCGACCTTCAGCTCAAGATCGTCTTCATCACCCTGTTCGTGGCCAGCTTGGTTCTCTTGATCAACTTCCAGATGAGTCTCGCGGCGCTCTGGTCGATCTCGAGCCAGCCGGTGACCTCGGTGGAAAGCGCGCTTGACCAGATCCGCAACGTGATGGTCAAGAAGTTCCTGGTCTCCGTCCTGATGGCGGTCCCGCTCGCCATCTCGGTCGGGATCCTCTACTCCTTCAAGTTCAGCGGCCCCATCTACAAATTCGACAAATACTTCAAGGAACTGGTTACGAGCCGATGGGACGAGCGCTGCAACCTCCGCAAGGGGGATGACCTCCGGGATGTCGCCGATTCCATCAACGCCGGCGTCGGGACGCTGCGCGAGCGGATCCGCGAAAGCCACCTCGTCCTACAGGAATCCCGGCGGCTGATCGATGAGATCAGCTATACGGTCGACGAGAACGGGAAGGCCCGCATCCAGGCCCTACGGGAGAAGATCGACCGCGAGGACAAGGTCTGGCGCGAGCGATTCCCCTCCGGCGGTACCGACACGCCGCCTCCCGCTCAGGCCTCCCCGGCTCGCACGCCCGAACCCGCCAAAGCCGGCTAGATTCGTTTTACATCTGGGTCGGGAGGGCAACGCATGGTTGGATGCCCCGGAATCCTCCGGCGCCCGGCCGGACTTCCTCTCGCCGCGAGCCCCGCTCCCTCCAAGACGGAGATTCGGACTGACTTGGAGCGGCTCCCCGAACTCCCCGAGCCGCCCGAGCGACTCGTTGGCAGGTGCTTTGCTCTTTGCCCAGTGGACGCAACTTGACGCTAGGGTGTCGGGTGGGATGGCAAGACCCCGCGACCCATTGTGACCGGCATCGAGGCGTACAAGGTGAAGTTCGATCCAAAGGGAACCCTTCCGGGTTTCCTTTTTTTTTTGCAATGAACCGGTCGGCCCCCCCCGTATGATCCCGCTGACATGGGCGAGACCGGACGGAACGCGGAAACCCGCAAGAGGCGGAAGGACCTGCGGAGGCACCTCCGCTACTACCTGCTTGCGCTGCCCCTGATCGCGGTCTTCACCCGCTTGCCGCTCTGCGTCGCGCGACGGACCGGCTGGCTGGGGGGCACGATCGGCTGGGTTTTCGCCCGCACATCGCGCCGGCGGGCGATGGAGAACCTCCGGCGCGTCTGGGGGAACGAAAAGAGCCCCGCCGAGCTGCGTCGCATCTGCCGCGGGGTTTTCCGCAACACCGCCATCAACGTCTGCGAGATGGCGGCCATCTTCCGCTGGCCGATCGAGAAGATCCGGCGCGCCTTTCCGAACGATGAGAGGCTTCAAGGCTTCAAGCTCTTCGAAGACCGTCCCGCGGTGATCATCACCGGCCACTTCGGGAACTGGGAGCTTCTCGGCTACCTTGCCGCCGTCCATTTCCCCGGCTGGGTCGTTCCCGTCGTCCGCCGGATTTACTTCCCCAAGTTTCAGGAGCTGGTCGAGCGGTTCCGGACGAAGGTCGGGATGGAAGTCGTCTACACCGACGAATCGCCCCGGCGCGTCCTTCAGGTTCTTCGCGAGGGCAAGCTCGTCGCGCTCCTTCCCGACCAGGACCTCAAGGTCGTGAACGGAGAGTTCGTGGACTTCTTCGGCCGGCCGGCCTACACATCGACGACGCCCGTCCACCTCGCGCTCAACCGGAACGTGTCCCTGAACGCCTTCTTCCTTCTGCGCGAGGGCTGGAACTACAGAGTCCTGAGCGAGCGGATCGAGCTTTCGCGAACCGGAAACCGCGAACAGGACCTCATCGAGAACACGCAGCGCTGGACGCGGCTCTTCGAAGAGACCATCCGTCGCCATCCGGACCAGTGGGTCTGGTTCCATCGCCGCTGGCGGACGCAACCGGAGGATCTGGCCCGCAGGACCGTCACGTTTCAAGAGCGCTCGGCGCGGCGCAGAGAGCGCGCCGAGCGCTCCGCTCCGGGTTCCGGAGGCGAGTCCTGAAGCTCACAATCATGCCAGGCCGCGAGACCGAGGGGTCGGGAATGCAGTCCCCGGGAACGCATTCCGCCGCCCCGCGGCCCCCGAGAAGCCTCCGGTCCCGGTTCGAAATCTCGGCCGGGGTCTACACGGCCCGGCTTCTGCGGGCGTTCTTCGCCGCTCCGCTCTGGCGGGGCGATTCCCTCCGGAGCGAGTCCGTCCGGCGGATCCTCCTCGTGCGGCCGAACCACCGCATCGGGAACTCGATCCTGACCACGCCGGCGATCGACATCTTTCGCCGCGAGTTCCCCGGAGCCGAACTGGATGTCCTCGTCTCGTCGATGGGCGAGATGATACTCCGGAACTTTCCGGTCGGTCGCGTCCATGTATTGACGCGGCGGTTCTTCTGGCGGCCCTGGCGGCTCTGGCGCCTGCTGCGCGAAGTCCGGCGGCGCCGATACGACCTGGCGGTCGACTGCGGGTTCGGTTCCCGCACCGATGCGCTGATCGTCGCGCTTTCCGGCGCCCGCCTCAAGATCGGCATCGAAAACGATGTCAACGGGTTCCTCTACAACATCCGCGTGCGGATGCCGGAGCGCGACGACGTGCACAAGGAGGCCAAGTGGGAGATCTTCGCCTGCGGCCTCGGTCTCGAGTATCGAGGGGAGCGGATGCGCCTGGAGCTGAGCGCCGCCGAACGGGAATGGGCCGCTCGGTGGCTCGAACGAGAGGCGATCCGAGAGCCGCCGGTGGCGATCTTCACCGGCGGCCGGGCTCGCAAGGGGAAGCGCTGGCCGATCGAGCGATTCGTGGAAACCGCCCGCCGGCTCGACCGGAGCGGGCGGAGGGTCATCGTTTTCCTGGGCCCCGAGGAGGCGGGTCTCGCCCCCGAGCTCCTCGGGGCGCTCCCGGCGGCCGTCCGGCTCGTTCGCGAGCCCGATATCCGACTCGCGGCCGCGCTCATCGAGCGGTGCGCCCTCTTCATCTCCTGCGACTCCGGCCCCATGCACATCGCCTGCGCGCTGCGTGTCCCCGTCCTGGCGATCTTCTTGAAGGACAACTGGAAGCGCTGGGGGCCGCGGCCGGACCGCGGGCGAGTTCTCATGGGGGCGGATCTGTCGGCGGACCGAGTGGTCCTGGAGGCGATCGAGATGCTCTCGGAAGCCACCTCGGGCACGGACCGTCGCGCTTGATTCCTGAGGCCGTTACAGCCGGGCTTGCATCACGCAAGCCATGACGCAGTCGAGGTCCATGTCGGCGACCGGCGATAGACCTCCGATTCCAGCCGGCGTGGAAGCCACCGCAAGCATGAAGAAATGCGCCGCATCCGAGAGGTCGGACTCGCCGTCGCGGTTGACGTCGTCGGAGCAGGGCAGCCGGGCGTCCACTCGCAGGACCGAGGAGAGGACCTCGATCGAGTCCGTGAGCGCGATCACGCACGCGGGACGCTGCGCCGGCGCCGGGGGAAACGGCGCCGAGGGAGCCGGCGCCGGAGCGCCGGGGCGGGGGGCGACGTGCGCGATCGAAATCTTCCGCTCCGCATCGACGCCGGTGTCTTCCTTGACCGTCGAGCCTTCACGCGCGAGCGTCGAGTCGGCGCCGGCCGCCGGCGCTTCGACCGGCCCAAGAACGAAGGGACTCGGAGCTTGAGCTTCCCGGCTCGATACGAAGAATAGGACCGCCGTCAAGGCTGCGGCGGCGGCCGAAGCGATCCCGAGGAAACGCCAGCGCCCCAGCCGGCCGATCACGCTCTTCTCGCGGCCGCGGCGCTCGATCTCCTCGATGATGCGGGCGCCAAACCGCGGCGAAAGGGCCGGGCTCCGGATCGCCGCCTCCATGAACTCGATGCGCTCCTCTTCCAGCCCGCGGCGGCGCTCCGCGCAGGCGGCGCAGCGCCGCAGATGGCCGGTGATGGCGCGGGCGAGAGCCGGATCCGCTTCGCCCTCGACGAAGCGATGCAGTTCTTCCATGCACACCGTGCAGGGGAGATCGCCGTAAATGGAGCGCACCGGGGCGCCGCGATTCGGTCCGTGTCGGTCGTTCATGTCCATCTTGCTCCGTCTCAACTCTCCCCCTCGTCGGCGCGACGGATCCGCTGCCGCAGCAACTCCTTGCCCTTACGGATCAAGTAGTCGATGCGGTGGGCATTGATCCCGATCCGCTCCTCGATCGCCTGATAACTCAATCCGTCCAGGTACTTCAAGATGAGGACGGAACGGATCTCGTCGGGAAGCTTGCAGAGGGAATCGGAGAGCACCTGGGCCTTTCCCGGTCCCTCCTCCGGCTCGTCGGGGCGCATCAGCGCCTCGCGGCTCTTTTGCCTCTGGAGCTCCTGAAACTTGACGATCTTGCTCCGCTGGCGCCGAAACCACTTGTTCGCCCGGTTGTGGGCGATGCCGAACAGCCAGCCGCCGAAGTTGTCGAGGTCCTTGAGGCTGGGAAGCGCCTGATGGGCCGCGAGGAAGACGTCCTGCGTGAGGTCTTCCGCGTCGAAGTAGTTCCGGCACTTGTACAGGGCGATGTGAAACACGGTCTTCTGGTAACGGCCGATCAGAGCCTCGAAGGCGGCCAGATCGCCGCGAAGACTCTGTTCGACGAGCCCGCGGTCGGGAGACGGCTCCACAGCCGTCTCCTCAGGCGCCCCTTTGGTCCCGGAATCGGGGTCGTTCGGTACCTTCCCGCGCCCTTCGCTCGATCCAACCGTTCTCACGAGATAGATGTACCTCGGGAAGGGGAGATTCGGGACTTTCGTAACCGTCCACTCGGCATGCAGTTCACTTTCTGAGCAAGGTACCTACCACGGAGTGCGTCACCCCCGCTTGGCGAGTCTGCTCGGCCCAAGACGGTCCTCTTCAGGGAGCCTGCGAGGCGACTGGACGCACGGTCAGTAACCGTTCTCGGGCCGACCGGCCCGGCGAACGGTTACGCGACTTCATTGATTGATCAAAGCATCAGAGCCTCCAGAACCGCCTCCCGGATGTTCCCACAGGCCGCCCGGGCCGTCGAGTCGTCGATGTCGCGGTGAAAGACGAAGCGGAAGCTCGCGCCGATCTTGACGGCCGCGATCCCCCGCCGCGTCAGGGCCTGTCCGATCCGCTGGGCCGCTTCCGGGCGGTCTGCGGGCGGATCGAGATAGACCATGTTCGTCTCGATGGGCCACGGGCGAATCCGGACCCCGGGAATGGGGATCGCGTTCAGCGCCTCTCCCAGAGCCCGGGCGTGGTCGTGATCGCGGGCGAGCCCATCGATATTGTTCTCGATCGCGTGGAGACCCGCCCCCGCGAGAACCCCGACCTGTCTCAGACCGCCTCCGAGGAGCTTGCGGACCCTCCGCCCCTCCCCCATCAGCGCCTGCGGGCCGCAGAGGAGCGATCCGGCGGGCGCCCCGAGCCCTTTCGAGACGCAAAACATGACCGTGTCCGCCGGCCGAGCGAGGTCGGCGGCTTTCATCCCGAGGGCAACGGCGGCGTTGAAGATCCGGGCGCCATCGATATGGAGGGCGAGGCCCGCGGAGCGGCAGACCGCGGCGACCTCTTCGACGTAGGAGGGCGGAAGAACGCGCCCGCCGGAGAGGTTGTGGGTCTGCTCGAGAACCACGAGGCGGGACCTGGCGAGATGGACGTCGTCCTGACGCAGGGCCGCGCGGATGGCGGCCGGCGGAAGCCGTCCATCGCCTCCCGGAGAGTCCAGAGGGACGGCCTGAACCCCCCAGAGTCGCGCGGAGCCTCCGCATTCGAAGCTGTAGGTGTGCGAAGTCCGCTCGACGATCATCTCATCGCCCGGCCTGCAATGCACGGCGACTGCGATCGCGTTGCCCATGGTGCCGGATGGAACGAAGAGAGCCGCTTCCTTGCCGAGAAGGGCCGCAGCCCGCTCTTCCAGCTTCTTGACCGTGGGATCGTCGCCGAAGACATCGTCCCCGAGCGGCGCGTCGCACATGGCGCGGTACATGGCGGCGTCGGGCCGCGTGACGGTGTCGCTGCGCAGGTCGATCGGCCCGTTCATCATGGGAGCAGGGAGGAGACGACCCCCTGGACGGATTTTCCGTCCGCGCGACCCGCCAAGCGAGCCAGGGCGGCCTTCATCACCTTGCCCATGTCCTTCTTGCCGGTCGCTCCCACCTCCTGGATCACCGCCCGAACCTCGGCCTGCAGCTCCGTCTCGCCAAGAGCACGGGGCATGTAGGACTCGAGAATCGCCAGTTCGGCTTCTTCCTTTGCCACCAGCTCCGCGCGGCCGGCCTTGCGAAACTCCTCGATGCCCTCGCGCCGCTGCCGCGCGAGCTTGGCGATCGTCTTGAGCGAGATCTCGTCGGTGACGTCGATCTTCTCGTTGATCGCGATGTTCTTCAGCTCCGAATAGAGATACCGGAGCGTGTCGAGGCGTGCTGCCGCACGGGCCTTCATGGCTTCCTTCATGTCCTTCTGGATCTGGTCGTAGATCATCGCTCGATCCACCAGAGATTGTCGATGGCTCCTATCTTACTTCCGGCCGCTTGCGGGGAGGCCGCTTTTCTCCGCCGCGCGTGCTCAGCTCGACGATCGCTTCCCATCGGTCCGGCTGCGCCGGATCGTCGTGGGCCGCGCGGTTGCGTCGCTCGGCGCCGCAGCGCGCACAACGGAAGAGGATCGTCCAGCCCGTCGAGTCGCTCCCGGAGAGGCCGACGGGCTCCATTTCGCCTCCGCATTTCTCGGTCCGGTCGCCCGGGACCCGGTCGACGTGGAGCGACCAGAGGCAATCCGGGCAGTGATTTCGGATGCTCCCGTTCGTGAGGGGGCAAACCCGGCAGCCGCAGCGGAGGCAGGTGAACGACTCGTTCCCGCCGGGAAGAGGGTTCTTCCGTTCGGCCGGAGGCTTCAACGATTCCCTATAGGATCAAGACCGCGGCCGCGATCGTCGTCGTCCAGAGCCCCTTCTGTCCGATCGCCGACTGGGTCATGTTCATGGTGTGGACGATCTTGTTGGAGATCCGGAAGATCTCCTTCTTCTTGTCCCAGCCTGCATCGATGTCGAAGTCGACGCCGAGCACCGTCGCCAGCATCGAGGCGGCCAGGTCCTCGGCGTAGTCGCCGGCCACCTTGTTGGTTTCACCGAAGCTGTGGTGTTCGGAAAGATATCCGAAGTGGCTCGAATCCCTCGGGCGCGCCAGACCGATGGAGCTGGCCATGAGCCGGGCGTTCTCGTTCGTCTCCTGGCGCGCCATGACGCAGAAGACGACCTGCCCGGCCGTGAGCATGGTGAGGCCGTGGCTCTGGGGGATCACTTTGCAATACGGCGGGAAAATGCTGGAGACGTGGACGAGGTTGTAGTTGGCGATCTTGGCGTTGCGAAGAGCTTCCTCGAAGCTGGTGAGCTTCTCGCGATGGCGTCCAACCCCCTTGGTGAAGAACATGTACCGTGGGGTCCAGTCCCGAGGATCCGCTGCCTTCATTCTCACGCACCTCCAGGCTCGTCAAAGGAGATTTTCGAACGGCGGCAGATTTTAGGAGTTGCTCCGTCGTTTGCAAATGGGAACCCCTGCAAATTCGCAGATTTTGATTCGCCGCATGCCGCGCAGTCGATGCGAACATCGATGACCGGTTGATGCGTACTGCGATGGCCGGCGGATGACGATGTCGGTGACCCTGTCGGCGACCCTTCACCCTGTGCGCACTTCGCAGCCGGAGCAACGCGCCTTCCACGGAGTGCGTCGCCACCGCTCGGCCGCCGCGCGGGCCGCCCATCAGCGGAGAGATTGGCGGATCTCCCGAACGAGCCGGCTGACGGCCGGTCCGGGGCAGTCCGTCTGGCCGCCGCGGATCTCGCCGTGGGTGAAAATGCGCTGCGACGGTATTCCGTGAGCCCGGCAGAGCCGGGCGACGAGGAGCCGCAGGGCTTTCGCCTGGCTGTCGTTCAGATCCTGGTTCATGAAATTGCCCAGGAGCACGATCCCTATGTTCCCGCGGTTCGCCGGTCCGTGAGCGTGAGCACCTTGGTAGTGGAGCGGCCGGCCTTCCCAGATCCGCCCCATGCGATCGACGATGTAGTGGTAGCCAATGTCGGCCCAGCGGTTCTCGTTCTGGTGGATCCTCTGGATCTTGCGGATCTCATCCGCGGCTTCGGAGGCGGATCGGCCCCAGAAAGTCGTTCCTCCCGAATGGTGCACGGTGAGGGTGCCGATTCTCCCCATCTGGTCGATGTTGATCCTGACCGGGCGCGCTCCCCAGATCTGCCTCGGAATGATCTGCAGGGGAAGTGCGGGCGACTGCGGCGCCGGGGGCGGAGGCATGCGCGCGGCAAGCGGCCTCGATGGAACCGTCGATCGCGGGAGAGGCTCGACGCTTTCGCGGACGATCTCCTCGACCTCCGCATCGAACGGGCGGGGGATCAGGGCCAGATAGCGGTCCGCCGCCTGGTTGTCGAGGCCTCTACGGGCGCAGATGTAAAGCTGCGCGAGGATCCGAGAGCGCTCGAGCCCGCATGCGAGGCCCAAGGATCTCTCCAGGTAGGGGCGGGCGACGCTGGTATCCTGGTTCGCGAAGGCCGCTTGTCCGAAGAGACGGTCGGCCATCTCGCGATGGGGGCCGAGATCGCTCATGCGGCGAGCCATGTACAAGGCGTCGAGTGCCTTGCGGGGGTCGCCCATCTTTAAGTGCACGCGGGCGATTCCCAGGTAGGCCCGGGCGCGCTCCTCCGGCCGCTCCGCCGTCGTGGAGATCGATCGGAAGGCCGCTAGAGCCGCATCAAAGTCGTTGCACTGGAGAAGGTCTTCGGCCCTCGCCTCGGTCATCCCGCCGGCGACCGGTTGTGGTCCGGTCTGACAGGCGGTGCCCAGGAGGGCCGGTAGCACAAGAAAAGTCCAAACCCACTTCTTGACGGTTGCCCGGGAGTCGTTCCTCTCCACTGTTTCTTTTCTCTTCCTTCCATCGACCCGTTCCACCTGGCGGCGCGAGCGCGGAATCATATCATGCCCGCGAAAACCGGAAAAGAGGCATGGATCGTCGATGCTCAAGCGCCTGCCCGATTGAAACCGACGGGCGGGCTCGTAAACTTTAGTTATCGGACGATTCCGAAAAGAAGTGGAGGGAATGCCATGATCCGAGGAGAGCCTGCGGATCACCCGTGGAGTCCCCGTCCGGTCGGCGGGGCCGATGCTCAGTCTCCCCCGGAAGCCGATGGCGTCGCCGAGACGGACCGCATAGAAAGCTTCTTGCGGGAGGTCGCGGCAGAGAAAGGCCGCGCGGAGCAGATCCAGCTAGTCCGCACCGTTGCGGCCCAGCCGGCGCGCTTCGAAGGGGAAGAGGGGGAGCCGCCGCTCGTCCTCGATCCTAGGATCCGCCGCTGCTTGCGCGAGAGGGGCATCGATCGGCTGTATTCCCATCAGGCGCGAGCGATCCGCCTCGCCAATGAGGGGCGCAACGTGGTCGTGGTGACTTCCACGGCCAGCGGGAAGACCCTCTGCTACAACGTGCCGGTCCTCGAGAGCCTCCTCGGCGCCGCGGGGGGGGAAGGAGAAGCCGGCGCGGCGCGGACACCCTCGCCGGGGGGATCCTACGCGCTCTACCTCTATCCGACCAAGGCGCTCGCGCAGGACCAGATGCGCATTCTGGAGGACCTCTTGCGCGGACTTGGTTTGAGCGTCGAGGCGGGGGTCTTCGACGGCGACACCGAGCCCGACCGGCGGCGCCGCCTCCGCCGGCAGGGACGCATCATTCTAACGAACCCCGACATGCTCCATCAGACGATCCTGCCGCACCACGGGGGCTGGTCGGGGCTCTTTCGCGGCCTCAAGTACGTCGTGGTGGACGAGATTCATTCGCTGCGGGGGATCTTCGGCTCGAACGTGGCGAACGTCCTCCGCCGCCTGAAGCGCGTTGCCTCTCACTACGGCGCGCGGCCGCAGTTCCTGGCCGCATCGGCCACGATCCGCAATCCCGCGGAGCACGCGTCGCGTCTCCTCGGTGAACCGGTGGAGGTCGTGGACGGCGACGGATCGCCGCGAGGCGAGCGGACGTTCCTCCTCTGGAACCCACCCCTTGTGCGCGGATCGGATGGCCGAACGCACCGCCGAGGGGCGGTGTCCACCGCCGTGGACCTGCTGCCGGAGCTGCTCCGGCGCGCCATCCGGACCATCTGCTTCGCACAGGCGCGCAACACGGTGGAGCTGATCCTGCGGTACGTCTGGGACCGCCTCAAAGGGAGCCGCAGTACCGCACCGCTGGCGGGGAAGGTAGAAGCCTACCGTGGCGGCTACTTGCCCCGCGAGCGGCGCGAGATCGAGCGGCGTCTCTTCCAGGGCGAACTCCTGAGCGTCGTGAGCACGAACGCGCTCGAACTCGGAATCGACGTCGGCGGACTCGACGCCTGTCTTCACGTCGGGTACCCGGGCACCGTCGCCGGCTTCCAGCAACGCTCCGGGCGCGCCGGCCGGCGCGCCCGGAGGTCTCTGGTCATCTTCGTGGCCCGCCCCGAGCCGATCGACCAGTTCTTCATGCGCCACCCGGAGACGTTCTTCGAACGCTCGCCCGAGTCGGCGGTCATCGAGCCCGACAACCCCTACATCCTGACGAAGCATCTCATCTGCGCGGCCTACGAGCTGCCCCTCGGAGCCGCCGATGCGGCCCATTTCGGCGGGGAAGAGCTCTTTGCGGGCGTCATCCGGCTCCTCGAGAAGGCCGGGCGGATGCGCGAAGCGGCCGGGCGGTGGTATCTCGTGGATGGAGATTATCCCGCAAAGAAGGTCAAGCTCCGGACCGCAAGCGACGAGAACTTCACGATCTTCGAGCGGACCTCGAACGAGATCGTCGGCGAGCTCGATTACGTCGCGGGCCTCCTCAGCCTCTACGAGGGGGCAATCTACCTCCACCGCTCGGAGACACATTTCGTGGAAGAACTCGACGTCAAGAACCGGATCGCCCGGATCCGGCGCGATGAGAGCGGGTACTACACCCAGGCCTTGTGCCAGAAGCGCGTGACGGTGGATGCGGTGATCGAGTCCCGTTCCTTGACCCCGCCTGCCCGATCCGACCTTGGCCTGAGCGACGTGACGGTCGAGACCCGCGTGACGGGCTACAAAAAAGTTCGGTTCCGGAGTGTCGAGAACGTGGGCTACGGAGCAGTGGACCTGCCGCCGCTCGTTCTATCGACGGTCGCCGTACACGTCGATGTGGCTCAGGCCATGGTCGACCGCTCGATGCGCTTCGGGGCCGACTTCTTCCAGAGCGGCCTCCAGGGAGTCGGGCGGCTCCTGTCGTCGCTCTTCCCTTTCTTCGTGATGGGGGACCCGCAGGACCTCGACTACGCCATCGACGGCCGGAGGGTCTATCTCTACGACCTCTATCCGGGAGGGATCGGTCACGCCGAGAAGGCGTTCGAACTCTTCGAACGGATCCTGGAGGCTTCGCGCGAGCAAGTCTCGACCTGCGGGTGTTCCGCCGGCTGCCCGAGCTGCGTCCTGCCTGCGTCGACGCGCTATGAGATCGGAATGGAGCCGTCCATCCTCGAGTACCCGTTTCCGAAGGAAGCCGCACGGTACATCCTCCATCTGCTTTGCGGGGCCGAAGAGTACAGCCCGCGCCTCGAACCGATCTCCTGTCCGCCCGCCCCGCCTGCGGTGGAGCCGGCGCCGGCACTCGATCCTCGGGTTGTCCGGCGAGTGAATCGCGCTTTGGAATCGCTGTAGAGACGATCCGGTGGACTCCCCCGTACCCCTTCGGAAGCCCGCAGCGGACCTTCCGGCTGGCGACCTTCTGACCGGCCTCCCGCGCTCTGGGATTCGCAACGCCCTGCGCCGAGCCGCCGCGGAGAGCCCGCCGGCCGCTCACGCCCGTCCCGACGGCGGCCTTCGCGTCGAGGAGACCTTCTTCCCGCGTTCGACCGACGGCCTCCCCGCGGACTTGTTCGGTCCGGGATTCGATGGGGCGATGGACGACGCCGAGCCGCCGGTCTTCTTCGACATCGAGACTTGTGGACTGGCCCACGAGCCCATTTTCCTCATCGGCTGTCTCCGCGGGGAACCCCGTGGGCTACGCTTCACCTCGTTCTTCGCGCGCGACCCTTCCGAGGAGCCCGCCCTTCTGCGGAGGGCGGTAGTTCTGCTCGGTTCGGCGGCGGTCTGGGTCTCCTTCAACGGCCGGTCGTTCGATGCGCCGCGCCTGAGGAGGCGCGCCTCCCTGCACAGCGTGGAGATGCCCGAGCCTCGGGAACACCGGGATCTTCTCTTGGCCGTCCGGAGGTGCTGGCGAGCTTCGCTTCCGAACTGCCGTTTGACTACCGTGGAGGAGCGGCTCCTGGGCTTCCACCCACGGGTGGGGGACGTTCCAGGGAGGGAGGTCCCGGAGCGGTACCGCGACTATGTCCGTACTGGGGATCCATCCTGGGTCCGTCCCGTACTCGAGCACAACCGGCGGGACGTCGCCGCTATGGTGGTCCTCCATCGCAGGCTGTGGCGCGAGGGAGCGTTCCCGGCTTCGTGAGGAAGCGAGGAACTACCGGCAGGTATATATCGCGCAGATAAGCGGGTCGTCGAAGTCGCGACCGCAGGCGGCGAACGGAGCCGGCGGCGCCGTTCCAGCCTTGAAGAGGTAGTTGAAGAGGTTGATGGGGTCGGAAATGTCGAGGACCTCATCGTCGTTCGCGTCCGCGGCGTCGTCGCAGGGCAACAATGGACCCCCGCGGAAGAGCGAATCGAGGACCGCGATGGGATCGGAGATGTTGATCGGAAATCCGTCGCCGTTGGCGTCACCCCGGCGGAACTCCTTGCCCCGCGTCCCGCTGTCCATCTTCATCTTGTAGATGGTCCGCGAATCGATGCCGACGATGTACTCGACCGTGCTTTCGCCTTCCTGGACCACGACGGAGCCGCCGAAGTCGTTGGCCTCGAGCGCCACTCGAAGGTCCAGCGTTAGGATCTCGGTACCGGGGAGGTTGATCGTATCGCCTGCAGGGCCGCCGCGGGTGTAGCTGAGGCGGGCCAGCTCCGCGGGCGAAACCGCGTTCCCGGCTCCCACCGTGTAATCGAGGACGAGGTTCGTTCCCGTCGACTCGACGATCCCCACGGCCCCTCCGAACTCTCCATTCGGGGTGCGGGGGACTGGGAGCTGAGCCTGGTTCGACCTGCCGGTCAAAAGTCCGCCCGAATCGAACGAGTAGGCCACCTGGCTGGCGCGATCCACCGCCCAGAACTCCTTGCGGTTCGCGTCGTAGCTCAGATCGCCGAGGAAAGGGACTCGCCTCAGGTTGGCGGGCACGCGAACGGCCACCTGGGCGCCCTGAGGGGTTCCGCTCAGGTCGGTCTTCTGGAGGAAATTCCCCACCGAATTCCTCATGAGCCACACGAGCTGGTTCTGGTCGGAGTTCCAGGCGACACCCGTCGTCATGGCGCCTGCGGACGCCTGGCTCTCGAACGGCCCGGCGAAGGTTTCCACGGGCTTCAGCTCGGAGTCGTAGAGGTGGGCGTTGCCGCTCTCGAGGTCCGCCACGAGCACCCGCTGGCTGGAGCCTATGAAAGCGATCGCGAAGGGTTCCTGATCGATAGGCGACTCCTCGGCCCGGTAGGCGGCGTGCGCAACGACGGACCCCGCGCCGACGGTCACGCGGGCCTTGACGTCGGGGAGTTTTTTCGTGCTCGGGGGCGGAGGCGACACCTTGGCTGTGTATTCGTACTGGCCGTCGCCGAGGTTTCGATCGAGCAATTCGCGGGGGTCGACGGCTGGATTCGTGAAGGTCGCGACCGGAGCCGTGCTGCCGGCCGGCAGTAGGCGGCGGCTGATCTCGAGGCGGCCGTACGTCTCGCGGGTTGTCCACTCAAGCTTGGACGCATTGCCGGTCGCCGTAGCCTTGAAGCTGGTCAAGGTGATAGCCTTGGGGTCGTCCACGGAGATCTGAAAGATCCTGGAGGGGCGCCCCGAATTCGGCGTGGCGATGTTGAGTACGATCTCGGTGTGATTGGTCGCATTGCACGTCGCCGGGAAGTAATAAACTCCCGAGAGGAAGCCGTGAGGACCGACTGCGTCCCCGACGCGATAGAAGAGTCCAGCCGGGTCGCCGATCTTGAACGCCGAGCTCCCATCGCCTCCCGTGCCGGCATGAACCCGAATCACCCGGGTCGTGCCCCCTTCGGAGAGGCTCCCTCCGGTGATGTCGAAGTACGGCCTCCCCTGGACGATGGCGAAGGTGATCCCGTTGCCGTAGACCCCTCCCCCGAACTGCCCGAGAAGCGGAGAGCGAAAGGAGACGGGCTTTCCCTCCTCCTCGATCAGTTTCCCGTCTTTGCCGAACTCGAAATAGACATCATTGACGATATCCACTCCCCAAAAGGTGTTTCGAATCTCATGGTAGGCGATCCCGCCGAGGGTGCCCCGCTCGGGGAGTCCCAATCGGGTCTGTAACGCATCGAGATCCACAGGGCCGATGACTTGCGGCAGGACCCCGTCTACCGTCGTTCTCACCAGGTGATCTGCGATGGCCCAGTAGAACAGCTGGTCGGCGATGTCGAAGGCGAGGCCGGTGGTGGCGGTGGAGCCGAACGGCGACCGAAGCGTTTCGAACGGCGTGTTCCCCGCGAGGACCCCGGCGGAGGCCGTGACATCGTAACGGAAGGTCAATCCCTCGTAGAGATCCGCGATGTAGAGATGAACCTGTTCCTCCCCGAGATCGTTTTCGCTCCTCACGACGGCCGCCGCGCCGGGAAAGTCCCCGGGAAAAGGGATGTCGGCGATGACGCAGGAACCGAAGTCCTTCTCTTCCGTACAGCGGCAAGTGACCTGGGCACCGACGTGCGCGGTCCGTGCCAGCGAGAAAATGCAAACGAATAGAAACACCAGGACCCCACGCTGTGCCATCGAAGGCTCCTTTTTCAGTCCTTTGGATTGTCTAGAAGCGTTGAAGCCACCAAGCTCTCGAGCTCAGACGCAAGAGGAAGGGAAGCCTCAAGACCCCGAGACCCCGGCTTTTCAGGAATCGCGCTAAGTATACGAGCGGCCCCGAAGAGGGTCAACGGACTACATACCCTCGGTCACTGCAAATCTCCATGCCGTCGAGGAGAAAAAGCGCTGGTTCGCTCCTTCGGTTCGGGGCGAGTAGAGGCTGCTTCAGAAGAACGTGTAATACCGCTTCAGCTTCTCACCGATCGTGCGCTTTGCTCGGGTCAGCGAGTCGTGTACGGCTTGCTGAGTGATCGAGAGAGCCTGGGCGATCTCTTCCTGCTGCTGGTTCTCCCGGTAGTACATCTGAACCACCTCCCGCTGGCGATCGGTCAGGAGATCTATGTTGTCGAGGAGGGCGTGGGTCATGATTCGACCCTGGTAGATCCTCTCCATGTCCTCGTAGTCGATTCTTCCCCTCTCCAGGCTCGGGAGGAGGTTCTCGACGTACTCGCAGACCTTGAGGCAAGTTCTCCTGAGAGGACAGTGATAACACATAACCCTTGCGAACCGTAACACGGAGGGAAGGATGTGTCAACGCGGCGAAGAAGAGGCTTCTCCTCAGTTCCGTTCAGGGAGCCACTCCAGTGGCGTTCGGCAAGTCAGTTGGCTGGACCGCCGGGGGTCCGGCCCTGGGACCCCTTGCGGTGGCAGTGGCCGCGGCCCGTCGACGAAGAGGAACCTCAGCAGGAAGATCGCGTCGGTGAGGTCCAGCCCATCGTCCGAATTCGCATCGGCGGCATTCTCGCAAGGAGGAGCAGCGCCTCCGCTGAATCCCCAGTCGAGGACCGCGATGGGATCGGCGATGTCGATCTTTCGATCGAGATTGGCGTCGCCGCGGATGAACGCGGGGGTGAGCGCGGCAGGAACCACCTGGACCCGGCCTGCAACCAAGAGCGACGGGCGCCGGGAGAAGTTGTTGACGGAGAAGAGGGGCTCGACGGCCGGCCTCTCGCCGCCTGAAAGGAAATCGAGTGGGATGGAGCCTGGAATCTGCCGCAGAACCTGGCCGTGAAGCTTCCCGATGGCGAGCGGAAAGCCGGGCGCGGGGAAGAGCATCCCGTCGAACGGGGGGGCCGCGTCGGCCAGGATGCCGAGAATGAAGAACCCCTTCTCGTGAATCACCTCGCCGTGGACGAAATCCGCCCGGATCGCCTCGACGATCGTGTCCTCGGAGCTCCAGCGCTCGATGCGGAGCTCGTCGGGCGGAAAGCGGACCGTGAGGGAGAGGCCCTGATAGGCCTCGGGGGCATCGGCGGAGATGGAGAGGGCGAACGGAGCGCCGGGGCGAGCCTCGACCTCTTCGATGAAAAAGGCGAAGTCGCCTCCGAAAGAGATGCCGGCAGCCAAGACGAGCGGAAGCGCCGCAAATAAGTCGATCAGGACGGCTTTTCTCAAATCCATTTCCTCAATCACTCCAAAAAGGCGGATCGGTCCCAAACCGTGCGTAGTCTAAGGACTCGATGCGCTCTCGCCAAGAGGCATCTTGCGGCGATGGATACTGCGGTGTGGGATGCCTCGCCGCCCCATGCCGGCCGCGCTGGCGGGTCCAAGCTTCGGCCTATCGTGCTTGGATGCGCGTGGTAGGATGTCGGCACTCGCGAGACAAACTGTTGGGATGCGCCGCCGATGAGACCGCCGAGTACCGCCTTGCCTCCCGTGATTGCACTGGCATGGTTGCTCCGTGCCGCACCTGCAATGGGATTGGACTTCAGCGTTCTATCCTCTCATGACGAGGTTCGTGCGTGCTCGACCGACGAGATCGAGATCACCTTCTCAGTGAGAAGCCCGAGCACGGTCGAGGTCGCGGGGTTTCAGGCCTTCCTTCGCTATCCGGCGCTCTATTTCGAGCCTGTGCGTTACGCCAAGAAGGAGCTGCAGGGCTTTGCAGCGGTGAACGGCCCCGCCCCCTTCGGGTCAGGGTTCTCCGGATGCGACAAACCGCCGGCGGACCCCTGGGACGATGGGTCGGGAGAGGACGTCGTCACCGTGGTCGCCTCAGCGTTCGGAGAAGGGGGAGGCACGGAGCCCGTGCGGGCAGCCTCCGCTTTGCTCGGTGGATTTGTTTTTCGGCTGAAAAGCGGAGTCGTGCCGCCTGCCGAGTCGGTCCGATTTTCACTCGAGTTCGAGTCGTGCAGCGCGACTCTCCTGCGAGGGAACCTGGTCGTCGATACCGCCGGTAGAGCTCACGATCTGAGGATTGCGGCCCCGTCGGCATCCGTCTCGATTCTCGCGGCCAGGCGGGTCGCGGATTTCGCCTGCGCCAAAGCCGCGGAAGGAAGCGCTGTCCTTCTCTCCTGGTCGCTGGCCGAAGGCCCGGGAGTGGAGGGGGTAAACCTCTACCGCAACGGAGTCGCCGTCCGAAGGTTCATTCCCCCTGGTCCGCAGACGCTGCGCGATGAATCCGCTCCTCGATCTCTCCTTCGTTACACCGCGGTCGCCATCGTCGCGGGCAGGGAAGAGGCCTGCCGGGAAGAATGCAGCCTGGACCTCACGGGGATCTCTCTGCCGTTTACGCGCGGGAACGGGAACGGAGACGACAAGGTGAACCTCTCGGATGCGGTTTCGCTCCTCGGTTTTCTCTTTCTGGGGCAGACGGAAGCGATCGACTGTCCAGACGGCGCCGATTTCGACGACAGCGGTACGCTCGAATTGACCGATGCGATCGCGCTCCTCGACTTCCTTTTCCGTGGCGGAACACCTCCGCAGCCCCCTTACCCCGGAATCGGAGAGGACCCCACGGCTGGAGATCCACTTGGTTGCGGCTAACGCCGTCGATTGAGGCCCGGATCTACCGATTCTCCCTTCTCTTCACGTCGCTCGCCTCTCGAGGGACGGATTACTCTCGTCCTTGCGAAGAAGTAATGCACTTACCGTTGCTGGGGCCCGAACGGATCGCATTTTCTTAATCTCTCCCACAAGTTGCCACAATCGAATGAAAGCCTTTAACCACAATTCTTTGTGTCTCTACGGACGAATGGGCACAAGATAGGGGGCAAATCATTTTTGCTCAACACCTTCTAAAAATTTCTCCCCTTTTTTCTATTTGACTCTGAGCGCCAGTTTTGGCAAACCAGTGGGAAAGCGTGGGAGCCGTCCTCACGCCCCGTGAGGGGCGAGAGGGGTCGCCTGAGATTTGAGTTGAGAGAAGAGTAACCAGAGAGCCGACACCTACCGGAGCCCGATTCGGCAAATGGCGCAAGGATTCTTCGGTCGGTACACCTGCCCTCTGGATGAGAAATTCAGAGTGGTTCTGCCGGCGAGGCTTCGCGAGTCCGTCGCCGCGGACCGGCTGCGCGATGGCGTCGTCCTGACGCAAGGGTTCGAAGGGTGCGTGATGCTGTTCTTGCGGGATGACTGGCGAGACTTGAGCGAACGGATGGACAAGCTTCCGTTTGTGAACCGCAAAGCACGGTTCTTCAAGCGCTTCTTCCTCTCCTCCGCGCAGGAGACCGCGATCGACAAGATTGGAAGGCTGATGATCGCCGACTCGCTTCGGGAAGTGTCGGGGATCCAGCGAGAAGCTGTCTTTATCGGGATGCAGAGCTACATCGAGGTCTGGGAGCCGGGCCGCTGGAAGAAATTCTTCGCGGACAACCTGAAGCAATACGAAGAAGGGGCGGAGGAAGTGGCCTCTTCGCTCTTCGGAGCCGTGGGTCCCTCTGGGCCGGCTCCGATAGACGAGAGGCGGGGATAGATGGATCGGAGTGGTCGGTTTACAGCGCCCCGCAGCCGTCCGCGGCTGTGAGGGGCGGTGGAAGATCGAGGAGAGGGAGTCGCCATGGACAACGGATCAGGTGTGCTGGGGGAAATCGCCGTCCTGCGGAGAATCCGGCTGGCGCTCGGGACTACGAGCGATGGCGACGGATCTCCTCGCTGGCTCAACGGGCAAGCTCGAAAGGACGTGAGCGTCCTCATCGAGCGACTTTCCCGCCTCCGGCGGAGCTTTCCCCGGTCGCCCGAGATCCTGGAACGGGTAGGTCTCAGCCCTCATGTCCTGGGCCTTTTCACCGGAGAGCCCGACCTGGCGCTCGCGCGACAAGGCGGGGGAGGTTGAAGTGAGTCCGAGCGCGAGCGTCGCCTTTGGTCGAACCGAGCCACGAGCCCGTCATGCTGCCCGAGGTGGTAGCGCGACTCGATCCCCGGCCCGGGCAGTGGATGCTCGATGCGACCGTGGGTCTCGGCGGACACTCGGCGGCGATTCTCGAGAAGATTCAGCCGAGAGGCATGCTTGTTGGGATCGACAGGGACAGGAAAGCGCTCGACCTGGCAAAGGTTCGGCTCCAGGCGATGGGGGGGGACTACTTCCTCCACCACGGCAAGTTCTCTGGAATGAGGGAGGCGCTCCGCGAATCCGGAGCACCCATCGAAAGGGGGTTCCATGGAGTCCTGTTTGATCTCGGTGTTTCGTCGTTTCAACTCGACGAAGGGGTCCGGGGATTCAGCTTCATGCGCGACGGCCCGCTGGACATGCGTATGGATTCTGAAGCCGGCGAGAGAGCGCTGGATCTCCTCGGCCGCTGGGATGTGGAGGAGATTGAGCGAATACTCAGGCAATACGGAGAGGAGCCCGCCGCCGGGCGGATAGCCCGCGCCATTGATCGCCGGCGGCGGCAAGGTCGATTGCAAACGACCGGGGATCTGGCAGGCGCGGTGAAGGAGGTGGTCCCGCGCCATGGGCGAAAGACCCACCCCGCGACACGCACATTTCAGGCGGTGCGGATCGCAGTCAACGATGAGATCAACCAGCTCCGCCTGGTCCTCCAAGAGGTGGATCGGTTCCTCGCTCCGGGGGGACGGGTGGTGGTCCTGAGCTATCACTCCCTGGAGGACCGCCTGGTGAAGGAAGTCCTCCGAGAGAGGGCGAAGGAAGGGATCCTGGAAATCGAAAAGCCGGATCCGCAGACGCCCAGCGAAGAGGAGATCGAGAGAAACCCTCGCTCTCGCAGCGCGCGGCTTAGATCCGCGAGGCGGCGGGGGTGAGGGCGATGACGCCATAGAAGAGAAGCGCGAAAGGTCAGCGTTTATCCGGAAACCCATACCGTAAGGACCGAGGCCACAGCCGGCCGAATCCAGGATGTGTTTTCGGATAGGCTCTGAGGCCGGAGAGCCGCAGTGACGTCTCCGGGAAGTCGTTCGGTTCGCGAAGTGAAGAGCGCGGATCGAAGGGATGGATGAAGGTAGAGTCGTTCGTCGGGACGGAAAGGAAAGGAGCCGTGGAACCATGGTGTTCCGGACCGCGGTAATTTCGGTCTGGCTCTTGGTTGTGGGGCTCCTTTCCATCAGTCTGGAGTGCAAGCGCATCCGCGTCGGCCATAGGATTCACTCGCTGCTGCGACAAGAGGAGGAAATGGTGGAACGGATCCGGAGACTTGAGATCCGCTACAACAGTCTGGTGAACCCGGACCGTCTGGAGCGGAGGCTTCCGGAATCGTTCCTGGCCGACGTGAGGGCGCCGGACGGCAACCGGGTGATTCCTTGATGTCAAGGATCGAGAGCCGCGCCGAACGGGGACCGGCGGAAGTGGATCGGAGCCATCCCAGCCATCATTATTTCTCCCCCCAACCAGAAGGGGGGGCCGGCAACGGCCCCCCCTTCCCCATCTTTCTCCCCGAATAGTCTTGCTCAATTCGGGAAAGGCATTACGAGGAAATGACGCGGACACAAGGTGAGAACAACCTCCCTGGTTTGACCGCACCCCCGGCCCCGGTCGAAAGGCGGCGGTTCCTCCTCGTTGTGGGCGGGCTGACGCTGGTTTTCCTGGCGCTCGCTTTGAGGCTGGCGGGACTGCAGGCCTGGCCCGATCCGGAGGCGGTTCGTTCGGCGGAGCGAAACCTGTCCAGCCATGCTGCCCTACGGGGCCTCCGAGGGGACATCGTGACGCGGGATGGGACCATCGTGGCTCGGGAAGTGATCGAGTACGCCGCAGGTGTCGATCCGAAGCTCATTTCCCCGGCGAATCGGTCCATGACGATCGACCTCCTCAGCCGGGAGCTGGGTCTTTCCGATGAGGAACGCCGGGGGATCCACCGCCGATGGATGGAGCTTCGCGACAGCGCCGCGCGAGGAGAGCGGCCCGAGCCTCGGTACCTGCCGATCCGCCGTGGTGTCCGCGCGGGCCTCGTGGATGAGCTCAAACCGGCGCTGGAAAGGGTGCTCCCCCCCGCGGAGAGACGCGGCGTCGTGTTCTCTCCGATTCACTACCGCCGGTACCCGCAAGGAGAGTTCCTGGGCTCCGTCGTGGGGGCGGTGAAGCAAGGTATGAACGGCGACGATCTCGAGGGCGTGGAGGGTATTGAGCGCGCATTCGATGCCTCGCTCGGCGGTCGAGATGGCTACCGAAACCTGCGCAAGGAAGGTCGAAGCCTCGACCGCTGGTTCTGGCCCGGCGAAGTTGAAATACCCGCGGTGCATGGCTACAATGCGGTCCTCACGATCGACTGCCGCATACAAGGCATCGCAGAGGAGGAACTGGAGCGGGGAATCGAGAGGGAAAGGGCCGCGGCGGGCATCGTGATCGTTCTGGATTGCCAGAGCGGCGCCGTGCTCGCCATGGCGAACCGTCCCTCGTTCGACCCGAACCATTACCACGACTATCCCGAGAGAGAATTCGCCGAGCGGCGGCGCAATCGAGCCATCGAGAGCCAATTCGAACCCGGCTCCACCATCAAGCCGTTCGTCGCGGCCGTTGCGCTGGAGAAAAAGCTCTTCTCGCCGGATCAGCGGATCTGGGATGGAGGGCGCGTAAAGTTCTTCGGCCGGCGCCGGGTGGAAGACGTCAGCGACCACGGCCCGATCAGCTTCGCCGAGGCGGTGATCTTCTCCTCGAATGTCGGGATGGCCCACATCGGACTCCGATTGGGAAGGGACGGGCTCATCGAAGTGCTCGATCGATTTCGGTTTCAGCAGAGAACCGGGCTGGGTCTCCCCGGAGAGGCGGTCGGGAAGCGGACGGCCCGCAAGGAGTGGAGCGAGAACTACTCTTCGGTTTCGGTCTCCATCGGCTACGAAGTCATGATGACGCCCATCCAGCTTTGCGCCGCGTTCGCCAGCGTGATCAACGGCGGTCGCTACTTTGCTCCGCGTCTCGTCGAGCGCCTCGAAAGGGGAGGCGAGATCATCCCCTTTCCTCCGCAGGATGTCGCACGGCCGATTCTCGAGGAGACTTCGAGGCGGATGCGGGAGATCCTCGTGGGGGTCGTGGAGCGGGGAACCGCAAAGGGAGTCAAGATCCCCGGATTCTCCTACGGAGGAAAAACCGGCACCGCCCGCACGGCGGGCGAGGGCGGCTACGTCGCGCCCGAATACCTGTCGTCCTTCATTGCCTTCGCCCCGGCGGAGGAGCCCCGCGTCGTGGTCCTCGCGATGATCGAGCGGCCAAAGATCCGGCACTACGGCAGCACCGTCGCGGGACCTGTCGTGGCGGGAATCCTGCGACGAACGTTTCGCATCGAGGAAGATCAGAGGAGGAAAGTTCCTTCCGGCGCAATTGCGCCGGTCGCTGCGAGAATGCGATAGGGTGCGGGCGAGCGCCGCAGGCCGAGGTGAGAGACGGCCGGCAGGCGTCCGCGGAAAACGCGGCTTGCGTGGAGGCCGAGAGTTTCGGAAAGAAGAGAGAAGAGAAAAGAGAGATGCGTCTGACCGACATGGGGAAGGGCTGGTTGACTCTTCCCACATCCGCCCGGAGGATCGATGCGACCGGGATCGCCTGCGATTCGCGGGCTGTGCGTCCCGGCGACGTTTTCGTCGCCGTGAGCGGCGAGAAGCAGGACGGGCATCAGTTCATCTCCGATGCCCTGCGGGCCGGCGCCGTGGCCGTTGTCGGCGAGCGCCCCCCGGGCGGCGCACCGCTCGCGGTGCCGTTCATCCCGGTCAAGGATTCCCGTCTTGCGCTCGCCAAGCTCTGCGCCGCCTTCTACCGTCATCCGTCCCGCGATGTTTCGGTGACGGGAGTCACCGGAACCAAAGGCAAAACGACCACCGCGTGGATCCTGGCTGCGGTCTTTCAAGCCGCCGGCCGGCCGGCAGGCCTCTTCGGAACCGTCTCGAACCGCATCGGAGAAGAGACGCTCCCCTCGAACAACACGACGGAGGGCCCCATCGAGATGGAGGGCTTCCTCCGGAAGCTGGCCGACCGTGGAGGGACGCACGCCATCATGGAGGTTTCCTCGCACGGCATCGTCCAGAATCGCATCGCCGGCATCGAATTCGACTGCGGCATCTTCACCAACCTCGCCCCCGAGCATCTCGACTACCACGGCACCATGGACCGCTACCTCGACGCCAAGGCGGCGTTCTTCACCGCGCTCGGCGTCGATGCGGTCGCCGTCCTTCCCCGCGACCAGGAGGCTGCCCAAGTGATCGCTCGCCGCACTCTGGCGCGGGTCCTCTGGTACGGGACCGGGCCGCGGGATGGGCTGGACCGCGTGCGGAACTGCGAAGGAAGGCTGGAATTCGCCTGGCGCGGGACGGCGATCCGCTCTCGCCTTTGGGGCGAGCACAACCTGCTCAACATCCTGGCGGCCGTGACCGCCGCCGATGCCCTGGGGTTCGACCGCGATGTGATCACACGGGGAATCGAGGACGCCGCGCCCCCGCCGGGGCGCATGGAGGAGGTCCCGAACGACATGGGGCTGAAAGTTTTCGTGGACTACGCGCACACCGAGGGATCGCTCCACACCGTCCTGCAGAGCCTGCGGGCGATCACGCCGGGGCGGATCATCGCGCTCTTCGGCTGCGGAGGAGACCGAGACCGGCAGAAGCGCCCCCGCATGGCGCGGACCGCCGAGAGGCTGGCGGACCGGGTCGTCATCACTTCCGACAACCCGCGGACGGAGGATCCGGAGAAGATCCTCGATGAAATCTCGACAGGGTTCGAGCGCCCCTTCCAGGTCGCGGTCGTGCCCGAGCGGAGGGAGGCCATATCCCTCGCGATCCTCATGGCCAAGCCCGGCGACACGGTGCTGATCGCCGGCAAGGGGCACGAGACCTATCAGGAGATCCGCGGGAAGCGGTTCCCCTTCGACGACCGCGTCGAGGCGCGCGCGGCCCTCGTCAAACGGGCCAGCCTGGGAGTGTGAAGAGGCGCGATGGATTCGATCCCCATTCGAAAGATCGTCGAGTTGGTGGGCGGCCGGTGGCTTGGTCCGGGGTCCGCTCCAGACTGGTCCGTGCGCGAGGTGAGCACGGACACGCGGACGATCTCGGCGGGCTCTCTCTTCGTCCCGCTGAAAGGCCCGCGGTTCGACGGGCGCGAATTCATTTTGGAGGCTTTCCGCCGAGGCGCCGCGGCGTCGTTCGTCGAACCCGGCGTTCCCCTCGACGAAACGCAATCCCCGCTCATCGCCGTCGAGAGCGCGCAGGAGGCGCTCGAGCGCCTCGCGAGCTACTGGCGTCTCGAGGTCGGCGCCCTCACCTTCGCCATCACCGGCACCGTGGGAAAGACGACGACGAAGGAGTTCCTCGGAATCCTTCTTGCGACCCGTTTTCCGACTGTCCGGGCCCCGAAGAGCTTCAACAACCGCCTCGGGGTTTCGCTGACGCTCCTCGCGTCGAGCCGATCGACGCGATGCATCGTCTCCGAGGTCGCAAGCTCGGGGCCGGGCGAGGTTTCCCTCCTCTCGAAGCTCGTCCATCCTTCGCACGCGATCGTGACGGAGATCGGCCAGGCCCATCTGGCGGGTCTCGGGAGCCTCGAGGGCGTCATCCGCGAGAAGGCGGGGATCTTCGACGGCCTCGCTCCCGGCGGCACCGCCTTCATCAATGAGGGCGCCCCGGGGCGGTACTTCCTCGCCGAGAGAGCGCAGGCGGCGGGCGGCAAGGTCGTACTGTTCGGTTGGGACCGCGGGGACTACCGCATCGCCGAGTGCCGCAGGCTGAAGCGCGGAGAATTGAATTTGCCGCCCGGAGAGGTGCCGGCCGGCTTCTGCTTCCGAGTGCGGGATCCCTCCGGCTTCGAAGAGGAGTTCGTGCTGGCCGTCCCGGGCAAGCACAACGTGCTCAACGCCCTCGCCGCCATCGCGGCCGCCCGCGAGGCCGGCCTCGACTGGGCCGCGGTCCGCGCGGGGGTGCGGGAGTTCTCCCTCCCGCCGCGGCGCTTCCAGATCGGCAGCGCGGCCGGCGTCACCCTCATAGACGACACCTACAACGCCAGCCACAGTTCGGTCCTAGCCGCCATGGAAGAGGCCGGCGACCTGCCGGTCGGAGCCCCGCAGGGGCGGCGCATCCTCATCCTCGGAGACCTTCTCGAGCTGGGCCCTTCGTCGGAGGGGATCCACGCCGAAATCGGCCGCCGAGCCGCCACCTGCGGCCGATTCCATGCCCTCGCCGTCGTCGGGCGGGATTCCCGTTTCGCCGCACGAGCCTGCGAAGATTCGGCGCGGGACTCCGGCGGCTCGATCGACGTTTGGGCCTTCGAGACCGTGGAGCAGGTGGCGCCGTTCCTGGCCTTGCGGCTCGCAGCGGGGGATCTGGCGTTGTTCAAGGCCTCTCGAGCCATCGGGCTCGATCGCGCAGTGGATGAGACTCGGCGTCTCCTCCTTCTGCGGAGCGAAGGGGCGTCGGCCAACGGCGACGGCTCGTCGGCGGATGGGTCGGGCGAGGCGGGGGCTGCGGTTCCGGCGACGAAAAGGGGGGGCCGCGCTTCGTGCTCTACTATCTCCATCAACTGAAGGGAGTCATCCCGGTCCTCGGGCTCTTCCAATCAAGCGTCTTCCGGGCCGCCATGGCGGCCATGACCGGTTTTCTCATCTCCGTTTTCTTCGGGCGCTGGTTCATCCGCTTCCTCCATCGCCATCGCGCGCTCGAGCGGACCGAGAAAGGCGACTCCGAGCGGCTCGTTGAGATCCACCGCGAGAAGCGCAATACCCCTACCATGGGGGGGATCATACTTCTGGCGGCGTGGATCGGGGCCACGCTCCTCTGGGCTCATCCCAGGCATCGATTCACGTGGCTCCTGATCCTCTTCACTCTCGGTTTGGGGGCGCTCGGCTTCATCGACGATTACATCAAGCTCACGCACGCGCAGAAAAAGGGGCTCTCCGCCCGAGGCAAATTTCTCGGCCAAGTCCTCCTGGGCGCCGCCGCGGGGTGGTTCCTTTACAGCTTCCCGCTCATCCCGGGCGAGGCGAACGAGTCGGTCTCAACGGCGATCTTTCTGCCCTTCTACAAGGACCTCTACATCCCGCTCGGGGTCTTCTTCATCCTCCTCGTGATTCTCGTGACCGCCGGATCGTCGAACGCCGTGAATATCACCGACGGTCTGGACGGCCTGGCGATCGGCTGTGCGGTGATGGTCGGCGTGACCTTCGCCATCATCGGCTTCCCCGTGGGGGACAAGCCCATGAGCGAGTACTTCTTCATTCCCCACGTCCCGGGAGCGGTCGAGGCGGCCGTCTTCGCCGCCGCCCTCGTCGGGTCGGGGCTCGGATTCCTCTGGTTCAACTGCCATCCGGCCCAAATCTTCATGGGCGACACTGGCGCGCTCCCGCTCGGAGGGGCGCTCGGACTCCTCGCCGTCATCACCAAGCAGGAGCTTCTCCTCTTCCTCGTGGGCGGGGTCTTCGTCGCCGAAGCGCTCTCCGTCATCCTCCAGGTAGCTTCCTACAAGCTGCGGGGGAAGCGCATCTTCCTCATCGCGCCTCTCCACCACCACTACCAGTTCAAGGGCTGGGCGGAGAGCAAGGTGACGGTGCGCTTCTGGATCATTTCCGCGATTCTCTCCCTTTTTTCGCTCGTGACGCTGAAGATCTGACCATGACGACTCTGCGAGACCGCTGGCGCCGCCTGGCCCTCGCCTCCCACGGGCGGGCGGGCGAAGTCTTCCTCTCCGCCGCCATCCTGCTCATCACTCTGGGCACGGTCATGGTCTTCAGCGCCAGCTTCTTCCACCAATCGGTAGGGGGAGACCCCTATCTCTTCCTCCGACGGCAGTTCGAATGGCTTCCCATCGCGGCCCTATTCGGCGCGGCCGCCTGGCGGATCGACTATCGCGAATTGGCCCGCCGCCACCTCTGGGTGTTCGGGATCGCGGCTCTGCTCCTCGGGCTCGTGCTCGTTCCGGGGATCGGGACCCGCGTGAACGGCGCACAGCGGTGGATTCGCTTCGGAAGCTCCCAGCTTCAGTTCCAGCCGTCGGAGCTGGCGAAGCTGGCGGTCGTGATCTTCATCGCGGGCTTCCTCGCGCGGGGACCGGACCGCGTCCGAAGCTTCTGGAAGGGGCTGGCCCCCCTGGGGGCGGGGATCTTCCTCCTGGTCGGCCTCATCCTCATCGAGCCCGACTTCGGGACGGCGCTTTTCGTCCTCCTCCTCGCGGCGGTCGTGATCCTCATCGCCGGCGTGCCGAAGCGATATGCGATCCTCAGCGGTCTCGTTGCCGCGCCCCCTTTGATCCTCTTCATGCAATGGCGATGGGAGCAGATCCGCCCCCGGCTCATGGCCTTCATCGAGCCGGAGTCGATTTACCAGGTGAAGCAGTCCCTCATCGGACTCGCCGCCGGGGGGATCCTCGGAACGGGGCTCGGAGCCGGGGGACAGAAGCTGAAGAACCTGCCGGAGCCCCAGACGGACTTCATCTTCACCGTCGTCGGCGAGGAGCTGGGCCTCGTCGGATCGGTCGCGGTCATCGCCCTCTTCCTCTGCCTCCTCGCTTCGGGGGCGCTCGTCGCGTGGCGTGCGAGGGACCGTTTCGGTTTCCTGCTCGCTTCGGGCATCGTGATCTCCCTGACGCTCCAGGCGGCGATCAACATCGCCGTGGTGACCGCCAGCGCGCCGACGAAGGGGATCCCGCTCCCCTTCCTGACGTTCGGTCGCTCGGGGCTCGTGATGACCTTGATCGAGGTCGGTCTCCTCCTCTCCGTGGATCGGATGAGCCGCGCCGCGCTCGCCGCGACGGAGGGAGCCGCGTCGTTGGCATCGGAGGCTGCTACGCTGGCCTCGGAAGGCGCCTCCGCGGCGCCGCCGGCCTTTGCCGCCGGAGGGAGGGTCGCGTGAGCCGCGCCGGCGAGGTCGAGACGGCGCTCCGGGGAGCCCGTGCGCCGGCGAGCGGGACCTTACCGGCCCCGGCGATCCGCTCCCTTGCGATCATCGGGGGAGGGACCGGAGGTCACCTCACACCCGGGCTCTCGTTGGCCGAACGAGCGCTCGATCGGTTCCCGGGCTCGAGCGTGCTCTTTTTCCGCACGCGCAGGGCCGTCGAGGGGCAAGTCTTCGCCGGCGCGCGCCCGGAGATCGAAGTGGAGGAGCTGGACCTTTCCCCTCCGGGCCGCTCGCCGATCTCTTGGGGCCTCTTCCTTGCCCAGGCCTTCCGCGCCTCGGTCAGAATCTCGTCCGAGCTGCGCCGCCGTCGTCCGGATGCGCTCGTGGCCCTGGGCGGCTATCCCTGCGTGCCGGGACTGTGGGCCGCGCGCCGCCAGCGGGTCCCCATCGTGCTTCTCGAGCAAAACCAGACGCCGGGCCGCGCCGTGCGGTGGTCCTCCCGGTGGGCGGACGTGGTGGCGTGCACGGGGGAAATCGCCCGCGACCGGCTTCCGGGGGGAGCGGCCCGCGGCCGCGTCGTGGTCACGGGCAACCCGCTGCGGCGTTCGGTGCTCGATGCGGCGGCCTCGCGTGCCCACCGGCGGGCCGAGCGACGTGCTCAGGATCTCCCCCGGAGGTCCGAGAGGCGAAGCGTCGTCGTCGTCGGGGGCAGTCAAGGGGCCCGGAGCATCAATCGGGCCATCGAAAGCTCGCTCGGGCGGCTCACGAGTTACCGGTCCAGAATTCTCTGGACTCACATTACCGGGATTGCCGATAAGGACCGCATGGTGGAGGCTTATCGGAGGGATGGCTGGGACGCGCGGGTCTTCGCGTACGCGCCGGACCTGCCCGCCTTCCTGGCGGAGGCGGACCTGGTCATCGCCCGCGCCGGGGGCACGACGGTGGCGGAGCTCGCGGCCATCGGAGCGCCGGCGGTCCTGGTGCCCTATCCGCACCATCGCGACCGCCATCAGCTTCAGAACGCCCGGTTCCTCGTCGATGCGGGGGCCGCGCAGCTCCTCAAGGAGGAAAAAATGGGGCCGGAAGAGGTCCACGGCCTCATTGAGGGCCTCCTGTTCGATGATGCGAGGCTCGATGCGATGGAGGAGGCGGCCCTGCAGGTGGCTCGGCCCGATGCCGCCGATCGAGTCCTCGATGCGATTCTTCGGCTTAAGGGGGAGGGCTGATGTCCCGCGCGTTCCAGGTCTTCCTTCTGATCGTGCTGCTCTTCGGGGCTCTCTGGGCCTATCGATTCCGCAGCCGGGACCTGCGGGCCTGGCTCGAATTCGGAGAACCGCCTCCGCCGGAAGCGGAGGAGCTCATCGGCCTGCGCTCGCCCGTCGACCGCGTGCTGACGTCGCGGACGGGCGCCCGGCTGCCCGCCTTCTTCGTTCACCGGGCCGCAGCCCCTCCGGAGGCGCTCATCGAGAGCTCCCCGGAGGGCTTCCTCGATCCTCCGCCGGCGCCGGAGCCCCAGGAGCAGGCCGGGGAGCGGGCGGCCGAGCTGGCACGCGGCCCGGACGAGCCCGAGCGAGAGCCTGTGGTCATCCGGATACTGCCCCGCGAGCGATCCACTCGCCGGGAAGCGGCAGCCCCGCGGGGTGAGCCGGTGGGTCGTTCCGCTGAAACCAAACAGGCCGATGGATCGCCGGCGGTGAAGACCGTCCCCGCAACCGGCCCTCGGCGGCCTTCCGGTTCGATCGAGCCGGGGAGCCGGTCCCCGACCCTGACTCCCGGCGCCGCGCAGCCGGGTGCGAAGAAGAGGAGGCCGGCGTCGGTCGATGGCGCGGCCGCACTGGTGAAATCGAAACCGGCCGAAACGGTTCCGGTGCGGAAAGTCGTGAGCCATGTCGTGCGGGATAAGGAAACGCTGGCCTCTCTGGCCCGGAGGTACTACAAGAACGACACGGAGCGCTGGCGGGAGATCTTCTCGGCCAACCAGCACCGCATCGAGGATCCGGACCGGCTCCCGCTGGGGCTGGTCCTGGAGATTCCGGGAGTGAGAGGGCCCGCGCCGCAAAGAGGCGCGGCGGGCACGAAAGCCGCCCCGGTCCGCTCCGGCCCGTCCCGGTCGGGAGGGACTCGGTCGGCCGTCCAGTCCCGGCCGCCGGGAGGGCAAGCGGAGGAAGAAGGAGTGAACGGATGACTGAGGAAGGCGGAAAGGAACCGGATCTCTCCACGATCCGGTGCGTACACCTTGTGGGGGTGGCCGGCAGCGGCCTTTCGGGGCTGGCGAGTCTGTTTCTCTCGGCCGGTGTGGAAGTATCGGGCTCTGAGTCGCAGGACTCGCCGACCCTGCGGAAGCTCGAAAACGCCGGCGTGCGCTGCGCCGTCGGACACGATGGGGCGAACGTGGGTCCCAGAACGGAGCTGGTCGTCGCGTCGGCCGCCATCGCGGCCGAGAACCCCGAGCTGGTTGCCGCCCGCAGCCGAGGAATCGCTGTCCTGAAGTACTCGCAATGCCTCGGCGCCCTCATGGGCCGGCGGACGGGCATCGGGATCGCCGGCACGCACGGCAAGACGACGACCACGGCCATGGTGGCCTCTGCCTTGACCGACGCGGGGCGGGATCCCGGATTCCTCATCGGGGGCGAGTATCCCGGGCTCGGGGGCGCCTCCCGCTGGGGAACCGGCGAGCTCTTCGTCGCCGAGGCTTGCGAATTCGATCGGAGCTTCCACAGGCTGCAGCCGGTCCACGCCATCGTCACCAACATCGAAGAGGACCATCTCGACTACTTCATGTCCCTGGAAGAGATCCGGGAGGCCTTCGGGGTCTTCGCTCGGCTTCTGCCGCCGGGGGGTACGCTGGTCCTGAACCGCGATGACCCGAACAGCCGCCACTTGCCGGCGTGGCTGCGCGGATCCGCCGTTTCCTTCTCCCTGCGGAGCCGGGAGGGGGACTGGTGGGCCGATGAGATGGCCCCACAGGGCGGGGGAATTCGATTCCGCGCCCGGAGCGGTGTGGGCGAGTCGGCCCGCGTGGCCTTGAAAGTGCCCGGCGTGCACAACGTGAAGAACGCGCTCGCCACGATCGCGCTCCTGAGGCGCCTGGGCCTCTCCTTGGCGGAAGTCGTGAAGGGGATCGAGACGTTCACGGGGGTCTCCCGCCGGTTCGAAATCCTCCTGCGCGATCCGGTCGTCGTCATCGACGACTACGCTCATCATCCGACGGAGATCGAAGCCGTGCTGCGGGCGGCCCGCGAGACGTTTGCGGGCCGGCGGATCCGGATGATCTTCCAGCCCCACCAGCACTCCCGCACGCGACGTTTCCTCGCGAAGTTCGCAGAGATCCTCGCCGCGGCCGATGAATCCGTCGTGGCGGAGGTCTATCATGCCCGCGATTCCATTGAAGAAGTCCGCCAGGTGAGCGCATCGGTCCTGGCGGCGGAGATCCGGCGGCTTGGCGGACACGTGGTCTGTGCCCCCAGGTTTCCGGAGATCCTCGACCATCTCCGCCGGACGCTCGTCCGGGGGGAGGTGATCGTCTGCCTCGGAGCGGGCGACATTACGCTTCTCGCCCGCCGTCTCGCCGCCGAGCTGGCGGATGGCCCATCCGACCGGCTCCCGGGCGGCCTGGAGCCCCGCGCCGAGCTTCTCGACGAAGAGTCTCCCGCCCCCCGGATGAACGGGCAGAAGAAGGGGCAATCGGCGCTCCAGAAGGAGCGCGTGGCGTGAGCATCGTGCTTCTCGAGCGCTGCCGGAGCGAGCACGTTTCGCTGGCGGAACGGACGTCGATGCGGGTGGGCGGCCGCGCGCGCGAGTTCTTCCTGCCGAATTCGGCGGAGGAGCTGGGGGAGATCTGCCGCCGGCTGTTCGCCGAAGGGAAGGATCCCTTCTTCCTCGGAGGCGGCTTCAACACGCTCTTTCCGGATGGCGAGTACTCTCGGCCGGTGATCTCCACCGAGCGGCTGGTGGGCCTCTCGCGGCCGGCGGAGAATCGCATCCGCGCAGAGGCCGGAGTTCGCTGGAACGTACTCATTCACAAGTCCATCCAGGCCGGTCTCGCCGGGCTGGAGTACTTCGCCGGCGTCCCGGGGACCGCAGGGGGGTTGGCCGCAATGAACGCCGGAGGGAGCGGGCGCTCTTTCGGCGATCGGATCGTTCGAGTCGAGGGTTTTCGCCTCCCCGAAGTGGAGTTCCTGGAGATCCCCGGGGACCGGATCCCCTGGGGCTACCGGTCGTCGGGATTGGGACGATTCGCCATCACCGCCGTCGAGCTTGAGCTGACGCCTTCGGATCCTTCGACCATCCGTAGAGGGGCGATGGATTTCCTGCGCTACAAGGCGAGCGTCCAGCCGCTGACCATCCCCAGCTCCGGCTGCATCTTCCGGAATCCTCCCGGGGAATCCGCCGGCACCCTCATCGAAAGGGCCGGCCTCAAGGGGGCCCGACGCGGCGGGGCGGTCGTTTCCCGCCTTCACGCCAACTTCATCGTGAACGAGAACAGCGAAGCCACAGCGAGCGACGTTTACGCGCTCATCGAGCACGTCGAGCGGCGGGTACGAGAGCGTTTCGGCGTGCAGCTCGAGACGGAAGTCATCCTCCCCGAGAACGTATGAGCGACAAGAGAACGAACGGGAAAACCGCCTCCGCCCGTCGAGCGGCCTGGAAAAGCGCCGGAGAGGCTGCCATGCGGTGGTCCATGCGGCTCGGAGTCGTCGCGCTGGCCGCCCTCGCCGTGTGGGGCTCCGTAGAGGTGCGCCGGCGCGTCCGGGCAGATTCCCGCTTCGACCTCAGCTCGTGGAGGATCGAGTTGGGCGAGCTTCCTTCCTGGGCTCCGGACGAGATGCGCGCCGATCTGGCTAGACTTGACCTCGGGGGGTCGCCCGAAGAGCCGCTCACGGTGTTCACCCCGCGCGTCCTCTCGGTCGTGCGTGGGAGGCTCCTCTCGACTCCCTGGGTGCGTTGCATCCCGCGCCTCAGCCTCCGCTACCCGGGGTTCCCATCTCACGGCCCTACGCAAAACTCCTTGCACCGGGGGCCGGCGCGCACCGACGCCGATCCGGGCGGGGTAACGATTGCGGCCACCGCAGGCGGGCCGCCGGAGAAGGGCTGGATCGAAGTGGAGCTTGAGGTGCGGGTTCCCCTGGCGGCCGTCCTGTCCGATGGACTCTGCACGCTCGTGGACGCCGAAGGGATCCGCCTGGGCTCACCCCTCAGTCTCGAACGAGCGCGGGCCCTCGGAGTCGTGGCCATCGTGGGCCACCGTGCAGGCCTCCACGGCCGGCCCCCTCCGCCCGGAATCGCCTGGGAGGACCGGGATGTACGCGAGGGGATCGAGGTGGCCCGCGTCCTCCACGATTCGGGGGTTCTGCAGGAGTTCGCTTCGGGCCCGCGGATCGACGCCATCGATGTTTCGAACGTAGCGGGGAGGGCGCGCCGGGGGGAATGCGAGATCGTCCTCGATTGCGGCGACCTTCGCCTGGGCTGGGGGCGGTCCCCAATCTCCCCTGGAGCGAGGACCCTGCCCGTTCCGGAAGTCCTCCAGAACCTCCGGCGGGTGCTTCAGAACGTTCGGGATATCCCCGGAGGACACCAGGTGCTCCTTTACACTTCCCCGCTGGTGATGGGCCCTTGGTCCTCCCCCCGGCAGTGAGAACAGAGTCCGCATCCGCGAAGCGAAATACGAGTGGTCTTCGGCCGATCACCCTTCTCACCGACTTCGGCCTGGATGACGTCTACGTGGGGGTCATGAAGGGCGTCATTGCGGGGATCGCTCCCGGCGTGCCGGTGATCGACATCACCCACGGCATCGCCCCCCAGGATGTAGAGCAGGGAGGCCGGCGGTGGGCCGCCGCCGTTGGGTTCTTCCCTCCCGGGTCGATCCACGTGGCGGTCGTGGATCCCGGAGTCGGCAGCGGGCGAGCGATCCTGGCCGCCCGAGGGCGCCGGATGACTTTCCTTGCCCCCGACAACGGACTCCTGGACTTCGTCCTCCCGCGAGCTGCGGTGGAAGAGCTGGTTTCCGTCGAGAATCGGCGCTGCTTCCTCGAGGAGCCAAGCCGGACCTTCCACGGCCGGGACATCTTCGCCCCGGTAGCAGCCCGGCTATCCCTCGGTTTCCCCCTGAGGAAGCTCGGCCCGGCCGTTCGCGAGTACCGCCCGGCCGGCCTGAAGCCGGTGCGGCGCAGGACGACCCGCGGCGGCGAGTGGCTCATAGGCGAGATCGTGGACGTTGACAAATTCGGCAATTGCATTACGAATATTCCGGCCGGTCCGTTCGGCGCACTCAAGGAGATCCGCGCCGGGCGGTGGCGCTTCAAGACACTGGCGTCGTCGTACTCCAGCGCCCGCCCGGGGAAGCCGCTGGCGATTGTCGGTTCGCAAGGTTTGGTAGAGATCTCGGTCAACCGAGGAAGGGCCGATCATCTCCCGGGCCTGGCTCGTGGAGGTCGGGTCACTGCCCTTTACAGCTGAGGGCCGGTACCGGCGAGGGAATGCAGAGAATGCAGAGGGAGAGGAAGGGAGCCTTGAAGGACCGCTACAAATTCTTCGGAGAGGTCGCCCTGGAGAAGCGCTACGTCACGGCGGAGCAGCTTTACGAAGCGCTCACGATCCAGGCTCGCGACAAGGTCGACGGGCGGGCGGAGCGGCTTCTCGGCCAGATCCTCCTCGAGCTCGGGCACATGAACGAGGCACAGATCCGGCAGGTGCTGGACGTGCTCTATCCGCCTTCCGATTGACCGTTCTTCGGGTTGACCGTTCTACGGGCCTGGCGGCCCGGAACGGTCAATGGATTACGCGTTCAGTCGCCACGCAGGCTCTCTAAAGGGAGCGGACCTCGGCCTGGGGGGTGGCCAAGCGGGGGCGACGCACTCCGTGGTGAGGCCCTGCGGTGTAGCCGTGGTTTTGGGGGTCCATGCGCCCAATCGGCACGCGGGCTCCCTAATGAGGGCGGACCTCGGCCTGGGGGGTGGCCGAGTGGGGGCGACGCACTCAGTACCGCGCGTTACAAGTTCGTTATCGAATTGCCCGCCTGGCGCGCGGTACGTGCCGGGGGGGTGTGGGGGGGCCGGCAAGGGCCCTCCCAGGGGGTCAGCGAGCGGAGCGAGCGCAAAGGGGAGCGGCGAGCAATGGCGCAGCCGCGGACCGCCGGAGCAGCCGGGAGCCCGCCGAAGGCGGGCGGCTGCGAGGCCCGCCCGGAGGCCG